>Ga0163144_10003721_pt1 | contig 34721 bp, 45 predicted proteins | sample OliLak19BULKMAT1_FD_123175 | JGI IMG/M metagenome (GOLD analysis project Ga0163144, IMG submission 123175) | Freshwater microbial mat bacterial communities from Lake Vanda, McMurdo Dry Valleys, Antarctica - Oligotrophic Lake LV.19.BULKMAT1 | ecosystem: Environmental > Aquatic > Freshwater >...
GCCATTACAAAAGCAGATAGTAGAAATGATTAACGCTTGTAAGAAATGGATTGAGTATAGAGTAGACGAATCGTACACATTAGTCGAAGAAGGAATTCTCCCAATTAGCGCATGAAAATACTTGGAAATAGTGGATAAGAAAAACCAACCAACCGAGCAAGCGTATGATACAATGTACTTACAATGGCAAGTAAAGCACCGGTTAAAGATAAAAAAGGCAGTAACACCGGTTATGGTAAAAGCGGGCGCAAAGCTATGCTTAAGAACGCCGCCAAAGACCTACTACCCGAGAAGAAAAAGAAGAAATCCCCAAAAGAAAAGCCAACACTTGAGAAAGCAGCATTAAAAGCGCTCATGGACGCCAAACTATCTCCACAAGAGGAGTATTTTTGTGAGTTATACGTATCAGACATAGAGTTTTATGGAAATGGTACACAGAGCTATATAGAAGCCTTTGATATTACCGTTGTACTAGGAAAGTCTCGAGGGGAGACGGACGACAACGAAATGACTCATGCAACCGTAAGGGCTAATGCAAGCAAGCTCTTGACAGACACCAACATATTGAACCGAATACACGAGCTATTAGAGGACGGCGGCTTCAACGATCAACACGCAGACAAAACACTGCAGTTTTTAATGACACAAAAAGCAGACTTGAGAGTAGCGCTTGGAGCTATCGACGCATATAACAAACTTATGTCTCGTATACAAGACAGACAACACGTATTGCACTCTTTTGCTAATGAAGACGTCTCGGACGATGAACTACAGCGACGAATAGCCGAGAAGCAGAAGTTCTTTAATAAAAAGTAATAATTTAGTCGCCTATGAAAGACTCAACAGCAAAATACATTGTCCGGACATGGTGGTTGGTGCTTGCCGTAGTTTTACTTGCCCTTGCCGCTGGCTTTTTACGCATAGAAAAGCCGCCGGAGTCCAAGAATTCCCCTTTTTCGGAAGAATGTAAGTTTTACCAGAAGACTCAAGGTGGAGATATGGTTATTAGTGAACCAAGCTCTGGAACGTTTCGCTACGAGTTGATTGCTACGAGCGACGGTATCGAGGTTTGGAAGTGTAATGCTTTTTAATATGAATAAAGAAACAAGCCCAGACGGTAAGAATATAGAGAAAATCGACCACGGAGACGGGCGCCAGAGTGTCATAGTGCACGTAAATGCCCTTTCTCTTGATAACCCAGACGCCGAGGACTTGGAAGTAAAGAAGATTATTGAGGAGCAAATCCTTCCAAAGCTTAACGATCGAGTCGTACTTGTTACGGTAGTACACAAAGAAAGCTTACTTAAGGCTACTGTAAAGACTAAATTTATTAAGGTAAGGCAAGTAGCCGAGGTTCTCATTGCCGGTTTTCCGCAGACTACGCAGGAAAAAAAAGAACCTAATACCCAAGATTTTATTATTATAGCGGTCGAAGGTGACGACGTCTGTGTAACACAGCTATAGCATGGCAAAACTACTACAGCTCAACATAGAAGCAATACACCGGCTCGTAATCATTGACGATGTACCGGTTATGGTATTTACGAGGGACGAGCTATCAGAGGAGACGCTCCTTCCTTCTGGTAAGTTTGAAATCTTTTGGTATGTGAACTTTAAAGGTAAGTTTTACGGTGGTATGGAGGTGCTCGCCGATCTAAAAGACATTGAACGCGACGTGGAGATTATGCTTGGTCACGCCAAGGAGACTTTAAAAAACCTTAATAAGTAGGTATGAAACTCGAAATAAAAAACCACCCCGAAGATAAAGTTGGTATTTACGCCGTCTCCAAGAAGGCAAAGAGAGCTCATATACCACTGGCTTTTTTAATTACTCAAGTGTGTGACGACGCAGAAAAGGAGTGGGCAGACAAATACGGTATGAAGGCTTGGGCGATTTCTCACGCACAACTCACAACGTCCCCAGAGCCCTTACGTATCTTTGTAGTACACCCGACATTGGCAGAAAAGTCACTCAATCCTTTAAACGCTGGCTTTCCTTCACGGGCTATCTTTAATGCTCAAATCCTAGAAGCCGAGAAGGAACTTGTAATGTATAAAAAAGTTCGAAAGACGGTATTTAATGGCACAACAGGAAAGCGAGAGATACACGACAAGGTACCGGAGAAGTGCGCCACGCCCAATATCTTTGAACCCAAGGAAGGTTGTATGAGTTTTGTACACCGGAAACCAAAGAAGGTGCAGCGAGTCTTCCGTATTACCGTTCGATACTGGTATCCGCGTCGTATACTTGGCTTGTGGGTATTATGGCGCCGGACTGAAAAAGTAGAAGGCTTAAAGTCGCAGATATTCCAGCACGAAATACAGCACTTCGAAGGGGATAACATATACTTTAAGCACAATGAACGCTAAAAAGCCCGACAACTACGACTTGCAGCTCCTAGACTACCGCCTAGAGAATGAAAAGTACCGATACTACGAACCTTCTGGAGTAGGAGAGGACTTTCTCAATGCGTTTGGAAGCAATGACTACTTTATACTCTTTCTTTCGGCGGCTAATGGAGTGGGCAAAACAGCACTGGCTACCAACATAATCGCAAATATATGCTTTTCTGGTAATAATCCTTGGTTCCGTGGTGGATTGTTCGAGAAATGGCAGTATCTAAAGAAGGGACGTATTGTTACAGAATCAGACTTGGTAGAAAAGAACGTGGTAAACGAGCTTAAACAATGGCTCCCCCGCGGTCGCTACCAGACTAAAAAAGCTGGTAAGCACTTCGAATCCCGTTGGTTTACTGATACCGGCTTCGATTGGGACATTATGACCTATGACCAAGACCCTATGCAGTTTGAAGGAATAACGCTCGGTTGGGCTTGGTTTGACGAGCCACCACCAGACCTATTGTTGAAAGCTACAATCTCTCGTATGCGTAAAGGTGGTATCATTATTATCACAGCTACACCTATTTCCGGTTCAGCTCACTTGTACGATATGTTCGCCAATGGAGAAATGGAAGTGCAAGTACAGCTTCGAGAAGGAGAAGACCCTGTAACTGTAAAGCGCCGTGTTTACCACCTTACAGCGGACGTTGAAAGCGTTTGTAAGGAGCATGGTATCCGTGGACACTTGGAGCACCAACATATTGCTCAAATGGTCGCGGAGTATCCGGAAGACGAACGACAAGCTCGTGTATACGGTAAGTTTCAACACCTTGTAGGACTTGTGTTTAAAAAATGGAATAAACAAGTACACGTAATAGAACCGTTTGCGCTCGACCCGCGCGAGTGGTGCGTTTATCATTCCCTTGACCCGCACCCACGTAACCCAGACGCAGGTATTTGGCTGGCAGTAAATAGGCAAGGAACCAAGATAGTAGTTGATGAGTATTACAAAAACCCAGACACGGTGCAGGACTTGGGATATGATTTAAAGAAGAAGCACTCTCTCTACCGTATGGAAACGCCGTATACCATTGACCCTAGTGCAACGATCGTCGACCAACATACAGAACGTTGTTTGGCTACTATGCTGGAGGACGAAGGACTTAATTACATTTCAGCGTCAAAGTCTCGAGCGGTAGCAGATAAGCGTATTGAGAACGCCTTGGACTACCGAGAAGTAAACGGACAAATGATAAAGCCGCCTGAATTGTACGTATTTTCTACTTGTCAGCGTTTCATTTACGAAGTGGAGCACTGGCGCTGGCAAGAGTGGAAGGGCAAAACCAGCTTTGATAAAAACCGTAAGGAACAAAAGGTTGATAAAGACGACCACACTATTGAGTGTCTTGGACGTATTTTGTTTCAAGAGCCACAGTTTAGAGAAATGGTTACGCGACAAGTGCAAAGTGGAGTACAAAAAATGTCTAGCGATGACCCTTACTTTTAATATGGAACCGGACTTAATCATTTGTGAAGGTTGTGGTCGGAGTATTGAATTACACGAAGACTTCCAAGAATCAGATATGGGGATAAGCTTGTGTATAGAGTGTTGCCCAGACGGTATACCGAAAGACGACTGGCTGTTATAATATCCACGTCGGACTAGAGCACCGACAATTGCTAGGCAAAAGGGAATTGACCCCCTTTTCTTTCTTACTTGTAAACCCCCCAAGCGACCGCGGGGGGTTTACTATATAAGCCGCTGGACTCCATAAAAGGTGACAATGTGGTATTATAGACATGGAGCCATTCTTGCCTTAAGCGGTAAGGAAACCATGGAAAGAGCACCACCAGCCGGGGTGCTCTTTTTGTTCTTAACCTTATCTTCATACGCTTTGTTTATAATGGGCGCTAGGACTGTAACAAATATCCACAGTCTACGGCTATACAGATAGAGCCTTAAACATGCTATTATGTTCGGGTATGGTTTTGAAACATCAACAATTGAATACTTGCGCAGCTAACCCAACCTCGGAAGACCATACAATTTTCCTTGGGTTGGCGTCGCTAGTATTGAACAAAAACGTTGTAAGGGCACTCTTTTTGAGTGTCTTTTTTCGTGTCACATTGCAACTCGGGCTTCTTGCAATTAAAAAACCTAGTCCGTTTCCAAATAGTAATTAGTTTTGTGTAGGAACCATAACGACTCGGGAGATCGTTGCTCTCAATACCGGTCATTATTGAGTCCTACGCAAAGCTCATTACACAAGCTCTTGTTCAGATACATATGCGAAAGCAGGGAAAACGAGTGTCCGACTTCTCGCCCTGCCGTTGAATATGTACCGGAACAAGGGAACTCTAAAGATAAATAAAAAGTAAGTTTCGCGTCGTTTTGTTTCTAAGACAATAGCATTAAAGAAACTGGAAGGGGTTTATCTTTGTAGAGTACTGACACCAACTAAATAACCGCGCAGCAATAGCCCTTCAAGGGTAGAAGTCGGGCTGTACCTTATTAACAGAAAAAGGGTTTACAGTTTGTATTAAGAGTGCTGCCTTGTGTTATAATTTTAGATGAAGAAACCAAAAGTAAGAAAGAGTCGCCAACAATTCCTTCGCTCAAAGGAAACATTACTGGCGATATTTTTTATAAATGGCTACTGCTACAACTAAAAAGAAGTCCGACAAGTACGAAGTTCCAGAAGAAATTATGGAGCTTGAAGACGACTCTGTAGAAGAAAAGACAGAACGTCCGGACTTTACTTCTCTTATAAAGCAATCTGCTTCCGAGTGGGAGCAAGGTTGGTGGTTTATGAAGCCAAAGTGGGACGAGTGGGCACTCCGACTCAAACTATACAACAACCAAAAGCGCGACAAAGAAAGTGTAGGTGATACTACGCTATTTTCTGTATTTCAAACGATACTTGCGGCGCTTTACGACGACCGACTCGCTGCTACTTTTTCTCCTCGAGAGATTGGAGACGACGAAATTGCCGAAAACCTCGACTTGGTAGCTGATTATGACTACGATTTAATGGAAAAGGACATTATCGACTACGAGTGGGACTTTGAAGCTGCCTTTTTTGGTCGTGGCTTACTTTGTGTCATGGACTTTGACGAAAGTACCCTTACGCCTTCTCCGTATGTATGGAACAGAATGGTGACAGTACGTGACCCAGAAGCCGCAAGTGTAAACGGCGATCGTGCTGGACGGGGAGCTTCGCGCTTTCTTTACCGTGAAATCCGAATGACCAAAGAACAGCTTGCAAACAATGACCAATATTTCGAATACGAAAGCCTAAAAGGTGCTGGAAACAAGAATGATACCAAGAGCCCACTTGACCAATACATGCGGGACACTGCCGACGCCGCGGGACTAGGAGACGTGCAAAAGTTCGCTAATATCGACGGTGATAACGCAAGTCTTCGACTACGAGAAGGTTTTACCCGCTGGAACGGCAAGCTTTGCTTCGTTACTATTGGAGACAATGGGAAAAAAGTTATCCGGTACCAAGAACTGGAGCGAAACACCATACCAATTGTAGACCGTGTACTATTTCCGATTCCAAACTCTTTTGACTCTGTTTCTGTTCCGGACTTGGTGGAAGACAAGCAACGAGCTAGAGCGGTAGCGCTTAATCTTTCTCTTAAGGGAGTAAAAGCCAACCTACACCCAATGTACTTATTTGATAAGAACAAAATTGACGAGCGACAAGACTTTAATTTTGCTTTTAACAAGTTCATTCCAGTGCAAGGAAATCCAGCCGGTGCCGTAGTTCCAATGACTAAAGACTATATTAAACAAGACGTAAGCTTTATTATGGAGACGCTATCAGCAAGCGCAGAACGAGCTACAGGTACACCAGACATTAAACAAGGCGCTAACCCAGACGGAAAGACCACAGCTACTCGAGACACACTTGTAGCACAAGGCTCGGACAGTCGTTATGGACTCGCTGCCCGTATTTTTGGTTGGAGCGAGCGACGATTCTGGCAAGAGTACTATAACCACCTTAAAGAGAACATGGACGATGGTATACACGAGAAAATGGTACGTGTCGTAGGCGCCCTTGGTGCTGCTTGGCGACCGTTTAAGAAATCCGACCTTATAGTACCAGCCGAACACGCAGACCCTAATATTAAAATTGAAAGTAAAGCAGTTTCAGATACAAGGCGCTTTAACGAAGCTAAACTGTTTCGAGACTACCTTACCCTTGCAGCAACCGACCCAACTGCTCAAATACGTTCTGGTATGCGGTATTACGGCAAGCTTATTGGTATGAAGCAAGACTTGGTAGAGCAAATCTACCCACCTACAATAGACGAACTTCGTGCCGAGGAGGAAAATATGCTCATTTATGAAGGAACCAAGGCTATTGTACTTCCAGACGACGATCATTATTTACACCTTCAAATCCACAACAAGCTTCCGGACTCTCCAACAAAGACCGCTCACCTAAACGCACACAAACGGGCGCTTATTCTCCAAAAAACAAATCCCGAAATGGTACCGCTTCCTACTGCTCAAGGTGCGGTGCCGGTTGATAACCTAACAGCGCCAGCGCAAGAAGGAGGACGTAAGCTGCCAGTCTTGTAATACACGATATGACAAAGAAAACTCTCAAAACAACCGGAAAAATCAAGAAAGCAGAAATGCCGGTAAAAACTACAGCCGTTCAGCAAATGGACTTACACCAAGCCTTTAACCTTACTGACGTTTCACACGAAACACTTGCCAGCTACGCTTTTTACTTAAAAGAAATGGTAAATAGCGCCGGTTGGAAGCTCATGGTGCAAGTTCTCGAGGGCAACTTGGCTTTGCTAGAGAAGCAAATTGTCCGGAAAAAGGAAGTTTTGACCGATAGACCGCTTACCGAAAGCGAAGCAGACAGTCTACGCGATCAACACGAGATACTCACAGAGCTTATAAATAAGCCACATCAGCTAATTAAGAAGTACGGCGCACCGGAACAAGCACGTCCGGTCGTAGAATATGACCCGTATGGTGGTAATAGGAAAACAATTAACGCCAGTACCATGAGTGATATGACATAGACTCGCAAAGGGAAGTTTGAATTGGGGTTGGCGACGCTCCTTACTCAAGCTTCCCCCTGCGAGTCCGTGTCGGACTCAATCCTCACTTAACCAAGTGAGAGCGCAATTCCTACAGATAGTTTTAACCCGTTTTCTGTCTTGTAGTGTGCTTAATCTAAAAAACATATGACGGAGACAATAGAAACCGCCGACGAAACCGCAGAAGGTGTCGACGAGACGGCAGACGAAAGTACTGCCGAAGAAGCCGAAGCTGCAGAGGGCAACTCGAAAGAGTCCGACGCTGCAGAAGAAGGCGCTGCGGAGGACGAAGAACCCCAAGCGGACGAAGACGCGGAACCGCCAACACGGAAGCCGCGTACCAATGCCGATTGGGTAGCTCTACGCCGCCAGCAAAAGCTTAATAAGCAAAAAGCTGGAAAAGGAGAGCAGGGGGAAGCCGAAGCCGAAGACGTCGACGAGGATGACGACGTCGACGAGGAGGACGCCAAACTTATTGACAAGCGTATCGAGCGACACCTTGCTCCATTAAAGGAGAAAGAGTACTTGCAAGAACTACGAACTGAAATCAACGAGTTTGTTGCTACAAACCCCGACTTCAAACCGTTTGCAGAGAAAGCCCTAAAGTGGGCACAACACCCTTCTTGGAAGGACGTGCCAACCAAACAGCTTATGTACGCAGCGGCGGGCGATAAACTACTGAAAATGGGCGCTATACGCGCTAAACAGGTAGCCATTAAGACCCAAAAGACCAAGACTGGTACAAATTCTGGCGGAAATTCTGGCGGAACCAAACCGGTCGCGGAAATGACAGACGCAGAGTTCGAACAAGAAGTCCTGCGAGTCAAAACACAATCACGAGAATAAATTACTAAATTATTAGAAAAAAAACGAATTTATGTCAACAACTACACGAACGCAAATCCCAGCAGAAGTAAATAACTTCTACTCACGGACATTGCTTATGCGAGCTGTTCCACTTTTCCTTCACACACGATATGGACAAGTGCGCGACATTCCAATGAAGGCTGGTAGCTCAATAATTAAGTTCCGTCGATACGGAAACCTTACTTCAGCTACAACACCATTAACAGAAGGCGTAACTCCAGCTGGCTCACAAATGAGCGTTTCTGATATTTCCGCCACCGTTGCACAGTACGGAGACTTTGTTACCTACAGTGATGTAGTAGACTACGAGTCACAAGACGCGATTCTTACCGAGTTTGCGGAAGTACTTGGCGACCAAGCTGGAGACACTCTCGACAAATTGGCTCGAGACGTGCTTGCAGCCGGTACAACAGTTACCTACGTTGGACAAGTAGCCCGAAACGCCATAGCTGCAGCAAACCTTATTACTGCTACAGAAGTGCGTAAAATGGTGCGAACCTTGAAAAATAACAAGGCAAAGCGAGTAACCCGCATGATCGCGGCTTCTACAGGTATTGCAACCGAACCAGTCTCACAAGCATACATTGGTATTGTTTCACCAGACACTACCTTTGACTTACAAGACGAAGTCGGTTGGGTTCCAGTAGAGAAGTATTCTGCAGCCATGAGTATCATGGACGGAGAAGTAGGAAAGATAAATGACGTACGCTTTGTTGAAACACCAAATGCAAAGGTTTTTGCAGCAGCCGGTGCTTCAAGTATCGACGTACACGGTACCTTGATTATGGGTATGGAAGCGTATGGAGTTTCACGAATTAGTGGTGCTGCACTGCAAAACATTGTAAAGCCACTTGGTTCTGGAGGTACAGAAGACGCTTTGAACCAACGAGGAACTACCGGCTGGAAGGCAACTTTCGTCGCTAAAATCCTTAACGACGACTTCCTTGGTCGTATTGAACACGCTGTAACAAGCTAGTTTGTTAATATAAGTGGTGGAGACACACGCCAACCCCAAGTTTACTAGGAGCAATAATCAAAAACTATGTCGAAATATAGCGAAATGCCTTACGCAGAACTGCAAAAGGCAGCAAAGGAGCTAGACCTACCGGCTAACGGTACCAAGGAGGAGCTTATCTCTCGTCTTGAAGGTGCTACCCCAGCGGAAACGCCGGAGGAGCCGGAGGTTGATACTCCAGAAGAAGCCGAAGAAGCCGAGAAAATGGAGAAACCGGAGGAGCCAGAAGCTTCAGCAAACCCAAAAGCCAAAGCAACCGACAAAGAAGTCGAGAAGCAATGGCGCGGGGACGCATTGAAAATGAAAGAACACCTAGCTGGACAAAAGAAAGTAATCATTATGATACCTCTTGAGGTAGGAGTAGCGCCCGAAGTAGCCGAGAAAATACCGTTTGTGTGTAATCCTAATGGCTATCGTTTCTCAATCAAGCGCGGAGTCTTCGAAGAAGTGCCGGAACAAGTTGCGAACATGATAAAGGAACGACTAGAATCCGAAGGGAAAATAGGACGAGACTTAAGAATTGATCGTAACCCAAATACTTTAGAAGCGCTCGGTTAAACCATTATTCATCACTTAATTCAAAAACTTATGGCAGTAAAAGCAACAATGAACGCTCAAGGTGCAGATATTGAGTTCGGAACCGTTACTTCTGATAACCCAGCTTCAATCGCTTCCGGTGCAGAAGGAACAGCCGTACTTACTGTAACTGGCGCTGATACCGGAGACATTGTCTTCGTCACAGCCCGAGCCCTGATTGCAGGACTCGCAATTGCCGAAGCTACGGTAACTGCAGCTGACACAGTGTCAGTAAAACTGGTAAACACTACGGCTGGAGCACTCGACGACGCAGCAGCAAGCTACGACTACATTCTAGTCAAAGTGGCAGCGTAACCAATCGCTCCAAACCCTGCTCTGTTTCTCTTAAAAGGGAAACAGGGACAGGGTACGGAGCTCCACAAAAAATTATTATGACAGGTACCACTTTCGCAGCATATATACGCTACTTAACAAAGACTAATTCCGCGACACTTACGGACGTTAACCTTCTTATGCTTGCAAACGTCGAACAGGCGTCACTAGCAGAAGATATAGCCAGTAATGTCGACGAGGGATACTTCCTTATGGAAGACGTCCGGAATTTGGAAGCAACCACTCGTAAGTACGTATACCCACAAGACTTGTTAAAGAGTCTTAAGTACATTGCCGCTAAACTGGACGGGACTAATTGGACATACCTACGAGAAATCGACTTTGGCTACATTGAAGGGCGAAACCTTCCGCTTATGGAGGAGTCACAAATTCAAAACGAATTTTCCGACAAAGAAGCCAAGTTTTTATTTCACGGAACCGAGCTCATGTTGCTTAATGGAGCAGCTATAACAGCCGTAACCGGAGGATTAAAGATTGTTTCAGAAGTATACCCAGAAGCCCTAGTTAGTGGAGACTTGAGTGGTAATGCACTCTTGTCTACTCCAAGCGCCACAACAGCGGTACGACTACCACTGGCAGCGTACAAAGCGCTGGCGAAAATGGTATCTATCGCTTACAAAACGTCAAAAGACAAACCCCTTCTACTTACAGAAGACGAAAAGCTACTGCCAGTGGATAAAATGAACCTCTACAATAAGTTGCGCGGACGTAACGCCGTACGAGTTATCCAAGGTTCCGTCCCGTATTTAGACGGGCAAAATTATTAACCTTATTCAGCAATATATGACAGAAGAAATAAACTCATTTGTCGCAGCGGTTCTTGGAGCAGAAACTCCAGAAAAAGCGGTTGAAATCTACCTTGCAGCACCAAAAGACGTGCGAAAAGCTGGCTACAACCTCATACGCGAGAAAAATGGCGACATTGGTAAGAAACTACGTGCAGCAGTAGAAGAACGTCGTGGTATAGCGTTTCGGACGCTTGACGGCGATCTAGTGCTTGCCCGAGACAATGTAAAAGAAGAAGTACTCCGATTAGTAGGAAAAATTGGAGAAATGGACAAGCGAAAAGCTACCCTTGAAGAACGAGTGGTCGAATTAAAAAAACAAGCACAAAAGTTCTATGGGGACGACTTCCTTGCAGAACTTGAAGCAGTAATCGAGCAATCATAGTATGGCAGACTTAATTTACAACGGTTTTAAGTTCTACATTATGAACGGCGGTATTGACCTTGATACCGACACTATAAAAGTAATGTTGGTGACGAGTACCTACACTCCAAACCAAGATACACACGTTTTTCGTTCTAGTGTGACAAACGAAGTCACTGGTAGCGGATATTCAGCCGGTGGTGCCACACTTGCTTCAAAGACAGTTACGCAAGACGATACCGACAACGAAGGAGTCTTTGACGCAGCAGACGTTACGTGGAGCACCGCTACAATAACCGCACGCGGAGCCGTGATTTACAAATCAACGGGAGTTGCAGGAACCGATACTCTCATTTGTTATCTCGACTTTGTATCAGACCAGACAGCGACCGGAGCAGACTTTACGATTGCTTGGAACGCAGAAGGAATTGTAAACCTCAATTAAAAACTTGTGTCTTCGCCCTACCTCTTATGGGGGGGGTAGAGACGAGGACGTAACATAAAAATTATGACAAAAGAACAACTACTTGCAGAAATAACACAAAAAGTACTTAAGGTTGTTTCGACAACCGAACAAGCCGACCTAGAAAAAAATGCAGCCGGAATAAAATCGTACATTACAAATGTGCTGGAGCAAGACGGCAATAGTGTAACTGGTAGAAATATTGGTTGGTACACTCTGAACGAGGGGGTAGCTAACGAGGAAGCATATTACCGCGACCTAGTTTCGCCGAAAAAAGACTTCTTTACAAAGTTTGAAAATTACCTTAACTCACTAACTCCAATTACTTATTTGCGGTATAAACTAGAATCCGTTGATGAAGTTGATCGTTCTGGATATGCTCGAGCTGTAAAAAAGAACCAAGACGGCACTGGAAAAGAAGTACGGTTGTTTATTTACCGAGACACAGTTGCCAACGCTGTAGCGCATGTAGAACTAACATAAATACAACATGGCTTTCCCAACCGGCTATACAAAATATCAAGAAATCACAATAGACTACACAAAAGTAGCTGCCGACCTTACGGACTATGTAATTTCAGTAAATCTTGCCGACTTGGTTAAAGCCGGTGCAGATATTTTTGACACTTGCCGGTCCGACGGGGGAGACATACGAGCTACAAAAACGGACGGCACAACAGAACTGGCGACGGAGCTTGTAATAATTAACACTACTACAAAAACAGGAGAGTTGTACATTAAATTCACAGGTACACTTTCAAGTTCTTCAAATACAATAATCCGTATTTACTACAATGGAACCGACACGGCTCTAGCGGCAAGCGCTACTTTCGGAAGAAACAATACGTGGTCCAGTACTCACGATATGGTGCACCACTTTCAAGACTCGACCATAAATGCGGTAGCTGGAAATAGCCCAGCTTCTAACACATTCAGTTACGACTCCGCTGGAAAAATAGGAAAGGGGGTAACACAAACAGCCGGTTCGTCAAGGGGTATGGATTGGGCTTCTTCCATAACTGCAAATACAAGTACCCTTTCGTTTAGTTCATGGTTTAAAACTTCTGCCAACACTTCCATAGGAGACGGTTCGATGATTTTGTTTATGTACTGCCGCCCGGGTTCACCGTACGAACGATTTTACTTATCTTTGCTTATGGGAGCAACATCTGGCGACCGAGGAAAAGTACAGCTGTTTTTAAGAAATAGCTCGGGCGTTTCTCATTTAGTCAATGGTTCTTTGCAGTACAATGATAATACTTGGTACAGAGTATCGGGTATTTATGATGGAACAAACTTAAAGACATATATAAACGGAGTTCAGGTTGCTACTCTAGCTGCAACCGGAACAGTCGGTGCTTCTTTCAAAACCACTCTTGGGACGAGTTGGGACGAATCTACTGCTGGTGTTTGGGTAGGGGAATATGACGAAATGAGATTTTCTGACGCATACGCTTTTTCTGCTAATTGGTTGTTAACCGAATATAGAAACCAAAACAGCACAAGTACTTTTTATTCTAGTGGAGCAGAGCTAGGCGGTTCAACAATAGTATCGCCAGCCGTCCAAGTTATAACAAGTTCTCTACCGGCTCGTTCAGTAAAGGTTGGAGTAGTAGTTCCGATCGCTGCAAAATCTCTTACCTTTTCAATTCCAGCATATGCAGTAAGTGGTAAGGCTAGGGTTAGCGTAAACGCGCAAACGGCACAATTTACAATTCCTGCTTACGCACTTATTGCCGCCGGAGTCAGTATTGCAGCAAAGGTTCAAGCCCTTACATTTTCGGTTCCTACTGCCGCTATTCTTTCCGGAGCAACTTTGTACCCCAACACACAGTCGATAACAATTACACTTCCTGCTAGTGCAACGACCGGAGCAGCTCGTGTGGGGGTAAATCCAGTCGTGCTTACCCTTACAATACCGACATTAGAGTATGTCGGTGCAATTTGGGGACGTACGGCTCGAGAAACTACCGGAGCTGACTGGACGCGATCAATTATTAACAATGACGCATAAAATATGTTTAGCCAATTATTACTCCCCTTAATAACCTTCCTTGTCGGAGCCTTTTGCGGCTTTTTGATTGGTTGGTTTGGTCATAAATACGTTTCAAAAAAAGAGGTCGCAAATTGGGAAAGAGCAATAATTACCGTCGTTGTCACTTTTGCATGGGTAGTATCAGTTATTCTGGATATTATTTTAAACTCTTACGAGACACCAGTCGCGCTTCACGGAGTTATGGGTATGGTCGTTGGGTACTTCTTCGAGGGCAGTATTCTTAAGCGCAATAAACAATAATATGAATTTCTTACTAAAAAACGAAACGAAGTGGTACCGAGTTATTTTCTTCGGTATGCTTTTTATGGCAATTCCAGCCTTAATTGAAGCGTCTTGGACGGCGTATTGGCATAACTACTACGAAACAGCACCAATTTCCGAGTTTTACAAAGACGTTTCTTTTGAAGCAGAAAATCTTTGTTTTGGGAACGTTACCCAGAGCGTCGAGAATGTTCGATATGTTAAAGGAACTGATAGTGGTTGGGCAGCCTATATTATCCGCGAACTTTTTGTAATCGACGTAAAAAACGAAAAGACACAGGTATTCACGGATAGTTCCGCCATATTCTTTGAAGTAATACCGGACGGAATAAATCGACGTGAAGCAGCGATACCAAAAGATTTACCAATAGGAAGCTACAAGTGGGAAATTACTATTATTAAACTCTATCTTCCGTACGGAGTAGTCCGAGTCACGACACCAAGTCTCGTGAGTAATCTGTTCGCGGTTAAAGATTGTAATACATAAAAATATGGCAATAGCACAACACATTCAAATAAAGAATATTAACCAAGGCGGTATTGCAGACTCGGACTACCTTGGAGGCCTTGGTAGTGTGTCGGAGATTGTTGGTATTAACATCCACGACGAGTCGGGAATTATGAAGCTCAACCAAAAGCTTACAAAAGTGAACGACGCAGTAAGTGCCGTTGACGCTCTTATAAATGCTATTGTGCCGTCTTCTAACGGACACAAGTACTTCTTTGGTGCAAACGGTAAGACATGGAAGGAAACCAGTGCTGGCGTATGGGCTTTGCTTGGTACACGTTCTCCGGCGGCTGGAGCAGCAGGGGTACTTTCAGCTATGGAGTATCAAGGCTATATTTATTATGCAATGCAATCCCGCTTGGGACGTATGGCAATTGGTACTGACGTTTTCTCGGACAATTTTGCCACTTTCACAAACACAGACGCGACTTATCACCCTATGAAGGAAGTCAACCAAGTGCTTTATATTGGCGACGCTCAATTTGTGGCTCAAGTTGACGCCGGTGTATTTTCCGCAAACGCCTTTGATATAAAAACACCGCTTCGTATTTCAGCACTTGGAAAAGTCGGTACCGACCTACTCATTGGAACGTACGTTTCTAGTAATATTGTTGGTACGGAAATCTTCCGTTGGAATACATGGAGTGATAGTTATTCCGTCTCCGACGAGATACCAGAAGTGGGAGTAAACGCTTTTCTCGCAACTGATAACAGCATCATTGTTTCTTGCGGGACTAAAGGCAATCTTTATATCTTTAACGGTACACAGTTAGACGAATACAAGCAAATAAAAGGAACATGGGGAGCTTCTACAAACAAAGCAATTGTAAAAAACAACGCAGTCTTAAACTTCCACGGGCTTCCACTGTTTGGACTTTCCCAGCAGTCCGGTACCGCAGTCAAGCTAGGACTTTACAGTTTCGGACGAACAAATGCTAATTATCCCTTTGTTTTAAGCCTAGAATACCCACTGTCAACTGGAAACTTTACCGGTATTGAAATTGGTGCGATCGCTGGAAACGGCGACTCATTCTATGTTTCTTGGTACGACTCTGCTGGTGCCGGAACTTATGGAGTGGACTATCTCGACCTTACAGCAAAACAAGCGCTTGGCTGGATAACAACCCGCGTCTCTCTTTTCGACCGTGTCGTTACTTCAACATATGGAATTATGGCAGCAGCGTACCGCCTACTTCCAACTGGTACTTCAATTAAAATATACGCCAACCGGAATCACGCCGGTATGGTCGAAAAGACAGACATAATAGTTGATACTGAACGTCTATTGGTACACACAGAAAGCGACGCTGGCGCCGCCAACACCTTCCAAGCAAAATTTGAGTTAGTTGGTACAGCAAACTTAAGTCCAGAAGTAGAGTTGTTTGATATACCCGTAATGTAATTCATATGGCAACTGATAGATTTAAAGTAATAGACCCATACCAGAACTACGACATACTTCCGCAATCAGACGCGGAGGGTATTAAAGGTAACGACTTTTTGAACTCTGTTAAATCACTCCAAGTAGGTTTTGGTTCAAAAGTAATGCGAGTCGACCGGCAAGGAATATGGCTAGGAGCTGCAGACTTTGCAAGCGCACCGTTTTCGGTAGATATGTTGGGCAATATGACTGCTACTTCCGCAACTTTCAGCGGCTATATACCAACCGGAGGAGCGTTAAGTGACGTAGGTGTAGGAAATATTACCGGGACGTACATTGCCAGCGGCACGATCAGCACAGCCCAGCTTAACGCCAACGCTATCAACGGTATGACTATTACCGGCGCACTGATAAGGACTTCAAGTTCTGGCGGACGGGTAGAAATTGACGGAGCTACAGACAATCTCGAAGTATACGACTCTGGCGGAACAAAACGAGTTGAACTTGATAATGACGAGCTTATTTTTTACAACTCAAGTGGCGCAGAAAGAGGAGGTATTACGTCGGGAACTACAAATATTACAATAAGTGCGCTAGACGGAGGATACTTGATTTTAGACGCATTGGGCTCTAGTTACGGAACCATTATACGTTCGGTAAGTGCCGACGTAGCTTTCTTTTCTACGGCAGGACTTACAATGTACAACCAAATAAATATGAACGGGTACGATATTATTGGTGTCGACGAAATTGTTTTTAATAAACGCACCAGCACACCAAACCGCGACGGAGAAATGCTCCACTACGATGACGGTTCAGCACAAAGTATGCGTGTACAAATGAACGGCACGGATTATACGTTTGACTTAACCTTCTTATAATATGTCAAAAAAAACTCTTACAATGGAAGAACTAAAAGATATTGCTATTGATACGTCACTTCCATTGACGGAAAGGGTAGCAGCAGCATTTGAAGTAAAAAACAAACTACTTAATCCTTTAAATGAAAAAGACTTTGACCCAAAAACCTACGATCCAGAATCGGGAAACATCATGGTGCAACTAATTCCACGAGTTCGGGAAAAACCCCCGCGAAGACTTCCGACGAGTGGACTAAAGCCAAAGCAAATAATGCAGGGACAGCGAGTAGGAAACTTCGAAAGTAAACAAGAACTTTACTTACATATTGCGGAACTTTCCGAACGCATATCAGACCTAGAAGACATAATTAACAAAAAATAATATGGCAAAAAATACACCACAAGAAAAAGTACGAGTAGTCACACCTCAAGACCTTGTAAAAGCTCACGAATCCAACGTGGGTAAGTCACTTTCTGCGTTTGGGTTACAGCAAAGACTTTTTGTTCACTTTCCAGACAAGAAAAAAGTGCCACTTCTCGGACAACTTGGAGTGTGGCTTGTCAACAAGAAGGGAGGTATTATCGCTACGAAATATGAGTACGTAGGTGGTACAATTAACAGTAAGAGTCGCCAGAAAAAATAATATGGCAGCAGCAACATATACAGGAAATTCAGTAGTCGACTACGTCAAATCAACCGGCGGAGACGCTAGTTTCACTTCTCGCGCAAATCTTGCGGTAAAGCAAGGTATTGTAAAGACAGCAGCAGAATATGTAGGAAACAGTCAACAAAACAACTCTCTTTTGACAAAGCTCCGTGGCGCACCAGCACCCACAGGAAAGCCCAACGCTACTTCAATAATTAACCAGAACCAAGACGCCGACATTGCAGATACGCCAGCGGCGGACGACGCACCAACCAAAGAAACTCGAAGTACACGGTATAGTACCGCTTTTTCTGATATTAAAGACATTATTGCACCAGCCGGAAGCTCACCTAAAGCACCTAATTTTACCGACCTTTACAACAAAACTCGCAAGGACTTAAATGTTGACGATCTGGAAGGGTACGTAAATGAACTACAAACCGAAGAAGAAAACATATATGCAGATTTAAGAGAACGGCGTACTGCCGAGCGAGACAAAACAGTAGCTACAAACGTTATAGAAGGGCGTATAGGGCAAGCCGAGCGACAAGAAATGGAACGTGTCGACTATATTCAACGTCAAAAAGCAACAGCAGTCCGACAACTCCAAAGTGCTAACGCTACAATCGAAAACATTATCAATTTTGGAAAGCTAGACTATGATACAGCCCGAAACTCTTACAATGACCAGTTCGCACAGCAAATGTCTATTTTTAGTACCGTAAAAGGAATTGTCGATAGTGAAATTTCAGACGAAGAACAGGCTGCAAATACGTCCCGCGCAAACCTTAATATTATTTACAGTTCTATCCGAGAGGGAGAGGTTGACAAAGGCTCACTTACTCCGGAAATGAAGTACACCATTAACAAAATGGAGCTTTCAGCAGGACTACCAACCGGCTTTTACGAGAATATTAAAAATCAAAACCCAGACGGCAAAATTCTCTCTACTACTACTCGAACAAACGGAACACAAAAATATGCAGACGTGCTTATGCGAAATGATGACGGTTCTATTAGTGTAAAATCTGTTTTTCTTGGAACCGAAGTTGCACCAAAGTCTGCTTCCGGAGTCAGTGGAGACAATGAGAGTATTGAAGCTTTCCGTTCCGACGCTTCAAAATATATTCTCCAATTAGAAGGAAAAGAAATTGGTTGGGGAGGAGCGTTTAATGCGCTTAAAGCCAAATACCCACAAGCGAGCGACAATACAATTGACGCAATATTAAAAAAGGACACTTACTATAACACTACCCCGTCCACTGAAAAAAAGACCTACAATATAACAGTGTAGAATAATTAAAAAACACTATGGCAACTTGGGACGAGTTAAACAAAACTTACAGTTCAGCAAAACCAGAGGACGAAAAAAAGAAAGACGAAAAAATCAGCGTCAGTTCTTCTTCTTGGGACGAGCTAAATAAGTGGGGAGACACACAACCCAAAGCCGAAGTTCAAACTCAAACTCCAGTTGCTACTACACCAACACAGCCAAAGAAACAAAACGACGGCAATATACTTAAGTCTTACTCCAAGGGAGTCCAAGAGGTTGTAGGGACAAGTGCTGCGTTTGGCGCTTCCGGAGTCATGCGACTTTTTGGAGGATTGCAAGAAGTCGCATTAAAAGCAATCGAACCAGCCAACATTGCAGCGGCACGTATTGGACAAGGGCTTTATAAAGGACTTGGACTTATTACTCCGGACAACGGCAAATTGTCTAAAGTTGGAGACGACTTTTATACACAAATGCGAAGCGGGTACAACCAACTACAGGAAGCTTCTTTTGAAGTAAACCGTTCTGCGACAAACATTGGTAATAGAAGTCGAGATACCTTATTAGACAAGACTGGCTTTGACGAATATAAAAAGGACAACAGTGGAAAAGACTTTTCTTTCAGCGATCTAAAAGACCCTAAATTCTGGCTTTACGACGTATACGGCACAACGGTAGAGAACGCACCAATAATGGCGGCTACCTTTGTAGTAGGTAAAGGAGCGGGAATGGCGACACAGGGCGCTGGAGTGCTTGCATGGCTGGCAGGAACCGGAGGAGCGACTACCTTTTCTTTGGGTATGAACGCTTCTATTGAGTCCCAAGCCGCTTATGACACCGCAATGAAGTCCGGAAAGTCGGAGACGCAAGCATTAGTCGAAGCCGAGCGCGTATTTAACCGTAACTTTACTGCAAACACTTTGTCTGAAACGCTCCAAATGGCGCTACTATTTATGCCACAAGGAGATAAAGTTAAAGCAACTTTACCACTTTGGAAGTCTTTAATTAAAAATGCTAGCAAAATTATAGCCGCTGGTGGTATTGAAGTACTCCAAGAGCGCGGAGAAAATGCAATTCAAGAAGGTGCTAGTAAAGAAGACTTTGATTGGGCAGGTTTTGGTTCAGCTCTAGCAGAAAAAAATGTAACAAAGTCTGATTTTATTTCCTTTGTACTTGGTGCTGGTATGCAAGGAGTTGGTAACGTTTTTGTTGATAACAAACAAATTTCAGAAGAAGCTTACGACCAAGCAAATGAAATGGCAGCGAAACTTTGGGACGGCGGGGACACTCCACCACCAACCGGAGAGGCAGCTATTGCTTACCTTGAACAACAGCGCATAGACAACCCAGAAGGGCTTATTGCCGTGTACAAAAATACCGTGCAAAGCCGGAAAAAGTTTGTGGAAGACGCCAAAGCCTTAACCGCCACAAATCAAGACGGAGCTATCCAATCATTGCCAACGATCACCGCAGAAGACGGCACCGACCTTGGACGAATTGAAATAAAGAAAAGCGGGGACGGCTTTGTTTCTCGTTTTGTTGGTAATGCTGGAGAAGCAGGAGCACAAACCGACTTTGACTACTCAAATGTATTTAATACTCAAGAGGACGCAGCGCAACGAGCTACAGACGCACTTATTATATGGGCAGAACAGGAACGAACTAATGCAAACAATAGTCCGGTGACACAAAGCCGTCTTGAGGAGCTTATTGCTAATGCCCGTGTAAATAAAAAAGAAGCGCCAATAGAACTGCCAAAAAAAGAACCCGAGTTACCTAGTGGCTTATTACAAGCTCAACAGATTTTACAACTACTTCAAGAGCAAGGAGTGTCCGGAGCCGACGTTAGTGCCGCTATAAGTAATACTCGCGGGCAAGAAAGTCTTGGAGTAACTCAATACGAAGGAGCCAATGTATTGCATGAACTCAAAAAAATACAGGAGTCCGGAGGTAAACAAAAGCCAGCGCCACGAACAGAGAAAGAAACTAAAACCGAAGTTAGTAAGCCTACAGAAACGAAAGCGAACCAGAAAAAGAAAGTCCTACCGAGTACCAAGAAAAAAGCCCGTGCGGACTTCGAGAAGTCAGCCGACGACGTCAAACCAGAAGAATTAGTAACTATTCAAAAAAGTGTTAATAACGGCAAAGCTAAACTTAATAAACCAAAAACCCAAAAAGATCAAGTGAAAGAAGTTATTGACCAAAAAGGTACCGCTTCAATTAAAGATATTAAAGAAACTGAAAAACAAAAAGCCAAAGAAGCAAAGATAATAACAAAAGAAAATTCTACAAAACCAAAAACGCCCAAAATCCTTACCATAACAGCCAAACCAGAAGACATAGACTTTGAACTTGCAAAACGTGCTCACGAAGGCACCAGCTTTTACCCAGAAAAACGTGCCGCGTCTCACCAGCAAAGCTACGTGGAAATGGTAAACGACTTTGCACTCGAGCTCGAGCCACTAGCAACCAGTGAAGCTCAACAGAAAATTGCACAAAACGCAGTTGACCAGTACGCAGGGAAGTTACTTAATGGCTATAAAGCTTACCTAGAAGCCAAAAGTCGCACTATTTCTCCAATGATAAGTGGTGCCGGTAATTTCCCCGTAGAACGCAATCGTAAGCGCCTACAAACCCAAATGAAACGGTGGGACGAGGTTGTAGAAATACAAGAAAAGGCAATAAAGTATACAAAGAAAGCGCTTAAAGAGCAGTCAGTTGTAGACCGTGGAGGAGCCAAAATAGTAGCTCAAGACGAACTTGCCCAAGCAAAAGCAAGTCTCGAAATGATGAAGTCAGCCAATAAAATCATTAAAAACATTAAGCTTAATGACGAACAAAAGGTAGTGGAGCTTGTAAAACTTCCAGCGATCAGCACAGACAGCGCCCGAGAATTACTAAAGCCAGACTATGCCGGACGGCAGGGCTTTGCTTCTTTTAGTCTTACAAGTGTACGTGGAAAGATTAAGCGTATGGAAGGAGCCGTGGTAAGTAAAGAGAAAAACGCTCAAGAGGAAGACCGTGTGCTTTTAGAGACTGCCGGTATGCGTATTGAAGAACACCCCCAAGACGAACGTATCCGCATTTACTTCGAAGGCAAGCCAGACGCAGAAATGAGAAACAAACTCAAGAGTAACGGTTGGAAATACTCACCACTTAATAGTACTTGGCAACGCAAAAATACACCGAACGGACGATACAACGTCAAGCAGCTTTTTGGAGAATTACAAACTATGGAGAAGGCAGTGGAGGTAGAAATTGAGAATGTTGCGCCAGTTAATCAGAGTGCCAAGCTTAAAATTGTTACTGTAAAAGGTGAAGATATTGAACAATCCTTTTTAGAAGAAAGCGACCGTGATGTAGAAAGAATGAACACATTACTAGACAATGCTGGCGTTACTGATGTAACAGTAAAAAGTGCAGTAGTAAGAAAAGACGGTTCTTTTTCCGCTAATATGTCAGACGGTAAAGTGTGGGAAGATACACGTTTTGCCGATATTGTTGCAAGCAAAAAACCAGAACTTGATAAAGTTAAACTGATTGAAGACAACCGCAAAGCCTTTAAAAGAAACTACGCAAAACTTTCAAAAGCAGGTACTAAATTTAAGAGCACCACAAAGGGAGACTTCTTAAGACCAAAAACCAAGGTTGGAAAAAAAGACCTTAAGGACTTTGTCGAAGTTGAAGGCGAAATGATATTTACAGTTATTGTTGCCGATTCCATACTTGAAGGGAAGTTAAATGCAGGAAGTGGCAAGTACCACATATACCCATTACACGCACCAGAGGGGACTAAATACTTATATCGTAAAACTGATACCGGAGAGACAAGACTATTTCCAAGCGCACTCGGACTCGTAGAAGAAAACCTTGAAGAAGGGCAACTAATTGAGTTTAATATTGAGGACATAAAGCAAGCTGGCACCTATTACAACGCTATAAACCAAGCTGGTGACACTGTTGCTTTTCAGGGTATTCCAACCGGAGAGTCTCTCAAAAAAACAAATGGAAAACTACCACTAAAAAACCCACAGACCGGAAAACTGTTTGGTTCCCTTTCACCCGACGAGTGGTTCACTGTTAATGTTGATCGTGTAATCCCAGACTCAAACTCAATGTCAGACGCAATTGCAGACTTACGAAACGGGCAAAAGTCATTTACAGGACTTCCAATTCTTGTTCGAGATAACGGCGAAGGGCAATATGAAATAATTGACGGGCACCACCGTTTTGCACAAGCACTATTTGTCGACGAGCAGCAGCAAGTGGTGGTAATGACAGACGAAGTTAAATACAAAAACCTTAACCGAACAGAATTAGACCAGACCGAGCAAGGGAATTACTCAAGTGGCGGACTTAATGCTTCTGTAGCCTTTGACGTGCCCATAATTGACGACAAAGGTACTGCAGACCCACGTTTTGACCAAGGTTCTGCGCCACTACCGGCTACAATGGCTCATTTGGACGAAATAAACACCGTGGAGATACCAGAATTAGTTGATATTGTACGCGAATTATCCGGCAAAGTTCCAGAAATTAAAAAGGCTTTCCGTAAAGTAGGAAAGGGAGGAGACTACAACGCTACTTACAACCGTATCCGCGTCCGTGCTGATATGTTTCGCAAGAATAACCTACATAACGGAGCAAAAGTACTGGCTCACGAGCTCGGACACATGATTGACGCAGTACCAGACGGAACACTTAACCGCGGAAATCTTATTGGAAGGCTTTTATCTTTGCGTGACTTTATGGGCAGCACTGGTAACCCTACCAGTGGGGAGCGAGTGACGATAGAACAACGACGAGAAGTAAAGACCAACACTATTAAGGAAGTACAAAAAGAGTTTGGCTATAAAACTCAAAAAGAAGTGCTTGCCGACGCTAAAGCAAAAATAGTAATTAAGGAGCGTTTCAAGAAGACCATGGAAATGGTGCTAGAAAAGGACGGCTTTATTCGAGACGAAGTTATCCGGCAAGAATTACTCGCAGCAACTCGTTTCTGGACACCTTACAATCCCGCAATGGTACCGGAGTCATACCGAGCGTATCGTGAAAGTGCGGTCGAGCTTTATGCCGAAGCATTATCAATGCTTTATATTTCACCACGAAACCTTGCCCGTATTGCACCAACCTTCTACAAGCAATTTTTTGCAAACCTAGATAGTAAACCAACCGTGCGAGACGCTTACTTTGAAGTGCAAAGTCTACTAGCTGGCGACCGTGACGCAGTAACAGCCCGACGACGTGCCGGAGTTCAGCAAATGTTTAAAGAAGGCGAACTGAAAGCAATGGAGCTACACAAAAAAAAGCTCGAAGAAAACAAGTCACAGAAACGAGAAATATGGAAACACCTTAAGCATAAGGTTATTGATAAAAACTTTCAGATTATCGACCGTGTAAAAGAGCTTGAAAAGAAGGGCACCAGACTAAACCCAGACGAAAACCCTGTATTCTTCCTTGAAGAACGAAATTATGTAGGTGGAAAAATTAAGGCTATTTTTGAAAAAGAAATTAACCCAATTTATCAAACCCTTACCGACAATGAAATATCTTGGGAGGACTTTGGAGAAGTCCTATTTTACGAGCGTGTAGCTTCTGGCGATCGTTCTAATTTTGCAAACCCACGGGGTATTACACCGGACGCAGCAGTAGAACTAATTGCAGAAATGCGCGTCCAGCTTGGAGTAAAGCGCTGGCTGTTACTACGAGAGCAACTGGCTAACTTCCGTGCAGTGTCTAAACGTATAACTAAAATGGCTTATGAAGCCGGACTTTACAAAAAGGAAATGTACATAAAAATGAAGAAAAACCCAGCGTACGCAACTTTCCAAGTGCTCGACTTCCTAGAAGAAGGTATGACGTCTCGCATTTATAAGTCAGTCGGTACCTTCCGAGACATTGCCAATCCTGCAGACTCGACCTTGCTTAAAATGATAACTACTATTAAAGCAGCCGAGCGAAACGTAGTTACGCAAAAAACTGTAGAGTTTTTGAAAGAAAACTACCCCGAAGATATTGAAGAAGCCCAATATACCGGTAGTAAAAAAGGACGATTCCCATTACCACCAAAGGGCAGTAAAAAGGAGCTCAAGCTTATTACTGTATTTGAAAAAGGAAACCTTAAGGGCTACTACGTAGACCCGTACATTGCCGAGACTATTAACAATCAGTCTTACGGACAAAATGCGCCATTGGTACCGACTCTACGCTTCTTTAACGGTACTTTCTTTCGACCGCTTTTTATTCAGTTTAACCTCGGCTTTCAGTCGTTTAACTTACTACGTGACTTCTGGCGTTTCTGGAAAACAATGCCAGACGCAACAATCTTAAGTTCAATGAAGGCGTATCACAAAGCCGGAAAAGTGGCTCGTTTCCGTGCCTTTGGTATACCTAAAAACCCAAGCCCAGCCGACCGAGAAGCCATTGCTCTTTACCAGAGAGCAGAAGAAGCCGGTATTCTTTCCCTCACCTTTAATGACATTATTTCCGGACGCAACGCCGAAGATAAACAAATTGAAAAGATACTTGCAGATAGTGGTATTAAAGAATTTCAACCAGAACCAAAGTATGAGGACGTGCCGCGCTTTGCAAAGCCGGTTGTAGAAGTACTTAACAAAGTTGGTATTCTAAAAGTTGCCAGTAAAACGCTAGGCTTTATTGAAAACCTTGGTAACTACATTGAAACACTACCTAAAGCTGCCGCCGTGTACGAACTTAAAGGTACCGAAGCCGAGTTTCTTACTCGAGAACAAACAAGCTTTATCCGACGTAAAGTAGGTTCGCCGGACTTTCTTGCCGGAGGAACATACAAGCCAGCCACAAATGAAATATTCCTATTTTCTAACGCGATTATTCAGGGCATTAGATCAGACATAGAAGTAGCGACCGACCCAACAACCCGCTCCGGATACTGGTGGAAGACAGCAAAACTGAACTTTCTACCTAAAATTATGATGTATGCGGCACTCATGGGACTTTTTGGGGACGAAGTAAAAGAAATTATGGAAAGTGCAAGCGAGTACGACCGAACCAACTATACTATTATTCCGCTTGGAAAAGACGAGTTTGGAAAAGCTGTATACTTTCGCCTTCCTTCCGACGAAACAGGACGCTTCCTTGGCGCTACTTTCTGGAAAGTATTATCAGCTCCAACTAATGAGCAGCCAATTGGCTCGGATATTATGCAAATAATTTCATACACTGGTGGACAAATTCCGTCGGTTACTCCAGTGGTGGAGATAATTAGTGCCACAGCTCAATACATGAGTGGTAAAAACCCTTACGACTCGTTCCGAGGACGCAATGTACTATCAGATACGTTATTCCAAGCCGGAGGTATGGAAGCCCATAAAGCTTTTCTTGGCTGGCAGTTCCAGCAACTCGGAGGTGGTATTTTTTACAAGTTCTACCACGAAGGAACACCGCCAGAGAAAAAGAGTCTTGTCGAAAAAACCTTTAATTTACCGCTTCTTGGTAATGTTATAGGACGCTTTGTGCGAGTTAGTGACTATGGAAAGCTAGAAGCATTGCGAGAAATTGAAAACAAAGTAAAGACCGAAGAAGCCCAAGCTTCACTTGAAAAACGCTCAATAGTAAACACTTACACAAAACAAGCGCAAGAAAACGGAGAACTTACAGAAAACCTAGCAAATCAAATGGTACAAGAATATTTTGGAGGAGAACCAAATGCTTCACAGTATCAAGAAGCAGACCGCTTGAAAGACCGGCTCCGACTCGAAGTAATACGCGGTTCATCAGAAGCCGAGGTGGTAGCCGTTATTGACGCAAATACTAATAATCAAAAGGCGGCAATCTTACTGGAGATCGGTAAGACGTCCACTCAAGAGGAGTTTGACAAGCTAATTTCAGACCTACTAAACGCCGGTATTATTACCGACGGAACACTTGAAAAGCTCCAAGAGCGTTCACAGCAATAATGGAAAAACTAAAATACGCACTTAAAGATATATGGAGCGAGTTTGTTAAAACCGTACGTATGCTTTATTGGGTACTAATTTTTCTGGCTATTTTTCTTCCTTTCAGCACTACTTTCTGGACGTCTTAAAATGTGGATAACTAGGCAAGCGGGCAAGCGGTACGGTATACTTAAAGAGTGACCCCAAGTCACTTAAAAGTAATTAAAAATAAAATGAAGAAACTTATTATTGTCGCCGTCGCCGTAGCAATTCTAGGTGGGTTTGGACTTTATGGAGGTAAAGTTACGGAGTTCTTAAAAAATGAAACCGTGGTTGTGAACAATAACGTACCCAAAACAGTCACAAAGACTGAACGGGTAGATAACTTGGAAGTTCTTATTGAGGAAGCCCAAGACGAAGCGAGAACAAAAATTGAAGCAGACGCAGAAGTAGCCTACGAAAAAGAGGTTGCGGAAGCCAAAGCAACGCAGGATAAATACATTGCCGACGAGTTGGTAAAAGTCTCCGATAAGGTAAAGGAAGACTATATTGCCGAGATCGAAGCAACCATTAGTACTGCCAGTTATTGAACTGTAAGCCGGTTACAACGACTCATGCGGCAGAAAGCGGAAGAATACGGAACAAACTACTACACCATGAAGTCAATTGTAAACTGCGAAAGTGGCTATGCCGTAGACGTGCAATCAAAGCATGTTTACACTGCCACGAACGCACCGCGCGGCTACAAACAAGGAGACAGGGAGCAATCATATGGACTTGTACAAATTCACGTACCAGTCCATGACGTGACCATAGAACAAGCAATTCAACCAGTTTTTGCAGTAGAATTTCTCGCTAAACACATGGCACAAGGGCAAGCGAGTATGTGGAGCTGTTATAATGAACTTGCAATTAACAGTTAAAAACAAATTTATGGAAGGAGATTTAGTTACACAATTCTTGAGTATTGGTATCGTGGGAGCGGCGCTCTCATACTTCACACAATGGCTTCAAGAAAAGTATGGAGTAGGTGGAAACGAAACCAGAGTAATTGCGATAGCTGGCTCCGTCTTGCTTGGTGCATTAGTATGGTTTTTACAAGGAACCGAAGTGTGGGCTTCTATTATTGGAGTTCTTGCGTCTGCTTCAACCGTATACGCCATGATTTTTAGTGGCAAACGGACTAAAGATCGTGAGGACGCATGAGTAAGATAAACGTACCAAAGTGGCTTATTGTCCACCATACCGGCGGAACCGACGCAAGTCCGCGGGCTGACACGTCACACCATACATTTGAAATTGTCGATAATTACCATAGGGGACTATGGAATTTTCGCAGTTCTCTTGGTCACTATATTGGCTACCACTACTTTATTGATAAAAATGGTAAAGTAACGCAGGGACGCGCAGATACAGAAGAAGGCGCCCACACTAAAGGAATGAACCTTAAAAGTATTGGCGTTGCTCTCGCTGGCAACTTTGACGCAACGCTACCCACAGCAGAGCAGACAGAAGCGCTTACAGAACTACTTAAAGAACTTTCTATTAAGTACACAATACCGGTTACGAATATCGTGCCACACCGAATGTTTGCAAACAAAACTTGCTACGGCAACAAACTTGGCAATAAATGGGCAGCAGATTTAGTGAAGGTGGACAATAAGGGCTCACTTTCTCAATTTACTCTAACGGAATTGTTTGTTGAAATTCAAAAGCGAATTGAAGCTATGAAAAAGGGATTGGTTACGTAAGTAACCCTTCCTACAGGGCACACAAGAGTTCTTTCAACAACATAAATGCTAAAAAGTGTAACCTCGAAATCAAAAATTCATAAAAACTTGTGTGCCGTGTAGGGAGCAATAACAATGCTATTATAAGAGAAGGTCGCCAACTAACCCAAAGGAGGAGAAAATGGACAATGACCAGCCAGCCCTTCCACTCGACGAACGCTTCCGCCAAGCCGAGCAGCTTGCGCTTGAACTTCCCGAACCGAAAGGGAAACAACCGCCGCCACCGGACTTCAAAAAAGAAGAATCGTGCGGCAGAGTTGGGTTCTGCTACTGCCCGAAGTGTAACCCGCGATGAAAAGGTGTAAACGAGGATTGGCTCTTATAGCCATAATCGTTTGCATACCAATATATATATGGTTTGCACTTATAATCTACATAGAAGTCGAGAAAGGAGGTGATCTAGTATCTTGACTGCTAGGAACAGACTAGCAAGGAGCCTACTAACACGGGCTCCTTTCTTATTATCCACATTTTACTTGTAGGCAAGCGGGCAAGCGTGTATAATAACCGAGGTCGATAACAAATTATTGGAGGTATAAAAATTGAAATTGTGAGCAAAACAAAAAAAAGCAAAAAAGAAATGTCTGAGTATATGAGCAATCTAGGTCGCAAAGGCGGCAAGAAAACAGCAGAGCGTGGAAAGGAATATTTCTCAAAGATTGGCAAGAAAGGGTACGATTCCCTAGCAAAAAAGAAAAGCTCTCAATAATACGCATATGAACCTAGCAAATAGTCCAATTACGTTTTTGTCACTGTTCCGAAAATACGGTGGCAATATTAAAAACGCACACGTGCTGGAGCTACGTGCAGCAGCACAAGCACTTCCACCGCACCAGAACGCTTTACAAGCTTTCTCCGCAGCGGGTAAGCAGTACAGACGTGAGCAAAAATAATCTAGCAATTATGAAAAACGAAGCAATATTATGTGGGTTCGCTCTTGCTCTACTAGCAACCGGACTTGTTTTGGCACAACTCAAAACAACCGAACTAACAAATACTAACGACTTAAACATAGACGGGGTAGTAAATTTTACTGATTTTTCTATTGCTCTCGACCGAGTAAATCAAGTGAAAATGGAAATTAGTAACCAACAAGAGAAAGCCAATGTTATAGAAGAAGTCTACCCAGACGTACCACCTTATTCACCTAGTAACTAACCCATGAACAACGTCGCCAAAGAATTAGAGACAACCGCCGAAATCATAGAAGTAACGGAACCAAGAACAATCCAGACGCACTACCAAGATAATTCAATCGAAAGTTTTATTAGTGCTGCAATCGCACAACAACTACCAATTGAAACCATTAAAGAGTTCTTGGTAATGAGAAAAGAACTAAAGGCAGACCAAGCAAAAGAATCCTTTACAATCGCAATGGCACAGTTTCAAAAAGACTGTCCCGTGATCGCAAAGACCAAAGAAGTGAAGAACAAGGAAGGGAAAGTTACGTACCGGTATGCGCTGCTTGACTCTATTATTATTCAAGTGAAAGACGTACTTGGAGAAAATAAGCTTTCGTATGATTTTAGTGAAGCTAGGAACAAAGAAGACGGGACAATGACGGTAACGTGTACTATCACGCACTCGCTCGGTCACACTAAAAGCAGTTCTTTCACTGTAGAAATCGGAACCGAAGCGTACATGACTGATGTACAAAAACACGGCGCTCGCAACACTTTTGCCAAGCGATACGCTTTTATTAACGTTCTCGGTATTGTTACTGGAGACGAAGACACTGACGCAAAAGAAATTTTGAGTCCGGAGGACAAGAAGCAAGCCGCCAAAGAAGAACTGCAAAACAGGGACGTATCAATGGAGCTTTCTGTAATCAGTAGTTGCAAAGACTTGGAGTCACTCAAGCGTATTTGGATTGGATTGTCTCCAGCACAACGCGAGAATGAAAAGCTTATCGAAGTAAAAGAGACAATGAAAATTAAACTCGAACAGGACGCAGCCGAAGAAGGCGAGCAAAAAGAAGAAGCGGGCAACGAGGTAAGCGATAAGAAATCTTAATATGAGAATACTAGAATTAGAGCAGGGCTCCGAGGAGTGGCTAAAAGCCAGAGAGGGTAAAATTACCGGCACAAAGCTTAAGGAGGTAGCCAGCGCAAGTACCCCGTTAAAAGCTGACATCATAAACGAGCTCGACAAAAGCAGTCTTCTTTATAAGAAGACTGCCACAATCCCCCAACTTATGGCGTTATTACCACCGGCAGCGCAGCAAATGTTGAAGTCTCGAATTCCAAAAAAACTTGGTTTTTATGAAATTCTTGCCGAAAAAATTGCTTACGAAAAAGGGGACGCAAATCCTATGGACAGAGGAACCGAACTTGAGCCAGAAGCTCGAGCAGCCGTAGCAGCAAAGCTTAATAAAGAAATTGTAGAAGTAGGTATTTGTGTGCATGATAAACACGATGATATATCTGTTTCTCCCGACGGACTCATTTACGAAAAAGACAAGCCCGTGTATGCAGTAGAGATTAAGTGTCTATCAACCGCTCGCCACCTACAAGCCCTTGTTGAGCAAAAAATTCCTGATGATTATAAGTTTCAAGTGTTGCAATACTTCATTGTAATTGACGAACTGGAGGTGCTTTTCTTCTCGTTTTACGACCCCCGTATTGTAGGACACGAACTTGTAATTATTGAAGTTCACCGAGACGAAGTACAAAAAGAAGTGGAGCAGTGGTTCAACTACCAAGTGGAAACTCTTGCCGAAATCAATGATTTAGCAACTTTATACAGCAATTATTAACATGGAACTTTCAGTGAGGAGCGTTTTAGAGGTTTTTGTCCCAATTGTGGCAGAACTTAAAGCCCTAGCAAAACAAGCTCAAGAGGTGGACGTGACAAATGAAAGAGAGGTAAACAATTGCAGACTAGAACTTAAAAATAAACGAGTCGAAATAACAAAAAAGTGCAAAGAGTATCGAGACGGCGCCAACGCTTTCTCCTTGGCAATTACTGCCTTTGAGAAAGAACTTATAGAAATTATTGAACCACAGAAGGAGATCGAAGCCGAAGCTGCCGTACAAGAAGTAGAAAAAATCAAGAAGCGAGAGCGAGCAGAAAAGTACAAGTCTTTTCGAGCAGAGTTTGGTTGGACAGAGGAAAGAGCTGTCCACTTCTACGAGAAGGTAGAAGTGGACAGAAGTGGAGAACGTGTCATTTTATTCAAAAGGGTTGGTGAGTTTAACCTTTATTTGTTGGAATAATTTATGGCAAAAGAAGGCGCAAAAAGAACCGAATTGTTCACTATCCTTGGAGAATTTAAGGAGGTTCATAATAAAGAAACCGGCTATAACGAAGCTCGCTTTGTGCCTAAAAGTACAAAACACTTCCGGACTATGTCTTACGGTGCGCCGAAGAACAAATTGATCGCGGCAACTTTCTACAACACTGTTTCCAGCCGCTCACGTAACCAAGTCGCGTATCACTTTGTTTTATTGGGGTATATAGCTAAATATACTGGCTATACGGTCGATGAGCTCCACGACGCTACAATGCGCATAGTGTTTGGAACAAAAGTAATCAAGCTAAACGGTGAAGAAATAACAGTTCGAAAAAGCTTAAGCACCACTGCAAATCTTCCAAAATATGAAGCAGTAGAGCTTATTGAGTACGACTTGGAGCTTTGCAAGCAATTAGAAATAAAGGTACCGACCAAGGAGGAGCTTGGCTACGTGTCCGATTAACAGTTCCCTATGAGTGAGAAGAAATCTAGCGAAGAAATAAAGCACCAGCTCTCTCTACTCCGTTGGCTTATGTCACAGCCTAGTCCAAGGGCAGCAATAGAAAAAGCGCATAAATTGCTCATGGAATTACAAGTAGTCAAAATTGAAAAGGACGAAGACTATACTGCCGAGTTTTTGGAGTATTGGGCAGTCTACCCAAAGAAGGTAGGAAAAGGAGACGCATACCGAAAGTGGCAAACACTCGTAAAAAGCGAGAAGAAAAAAGAACAGATTATTGCCAGTGTTCAGCAGCACAAAGGTACGACACGTTGGAAAGAAGAAGACGGTAAATATATTCCTAACCCCGCGACGTTTTTGCACCAGAAACGTTTTGACGACGAAATAACGACGCCAGAACAAAAAATAGAGCCAAAATTCCGTTATGAGTACGACGCCGCCAGTAATAGTGTTAAAGAAATTCCTATATGACAAATGCAAAAAAGAAGGGCAATGTATGGGAAAACAAGCTTGCTAATTGGCTTCGTAGCCACGGTTTCAAGGCTACAAAAGACCCTTCCAGTGGCTCTCACTCGGAACGAGGGGACATTGTGAACAACATGAACCTCACTATTGAAAGTAAATCATGCAAAAAAGTAAGTCTCATGGAGTGGTGGAAACAGGTGGACTACGCCGCCAGCCAGCAAAGGAACGAGCCGTGCTTATTTATTCACATTGACGGTATGTCGGACAACGAGTGGCTTGTAGTAATGCACTCCGAAGATTGGATTGAACACATGAAAGCAGACGATAATGTAGAGCAAACTTATCAAGACCCCAAAGCGAAGTACGCTCTTAATAATGCACGAGAAGCGTTACGAGTCGCTCTTAAGTACCTAGAATTATGAATGAAGAAGATTATAAAATTGTTGAAGCAATGGAAAGAACTAGCAAAATGAACAACATAAACGCCATAAATGCCGAGACGCGGCTTAAAGCACAGTCTCAACAGACTGACGACCACTTGGCAGCAATACTTATCGCAGTCTATTCTATGCCACCAGAAGCCCGTACGCCGGTGCTGGAGAAGTATTATCACAATCTACAGACAATGATGGAAGCACGAGTAAAGAAAGCGCTTATAGCGAGCATAAACCCTTGCCAAGTGTGCCAAGGAGACGGTTATATCGACATTGACGGCGACGCTGGCGAGCATGGTTGGGATAAAATAGGAGAAAAGCCTTGTCCGTTGTGTTACCCAGAATTTAAAAAGGAATAAATATGAGTTGGAAAGAATATTACGCCGGAGTGCGGTTTATAAAAAACACTTCCGGCACAGGAGGAGAAGCCGTACACCGACTTAAAGAGTGGAAAAAACATGCTCTACCGTTAGTAAATCAGAAGCTTAATCAAGAGCAATATGTTTGAGTTTCTCATGCCTATTTTTACGACATTTCTCGTAACAACAACCGGCTTTACTGTAGACCTAGAAGAAGGGCACAAGTATGAATTTATACGTACCTCGACCAGTACAGCAGCCGTCTACGTCGACCAGAAGCTCCAGTATACGCTCACAGAAGGAGTTATAAACAGGTAGTCTTGTAGGCAAGCGGGCAAGCGTGTATAATGTAACTAGTTTCAGTAAGAAACTATCGGAAGCTTTGTAAGTGACGAAGGTAAAAAAATTAACGGGGTATGTAAATGTGTAGACATGAACGAACTACTCGTTGTACTTCACACACTAGACGCAGAATATTTAGTAGAACTTAAAAAAATTACATAATATGACCATTTCAGACAAAGTCACCATTGCAATAATTGCTCTTTTCCCACTTTATTTGATCGCTCGTACCCTTACCACGACGTTTACTTTGTCTTAACTACAACACCGATGAGTAAAAAAATTAGTTTAAACTTTGAACCAAAAGTGACTAAGATACCAAGCGTGGAGGAGAGGGTGGATAAAGTATTTCAAGAAGTAATGGCTGACATAGGAAAACACTACAAAGTAAGTGACAGGCTATCCGACATTTTAAGCGACAGTCTTAGTGAAAGACTTGCCCAAACCCTCACCGCAGACCGCACCGCCCTACTGACCGAGCTGAGGGATAGTGGACTGTTGGAAGAAAAGCCAGTAAATATCTGTGGTTTTAATTTTAAAGGAGTCACTGTGGAAACAGAGGATGCTGTTGAGATTATTTTTGCGTATGAAAAGATAGGTCACAACACCCTAGCCAGAGCAATCAAAGCCCGCCTCGATGAACTTATTAAAATAAATAATGTATGACAAAACAAGTTACACCATTGGAGTATATTGAGTACGTTATGGAACAAATGGGCTGGAACCAGAGGGATTTATTAAAAATGGGATGCAATAATCAGCAAAGCCACATCTCCGAAATGCTCAGCGGAAAAAGACGGTTAAATATAAAATTTATTAGAGTCTTCTTAGAGCAAAGTCATAGAATGAGTATGGCCTACATGCTCTTGGCAGATTATAAACTTATTAAATCCACTAAATAAC
>Ga0163144_10003722_pt1 | contig 34717 bp, 37 predicted proteins | sample OliLak19BULKMAT1_FD_123175 | JGI IMG/M metagenome (GOLD analysis project Ga0163144, IMG submission 123175) | Freshwater microbial mat bacterial communities from Lake Vanda, McMurdo Dry Valleys, Antarctica - Oligotrophic Lake LV.19.BULKMAT1 | ecosystem: Environmental > Aquatic > Freshwater >...
CAGCATGACGTCTTCGCGCGGCAGGATCGCCTTGAGATCGAGTACGCCGCGATAGAGCGTCATCTCGTCAAGATAGGGATGACGGCGCGCGAGCGCGTGCGCCTCGCGCATCGAGAGCAGGCCGATGGCAGGATCGCCGACCAGTCCCGTGAGCCAGGGCGCAGTTGGGCCAGACACCACCATCGCAATGTCGATCTCGCCAGCCTGCAGTGCAGCCGCGGCGGCCTGTCCGGCCAACGGTATGGCGGTATAGCTATGTGGCGCGATCCCCGCTTCGGCGAGCAGCAGGGTCGCAAGCACGCGCACGCCCGCACCTTCCGGCCCGATCGCGACGCGACGCCCCGCGACATCCTGCAGGCCCTCGAGGCGCATATCGCTGCGATGGAAGATCCAGAGCGGCTCGTAGAAGACCGCGCCGAGCGAGCGGACGCCGTCCTGCCCCAGATCGCTGGCCAGCCCGGTCTGGACGATGCCGACATCCGCCTGTCCCGCTTTGACGCGCGCGAGATTGTCGACCGAACCGGCGGTCTCCAGCACCTCTACCTCGACATCGAAGCCGCCAAGCGTTTTCGCATAGGCATCCGCCGTCGCGGCATAAGCGCCGCCAGCCCCGCCGCCTGCAATGATGATGCGCTTTGGCGGCGCTGGCGACATGAACATGAAGGCCACCACAAGGCCAAGCACGACAATGGCGATCGGCGCGCCGTAGACGCGAAGGAAGTTCTTCATGATGGCCGAGCGTCCCGCCTCACAACCCGGCCCAGACTAGGCAGAGGCGGCGGCCGCGGGAAGGGACTGGCGCAGGAATCTGCAGGTCAGGGCGTCTTCAGCGGCTCGAACGGCCGCTCCGGATCGCGCGGCAACTGGTTGTCAACATACTCACGAAGCTTGTCCGTCACCGCCTGCGGGTCGCCGGCGAGGTGCTCCCACGGGATCTGCGGCCCGAAAGTGAGGTGCGCGCGCGCGCCCTTCTTGTTGAGCAGCTCATGGAACAGCGTGATGTCGCGCAGCTCGTGGTTGAGGCCACAGAAGGTGTAGTAGAGTTTCGAATTTCGGCTTGCGATGTGGAGCGGCGTGACCGGCGTCCTGCTCTTGCGTGCAAGGCTGACGGCGGTCTGGTGCCAGGGCTCATCGACCAGCCTGCCCTCGCGCATCTGCGCCAGCGCGCCAGAGGGAAAGATCATCAGGACGCGCGCGTTGGCGAATGTCGCACTGGTGCGCCGGAGCGTCTCGCGCGTCTTCTGCATCGAGCGTTTGTCCTGCACCCACTCGACCGGGATGATAACCTCGGCGAAGCGCGGATTGATGCGGCAGGCGTCGGCGTTCGCCATGATCTCTATGTCGGTGCGGATGTCGGAGAGCGCCGCAAGGGCCATTGACCCATCGGCAAGTCCGGTCGGGTGGTTGGCGACGATCATCGCCCGGCCCGTGCGCGGGACTTTCTCCAGCCCGCCGCTGGTGACCTTCAGGCCCAGCACCCGGTCGAGATATGCAAAACAGGCCGCGCCCGACGGCAACTGGCGAATATCGTCGGCCCAGCGCAGCGCCCTGCGGTAGCCGAGCATTTGATAGAGCGCCGGACGAACAACCGGCCACGACCAGTGTCTAACCCAAGTGGGGCATCTTTCCTCGATCAGGATATCGACGATGTGACCATCGCGGGTTTCCGGATCGATAAAAGCCGCAAGGCCGGACTTGGCGGGCGGTGCTTCCGGATGCGTCACTTTATCACCCGCTTTGCGTTCACCGATTATTGTCGCCGAAGACTCTAGCCTTGCCGTTAATCATTCGTAACAGTTCCGGCGTGCAAACTGTCTTACACAAAGTTTGCGCTGACGAAATGTATGCTCGGCGCTTGCGCTGCAAACCTCCGGTCTGGTCATTGCTAGCCAGTCGGGTTGGGGGAGCTGAAGATGAAAGTCCTGTGGGTGGAGGATCACGCGCGCGCGGGCGAACTGCTGGCCGCCGCTGCAGCCGCCGCATCGTGCCGCCGCTATGGCATCGACCTTGTCATCGCCACCACGCTGCTCGATGCCGAGCGCAAGCTGCGGCTCGAACGCTTCGACCTTGTCGTCATCGACCTCATGCTTCCCGACTCGACCGACGAGGATGCCACCGTCACACGAATCTCAAGCATGGGTCGTTTCCGCGTTGCCATCGTCTCTGGCAGCGACAAGCGCGATGACGTCATGCGCAGCCTGGTGCGCGCCGGCGTCGACTGCGCGCCCAACGCGATCAGCAAGGACGACCTGCCGCTGGCCGACTTCGTACGCCGGCCCGAGCTGTTCCGCGACTTTCTGAACAGCCTGATGCCGGGCTCGACGTCGCGTTCGGCCGCGGGCTGACATCCGGACTTCCGCCGTGATCCGGCGCTACCGTCCCAGTGACCTCGGGACCTGGCCTGCGCAACTTCATACTCCATGCCATTCTCCTGCCGGCACGCTTGCTTCCGGCCTGATGGCCCGGCCGCGGCGCAAAACCACTTTCCCTGGCAGCCATTTCCCCGCTATGCGCGAAGTGATGACGCGCGTGAATCAGCTCTATCAAGAACGCCTTGCCGCCGGGCGGCTGACGGCTGACCCCGCCCAGGCGGACGCCGTGGAGCGGCTCGACGCGCTGGCGAAGGCACTGACCGCCTCGCGCGGCTGGTTCGCAAGCCAGAAGCCGCCGCGCGGTCTCTATCTCTGGGGCGCCGTCGGCCGCGGCAAGTCGATGTTGATGGACATGTTCTTCGAGGCGCTGGCCCTGAAGGAAAAGCGCCGCGTCCACTTCCATGACTTCATGCTGGAGACACACGGCTTCATCTTCGAATGGCGCAAGACCGGCTCCGGCGATCCGATCGCGCCGGCTGCAAGGCGCATTGCAGACACAGCGCGCGTGCTCTGCTTCGACGAATTCCACGTCACGCAGATTGCCGACGCGATGATCCTCAGCCGCCTGTTCGAACACCTGTTCGAGCGCGGCGTCACTGTCGTGGCGACGTCGAACCGCAAGCCGTCGGACCTCTATGCCCACGGTATCAACCGCGAACTCTTCCTGCCCTTCATTCGCCGGCTGGAGCAGGAAGTGGACATTCTCGAATTGAGAGCCGCGCGCGACTATCGCCTGGAGCGGCTTACGGCCGCGCCGGTTTACTACACGCCGCTGGGACCAAAAGCCGACGCCGCGATGGACGCCGCCTTTGCGCGCCTCACCGCAGGCGCAGCGCCCGTGCCCGAAACGCTCGACGTCGCAGGCCGCCAGCTCCATGTGCCGCGCCAGGCGATGGGGGTTGCCCGCGTTACCTTCGAGGAACTCTGCAAGCAGCCGCTCGGGGCTGCCGACTATCTCGCGCTGGCGCGCCATTATCCCACCGTGCTGGTCGATCGCGTGCCGCGCATGGGCAAGGACGAGCGGACGTGGGCTGCGCGCTTCGTGACGCTGATCGATGCGCTCTACGAATCGAAGACCAAGCTCCTGATGTCGGCCGACGCGCCGCCGGATGATCTCTATGTTTCGGGCGACGGCGCATTCGAATTCCAGCGCACCGCCAGCCGCCTGCATGAAATGCGCTCGGCTGACTATCTCGCGGCAGAACGCGACGTGTCGGACGCCTGATGCCTCACGCCCGATCCACACGCGCAGAATAGCAGCCGTGCATCGCATTGTGCACGTGCAGGTAGGCCGCATCCGGATTGGCCAGCAACCGCTCGATCAGCGGCTCCACGTCTGCGCCGAAGCCGAGCCCAGCGTCGAGCAGCATTCCCGCCGCGCTGAAGGCGCGCACCGCCAGCGGACGGCCGTGAAGCACCGCAGGCATCTCGCCCGGCGACGGGCTGGCCTCCTCCGCTCCCGCAATCACGAAGATCGCGTAGCACGAACGGTAAGGGGTATCTGCCGCCTGGTGCTCGTAGTTGAGCAGGAGCGCCCGCTCTCCCGGCCGCGCATCGCGCAGGCTCACGCGGCAGGGAAAGCGGTCACCTTCTCTGGCGTGGCGGGCGACGACGCCCCGGCTCGCCAGCTCATCGTCCGAGAGGGTGAACAGATGGGCGAACTCTTTTGACGGCAGCGGGCTGATCTGGAACATTGGGTGTCTCCCCGGATGGACGCCCTTCAGTTTCACACACGCGACACACGCGCCGACGAAAAACGGACGCTGCAGTCTCCGGATTGATTTTCCGGGCAATCGGGGGGACGTTGAATCCCGGACTCGGGGACTGATCTGCATGAAGCTCATCACGCGCGCACTCGTCGGCGCCATCCTGTTCGCCGGCATTGGCGCAGCATCGGCGCAGGACCAGACCATAAACGACTATGTTCGCGGGCTGGTCGACTTCATGAGCGATGTCGACGAGACGCTGGTGGGAGACATCCAGGTCGAAGAGCTGGAAATCGACCAGAGCACAGAGTTCGTTTTCGACATCGACCCGGAGAAAATGTACTTCGTCTATGGTGCCTGCGACGACGACTGCTACGATATCGATCTCCTGGCGCAGGATGCCGACGAGGGGCTGGTCAACGCCGACGAAGAAGATGACGCGACGCCGGTCATGGGGATCCTTCCCGGCGAGTCGGGGGATCAACTGCACATTGTTGTGACGCTGGTCGATTGCGAAACGGAGACCTGTGTTGTCGGCGTGGGTCTTTACGAGGCCGCCGAGTAGCCTGTCCTGCGCGTCGTTCGCGACGCATTGCCCCACTGCTCCTGTTGCGCTAACCGTCCCCGCGTCAATTTCCGGCACGCGGCCCTGAGCCCGTTCCGCAACCTGCGCCCGCCGCACACGCATCAGGAGACGTATCCATGGCCCGCAAGAAGATCGCCCTCATCGGCGCCGGCATGATCGGCGGCACACTGGCCCACGTCTGCTCGCGTGAAGAGCTTGGCGACATTGTCCTCGTCGACATGAAGGGCGGCATCGCGAAGGGCAAGAGCCTCGACATAGCGGAGGCCGCCGCAGTCTACGGCAAGGACGGCAAGCTCTCGGGTGGCTCGCTGGAAGAGTATTCCGTCATCGCCGGATCGGACGTGGTGATCGTGACCGCCGGCGTCCCCCGCAAGCCTGGCATGAGCCGCGACGATCTCATCGGCATCAACCTTGGCGTGATGAAATCGGTCGGCGCTGCAATCAAGCAGCACTGCCCCAAGGCTTTCGTGATCTGCATCACCAACCCCTTGGACGCAATGGTGTGGGCGCTGCAGAAATTTTCGGGGCTTCCGACCTCGCACGTTGTCGGCATGGCCGGCGTGCTCGACTCGGCGCGTTTCGCCTACTTCCTGTCGGAAAAAACCGGCATCTCGATCGAGGATGTGAAAGCCTGGACGCTGGGCGGACATGGCGACGACATGGTGCCGATGGTGCGCCACTCCTCGATCGGCGGCGTGCCGCTGCCGGACTGCATCAAGCAGGGCTTCTTCACGCAGGAAGAACTCGACGCAATGGTCAAGCGCACACGCGGCGGCGGCGGCGAGATCGTCGCCCTGCTGGAAACCGGTTCGGCCTTCTACGCGCCGGCTGAATCGGCCGTCGCGATGGCGAAATCCTACCTCAAGGACAAGAAGCGCGTGCTTCCGGTGGCCGCCAACCTCACCGGCCAGTACGGCGTTTCCGACCTCTATGTCGGCGTCCCCTGCGTGATCGGTGCCGGCGGCGTGGAACGCATCATCGAGTTCGATCTCAACGGCGACGAGAAGGTGATGTTCGAGAAATCAGTCGCCGCCGTGAACAGCCTGCTGGACGCTTGCAAGAAGCTGGAGCCGTCGCTGGCGTGAGCCTGCCCTCGCCGTTCTCGATCTTGAGGGCCGTCGTTGCGATCCTTCCTCGGATCGAAGCGGCGGCCCTGCTGTAAGCGGGGATGACGTGGCCTGTGCCCTACCTGAGAATCGCGGCGATCATCTTTTCGCTGCTCGATCAGAATATGTGGCGTCCGATGCAAATGGCTGCCGCAATCGTTGCGGTGACATGCGCTATGCTCTTTGTGCTCCCTGGCGGCATCATGATGGTTGCTGGCGCATGCGGCATCGTGAATTCGGCCTGCTCGCCGGACGAGACGTTCCGGGGAATAGTGGGCTTAGCTGTGGCCACAATTGTCAATTTCTCCGCGGTCGCGTTGCTTGTCTAGCGGCTGCGAACCGGGGGCTAAGGCGCGATCAGCTTGACTGACGGAAAGTAACTCGCATACCGCACGCGATCACGCGTCAAGAGGATCATGCCTTCAACCGCTGCATGCGCGCCGATGTAGAAATCGGGAAGCGTGGATATGCGCGTGCCGCCACGGCGGCGATACTCCTGAACTGCCTTGCCCGCGACAAATGCCGCCGCATAGGGCAAGTCCAGCCGCTGCAGTCCTTCGAGCGCCGCGTCCAGAGATGCCGTGTTGGGATAGCCGACACTGACCTCGGCATAGATGATCGGGTTTATCGCGGCGTCCTCGCGATCCATCGCAAGCGCGAGCTGCTCGGCCGACCAGTCGAACCATTTCGGGTCGCGGGCGCTGATGTCGATCAGGACGTTGGAATCAACCAGTATCATCGCCTGGGCGGCGCATCCGCGTCCGCTGGAGGCCCACGCATGAGACGAATAATCTCGTCAACGCCAAGGTCGTAAGACCCCGTGCCGGCGAGACGCTCGACCAGTTTCTGTCCGCGCGTCGCCTTCCCGGCGACCTTCGCCTTGCGCAGCACGACGCGCTTTCCTTCCAACACGAACTCGACGTCGGTTCCGGGCATCAGCCCCGCCCGATCGCGAACGTCCTGAGGGATCGTCACCTGCCCTTTCGATGTGATACGCATCGGAGCTAATCCTTACCAGATGAGGTAAGAATAAGCGCGGCGCCTCTGAAGGTCAAGATTGGCGTATCGCTACCTCACACTCACCAGCTCGATCTCGAACAGGAGATCAGCTGCCGGAGGGATGGGTCCCCTCCCGGCCGCGCCATAGGCGAGCTGGTAGGGCAGATAGCAGATCTGGCGGTCGCCGGGCTTCATCCGCTGGAGCGCTTCGCTGAAGCCGTCGACGACGCCATCGACCGGGAAGGTCGCAGTTTCATTGCGCTCGTAGGCGCTGTCGAAGGGCGGGCCTCCGGCATTGAGGCGCCCTTCGTAGAACACCTCGACCTGATCGGAGGGCTTCGGCGCAACGCCGCCCTCCGCGCCTGACGCGAGCACGACGCATTCGAGGCCGGACCCGGTCTTCACGACTTCCGGGAGATCACTCTTCCACGGCGCGTACTTCGCCCAGGCGGCGGCATCGGCCGTTTTCACGCCGGCGGCCGGCGCCGGCGTGGCGGGCGATTCAGCCACAGGCGCAGATGGCATCGCTGCCTCCCCGCAGGCTGCGAGGCAGGCTGCGAGAACGAGCACAGATCCGGCAACAGGAAGGATTCGCATGATGACTTTACCCCGCCGCGCTGACGAGCATGATCTCGAACAGCAGATTCTCGCCCGGACCGATCAGCCCCGGATAGCCGCGGTCGCCATAGCCGAGCGTCGAGGGGATGTAGACCAGCCAGCGGTCGCCCGGCTTCATCGCCATCAGGGCTTCGGAGAACCCCGGCACAAGGTCTGCCACCGGATAGACATCCGGCGCGCCGCGCTGGAAAGAAGAGTCGAAGGCTCGACCGCCCGAGTTGAGGCGGCCCTCATACCAGATCTGCGCAGCCTGGTTGATCTTGGGTGAGAGCCCGGTCGCGGGCCCGCTGGCGATCACGACGTATTCGAGGCCGCTGCCGGTCTTCTTCACTTCCGCCAGGCTGGTCTGCCAGGGCTGGTGCTTGAACCAGGCCGAACGCGTCGCCTTCATTTCCTGCGCCGTCGCCGGCTGGGCCCCTGCAGGCTGCGCGAAGGCGGCAGGGCCTGGCACGGCGCTGCCAGCCAGGGCCAGGACCGCTGCAAAGGCGAGGACGCGACGCTTCATGAAGGACTCCCGGATTTCTCGTTGAGCGGAAACTAGGGCCTTCCCGAAGCGCCGTCGATGGCGCTTTGCTGTTGGCGCACAGCGTGCGACACGACGCCCATGAGCTTGCGCATCGCGACGATTGGCAGGAATGGACAGGTCGCCCGGGCCCTCGCGTCATGCGCTGCAAACGAGCCCGGCCTCACGCTGATCCAGGCCTCGTCCGCCGAGGCCGACCTGCGCGAGCCCGACAGCCTCGCCCGGTTCATCGACGCGGCTGCTCCGCACATCGTGATCAATGCGGGGGCCTATAACAATCTCGACCGGGCCGAGACCGAGCAGGATCTCGCCTTCGCCATCAACGCCCGCGGTCCCCGCGCCCTTGCCCGGATCTGCGCCGCCCGCGGCATCGGCTTTGTGCACATGTCCACCGACTGCGTGTTCGATGGAAAGAAGGGCGGCGTCTACTCCGAGATCGACACGCCCAACCCCCTGTCCGTCTACGGCCACTCGAAAAGCGCCGGGGAACTGGCTGTGATGGAAGACAACCCTGCCGCCCTGACCGTGCGCGTGTGCTGGGTGTTTTCGGAGTTCGGCGAGAACTTCGTCTCCCGGATGATCAGCCTCGCGCGCACCCGCCCGGACCTGCGCGTCGTCAACGACCAGTTCGGTCCGCCAACCTATGCGCTCGATATTGCCGCAGGCCTGCTCGCCATCGCGCGGCGCAAGCACGCGGCCCCCGCCAATCTCTGTGGCCTCCTGCATTTCGCATCGCCCGTCCGGATGGACCGCGCGAGCATGGCGCAGGCAATCATGGACGAATCGCGTCGCCAGGGCGGGCCCTCGACGCATGTCTCGCCCGTCTCCACCGAGGCGTTCGCTGCTCCGGCAAAGCGCCCGGCCAATGCCTGCCTGTCGTCTGACATCGCCACGCGCCAGCTCCGCATCGCGTGGACGTCGTGGGAAACGGCGCTTGAACAGTCGGTCCGCGGCATCCTGGCGCGCGGATGAATGTTGTGTCCGGCGCAGTTTGATCCTTGAATGCCGGGGTGTTGGACGTGGCTGTGGGAGTTCGTGCATGCGTTGTCTGATGGTCGCCGGCACCGCCTGTCTCGTGCTTGCAGCCTGCGGCGCCGAAACGCCCCCGCCTCCCGCGGAGGATCAGGCGATCGTGGCGACCACGAACGCAACGCGCGACTCTGGTGAACCGCCGCCGCCGGTCGACTGTACGCAGATCAACGCCGTCTTTGCCGCCTTCAATGAGCCCGCGCCTTTTGCGTCACTGGGCGCTGGCCCGGCGATTGCCCCTGCAAACGCTGCCTGCAAGGTCGCTGACGCCAATGCCGCTGTTGCCGGCGGCCCTGTGATACATGCGCTCAACTGCACGCTGTATTCGTCGGGCTCGCTTGATCGCGAGACGAGCGCCGTGGCCGCCAAGGAAGCCTTCGTGGATGCGCGCCGTCAGATGGATGCGTGTTTGCCCGCAGACTGGGCATCGCGCGATGGAGCCGTGAACGAGATCGATGCGAACGAAGCCATGATCTACGAAAGCGCAGCCGATGCACAGCGTGCGATGACAGGGCCTTCTTACACCTACCCGGTGCAGCTGAAGAAAGCGTGGGTTGATGATGGCACCTCGTCCGGCTGGCGCGTGACGCTCGACTTCCAGAAGGAAGCCGCACGCCAGTAGTCCAGGCGGGCAAAGCTGGATACGGTGTCCGCCCGACAGGAGGCGCACTGGCATGTCCGTCAAGCCCAACGCGTTCACACACAGGCTCGACACGGTCATCGAGACGCCACGCCTGATCCTGAAAGTACCAAGCCTCGCGGAGTTCGCGCCCTGGTGCGCCTACATGGCGGACGAGGAAGCCGCGCGCTTCATCGGCAAGTCACAGCCGCCCGCCGTCGTCTGGCGCGGCATCTGCACCATGATCGGTTCATGGCAGGCCGTGGGCTTCGCCATGTTCTCCGTGTTCGAGAAAGACACTGGCCGGTGGGTGGGCCGGGTCGGCCCCTGGTCGCCGCATGGCTGGCCCGGCCTCGAGGTTGGCTGGGGCGTCATCCGCGATGTCTGGGGCAAAGGCTATGCGCTCGAAGGCTCGATCGCCTCGATGGACTTCGCCGTTGATGTGCTCGGCTGGAAGGACATCATCCATTCCATCCATCCCGACAACATCAACTCGCAGAAGCTGGCCGTGCGGCTGGGCTCGGTGAATCGCGGACCTGGCAAGATGCCGCCGCCTTACGAGAACGAGCCGACCAATCTCTGGGGCCAGACGGCAGATCAGTGGCGGGCGCGCCGCTCGGGCATGTGGGACAGCATTATCCGCTGACGTTTGCGTTGCTCGCGCCATCGGTGCGGTAGGGGTGGATGAAGCCCTCTGCTTCATAGATCCGCCCGCCCCAGTAGCCGCCCGGAATGTGCCAGACGCGCACCTGGCTCCAGTCATTGTTGGCCGACACGTCGATCACCGGCACGTTGAGGCTGATCTCGCCGCCCTTGAGCCAGTTCGCGTGGTCGATGCGCAGCAGCCGGGACGAGACCGCGTCGCGCACAAACGAAACATGCCCGCGCGTCAGGTCATTGTAGCCGCGCAGCACCAGCACGGACCCCGGCGCTGGCCGGCTTGAGCGCACATAGCGGCTCGCCGCCTGCGCCCACCATGTTACCGCATCACCCCAGATCGCGATGCCTGAAATGTTGCGGGCATAGGGCACGCATTCGGAATAGGGCTGGTCGTTGATCACGATCGGGGCCGTTGTTGGCTCGAACGGAATTGCCGTGAGATCCAGCGGCGCTGGCGCGGCGGGCAGGCGCGGCGCAATCGCTGTACTGGCGGCTGCTGGGGCGGGTGTGCCGGCGTAATGGATGGGGGCCCGGCCCCCGCTGGCGCAAGCGGCTGCTGCAAGGCAGGCCAGGCCCGCCAGCGCCGCACCTCGCCAGATGATCTGACCCTTGCACGTCATGGTCGCGGACAATGGCTGGAATTTGATGAGTGCCAAGTGAACGATTTGTTGGCCGCACACAGCGGCCATCGCCCCGCAACAAGCCGCCTCATGGACTTCACGGCCCGATTCTGGTCTATGCCCGAGCCTGACCCGAGGCCCGGGGGCCCTGCTCCCGAAGCCACGGAAATCACAGGCCAGGTGAACGGCCAGGGAATCGAAATGACCGGCAGGATCGTTACCGTTTTCGGTGGTTCAGGCTTTCTTGGACGCCATGTCGTGCGGGCGCTGTGCCGGCAGGGTTGGCGCGTTCGCGTCGCGTGCCGCCGGCCGCATCTGGCCGGGGACGTCAAGCTGGCGGGCGATGTCGGCCAGGTGCAGCTGATCCAGGCCAATGTCCGCAACCGCGCGTCGATCCAGCGGGCGCTGGAGAAGGCGGAAGCTGTGGTGAACCTCGTGGGGATTCTCACCGAGCGCGGGTCGCAGTCCTTCCAGGGGACGCAGGGGCTGGGCAGCGCCAATATCGCGCAGGTCGCGGCCGAAGCGGGCATCGTCAATTTCGTGCAGGTCTCCTCCATCGGGGCCAACACGGAATCGAAGTCAAACTATTCGCGCACCAAGGGCGAGGCGGAAGCCGCCGTGCGCGAGGCGATCCCCACCGCCGCCATCCTGCGCCCGTCCATCCTGTTCGGGCCAGAGGATGGCTTCTTCACCCGTTTTGCAGAGATCGCGCGGATCAGCCCCTTCCTGCCGCTGATCGGCGCGAAGACACGCTTCCAGCCGATCTATGTCGCCGACGTCGCGCAAGCGGTCGCCGCCGCACTGTCGAAACCGGAAGCCGCCGGCAAGACCTACGAGCTTGGCGGTCCGCGCACCTACACGATGAAGGAGTTGCTGCAGTACATCACGCGCGAGATCGATCGGCCGCGCATCCTGCTGCCGATCCCGGGCCCGATCGCAGCTCCGATGGGCTACATGATCGGCGCCCTCTCGCGCCTCAACCCATTCTTCGGCCCGCCGCTCACCGGCGATCAGGTACAATCCCTCAAAACAGACAACATCGTCACCGGCAATGTCGGCACGATCGCGGATCTCGGCGTCACCAACCTTGAAACGGTTGAGGCGATCACGCCGACCTATCTCTGGCGCCACCGCCCGCACGGCCAGTTCCAGCCGCCGCATGTGGACGAGACCTCGGGCGTCGACGCCTAGCAAAATCGGGACCGGCCCGTTTCGCGTGGGACGCGCCGCGGCCAGGCTGAGGCGTCTCCAGACCGACGTCGGTTTGCGACATTCCCATACGTCGTTCCGAAGAGACTGGCGGCATGCGGGAGACAGACCGTGCGCCCGACCATTACCGCTTTCGCAAACTCCCCCGATCGCGGCGGGGGCCTTGCGCGTGACATGCGCGTCCGCTGGGCGCTCGAGGAAGTGGGCCAGCCCTACAATGTCCGGCTTCTGTCTTTCGCAGCGATGAAGGAACTGGCGCATCTGGCGCTGCAGCCTTTCGGGCAGGTCCCGACCGATGAGGCGGGCGATCTCGCCCTGTTCGATTCGAGCGCGATCGTGCTCCATATCGCACAGAGCCATCCCGGCCTGTTGCCGGCCGGTCCGGCGGCACGCGCCCGGGTTGCTATCGCGGGTTTTCGGCGCTGTCAGCACGATGGAGCCAGTGATCGTCGAGCGCGAAACCGCCTTCTTCACCGAACATCTCAAGAGCTGGCTTGATGGCGAATTCAGCGCAGCTGACATCCTCATGGTGCTGGTGCTGAGACGGCTGGACTTCTCGGGCCTGCTCGATGCGTATCCAGACGTCACGGGCTATGTCGTGCGCGGCGCAGCGCGCCCCGCCTACCAGCGCGCGTTCGCTGCGCAGCTGGCGGTTTTCAAAGCCCGGCAGGGCCAGGCACAAAAGCTTCCAACCTCACCGATCCCACGCTAGCCTGCCGGCGGGATCACATCAGGGCGCGGGACGATGGACAAGCTGGCGGTCGATTATTCCGGCATGAATCTGGGCGTGCTCGCCCTGTGGCTGCTGATCGCGACGCTGGCGGGATTCGCAGCGCGCAAGATCGTGCGCGGGAGGCCGGTGCTTGGCCTGTGGGGCGATATCGGCTTTGCCCTGCTCGGCGTCTTTCTTGTCGGCACGTTGATGAAGACGTTCGATGTCTCACTGACCGGCTGGATCGCCAGTCTCGACCTCGGCCCCCTCAACGATGTAACCCGCTGGGTGGATGTGTTCGTGGTGGCCCTCATCGGCGCGCTGGTTCTGCGCGGCGTGCTGCGGCCGATCACCGGGCGGGGATGAACGCTCCTGGCTACATCGCCACGGGGACAGTGCTGCTCCACACGCCGGTGTAGATCGCAGCCAGACCGGCAATTCCCACGAGTATTCGCCACCAGCCGAACGGCGCAAAGCCGCGTTTCTGCACGAAGTCGAGCATCAGCTTCACGACGATGAGGCCGAAGACGAAGCTTGCCACGAAGCCGACTGCGATAATGCCGAGATTGTCGCCGGTGAGAAAATCGCGGCTCTCCCAGATGTCGAGCGCGAAGGCGCCGACCATGATCGGGATCGCAAGGAAGAACGAGAACTCCGCCGCCGCGCGCTTGTCCACCTTCAGCAGCATCGAGCCAACGATCGTCGAGCCCGAGCGTGACACGCCGGGGATGATCGACAGGATCTGGAACAGCCCGATGATCCCTGCCTTGTAGAGTGGCAGGTTCATTGCCGAATGATCGGCAGGCGCAGGCGCGATGCGGTCGATCACCAGGAGAACGACGCCGCCGACGATGAGCGACCAGCAGATCAGCTCCAGCCCGGTGAACAGGTACGACTTGATGAAGTCGTGGAGCAGGAAGCCCGCGAGGAAAGCCGGCACGCACGCGATGATCACCGATAGCGCGAACCGGCGCGAGGCCGGCTCGGTGGGCAGCGTGATCAGCACGTTCCAGAGGCGGCCGAAATAGAGGACCACCACCGCCAGGATTGCGCCCAGCTGAATCATTACCGTGAACGTCGTCCAGAACGGCGAGGTCAGCCCCAGCGCCGTCTGCGCCAGCAGGAGGTGGCCGGTTGAGGACACCGGGATGAACTCGGTGAGCCCCTCCACCAGGCCGAGCAGGATCGCCTGCAGGATTGTCGTCGCGTCCATGAATTCCGCCCGGGTCGCTGGAGAGATGAGGCTGGTGTCGCCCGTTTATGGTGGAAGTTGGGTTACCTGCGTATATGTCTCGTTTGGGACTTGATACGCCCGCTGATTGAGTCAGCCGCCCCGTTTGCGTGCACGCTGAACGTATTTAAGTCCTATTTGGTTCTGGTATCGCAGAATCTGATTGCAGACCGCCACCCTGGACTGCATGGAAACTCCGTGGTCCAACAGCGGGTGCACCCCATGGCGCAGCAGCGCATGCTCACATTCGTGTCCGTCGACCAGCAGACGCCCGAAAAACGCGAGCCTGAGGAACGCCGCGCCGACTTCCACGAAATCTATGCCGACTTCATCGCCGCGAAGGCCAACGAGCAGTCCTCGCGCTGCTCACAGTGCGGCGTGCCGTTCTGCCAGACGCATTGTCCACTTCAGAACAACATCCCCGACTGGCTGATGCTCACCGCGAGCGGCCGGCTGCAGGAGGCCTATGAGGTCTCCGCCGCCACATCGAACATGCCGGAAATATGTGGACGCATCTGCCCCCAGGATCGGCTGTGCGAAGGCGCATGTGTGATCGAACAGTCGGGCCATGGCTCAGTGACGATCGGTGCGGTTGAGCGCTATATCACCGACACAGCCTGGGAGCGCGGCTGGGTGCAGCCGATCAAGCCCCTGCGCGAGCGCGCCGAAAGCATCGGCATCATCGGCGCAGGCCCCGCAGGCCTTTCAGCGGCCGACGAACTGCGCGCCGCCGGCTACAAGGTCACGGTGTATGATCGCCACGACCGCGCTGGCGGCCTGCTGATCTATGGCATTCCGAACTTCAAGCTCGAGAAAGAAGTCGTCGAGCGCCGCGTGAAGCGTCTTGCGGACGGCGGCGTCACCTTCGCGCTCAACACCGACATCGGCAAGGACATCACCTTTGCCGACCTGCGCGCGAGACATGAAGCCATCCTCGTCGCCACCGGCGTCTACGCGGCGCGCGAAATGCAGACGCCCGGAAACACTGCCAGGGGCGTGCACAGGGCGCTCGACTTTCTCATCGCCGCCAACAAGGTTGGCCTTGGCGAGACGGTGCCTGATTTTGACAACGGCAAGCTCGACGCCGCGAAAAAGAACGTCGTCGTCATCGGCGGCGGCGACACGGCGATGGACTGCGTGCGCACCGCCATCCGGCAGGGCGCAAAGTCGGTCACCTGCCTCTATCGCCGCGACCGTGCCAACATGCCGGGCTCGCAACGCGAAGTCGCCAACGCCGAGGAAGAAGGCGTGAAGTTCGACTGGCTCGCCGCACCCAGCGCCGTAGCCGAAAGGAAAGGCGGCGGTGCCAGGGGCGTGCGCGCCATTCGCATGCGCCTGGGGCCGCCCGACGCCTCCGGCCGCCAGGCGCCGGAGGAAATCCCCGGTTCCGACTACGAAGCGAAAGCCGACATGGTGATCAAGGCGCTGGGCTTTGATCCCGAGGACCTGCCCACACAGTTCAACGAACGCGCGCTCACCGTGAACCGCTGGGGGGCCGTAAAAGTCGACTACCGCACCATGATGACATCGATGGACGGCGTCTTTGCCGCCGGCGACATCGTCCGCGGCGCCTCGCTTGTGGTCTGGGCGATCAAGGAAGGCCGTGATGCCGCCGCCTCCATCGACGCCTATCTGAAAGTGCGCGCCGCCTCCGCGCGCGTGGCCGCCGAGTGAGCCACGATGGACATCTATCAGATCTCCGTCGACCTGAAGCCCGGCGTGCGGGACACGCGCTTTCTCGCCGCACTCGACGCATATCTTGGCGCGCTGAAAGCCGATGGCAGGATAGAGGGCTGGCGCCTGCTGCGCCGCAAGCTCGGCCTCGGAATGCCAGGCCTCGGTGAATTCCAGATCCTGATCGAGACGCGCGGTCTCATGCAGCTGGACGCGGCCTTCACCGCGGCCTCGACGCGCGACGAGCCGATCGAAGGCGCGCATCACGGCGTCAGCGCGCTGGTCCATAACTTCCAGGCCGCCCTCTACCGCGACTTTCCCGACCCGCACCGCAAGCAAGGCGAGGAGAAGTTCTGATGTCGACACATACGGGCCACTGCCTCTGCGGCGACGTGAAGTGGCAGGCCAGGGGCCAACCGCATCTTCACGTGTGCCATTGCACCATGTGCGTGCGCTGGGCGGGTGGACCCAACATGTGCCTCACCTTCGAGGGCGGCATCCAGATCATGTCGGGACCCGTGCAGTGGTACGCATCGTCAGAGTGGGCAGAACGTGGCTCCTGCCTCGGTTGCGGCTCGGCTCTATTCTACAAGATGCGCGAGGACGCGAACCCTCAATCCGTCAGTGCCGGAAGCCTCGACAAGGCGCCAGGGCTCGCGATCTCCGAACACATCTTCATCGAGGAGAAGCCTGCCTATTACGACTTCGCAGACAGCGCTCCGCGCATCACTGGCGCAGAGGTCGTTGCGCGCTTCCAGCCACCGGGCGAGCCATCATGACAAACGAAAAAGCCGGCCGGCACTGGCTCGAACGCTACACCGAACAGCGCAACGCGCTGGTCGCGGCCAATGCCTACAACCCGGCCGACGAGAAAGACTCCTGCGGCGTGGGTCTCGTCGCCCAGATCGACGGCACGCCGCGCCGCGAAATCGTCGAGATGGCGATCCGCGCGCTGAAGGCCGTCTACCATCGCGGCGCCGTCGATGCTGACGGCAAGACAGGCGACGGCGCCGGCATCCGGGTCGACGTTCCGCAGGACTTCTTCCGTGACGCCGTGCGCGGCATGGGTCACACGATCAGCGATGACCGGCAGGTTTGCGTCGGGCAGATCTTCCTGCCCCGCACGGACCTCGCGGCCCAGGAAAAGGCCCGCTCGATCATCGAGACCGAAGTGGTGCGTTTCGGCTTCTACATCTATGGCTGGCGCCAGCCGCCGATCGACACATCCGTGATCGGCATGAAGGCCAACGCCACGCGGCCCGAGATCGAGCAGATCCTGTTCTCGGACCAGCTGAAGCGCGAACCGGCCGAGCTCGAGCGCGCCCTCTACATCTGCCGCCGCCGCATCGAGAACCGCGCGCGCGCCTCGAACCTCGACCTCTATCTCTGCTCGTTCTCCTCGCGAGCCCTGATCTACAAGGGGATGTTCCTCGCCGAGGACATCGACGCCTTTTATCTCGACTTGAAAGATCCGCGCTTCGTCTCGGCGGTCGCGATCTATCACCAGCGCTATTCGACCAACACCTTCCCGCAATGGCGGCTGGCCCAGCCCTTCCGCATGCTCGCGCACAATGGCGAGATCAACACCATCTCGGGCAACATCAACTGGATGAAGAGCCACGAGATCAAGATGGTCGCCGACGTGTTCGGCGAGCATGGCGATGATGTGAAGCCCGTCATCCAGCCCGGCGGATCGGATAGCGCCGCGCTCGACAACGCATTCGAACTACTGGTCCGCGCCGGGCGCCCCGGCCCAATGGCGAAGACGCTGCTTGTGCCCGAGCCCCTCTCGCGCGACGAGCGCATCATGCCGCGCGCCCATCAGGCGCTTTATGCCTACGCCAACTCGGTGATGGAGCCGTGGGACGGTCCGGCGGCGCTGGCCATGTTCGACGGCCGCTGGGCGATCGCGGGCATGGATCGGAACGGCCTGCGCCCCATGCGCTATGCGCTCACAAAGGACGGCGTGCTCGCCGTCGGCTCCGAGGCTGGCATGTGCGCCATCAACGAGGAAGTCATCACGCGGAAGGGTCGCGTTCCGCCGGGCGGCATGATCGCCGTCGATGTGCGCGACGGCAAATTCTACGAACACACATCGCTGATCGATCGCCTCGCGAGCAGCCACCCTTACGAGCAATGGCTGTCAAACGTCGTCGAGCTCGAACCGGTCATCGGTCCCGGACCCGAGGCGCGCCTCTATGCCGAACGCCAGGAATTCCTGCGCCGCCAGCACGCCGCCGGCTTCACGATGGAAGACGTCGAGCTGATCCTCTCGCCCATGGCGGAGGACGGCAAGGAGGCCATCGGCTCGATGGGCGACGACAGCCCCCTAGCTGTCCTCTCGGACGTGCACCGCCCCCTGTCGCATTTCTTCCGGCAGAACTTCGCGCAGGTCACCAATCCTCCCATTGATCCGCTCCGGGAGGAGCGGGTCATGAGCTTGCGGACGCGCTTCAAGAACCTCGGCAACATCCTCGCGCAGGATGCGACACAGACCAACGTCTTCGTGCTGGAGAGCCCTGTCCTCACCAACGGCATGTACACGCGCATGCTGGAGACCATCGGCGAACAGGTGGCCGTCATCGACTGCACCTTCCCGGCCGATGCGGTGGGCTCGCCCGGCATTGCCCTGCGCGATGCGGTCTCCCGCATCCGGGAAGAGGCGCGCGTCGCCGTCTCCTCGGGTCGCGGCCACATCATTCTCACCGACGAAGGGCAGAGCTCGGCGCGCGCCGGCATCCCGATGATCCTCGCCGCCGGCGCCGTTCACTCATGGCTGGTCAGCCACGGCTTGCGCACCTTCTGCTCAATCACTGTCCGTTCGGCCGAATGCATGGACACGCACTATTTCGCCGTGCTCGTCGGCGTCGGCGCGACCTGCGTCAACGCCTACATGGCGCAGGAGACGCTGGCAGACCGCCACGCCAGGGGACTGTTCGGCGACAAGCCGCTCGGCCAGGTCGTGCTCAACTACAAGAAATCGATCGAGGCGGGCCTGCTCAAGATTCTCTCCAAGATGGGCATCTCGGTGATCTCCTCCTATCGGGGCGGCTACAATTTTGAGGCGCTTGGCCTATCGCGCGCGCTTGTCGCCGACTACTTCCCCGGCATGACCAGCCGCATTTCCGGCATCGGTCTCGCCGGGCTTCAACGGAAAGCGATCGACCTGCACGCAAAGGCATGGAGCGCCTCCGTCGCCGTGCTGCCGATCGGCGGCTTCTACCGCGTCCGCGCGAGCGGAGACACGCACGCGCTTTCCGGCGAGTTGATTCACGCGCTCCAGCACGCCTGCGACACCAACTCCTACGCCGCTTTCCGCAAGTACTCGAAGCTCGCGAACGCGAAGAAGAAGATGGTTCAGCTGCGCGACCTGCTCGACTTCAAGCCTCAGCCGAAACCTGCGTCCCTGCATGACGTCCAGTCCGTCAACGAGATCCGCAAGCGCTTTGTCACGCCCGGCATGTCCCTGGGCGCCCTCGGCCCCGAGGCACACGGCACGCTCAACATCGCGATGAACCGCATCGGCGCAAAGTCCGTCTCGGGCGAAGGCGGCGAAGTACGAGAGCGCTACAAGCCGATGCCCAATGGCGACAACGCCAACTCGATGATCAAGCAGGTCGCCTCCGGACGCTTTGGCGTAACTGCCGAGTACCTCAACAACTGCAAGGAACTCGAGATCAAGGTCGCACAGGGCGCCAAGCCCGGCGAAGGCGGTCAGCTGCCCGGCTTCAAGGTGACGGAGTTCATCGCGCGCAACCGCTATGCAACGCCCGGCGTTATGCTTATCTCGCCGCCGCCACACCACGACATCTACTCGATCGAGGATCTCGCCCAGCTCATCTACGACCTTAAGCAGATCAACCCGGACTGCCGCGTCTGCGTCAAACTCGTCTCGCGCTCCGGCGTGGGCACGATCGCAGCAGGCGTTGCAAAAGCCAAGGCCGACGTCATCCTGATCTCCGGTCATGTCGGCGGCACGGGCGCCTCTCCCCAGTCGTCGATCAAGTTTGCCGGCCTGCCGTGGGAGATCGGCCTCGCCGAAGCCCACCACGTGTTGACGCTCAACAACCTGCGCGACCAGGTGACGCTGCGTACCGATGGCGGCCTCCGCACAGGACGCGACATCGTGATGGCCGCGATGCTCGGCGCAGAGGAGTACGGCATCGGCACCGCCAGCCTGCTCGCCATGGGCTGCATCATGGTGCGCCAGTGCCATTCCAACACCTGCCCTGTCGGCGTCTGCACGCAGGACGAGCGGCTGCGCGCGAAGTTTACCGGCACGGCTGACAAGGTCGTCAACCTGATGACGTTCATCGCCGAGGAAGTGCGCGAAGTCCTCGCAGAGCTTGGCTTCACGCGGCTCGACGAAGTGATCGGCCGCACCGACCTGCTTCACCAGGTCTCACGCGGCTCGGCGATGCTCGACGACCTCGACCTGTCGCCGCTCCTTGTGCGTGCAGATCCGACCGCTAAAGTCACATACAAACCGACGTTCCGCAACGCAGTGCCCGACGCGCTGGATGAGCAGATCCTCCGCGACGGCGCACCCTTCTTCGAGCGCGGCGAGAAGATGCAGCTCGACTATCACGTGCGCAACACGCAGCGCGCCATCGGTACGCGCGCCTCGTCTCACATTGTACGCAAGTACGGCATGGATGGCCTGCCCGAGGATCGCCTGTGGGTGACGCTGGAGGGTTCGTGCGGCCAGTCGCTCGGCGCATTCGGCGTCAAGGGCCTGACGCTCGAAGTCGTGGGCGAGGCCAACGACTATGTCGGCAAGGGGCTGTCCGGCGCAACCATCATCATCCGCCCGCCGTCCACGGCGGCATTCACGGCCAAGGACAACACCATCATAGGCAACACGGTTCTCTATGGCGCAACCTCCGGCAAGGTGTTCGCCGCGGGTCAGGCTGGCGAGCGCTTCGCCGTGCGCAATTCGGGCGCGACCGCCGTGGTCGAGGGCTGCGGCTCCAATGGCTGTGAGTACATGACGGGCGGTACCGCCGTGATCCTCGGCGCAGTCGGCCAGAATTTCGGGGCCGGCATGACGGGCGGCATGGCTTTCGTCTGCGATCCGCAGCAGCGGTTCGCGCTGATGGCAAATCCCGAAACCATCCTCTGGCGTCCCGTCGTCACCGATCACTGGCGCAAGGTGCTGCACGACCTGATCGCGGAACACGTGAAGCGCACCGGCTCACTTCATGGCAAAACGCTCCTCGACAACTGGCAACTCGAACTGCGCAACTTTGTCCACGTCGTGCCGAAGGAGGCTGTCTCACGTCTCGTCGCGCCGCTCGAACTGATCGCGGCTGAATAGCGGTCATGCAACCCGCAACGGCTCAGTCAGCGAAAGGCTGACTGAGCCCCTCGCCTGCGCAAGCACGATCGAAGTTGAGGTGGGGTGAGATGAGCGAGGGCGGAAGCTGGAGCCCCTGCGGCGGGAAAATGCGCAGCGGTGGAAAAGCGACCGATCCATGAAATGCCGCGCACTCTGCGCAGAATTCGCGGCACGGTCGGCCTTCGCGTCCTCATGCAGCTGCTGACCCTCGCGGGCCTCGGCGGATTGCTGTGGCACACTTTCCTGCGCAGGGGCTGAAAAGCTGCGCTCACTGCAATCAGCCGCCCGGCCTCAACGCCAGGGCGATTTCATCGTGTACGAGTCCGCCTCGACCGGCGCGGCGGGCGCCGTCTGAACCGAGAAGTTTTCGGCGCCGGGAATGCTGAATCCTGCGATCTCCTTCGGGGGCACGATCTCGAAGCCGAGTGTGTGGAACAGCGCAATGAACCCCACGAAGGACAACACTGTTGTTGCGATCACCTGGGCGATCACGCGCGTGATCAGTCCGCGGAAAAAGAACGCCGTACTCAGCGCAGCAACCGTGCTGCCCCCAAGGCCAGCCATGCCCGCCACTGTCGCAAGATCGAAATCAATGCCGCCCATCAGGTCCTCCCTTATGGCCGCGCAAAGGCCTGCGGCGGCCAGACATTCCGACCGACACTAGTCGAAGCCGCCCCGGGAAGGAAACCCGCTCGATGATGACTTACCATGGCTCGTGTCATTGCGGTGCCGTCACCTTCAGGATCGAGGGCGAGATCACCGGCAGCTACACCTGTGATTGTTCGCTCTGCCGAAAGAAGAACGCGCTGATGGCCAGGGTCCCGCAGGATTGGCTTACCATCACGTCGGGCGAGGACAGACTGTCGCTCTATCAGTGGAATACCGGCGTCGCGCAGCATTATTTCTGCAGGCATTGCGGCATCTATCCCTTCCATCGCAACCGCTCGGATCCCACCGAATATGGCGTCAACCTGCATTGCCTCGACGGCTTCGACCCGGCCGCGCTGCCGACAAGGCTCGGCACGGGCAAGGGCATGTCCCTTGTCACAGGCGCACGCGATGTCTGGCCCGACCCACGGGATTGACCAGCGCCGACGCGCTCGCCACTGCCGGCTTGGGCAGCTCAGGGCCGCTGTCATCAAGGGGATGTCACGACAACCACCGGACCGAGATTGCGTCCCGCATCCAGCCTGTCCAGCGATGGCGCCCACAGGCTCGAGACAGCGCCGTCGAAATAGAGCGCGTCGTCGCATTTCAGCTGGTCGCGATACAGTCGCGCAAACTTGCCGAACGACACCGGCGCATCGCTGATCACGAACAGCGCATCTCCCGCGTCGGTCACGCCGACGCCGTTGCGGATGTGCCGCGACTGCCCGTCATGATCGAATTTCGGATGCAGCTTGCCGGCGACCACCAGCATCGGTCCGGACTGCGTTGCCCAGACAGGCTGCGGCTTCTGCGCGACATAGGCATCCGTCGCACCTGCATGCGCCTTGCCGTCGCCGCCGATCCAGAACACACCATTCGGCTTCAGGTGAAAATTGCCGAACCCGTCGCGCGTGTTGACCGCCTTCAGCTGCCGACTGTTCTCGACATGGAGACCGATCGGCGCGCCGCGGGCATCGAACATGCCTGCATTCATGGCGAACCGCACCTTGCCCGCCGCCTCGCCCAGGTCGCTCTTCAGTCTGGACAACCGCCGGTGCGGCTTGCCGTCCGCGCCGCGTAGCGAAAGCGCAATCCTGTCCTTGCCTGCCCTGGCCGTGCAGACAGTGAAGCCATCGCCTTCAAACGTCAGCGCCACGCACGGCGCATCGCTCACCTGCGCTGCGCCATCGGGCGAAGCAGACAGCAAGCCAATGAACAGAAAAACCAGCGCCGCGCGGATGAATCCCATGGATTGCTGATGCCCGTGAAATCCGGCGGTTGTGTGGAGCTACAGCTTCACGCTGGGCAAGTTCATGAAGGCCGTCTTCAAGGAGGCCGCCCAGCTGTCGCTGATCAGGCGGAACTCCTTGTGGTCGCTCTCGATCCGCTGCGTCTGCGCCTTCAGTTCGTTCACCGGAATGACGCACAGATCCAGCGGCATGCCGACCGACAGGTTGGAACGCAGCGTCGAATCCATGGACACAAGCACAGCCTTCACCGCATCATCGATCGAGGTCTCGGGCCGGATCACCCGATCGAGGATTGGCTTGCCATACTTGTGTTCGCCGATCTGAAGGTAGGGCGTGTCCTCACCCGCCTCGATGAAATTGCCGGCCGTGTAGATCAGGAACAGCCGCAGTTCGCCGCCCCGGCGCTGGCCGGCCATGATGATCGTCGCGTTGGCGGCTGCGCCCTGCGCCTCGATCTCCGCGCGATCGCGCTTCTGGATCTCGCGCATCGCCTCGCCGACCATCTGCGCGCCGCGATACAGCGTCTCGCACGACATGACGCTTTCAATTTCCGGATCGATCTTCGCGCGCTTCACCGCCGCTGCGATATGCGTCACCACGCCTTGCGTGATACCGAGATTGCCCGCGCACATCAGCGTCACGACGCGTTCGCCCGGCTCCTCGAACACGAACATCTTGCGGAATCGCGCAATGTTGTCGACGCCCGCATTTGTGCGCGTGTCCGACAGCAGCACGAGGCCAGCCTTGAGCTTGAGGCCAACGCAGTAGGTCATGTGCCTCCCGATCTCCGCCCCGGTCCCCGCGGATCACCCAGTCCCGCTATTGCTGGGTCTGGTTCTGCCCGTCCTGATTCTGGGTCTGAGACTGGCCCGGCATCTGGGCAATGTCGACCGAGGCGCTAAGCCGCTCCTTCGGCCCGCCCGAAACATTGCCGCGAATCGGAGCCGCATCTGCTGCATCAAGGCCACACCCGAGCCGGACATAGCGGTCTGTCGGACACAGGCGGTTCGAGGGATCAAAGCCGACCCAGCCGATCTCCGGCGCAAAGGCCTCTGCCCAGGCGTGGGTCTCGGTCAGTTTCGTGTCCGACGCGAGCAGGTAACCCACCACATAGCGCGCCGGGAATCTCAGAATGCGGGCCGCCGCAATGAACACATGCGCATGGTCCTGGCAGACGCCCTGCCCGGCTTTCAGCGCCTGCGCCGCCGTCGTCGCCGAAGTTGTCGCGCCCGGCTTGTAGGCCACCGCATCCGCCACCGCGTTGAACAGCCCGTGCATCCGGTCCAGCGCCCTGGTGCCCGAGACGCTCGCAGCAAGCTCCTCGATCCGCTTGTCAGTCTCGGTCAGTGGCGTGGGGCGGAGATAGACCTGCGGCCGGATCGTATCCTTCAGGCCCTTCACCATGCCCGCCGCATCGCGCGTCTCGATCTCGCCCTCGGCGACGATGGCGACCTCCGCGCCGCCGGCGGCGGCCGTCCAGATCGACTCGCGATCGCCCGTCGCCGTCGACAGCAGCGCCGGAATCACCTGCCCGTTGACGCTGACCGTCCAGGAGATCACCCGCTGGCTGTCGAGGCTCGGCGGATAAAGCCGCAGCCGCAGCGCGCAACGCTCCGCCGGCGGGTCATAGGCATAGGTCGTGGCGTGTTTGATCGAGAGCCGCATGGTCAGAAGTGATACGCCTTGCTGATTTCGAAGGACAGTCGCCGCGTCGTCGTGATTGCTCCTGAAACGAACTCGTGCAGCCCATGCTGGAAAAGCTCCTCGATTCCCGTCCTCTCCAGCTGCTCCACCATCTCGCGCGCGACGGCCTGTGGAGATCCCTGCTCGCCATAGAGTTCAGCAAGATCATCCAGGAAGCGACTGATCGACCGATAGCAATACGCCACCGACCGCGGGAAAGCGGTGTTGAGAATCAGGAAATCCGCAATCCCCCACGGCGTGTAGTCGCCCTTGTAGACATGGTGGTAGGCGCGCAGCGCCGAGGTTGCGCGCAAGACGCTCGTCCACTGGTGATAGTCACGCCCGCCGCCGACCACGTCCGTCTCTGGCAGCAGCACGTAATACTTCACATCGAGCAGCCGGAGCGTCATATCCGCGCGTTCCACCAGCCCGCCCATGCGCAGGAAGTAGTAACCGTCATTGCGCAGCAGCGAGATTTCCGACGCGCCCCGGAAGGCAGCTGTCCGGTGCTTCGTCCACTCCAGCAGCGACGGCAGATTCTTCAGCGCCGTGTCCGCATCCATCTGTCCGAGCGAGCGCCAGCCATCGTTCAGCGCTTCCCACATGTCCTGCGTCAGGGCCGTACGAATCGCCCGTCCGTTCGCCCGCGCCGACGTAAGACACGACCGGATCGAGGACGCGTTCTCCGGATCGAGCAGCAGGCGCTGCACCACCGCGCTTGCGCTCAGTGTTTTCGCCTCCGGATCTGCCAGCTCCGGAGCCGAACCGGATGCCGCCGCAACCGAGCGCCATTCTTCCTGTTCGTTCGATCCGGGGAGCATCGCCATCCGATACCCCATCTCGATCAGGCGCGCGGTCGCATCCGCCCGCTCCATGTAGCGGCCCATCCAGAACAGGTTTTCGGCGGTACGGCTCAGCATTTCATTCCGCCAGAATCCACGTGTCCTTGACCCCGCCGCCCTGCGAGGAGTTCACCACCAGCGACCCCTTCTTCAGCGCGACGCGCGTGAGCCCGCCCGGCGTCAGGCGTATGTCCTTTCCCACCAGGCAGTAAGGCCTGAAATCGACATGCCGCTCCTCGACGCCCTCGCTGCCGAGGATTGGCGCAGTCGAAAGATCCAGCGTCGGCTGCGCGATGAACTCGCTCGGATTTGCCTTTATCTTGGCGCGGAATGCCTCGATTTCCTTCCTGGCCGCGTGCGGTCCGATCAGCATGCCGTAGCCGCCCGACCCGTGCACGCGCTTCACGACGAGGTCCTTGAGATTGTCGATCACATACTTGCAGTGATCCGGCTCGGCGCAACGCCATGTCTGCACATTCTCGAGGATCGGTTTCTCGCCGAGATAGAATTTGATCATGTCAGGCACGAAGACATAGATCGCCTTGTCGTCGGCCACGCCCGCCCCCGGCGCCGAGCACAGCGTCACGCCGCCCGAGCGATAGACGTCGAAAATCCCTGGCACGCCGAGCAGGCTGTCCGTCTTGAACGCCAGGGGATCGATATAAGTGTCGTCGATGCGCCGGTAGATCACGTCGACACGCTGCGGCCCAAGCGTCGTGCGCATCCAGCAGAGGCCCTTTTCGACGAAAAGGTCCTGTGGTTCCACCAGCTCGATGCCCATGAGGTCGGCGAGAAATGAGTGTTCGTAATAGGCAGAGTTCAGCGACCCCGGCGTCAGCAGCACTACTGTCGGATCATCGTCGCACTTGATCGGGGCAACTTCCTGCAGCGTCTTCTTCAGCAGACCCGGATAGCTGTCGACCGCCTCGACGATGCCCGCCTTGAAGAGCTGCGGGAACATCCGCATCATGATCTCGCGGTTCTCGAGCATGTAGGAAACGCCAGATGGCGTGCGGCAATTGTCCTCGAGCACCTGGAACCGGTCGCCATCCGTCCGCACGATGTCCACGCCGACAATGTGGCTGTAGACTTTCCCCGGTGGATCGACGCCAACCATCTCCGGCAGGAAGGCCTCGTTCTGGTAGACCAGCTCTTCGGGCACCACGCCGGCCCGCATGATCTCGCCGCGGTGATAGACATCATAGAGAAATGCATTCAGCGCCCGGCTGCGCTGCTTGATGCCGCGCGACAGCTTGCGCCATTCCGCAGCCCCGAACACGCGGGGGATCAGGTCGAACGGGATCAGCCGCTCAGGGTCCGCCCCCTCGCCATAGACGGCGAATGTGATGCCGATCTTGCGGAAGATCGCCTCCGCCTCGCTCTGGCGCAGGTTCAGCAGGTCAACGCCGGTTGCGTTGATCCACTCCGCGACCTTCTCGTAAGGACCCCGGACCGCATGGTCGTCAGCGAACATTTCGTTATACATGCAACCCAGTCCTAGCCGGTGGATGCGCCATCGCGAAGCCGCCCTGACGCACCGCTCACTGCAGGAGACAGCATTGCTTAAACTTTAGGCGGCGCAAGGAATACCCCCACGGCCCCATCTGACCCCATTCCCTCAACATATGATTGCGGCGCCCCGGAGGTGCAAATGGAACAGCCCTGCGGGAATGGCCGTTTGCATAAGGCGGCCTCCCGGGGACCCGAGGCTGAAATTTCCGACAGCACGTCGGATCAGCACGTCGGATCAGCACAGTCAGGTCAGCACAGTCAGGTCAGGGCCGCCAGACCAAGAGGGCCTCACAGGAAGACCCATGCGCGAGAATCTGCTGCACACGCTACGCCGCCTGGCGCTTTCGGAGATAGGTGCCGTCATCGCCGTCGGCATCGCCGCCCTTGGCACCTTCGCCTTCATGGCGCTCGCCGACGAGGCGCTGGAGGGCGACACCCACGCCTTCGACGAGTCCATCCTTCTCGCCCTGCGCGAGCCCGGCGACACGGACAACCCCATCGGCCCCTTATGGGTCGAGGAAGCGATGGGGGACATCACCGCGCTCGGCGGCTACACGGTCCTTACCCTGCTGGTGGCCGGCGTTGCCATCTACCTGATCTCGGTCGGCAAGCGCGGCACGGCGCTGCTCGTTGGCGGCGCGGTCGTCAGCGGCGCGGTGCTATCCGCCCTGCTCAAGCTCGGCTTCGACCGCCCCCGCCCGGATCTCGTCGCCCACCTCTCGCACGCCAGCAGTTCCAGCTTCCCGAGCGGACACGCCATGCTTGCGGCGGTGACCTATCTCACGCTCGGCGTGCTGCTCACACGGGCACACAAGCAGCGACGCACCAAGATCATCGTGATGACCTACGCCATCGTCCTGACCGTGCTCATCGGCCTGAGCCGGATCTATCTCGGCGTGCACTGGCCCACCGACGTGATGGCGGGCTGGGCGCTCGGCGCCGCATGGGCTGCGCTATGGTGGATGGTTGCCCTGTGGCTCCAGCGTCGCGGCCAGATCGAACAACCGCCCTGACGACGGGCTACTGCCTGCCCTTCGCCGGCTTCGCGCCCGCTTTCTTGGCTGCCGCAGCCTCCCGCGCCTCGATGACGCGCGCGCCTTCGAGAATGCCGTGCAGCGCGTAATTGCCCTCGTGACAGGCATACTCGTACATCTTGCCGTCCAGCGCCGAGAACTCGTACTCCCCGCCCCACGGCGCATCCCACAGCGTCGGGTCCTCGATGGTGAAGCCGTAATAGAGCCGGTCGTCGGCGACGCGGCGGAAGCGCTCGGTGACTTTCAGGTCCTTCCACGACCCCATGAATTGCTGGCTCTGCGGAATGTGCGTCGTCTCCACCACGAGCGTGTCGCCATCCCACCAGCCGATCGAATCCCCGAAATACGGACGCACATCGTCAGCGCGGTGCTTCGAATTCAACCGCACGATCCGTGCATCGTGCACCATCTCGGTTGCGATCACGACGTGCTCGGGCGACTGCACGATCTGGTAGCTGTTGTTGTAGAACCCGTTGGCGAACATCGGCGGTCCGGCATTGCGCCCGAACGAAATGATGCAGCGCTCCGTCGCGCGCGATTCCGGATTGTCGAACGACTGCCCGCGCGGCGGGGTCGGCCCCAGCAGTTTCACGAAGGCCGGCGGTTCGGGCGCCGGCGCAGGCATGGCCCCCGCCTTGCGCGGCGGTGCCGTGCCGGTCGGCGTCGTGATGATCGACGAGCGCGGCTGGCCGTTCACGCGCATCACATGGTTGCCCGGATCGATCCAGAAGCGGTTGTAGCCGCCCGTCGCGCCGCCGCCGGCCAGGTATTCCGGCTTGATGTCTTTCGGGATGACATATTCGGCCGGGGCGTCCGCCGCAGTCGGCTCATTCCCTTCTTCGATCTCCTCGACCATCTCCTGCTCGATCTTCGCGACTTCCGCCTCGGTGTAGACCAGGCTGGTGGCACCCGCCGGACGGGTCATCTTCGTCAGCGTCGTGTTGTGCCAGAAGCCCTGCAGATCCGGCTGGCCGATCTTCAGTTTTGGCGCCGTGTAGGCCGGATAGGGTTTTGTCGGATCATACGTCGGCGCGGCCTGCGCTGCCGGCGTCTGCGCCAGCGCGGTGGGTGCGCCGAATGCGAGCGCAATAGACAACGATGTGGCGAGGGTGGCGAGCAGAGCGTGGCGCAAGTCAATCTCCTGCAGCATTGGACGCGTCTAACCGGGCCCAGCCTAGGCGCCCGCACAGGCCCCTGCAATGCGCAGCGCACCTCCCCTGCAGGTCCGATCCGCGCGAAGCCCGTGTCAACGCGAGGTCAAGCTGTTGTCACGTCTGGGTGATTTTCGGAGCGTCCCGGTATGCAGCAGCATTGGCGGCACCGCTTGCTCCCTTTCCCGCCCATCGCTAGCAGTCGCGCATGACCAGCCCCGAAGCCAGCTTGAAGGACAGAGCCCGCGTGCTCGGCTTCGACGTCGCGCGCATCGCCCGCGCCGACGCGGCATGGGAAGCTGGCGATCGCCTCGCCGACTTCGTCGCGCAGGGCTTTCATGGCGAGATGGGCTGGATGGCCGAAACCATGCGGCGTCGCCAGCACCCGACGGCGATGTGGCCCGAGGCAAAATCCGCGCTCGTCGTTGGCCTCAACTACGGCCCGAAGATCGACCCGCTCGAACCGCTCACCCGGCCCGCGCACGCCACCATCTCGGTCTACGCCCAGAACGCCGACTATCACGACCTGATGAAGCGCAAGCTCCGCCAGCTCGCCTCAGACTTCGCGACGACCACCGGCCACGACGTGAAGATCTTCGTCGACACCGCGCCCTTGATGGAAAAACCACTCGCGCACCGGGCAGGCGTCGGCTGGCAGGGCAAGCACACGAACCTCGTCAGTCGCGAGCACGGCTCATGGCTCTTCCTCGGCGTGATGCTGACCAGCGCCGACCTCACACCCGACGAAGCCGCACATGACTCGTGTGGGACATGTCAGGCCTGCCTCGACATCTGTCCGACCAACGCCTTCCCGGCGCCCTACCAGCTGGATGCGCGCCGCTGCATTTCCTATCTCACCATCGAAACGAAAGGCCCGATCCCCCGCGAATTCCGCGGCGCGATCGGCAACCGCATCTATGGCTGCGACGACTGCCTCGCCGTCTGCCCCTGGAACAAGTTCGCCCACACCGCATCCGAGGCAGCGTTTCATCCGCGTGCGGAACTCACGGCCCCGCTTCTCACGGATCTTGCGAGGCTTGATGACGCAGGCTTCCGCGAAGTCTTCGCCGGTTCGCCGATAAAGCGCATTGGCCGTGACCGGTTTGTCCGGAACGTCATGATCGCGATCGGAAACGCGGGGCAGAATGAAGGCCAAAATTACGACAAGACGCGACTCGTGGACTTGTGTATCCAGATGCTCGACGATGCATCGCCGCTGGTTCGCGGCGCATCGGTGTGGGCGCTGGGTCAGTTGTCTCAGACCGCGAGCCAGGAACAGTACAAGCTGCGGCGGGCGCACGAGCCCGATCCCGCAGTGTGTGAGGAGTGGGATGCTGGACGAGAAGCCAGACCAGCCGCCGGGACCTGACGCAGCCCGCCGGTCGCGTGTCGACAGCAATCCCGAACCTGCCCGCCCCGCAGGTGAAACCGGCGGCATGCTCAGCCGGTTTCGCGGAGCGATAACACCACAGGGCGAACGCTACTCTCACGACAAGCCGCTCTGGCGCCGCATTCTGGTCGGCTTTCTCCTCTGGACGGGCATCCTCGGCTTCGGCTTCGTCGGCCTCAGCCTGCTCGCCGTCTTCGCCATCGGCTGGACCGGCCCGCCGCCCACCCTGAACATGGCTGGCACAGCCATGAAGGGCATCGAGGTCAGCTCGACCTGGGTCAACCTCAAGGACATCTCGCCCCACCTGGTGCGCGCCGTCATCGCGTCGGAAGACCAGAATTTCTGCACTCATGATGGCTTCGACATCAAGGAAATCCAGAAGGCGATGCAGGCGGCGGAGAACGGCGGCGACCTGCGCGGCGCGTCCACCATCTCGCAGCAGACCGCCAAGAACGTCTTCCTGTGGAATGGCGGCGGCTGGTTCCGAAAAGGTCTCGAAGCCTGGTTCACCCTCAACGTGGAATGGATGTGGTCCAAGCCCCGCATCATGGAGACCTATCTCAACGTCGCCGAATGGGGCGATGGCATCTATGGGGTCGAACAGGCGGCGCAGGAGCGCTTCGACGTTTCGGCGAAGGACCTCACGCCAAGACAGGCCGCAGCTCTCGCCGCCGTCCTGCCCAGCCCCAACCGCTGGAAAGTCGACGGCCAGTACGCCTCCGGCCGCCGCAACAATCGCATCCAGTCCCTGATGGCCATGGTCAAACGCGACAAGCTGGATGCTTGCGTGGTCGGACCTTAGCTGCGGTCCGACGAAAGTCGCAGTACGTCTGAAAATTCTGCATCGCCCTCGGAAACGCGCGCGCTTCCTGGAGAAGCGGCGTTCGCTCTGGCGGGACATTTCAAAGGCCCTCCGCCAGATCAAAGCCCTGCGCCGGGAACGCGGGGACACAGACGGGGGACACGGAGATGGCGAAGTCTGTTCTGTCCGGCACTGTCCCCAGCGGCCGCACAACTCGGTCCATGACACGAGTACCTGAAGCGTCAAACAGACCTGGAATCCCGCCGCCTCTCCATCGCTGGATGGATGAAGTGCTGATGCTTTTGGTGAGCCTCGTGTACACCGCCCGCGCAACGCTTCAGATGTGGTGGAGACAGGGAAAGCGTGATTGGCACACGCAGTCCGAAACCGCCGCCCCGCCCCAGGCAAGGTACGGCAATCACCTCCAGAAGGAATCCACCTTCACCCAGAGCCATCGCCTTGTCTTTCCGGACGCACGCGCAGCGTGCGCGCCGGAACCCATGGGGATGATACGCGCTCCTGACGCGCGCAATCGGCCGATCCAACCCCGCCGCTCCACGGGCCGGATCGCGCCCTCATGCCCGCTGGCAGGACCCACAATAAAACGTCGACCGCCCCGACTGCACCATCCGCTGCACCGGCTTGCCACACACCACACACGCCTCGCCTTCCCGGTCATAGACCTGGAAGGAATGCTGGAAGTAGCCCAGCTCGCCATCCGCCGTCCTGAAATCCGAAATCGTCGAGCCGCCGGCGATTATCGCCTCCTCGATTACGGTCCTGACCTCAACGGCCAGCCGCTCCAACCGATCCTTCCTCAAGGAGCCCGCCAGCTTCTTCGGTGAAATGCCCGCCCGGAACAGCGCCTCGCAGACATAAATGTTGCCCAGCCCCGCCACGACATTCTGGTCGAGCAGCGCCGCCTTCACGGGCGTCTTCTTCCCCTTTAACGCCTCAGCCAGATACGCGCCCGAGAACCCGTTCGAGATCGGCTCAGGACCCATCCCCGCAAACGGCGGATAGTTCTCGAGGTCGTCCACCGACCACAAATCCATGAATCCGAACCGCCGCGCGTCGTTGAACACGATACGGCCGCCGCCCTGCATCCCGAAGACGACATGATCGTGCTTTTCGTCCTCGCCCGCCTGATGGTGGAATTTCCCTGGCGTCGATCCGGAGACCGTGAATCGCCCTGTCATGCCCAGGTGCATGATCAGCGCCTCGCCACTGGAAAGTTCGCCCACAAGGTATTTCGCCCGCCGGCCCAGATGATTCAGCCGGGCACCCTCGATGCGCAGGTTAAAGTTCTCCGGAAACGGGAAGCGGAGGTCCGCCCGGCGCGTCTCGACCCGGATTATGCGTTTACCTTCCATCGCGGGGCTAAGCCCGCGACGAACAGTCTCGACTTCAGGCAATTCTGGCATCGCCCGGATATAGCCGCGCCCGAGCCCTTCGCCTATGTTCGCCAGATGGACGAGGAAAAGGTCTCTTTCGGGTTCGAGGATGTCAGCCGGGGTGAAAAATCCCGCCGCGTCAAAGGTGTTTTTGCATCCGTCGCGGGCAAGTACGACCTGATGAACGACCTGATGTCGGCCGGCGTCCACAGGATCTGGAAGGCCAACATGATCGCCTGGCTGAACCCCCAGCCCGGCGAGACGCTGATCGATGTGGCAGGCGGAACCGGCGATGTCGCCCGCGCCTTCCAGAAACGCGCCAGCGAAGTCGCCCGCCGCCGCAATGTGACGGCCGGAACGATGACCTTCGTCTCCGATATCAACGAGGCGATGCTCCTCGCCGGCATCAAGCCCGACGACTACGACATGCCCCGCCTCGCCTGCGATGCAGCGGCCCTCCCCTTCCCCGATCGCAGCGCTGACGCGGTGACAATCTCCTTCGGCATCCGCAATGTGGTCGAGATCGACAAGGCGTTGTCGGAATTCCGCCGCGTGCTGAAGCCGGGCGGCCGCTTCGCCTGCCTCGAATTCTCGCATATGACGCACAGCGTCCTGCAGCAGGCCTACGACCAGTATTCGTTCAACGTGATCCCGGCCCTTGGCGGTCTCGTGACCGGCGACAAGGACAGTTACAAATACCTCGTCGAATCGATTCGCCGCTTTCCGAACCAGGACGCTTTCGCCGAGCGCATCCGCGCCGCCGGCCTCGGCCAGGTGAACTTCTGGAACTATTCCGGCGGCATCGCCGCCCTCCACACCGGATGGGCGGTGTAGGATGTTCACTGCGCTCAGCGACTATCTGCGCCTCGCCCGCGCCGGCGCGGTCATGGTCCGCAACGACGTCATCATTCCCGACGCCTATCGCTCGCGGATTCCGTTTGCGGCGAAAGCTGCGGGCGCAGTTCTCCGCATCTTTCCCGGCGGTGGCGGTCGCGGCCGCCCCGGCGAACGCTTCGCGCGCGCGCTCGAAAAGCTTGGCCCCGCCTGGATCAAGCTCGGCCAGTTCATGGCCACCCGCCCCGACGTGATCGGCGTCGAAGCGGCAAACGATCTCTCTCGCCTCAAGGACCAGATCCCGCCCTTCCCCAAATCGCAGGCCCTCAAAACCCTTCGCTCCGAATTCGGTGCCGAAACCGACCGCCTCTTCCCCGATCTCGGCAACCCTGTTGCCGCAGCCTCTGTCGCGCAGGTCCACCGCATCGAAACGCCCAGAGGACCCCGCGCGGTGAAGATCCTGCGCCCCGCGATCGAACGCACGATGGAGCTCGAACTGCGGGCCATGAAGCGGATCGCCTACTCCGCGCAGAAGCACGGCAACCGGGAAGTCCAGCGCATGGAGCCGGCTGCCTTCATCGACACCATGGCGACCTCGCTCACCCGCGAGATGGATCTGCGCTTCGAAGCCGGTGCGGCCTCGGAATTCGCCGAGATCGCCGCCATCGACGGTTACGTCCACGCCCCCCAGGTCGACTGGGAGCGCACCAGCCAGCGCGTTCTCACCACCGAGTGGATCGAGGGCCGCTCGCTTACCAACCCCGGCCCGATGTCAGCCGACCAGCGCATCGATCTGGCCAACCGCATCACCCGCGGCTTCCTCGCCTGCGCCCTTGATCACGGTTTCTTCCATGCCGACCTGCATGAAGGGAACATGATCCTCGCGCCCGACGGCCGTCTGGTGCTGGTGGACTTCGGCATCATGGGTCGCATTGGCCCCAACGAACGCTTGTTCCTCGCCCAGATCATCAAGGGCTTTCTCGAGCGCGACTACAAGCACGTCGCGCGGGTCCACTTCGAAGCAGGCTACGTCCCCGCCTCGCACTCGATGGACGAATTCGCCCAGGCGCTCCGCTCCGTCGGCGAGCCCATCTTCGGCAAGGACGCGACCGAAGTCTCCATGGCCCGCGTCCTGCTTCAGCTGTTCGACATCACCCGCCAGTTCGGCATGCATC
>Ga0163144_10003724_pt1 | contig 34701 bp, 31 predicted proteins | sample OliLak19BULKMAT1_FD_123175 | JGI IMG/M metagenome (GOLD analysis project Ga0163144, IMG submission 123175) | Freshwater microbial mat bacterial communities from Lake Vanda, McMurdo Dry Valleys, Antarctica - Oligotrophic Lake LV.19.BULKMAT1 | ecosystem: Environmental > Aquatic > Freshwater >...
CATGTCGGCCCAGCGGGCGGTGCTCGATGCGGTTCCGTGGACGAAGACGATCGGGATGCGGCCCTTCTTGTAGGGTCGGATCCCGTTGAGCTTGCTCTTCTTTCGTACGCCGATCGCATTGCCGAGGAAGACCTGCATTTCCGTCTTCCAGAACCGGGACTCTGCCAGGGTCGCGGCCAGCGCCGCCGACGGCTCGGATTCGAGGGAAATCGTGCGGCCATCGTCGTCCTCGAAAGACAGGGCATCGAGGCTCTCGAAGACTACGAAATCGCCGCTCAGCCGACCGCTCCGGAGACCCTCGATGGGCCGATCGATCACGACGACTGCCGTCAGCGGCACGAGATCATTCGGATCGAGCGGCACGACCGGGGAGGTGCCCGCTAGCGGTCTGGCCTTGGCCCCGAGCGGAGAGCCGATCCCGGGATGGCGATAACGATTTCGCAGGCCGCTGACCTGGAGCTCGGTGACGGGTCGAAGATCGTAGAATTCGTATCCCTCCACCTCCAACGCGTCGGGCGCGATATTCACGGTGATCTTTCCGAACGGAAGAGCGAGGTCGAAGCTGGTTCGATTCTTGAAGGCGACCAGACCGCCGGCGGTGCGCTGGAACGCGGACGTGAGCGCCCGGTTGTACAGGTCCGCAGCGACCCGGGCGCGCGGGTCGAGCGGACCGAGCGGTGTCGTGCCGGCCTCGGGAAAGAGCAGCGCCCACGTATAGACCATCGTCGCCGCGTAATCCGACCGGAGCTTCGTGCGCTCGGCGCGCAGGAACGAAAGCTCGGCCAGTGCGAACAGCGCCTGCGGCGGAAAGCTCTCTGCGCGAGCTGCCCCGTGCAGATTCGCGAGGGCCACGACCGGCAGCGCGTCGTACATCTCGAGGAGTCCGTAGCGACGCAGCTCGTTCTGCGTGAAGTCGCTGGCGTGATCGTCGGTGAGCGCGCTGCGCGTGAGGTAGCGCTGGATCTCGCGCGGATTCCCCGTGCGAACACCGACGGGACTCGCACAGGCGGTCGCGAAGAGCGCCAGCACGAGACATGAGCCAATGCGACGAGATAGAAGAAAGGCCACGAAATGACTCCACCCTGTCGTTCAGGGACGCTTGCCTCGGATCTCGAGGACATGAGAGGCGAAACGATAGGCGAAGAGCAACCCGAAGAATGCCAGGATCAGCTGGAGCAAACGCCATGCGACGAGATCCACGATCGCCCGCGAGCCGACCTCGACCCGGTCGACCTGCGCAGTGACCTCGGCCAGCGCGCCCCCGAGCGTATCCGAGCCCGCGAGGGTGCCTGTCGATTCGAGCAAGGCGCGGAGCTCCGTTGCCGCCGAGCTGACCTCGGCGGCGGTCTGCTGCCACTCCCGGATATCGAATGGGCGCGAGGGCTTCGAAGGGTCCGCCGGCGGCTTGGAGAGCTGTGCCACCAGACCACCCCAGGCCTGGCCCGCCGATGCCACCGCCGTGGCCGAACGCTCGAGGGATTGCGAGAGCGGCCCGAGGCTCCGACCCGTGCGGTCCGCCTCGGCCAGTAACGAATGTAGAATCTCGGGAAGCGATTCGGCCGTCCGCGACAGCGACTCCGCGCTCCGGGCGAGATCCTCGAAGCTCTTCAAGCTCGTCTCGATGTTGCCCTGCTGGGTCACGTCGAGGGCGAGCAGCTGGAGATTCCAGCGAATCAGCCGTGGCATCGCGTTGGCGGTCCGAACAATCTCCTTGGCCGTCCGGTTGAATTCACGCATCGCCTGGGCGCCCTCGTCGACGCCCTGCAACGCGCGGAACGGCGACATCGGAATGGCTGCGAGCCAGGCGAAGGTCGGGTTCATCGTGCTGGCGGTGACGAGATTCTGGACCTTCTCGGCCACGAACTCGCCGCGGATCGGCTGGGCCTTCACGAGCTCCCGGACTTCTTTGTCGACGCGGGCGAGCTCCTTCTCGTCGAGGAAGCGCGTCCCGACGTCGAGCGCGGCGGCGACGAGCTCCTCGCTCGCGGCGGCCGCGAGCGGCTGTTGATCCCCGAAGACTTCGGTGCCGCTGCCGGTCGTGAAGTACTCGTTCAGGCTGGTCGCGAGGGTGAGCAGGGCGACGTAGGCGGACTCGGGCTCGCGCTGGAAGGCCGCTTCGGTGATGACCGGGGTCATGAGGAGCTTCCAGCGCAACGCCCGGCGCTGGATCACGGGATCCGCCGTGTTGGTGGCGATCGTGTCGGACGTCGCGATGATCGTCGATTCGAAGCGGCTCGCGTATTGAAGCAGGGCCTCGCGAAGCTCTTCCTGACTGATGCGTTCCTTGTTGAGGGTACGATTGGCGAGATCGGAGACGTACCGGCTCCCTGGGATCAGGCTGCAGCCGCCCAACAGCAAATTCAAAAAGATTGCCACCAGGAGCCCTGCGAATCCGGCCTTGCTCGCCACCTGTCGCCTACCCATTTTCCGACCGTTCGTCCTGCCGCCGCTCGCTACCTTCGAAAAAATCGACGATCGACGAAAGCGCCGAAGCGCGAACGCTAGCATCGAGCGCGAAGGTCAAGGGAATCGAGAATGAGGATCGCGCGCCGAGCCCGAATATGAACGGAGCTCGAGGCAGGAGACCAGTCCACTTGAAGGCAGCTACCCGGGTACTTCTGGCGCTGGCGATTCTCGGGCTCACCGCATGGGCCGCCCTCGCGCTGTATTTCGGTCCCCTCGCCTCGTGGGTTGGTTCGGTCGCGGTCGCTGCGAGCGGCTCGATCGCCGCCGGCTCCGCGGTGGTGCGCCGGGGGTCCTGGATCCCGATCGCCGTATTCGGGGCGATCTTCGTCGCTTTTCTTTTCGTATGGGGGAGCATCCGGCCTTCGAACGACCGCGTTTGGCAGCCCGATGTGGCAAAGCTTCCGTATGCCACCTTCGAAGGAGACCTGGTCACGATCCACAACATCCGGAACTTCGACTACCGGACGGACCTCGACTACACCCCGCGTTACTACGATAAGACCTTCGACCTGCGCGAGCTCGACGAGGTCGATCTGATCTCGGTCTACTGGATGGGCGACGCAATCGCGCACGTCATGCTGAGCTTCGGATTTGCGGAACGCGATTACCTGACGATCTCGATCGAGACCCGCAAGGAGGTCGGCGAGAGCTACGACACGATCCGAGGCTTCTTTCGCCAGTACGAGCTGATCTACGTCGTCGGCGACGATCGTGATCTGATCCGCCTGCGCACCAACTACCGCAAGGACCCGGTCGAAGACGTCTATCTCTACCGGACGGCAGCGTCGCCCGCGAGCGCGAAGCGCCTCTTCCTCGATTATCTGCGGGAGATCAACGACCTGAAGGATCACCCGGCCTTCTACAACACGGGGACCACGAACTGCACGACCAACGTCTACCGGCACACGAAGGTGAACCCGGGCGCCCACCGGTTCTCATGGAAGATCCTCTTGAGCGGATACGCGTCGGAGTACGTCTACGAGAACGGCATGCTCGATACCAGCATGCCCTTCGCCGAATTGCGACGTCTCTCGCACGTCAATTCCGTCGCAGAGACTGCAGACGAGGCCCTGGACTTCTCGAAACAGATTCGCGCGGGCCTGCCCCGACCCTCCGTGCGGGAGCCTGACCTCTGACGGGCTGCTCGCCACGCCCGGAGGTCGCTGCGAGGCTTCCCAGACGGCAGGGATTCAGGATCCCCCGCCGGCGAAGCCGAGCTTCCCGCTCCAGGGGAGGCGTTTGAACGCGAGCGTCGTGCCGAAGACGAACAGGTCGTTGTTCTTGTAGTCGCCGCGCACGGTCGGGTTGCGAACCTCGGCGGCGCCGAGATCGACGTAGGTGAACGACATGCCCAGGGTGAGGGCGTCGTTCAGGTCGTGCTGCGCGCCGAGCGAGAATCGGATCTGTTCGTCGACGGGAAGCGCCGTGCTGCGATCCTTGTTGCGGAGGGCGGACGTGTCGAACATGACGCCCGTCTGCATCAGCCAGCGATCGCTCACGCGATAGTTCGCGCCGAGACCGAGCTTGTAGGTGTCGTTGAAGCCGGTCGTGGCGTCGACCGTACGGGACGCGAGCGTGATCGTGAGCTCGTTCGCCGCGCCCCAGTCCTCCCAGTTGAAGGTCCCGAGCAGCGCGAGCCGTTCGGTGGCCTGCCAGTAGGCGCTGACCTCGACGAATTGGGCCAGCGGCAACTCGGCGTCGAGGTCGGGGGAGAGGCCCGCCGGCCCGTCGACGCTTCCGCTGAGGTCGAATTTCGTTTCGGAGTTGTAGTAGACGGAGAGCGAGAAATCCTCGCGCGGATGCAGCAGCAGGCCGACGCGGCCAGCGGCCTGCCAATCGTTGAGCTGGTCGAGCTGTACGTTGCGCTCCGTCCCCGATGCCGGAGGGAACTCGGCCTTCAGATCCCAGTTCAGGACGCCGTAGCTCGCGATCGGGCCACCGCCGATCGAGAGCCAGTCGGTCACGCGAATCGCGGCGGTCGGCGAGATGCTGATCGTCAGCAGCGAGATCTTCCGGAGCTCGAAGCGACCCGCCCAATCGTTGTCGGGGTCGAGGATGGATCCCGAGAGCGAGAAGAAGCTCAGGCCCAGGCGAACGCGATCGGAGAGGCGATGGGCGTAGCTGAAGCTCGCGAGCGGGGCGACGCCGACCTGATTGCCGCCGCTGGCCGTGCCGCTCGGGGAATTCGAATCAGGGTCGAAGCGCACGTTGCCCACCGCCAGGGACAGACCTCCCGCGAAGCCGTGATCTTCGAGGCGGGTCATCGACGCAGGATTGTGGAGCGTCGCGGACGCATCGGGTACCCAGGCGCCCCGACCCGCGCCCGCATTGCCCTGGGAGGTCGTCGAGAACTCGTTGACGTAGAGCCCGCCGGCGGCAGCAGAGCCGGCCAGAAAGAATCCCGCGGTCATGCTCGCGAGCGACGTGAAGGTCCGTCCCGCCGACCGTCGATCGCCATCGAGCCTCCCGTCGCTGCCGCGATGCGCCGCCACGCCGAAGATCATCATCATTCGATTCCTCACCAATAGGGGCTGTCGCTGCGAACCCTAGCGCCCCGCCGATCGGGGCGCGCGTTGCGAATCGAATCGTCGGACGTCCTCCTGGAGACGAGATCCCCTACGCTGAGACGCGATGGCCGACGAACGCTCTTCGCGAACCCAGCTTCCGAGGCCCGTCTCGCGCTGGCTCGTCTGGGCTTCGTGGGCTGCGGTCGGGACATTCCTCGGGGCCGCTCTCTTCACCTTCGACTACGCGGGCGGCACCGCGTATCTGCACGACGATCCGACGGCGTGCCTGAACTGCCACATCATGCGCGAGCAGTACCAGGGCTGGCAGCTCGGCCCCCATCGTCGCGTCACCACCTGCAACGACTGCCACACGGGCCAGTCGATCGCCGCCCATTACGGGAGCAAGGCGGTGAACGGGTTCAATCATTCCTGGGCCTTTACGACGGGGTGGTTCTCCGAGCCGCTGCAGATCAACGCCTTCAATCGCGGGATCGCGGAGGCGAATTGCCGCCGCTGCCACGGCGCTTTCGTCCAGGTCGTGGACGGCCCGGCGCCTCACTCCGAACCGGGCGCTTGCCTGCGATGCCACGCGGACATGGGCCACTAGCATGGGGAGCGCTCTATGACCCGATCGGATCAGCCGACCAGGCGTGCGCACCGCTGGCGGATCGCCCTGCTCGTTTCGTCGCTCGTCGGGACCACCCTCGTCCTGGCCCTCGCCCTGGACATCGCCCGCAAGAAGGCGGAGGGTCGCCTGCCGCCCATGCCCGCCCTCGAGCTCGCCGGCAAAGTCGACGACCCGGCGGCCTGGGGAACCTCCTTTCCGCTCCACTACGAGGGCTACCTCGAGACGGTCGATCAGGAGCGCACGCGATTCGGGGGAAGCGACGCACTCCCCAGGCCGCCGACCGCAGCCGATCCACGTTCGACGGTCTCGCAATCGAAGCTCGAGGCCGACCCGCGTCTGACTCGCATGTGGGCCGGCTACGCCTTCGCGATCGACCATCGCGAGGACCGCGGCCATGCCTACATGCTCGACGACCAGACCTTCAGCGCGCGTCATCAGAAGCGGCAGCCCGGCGCGTGCCTGCAATGCCATGCCAGCATCGTGACGCCCAACCGGATGCTGGGGGCAGGCGCTCCCGACCCGAGCTCCGCGGGCGCCGCGAAGCTGAACGCCATGCCCTCCGCCGAGGCGCGCACCCACGTCGACCGGGCAATCTCCTGCGTCGACTGCCACGATCCGGCCACGATGCGACTGCGCATCACGCGACCGTCCTTCATCGCCGCGATCGCTCGTCTAGAGGCAGGCCGGGGCACACCGGACTACGACGTCAACACGATGGCGACGCGCGCGCAGATGCGCACCTTCGTCTGCGCACAATGCCACGCCGAATACTACCTCGAAGGCGATGATACTCAGCTCACGCATCCCTGGGACGACGGCCTGCGCGCCGACGACATGCTCGCGCGCTACGACGCGACGGGATTTCGCGATTGGGCCCACGCCGAGACCGGGGCAGCGATGTTGAAGGCGCAGCATCCGGAGTTCGAGCTCTGGTCAGAGGGCATCCATGCGCGCGCCGGTGTCTCCTGTGTCGACTGCCACATGCCGTACGAACGTGCCGGCGCGATGAAGATCACGAACCATCACATCCAGAGTCCACTCCTCGACGCCGGACGCGCCTGCCAGGCCTGTCATCCGATCGCCGCCGAGGAGCTCGTCGCCCGGGCCGAGTCGATCCAGGAACGCACGCTCGCGATGCAGGACACGGCGATCGACCGTCTGATCGATCTGATCGAAGCGGTGAAGGTCGCTCGTTCGATCGATCCCGAGGATCCGCGCCTCGAGGCCGCACGACAGGCTCAACGCCGCGCCAGCTTCCTCATCGATTTCGTCTCGTCCGAGAATTCGGCGGGCTTTCATGCCCCCCAGGAGGCCGCGCGCCTCCTGTTCCTCGCCCTCGACGAGATCCTCGTCGGGACCCGCGCGCTCGAAAGGCGCTCGTGAGCCTGCATCTCTCGGCCGCGCGCCTTCGATCAGATCCCGAGCGGATGCTTCTTCTGCCCGATCGCCCAGGCGGGCCCGCTCGGCCACGCGTTGCGCGTCCTGCGCTTCGGATGCTCCGGATCATGGACCTTGCAGAGCCGGTCGTACTCGCTCCGGACCCGCAGCATGCCGTTCCAGGAGTAGTAGTCCTCCTGGTAGGACCAGAGCCCATCCCCCGCGTAGACCTGGATCGTGACGCCGAAGAAGTCGAGGGGCGCGCCGCCGGGCTCGGGGTTGTCGAAGCGGTTGATCATGCCGTTCGTGACGGTGTTGCCCTCGATCGTATGCCAGTCGTAGATCGTGTAGAGGGCGGGCATCTCGTTCAGCATGACGCGCTCGAGGTAGGCGCGGATCTCGTCGCGGCCGTTCTTCACGCCCTCGAGGACGCGGTCGATCAGGATCGCGTCGGGGGTGTAGAGCTGCGCGAACTCGGCCCAGCGCTCGCCGGCGCCCCCGAGGCGCCAGTAGTACTGAAAGGCCTCTTCGATCTCGTGCTCACCAAAGACCTTCTCCGAATCGATCGGGCTCACGGCGGATTTCACGGCTGGGTCCTCCTGCGGATCACTCGATCGTGACGAATCGGGCCGCGACGTGCTCGAGCGTCGCCGCATAGCGCTCTGGGGCGAGCGGATGCGCGTCGCCCGGTCCTTCCCGAACCGTGCGTGCGGTCGTCACCGCGCCGATCGCGAGGATCACCCGCGATGCCCCCGCCTCGAACAGGCTCGCGACGAACGAGGACGGCGTCGATTCGTCGACGGCCGCCATCGCCGTCACGTTCATGGCCCCCGGATCCCGCCCCACCTCTTCGCACAGGCCGTGCAGGCGCTTCACGTCCCGGGCGAGGAGCTCGGGATCCGTCGCGACCGGGATCCAGCCGTCCGCCCAGCGGGCGGCCATCTTCATCCCGCGCAGCCCGTGGACGCCGCACAATACCGGGATCGGCTTCTGGAAGGACGGGTACCGGCAGAAGAGCGGTGGAAAGTCGACGTGTTTGCCGTGGACCTCGACGACGTCCTCGGTCCAGATGCGCCGCATCGCCGCGACCATCTCCTCCATGCGCTCGAAGCGCGAGGCGAACTCGACACCGAAGAGCTCCATCTCCTCGATCAGCCAACCGGCGCCCGCGCCGATCATGAGCCGTCCGCGCGATTGGCGGTCGAGGGTCGCGAGGATCTTCGCGAGATGAAGCGGATGGCGGAGCGTGACGAGACCGACCGCGGTTCCGAAGCGAATCGTCGAGGTGGCGCCCGCCGCATGAGCGAGTGTCATCCAGGGATCGGCGAGATTCGTGTAGAAGTACGGCAGATGACCGTCGACGAGCTGGACGTAGTCGCGTTCGATGCGAACCGGGACGGCAGGATGCTCGCCGACCCAGATCGACTCGAAGCCCAGCCCCTCGGCCTGGCGCGCGTAGTCGGAGGGCAGCACGTCGTCCGGGCCGGCCGGACAGAGCACGCCGACCGGACGCGACGTCACAGTCCCGCGCTCCCCGGCGCCAGCACCGGCCGCGCCGTCTCCGCCCGCGCACCGACCAGCGCCTTCACGCCCTCCTCGATTCCGTCGACCGTCAGCGGGTACATCGGAAAGAGCGACGAGATCGTGCGACAGGTTCCCGACATCGCCCACTGCTGGACGTCGTCGGGATTGAGCCAGACACTGCGGTCGAAATGGTGCTCGAGGCGGTCGAGCCAGACGAGCCCCGACGTCTCGGTCTCGAGGCGCGGGTTGATGTTGCCCCGAGAAGAGCTCAGCTCCGAGGGGTGCATCGCCGCGTCGCCGACGATCATGAGCTTCCAGCGCTCCCCGTAGGTCCGCATCAGGTCGGAGGTCGCGATCGACTGCTTGCGCATCAGCTGGGCCGTCTCGAAGACGCGCTCGTAGACGCAGTTGTGGAAGTAGTAGGCCTTGAAGTCCCGCAGCCCGCGCTCCTCATGGAGCGCCGACAGCAGCCGGGAGACCGGCTCGAAGTACGGGTCCATCGTCCCGCCGACGTCCATCAGGAGCAGCAGCCGCACGTCGTTCTTCCGCTTCGGCCGGAACACGAGCTCGATCTCGCCCGCCTCGCGGCAGGTCTTGTCGATCGTCTCGTCGATGTCGAGCTCGATCGGCCCGTCGCTGCGCGTCAGCTGGCGAAGTCGCCGGAGGGCGAGCTTCACGTTGCGCACGTCGAGGGTCACGTCGGTCCGATAGTCCGCGAACGAGCGATCCTCCATGACCTTCATCGCCATGCCGCCGCCGCCCGGCCCCCCGACGCGGATTCCGGTCGGATGGTGGCCGCCGTGGCCGAAAGGGGAGCGGCCGCCGGTGCCGACCCAGCGCGAGCCGCCGTCGTGGCGCTCGGTCTGCTCGGCCATCGTCTCTCGGAAGCGGCGCATCAGCTCGTCGATGTCGAGGTGCTCGAGGGCGCGGCGCAGCTCCTCGCTGAGCTCCTCCATCGGATGGGGATCGGCGAGCCACTCGAGCAGCTCGGGCGGCAGCTCGATGGCGCCTTCGATGCCCTCGAAATAGCGCGCGAAGACGAGGTCGAAGGTGTCGAAGTCGGCTTCGCTCTTGACCAGGCAGGCACGGGCGACGTGGTAGAAGCCCTTGATGTTCGAGTCGTGAAGGCCCTTCTCGAGGCAGGTCAGGAGCATGCGCCATTCCTGGAGCGTGACCTTGAGGCCGGCCTCACGGAGCGCGAAGAAGAAGTCGAGGAAGACCACGCACGCCTCCGACTAACGGCGAAGACCGCCGAGCTCGGAAAAGGCCTTCGGCGTCTTGCCACCGCGGGCGACGAAGCTCTCGATCGCGCGCGTATCCTGCTCGTTCTTGAGCAGCGCGCCCATGAAGGGAACCTCGGCTTCGAGGCGGGCGGGATCGACGCCGGCGCGGACGAGGGCCGTGATCCAATCGATCAGCTCGGAGGTCGAGGGGCGCTTGCGAAGCTCCTTCTGATCGCGGAGCCAGTAGAACTTGAGCAACACCTGCTCGAGCAGGGTCTTCTCGACGTTCGGATGATGGACCGCGACGATCTCGCGCATCTGGGCCACGTCGGGAAAATCGATGAAATGAAAGACGCAGCGCCGCAGGAAGGCGTCGGGCAATTCCTTCTCGTTGTTCGACGTGATGATCACCATCGGTCGCTGGACCGCCACGACCTCGTCCCCGGTCTCGAGGACCGTGAACCGCATCTCGTCGATCTCGCGCAGGATGTCGTTCGGGAACTCGAGATCGGCCTTGTCGATCTCGTCGATCAGCAGGACCTGGCGGCTCTTGGCCGTGAAGACGCGCCCGAGCGGCCCGAGGCGGATGTAGCTGCGGATGTCGCGGACGTTGCCGTCGCCGAAGCGCGCGTCGTTCAAGCGCTGGACCGTGTCGTAGACGTAGAGGCCGTCCTCGGCCTTCGAGGTCGACTTGATGTGCCAGCTGTCGAGGGGCAGGCCGAGGCCTTCCGCGACGTGACGCGCGAGCAGGGTCTTGCCCGTGCCGGGCTCGCCCTTCACGAGCAGCGGCCGCTCGAGGGCGAGCGCGCAGTTGACTGCGTCGACCAGGGACGCCGAGGCGATGTAGTCGGTCGTGCCCGCGAAGCGCTTGAACGCAGGCGAGGCGGCCGTCGACGATCCGTTCGCGGACGTGGACATGGGTCGACCTACGCCCGCCCGTGCACGAGAAGCTTCTTCTCGTTGCCGAACAGCACGACGATCTTGTCGCGACCCGTGAGCTCCTGGACGACGCCCTCTCCGAGCTTCGGGTGGTCGATGCGATCACCGGGGGTGTAGCCGTCTCGAATCGAATAACGCCTGATCGCTCGATCGAGATCGGCCTCGACGAGGCTCGCGGCGGGATCGGCCTTCTTGGACGTCTTGGGCTTCGCCTTGAGCTTTCCGGCGCTGCCTTCCCATGCCTTCAGGAAGAAGATCGGACCCGAGAGGACCGGCCCTTCGTCGTCGTAGCTCCAGCCGGGATCGCCCTGGGTCGCGAGGCCGACGAAGAAGATCTCGCTGCCGATCGACGCTGCGGTCTCCCGCGCGATCCGCTCGAGCTCGCGGATCCAGGCGGCGCCCTTCTGGGCCTCGCGCTTTCGGCAGAGCTCCCAGTAGCGCGGGCTCGCGGCGACGATCACGGCCGGCGCTTCCTCGCCCGTCGTCTTCCCGGTCGCTTTCTCGATCTCGGCGCGCAGGGCGAGGCGATTCGCGTCGTAGGCCGCGGCGTGGAGCACGCCCTGCAGCATGAGGCGGAGCGGCGTGTCGTTCGCCCCGCTTCGATTCGAGCTGGCGTCGATGAACTTCAGGACGAGGACGGCCGGGCGATCCTCGCCGAGCACGGCCAGCAGCGGGATGTCTTCGATCCCGGCATTGGGATCGGCGTCGCCCTTCTCCGGATCGGGAACGGCGGTCCGGATCGGGACGTTGTGGTCCACGATCGTGACGGTTTCGCCGGAGGGCAGCTCGAGAACGCGGTTGGGCGCCGTGAGATTGCCGGCGACGGCGGCTCGGGCGATCGCCTCGCTGAGGTGGCGCTCGTCGCGCCCGTTCTGGCGGGCCTTCGCGCGGCGGCCGCTGCGCACGCCGAGATAGGCGAGCCCCTGCTCCGAGCGCTTCGGCACTGCGGCCATCTCGGTCTGGTAGTCGGCCTCGAGGGAGGCGCCTGTGATCCGCTCGGCCGCTGCGCGGAAGCCCTTGGCCTGCTTCACGTCGTGGTCCTGGACGAGGGTGAGGATCGGATGAGAGCTCAAGGGCGGGGCACTCCTGTGCACGGGGGTGCGCGACGGCGGTCCGCGCGGATCTGCGAAGGGGGTCGAATCGCCGGAAATCCGGCCATCTCGCCCTCCGAACGAATACGAGGCCCCGCGGTCGGGCGCGGAGCCTCAGGGGCACGTTAACACCGGTCCCCGGAGAATTCTTGATGGAGATCGAAGACCCGCGGGAAAAGACCGCCGAGGACCCGGACCGGGCCGGCTTCAGTCCGCCGCCCGCCGCAGTCGGAGGACACCGGCCTCGAGCTCGAGGACCAGCTCGCGGGAGCGCTGCTCCTGGCGGAAGAGGGTCGCCTCGAGAGCGGCCCGGTGCTCGATGGCGCTCGCCGACTCGCTCGGACCGGGGGCGAAGCCCAATGCCGGCGAGGTCTCGTGGGCGTGCTCCCTTACAGCCTGCGACATCTGCTTGCTTCTCCTGCCGATCGGGCGGTTCACCCGACTCCCTGGCTCCCGGCTTATCGCGACGCAACGGGCGAGTCTTGAAATGATTTTCGCACTCGCCCGATGCATTCCTGCCTTTGCGGCGCCCACGGCGTGCGCGTACGAGCCCTGCACTCCGCGCTGGCGCCCCTGGTCGTGTTCAAACTGAAATTGCAAAGGGCCGATTCCCGAGCCATCACAACTCGACAGCGTTTGCGCGACGCCCGAGACTGATGGCCGTGCAGACCCGTTCTTTCGTCGACCCGCCCTCGCACCGCCCTGTCCACGAAGGCACGGCCTTGCTGGCCGTGCTCGCCCTGGCCCTGGGGTCGACGGGCTGCGGCGCGCTGCTGCTGCTCGGTGGAGCGGGTACGAGCGCGATCGCTTTCGCGACCGGCGAGCTCCGCTCGACGGAGGAGAGCGCCCTCGCGGAGCTCGATGCCGCCTGTGCCACCGCCGTCGACGTGCTCGGCTACGACGAGGTCGAGACCGAGCGGGACGTGGACCGGATCCGGTGGCGCGCCCGAACCGCCGCAGGAGACCCGGTCGACATCCGCCTGCTCGAGAAAGGCCCCGACGCGACCGAGCTGCGAATCCGGATCGGGGTCTTCGGCGACGAGGCCAAATCGCGGCTCGTCCTCGAGCAGATCCACCAGGCCCTCTGAGCGCGTCCATGTGCTAGAAGTCGGGTTGGATTCGACCCCGAATCGAAGCGACGTGCCCCCCAGCGCGGTCGCTGCGCGGCGATGCGATTCGCCGTCCCGAACGTCCGTCGAGGCAACGTCTTGTCCGGATCCAATTTCGCCGATTTCGCGCGACCGAGCGATGTATTCGCGCGCCGCCACCTCGGCCCGCGCGCGGGGCAGATTCCCGAGATGCTGCGAGCGATCGGGCTCGAGCGCCTCGAGGATCTCGCAGAAGCGGTGATCCCCGCTTCGATCCGGAAGAAGGAGCCCCTCGTCCTCGAGGGCCTGCCCGCCGAGCCCCTCGGTGAGCACCAGCTGCTCGCGATGCTTCGCGAGATCGCCGCTGAGAACAGCGTCCATCGCAGCTATCTCGGCCAGGGCTACCACGACGTGATCGTGCCCGGCGTGATCCAGCGAAACATCCTCGAGAGCCCCGGCTGGTATACCCAATACACGCCCTATCAAGCCGAGATCTCCCAGGGTCGGCTCGAAGCGCTGCTCAACTTCCAGACGATGGTCTCGGACCTGACGGGACTGCCGCTCGCGAACGCATCGCTCCTCGACGAAGCGACCGCCGGTGCCGAGGCGCTCGGGCTGTGCCGTTCGGTGGCCGGGGGGAAGAAGCGCGGCTTCTTCGTCTCGTGGGATTGTCATCCGCAGACGCTCGGTGTGGTTCGAACCCGGGCCGAGGCCCTCGGCATGAAGCTCCACGTCGGCGATCCGGAGAAGGCCGATTTCGCGGCCCTCGATTGCTGCGGCGTCGTGCTCCAATACCCGGCGAGCGACGGGCGCGTCTTCGATCCGCGCGGCGTGATCGAGCGGGCCCATGCGGCGGGAGCGCTCGCCTGCGTCGCGGCGGACCTGCTCGCGCTGACGCTGCTGACGCCGCCCGGCGAGCTCGGGGCCGACGTCGTCTTCGGAACGACCCAGCGCTTCGGAGTTCCGATGGGCTTCGGCGGCCCCCATGCCGCCTACTTCGCGACGAGCGAAGAGCACGCCCGCCGGCTGCCTGGCCGTCTGATCGGCATCTCGAAGGACCGCCTCGGAAAGCTCGCCTATCGCCTCGCGATCCAGACCCGCGAGCAGCACATCCGACGCGAGAAGGCGACCAGCAACATCTGCACGGCCCAGGTCCTGCTGGCGATCATGGCCAGCATGTACGCCGTCTATCACGGGCCGGAGGGCCTGACGCGCACGGCGAAGCGCATTCGCGGCCTGACCGCCCTGCTCGCCCTCGGACTCCGCAAGCTCGGCCACGAGGTCGTCGACTTTCCGTTCTTCGACACCCTGCGTGTACGCCCCCGCGCGGGCATGAACGTCCAGGCCGTGCTCTCCGCCGGCTGGGACCGGGAGATGAATTTCCGGACCCACTACCGTACGGAAGGGACGCGCCTCGAAGTCGTCCCGACATCGGGCTCGGCCGCCGCCACGCCGCATCCGGAGGGCCGGCCCGACGGCAGCGTCGGGATTTCCCTCGACGAAACGACGACGCGCGACGACATCGAGGACATCCTCGAGGCGTTCGCGAACGATCGCGAGCTCCCGTTCGGCTTCGACGATCTCGTCGCGGAGCTCGCGCGGGCCGGCGGCCCGCCGAGCCTCCCGGAGGCGCTCGTGCGCCGCTCGCCCTTCCTCACGCACCCGGTCTTCCATCGCCATCATTCCGAGACCGAGATGCTCCGCTACATCCATCGCCTGCAGGCGAAGGACCTCTCGCTCACCACGTCGATGATCCCGCTCGGCTCCTGCACGATGAAGCTCAACGCGACGGTCGAGATGATTCCCGTGACGTGGCCCGAGTTCGGAAGGCTCCATCCCTACGCGCCGGCCGATCAGGCAGCGGGGTACTCGATCCTGTTCGAGCAGCTCGAGACCTGGCTCGGCCAGATCACGGGGCTGCCTGCGGTCTCGCTCCAGCCCAATGCGGGCTCCCAGGGCGAGTACGCGGGCCTGCTCGCGATCCGACGTTATTTCCAATCGCGAGGCGAGAGCGAGCGCGACGTGTGCCTGATCCCGGTCTCGGCCCACGGCACGAACGCGTCGAGCGCCGTCGTCGCGGGCTTCCGCTGCGTCGCCGTGAAATGCGACGAGCGCGGGAACATCGACGTCGGCGACCTGCGCCAGCGTGCCGCCGAATACCACGACCAGCTCGGCGCCCTCATGATCACCTACCCCTCGACCCACGGCGTGTTCGAGCAGTCCGTGCGCGAGATCTGCCAGATCGTTCACGAGGCGGGCGCCCAGGTCTACATGGACGGCGCGAACATGAACGCCCAGGTAGGCCTCACCTCCCCGGCCGAGATCGGTGCCGACGTGTGCCATCTCAATCTGCACAAGACCTTTTCGATCCCCCACGGAGGCGGCGGACCGGGCATGGGCCCGATCTGCGCGGCCGAACATCTGCGGGATTTCCTGCCGGGCCATCCGGGCTTCGGCGAGGGAGCGGTCTCGGCCGCGCCCTTCGGAAGCGCCTCGATCCTGCCGATTTCCTGGACCTACATCGCCTTGATGGGCGCCGCGGGGCTGACCCGCGCGACCGAGATCGCGATCCTGAACGCGAACTACATGGCAGGCCGACTCTCGCCGCACTACGACATCCTGTACTCGGGCCCCGGCGGCCGCGTCGCCCACGAGTTCATCATCGATTGCCGTCCCTTCGAACGCAGCGCCGGCGTCACGGTCGAGGACATCGCCAAGCGCCTGATCGACTACGGCTTCCACGCCCCCACGATGTCCTTCCCGGTCGTCGGCACGCTCATGATCGAGCCGACCGAGAGCGAATCGAAGGAAGAGCTCGACCGGCTCTGCGACGCCTTGATCGGGATCCGCGAAGAGATCCGCGCCATCGAGCGCGGCGAGATCACGGACAAGGACTCCCCGCTCAAGTTCGCGCCTCATCCGGCAGACGTCGTCTGCGGCAACGACTGGCCCTTCGCCTACAGCCGGGAGCAGGCTGCCTACCCCGCTCCGTGGACGCGGCAGCACAAGTTCTGGCCTCCGGTGTCGCGCATCGACAACGCCTACGGCGACCGGAACCTGGTGTGCACCTGCCCGCCGCTCGAAGAGCTGGCGCTTCCCTGACGGACGCCCCTGACGGACTTCCCGATGGAGAAGGGGAGAGCCGCCTCGGTCGGGCTCGGGGACCGGACTCGGGGAGTGCTAACGTGGCGCTTCCCTAGCAGCGACGGAGAACGTCCACGTGGGCGACCCGACCTCCCTGTCCGAGATCCTCTGGTCCAGCGATCCGGCGACCCGGCGCGCGCTGTGGACACTGTTCGGACTGGTCGTTCCGATCGCGTGCCTCGTCCTGGTCCCCCTCGCCGTCCGCGCCCTCCGGCTCTACCTGCTCGAACGCCGATCGCGCGACACGCTCGAGGAGTACGAGGCGAAAGGTCCTGGCGCCCAGCGTGGCGCGCTGCGGGAATTGCTCCGCAGCTCGGTGCTCACACGCCAGTTCGAGGAATTCGAGCGGCGCTGGACGTCCGCCAATCTGAGCGAAGGCAGCGGCCGCGCGCCGATCCGGCTGCTCGACGTCCTCGAAGACCAGCCCCTGCTTCCGATCGGTCCGCGCCGGAGCCTGCTGCCGGCCCTGCCGGGTCTCTTTCTCGGGATCGGGGCCTTCGGCGCGTTGTTCGGACTGATTCCCGGCGTGACGGGGCTCGCCGCGCCGATCGGCGCCGAAGGGGCCGGCGACCCGCTCGCGCTCCAGCTCGGTCTCGCGCTGCGCACGACCGCCTGGGGATTCGCTGCGGCGATCGCGGCGTCGATTGCGGGGCGCCTCGTCGAAGGCAGCTTCGAGGCCCGAAGCCGCGGTCTCGACGACGTGCTCGTGCGCGCCTACGCAGCCGTCTCGCCCGGCGAGCTCGCCGAGATCACGCGCCAGACCCAGCAGAAGAGCCTCGACATCCTCGGGCGCGAGCTCACGCAGTTCGCCCACGAGCTGAACGAACGACTCGAGCGCGGACTCCAGCGGATCGAACAATCGTCCTCCCGCGCGGCGAGCCTCGTCTCCCAGGAGCAGCGCGGCGCGCTTCACTCCGTGGTCCAGGAGCTCTCCCTCTCGGTCCGGCAGGGCGTCGACCACCACCTGGCAGAGCTGCGAACCGCGTTGCAGCGGGCCGTCGACTATCAGAGCTCGGTGACCAACGGCCTGTCCGAGACCTACGAACGCATGGTCGAGAACGCGCAGATGCAGGACCGCGTCGCGCGAACGCTCACGGATTCGGCCAACGCCCTCGACACCGCGGCACGCTCGCTGCGCAACACGCCCTCCGGACTCGGCTCCCTGTCCGAGCCCGCCGCGCGGCAAACTGCCGATGACGCTCTCGCCGGAGAGCATCTGCGCGAGAGCGAGGCCGTGGCCGCCCAGATCGCGGCAGATCTCGGCGACGCGTTGCGTGGCTTCACGCAACAAGTGCAACAGATCGACAAGACCATGGAGGCGCTGCGTCTCGAGATCCACGAGGAGAGCCGCGTGCGCAAGGACGCAGGTGCCGATGCGGGCGATGCGGGGGCCCGACGCGACAAGCCGGACCGCGCGGCGTCGCCGCGCGAGCGAAACTGGACCCCGGCGCCCGAAGCTGGCCCCGCCGCAGATCGACCCGGAGCGCCTGCCGCCCTCGCCCCGACGTCGATGGTCACGCTCGGCGCGGTGACGACCGGGGCCACGGCGCCGTCGCCGACTCCGATCCCGGCGAGCGCAAATGCTCCCCTGGCGGGCGCGCGCGTCCCGAGCGCCCAACGCCCCGCCGAGCTCGGAGCGGATCGTGCGGCCGATCGAGGAGCCGACCTGGCGTCGGTCGACGGTCCGATCGGTCGGGAGCTCTCGCTCTCGGGCTTTAGGGTCGGTGCCCCGCGCGCGCAGGGGCCCGATCCGTACGAGCGCCTCGCCAAGGCGAGTGAGCCGCCGTCGAACGTACGACATTTCCCGACCCGCGAGCGGGAGCTCGGAGACGAGCTGAAGCTCTCGGGGTTGTTGGGCCCGAGCGGACCGCCGCGTCCCGCCCCGCCGTCGCCTCGACGCGATGGCGCGCCTCTTTACGATCGGAGTGACGAGCGGAGTGACGAGCGGAGCGACGACGAACGATCGCGCACGACCGACGAGCCCGAGTAACCATGGCGACCCGATTCTACAGCCGCACGAGCAAGCTCGACCCGCGCCGGATTTCCGGGGGAAGCGACAGCTCGGGCGACAGCTGGATCGCGATGGGCGCGATCGCACTCGCGCTCGTGGCGGTGGCTGCCGCCTCTCGCAACACCGTCGACTTCTCCGGTCGGGGCGGAATCGATCCGCGCCAGGCGATCCTGGAAACGGTCGGACCCGCCGAGCGGTCGCTCGCTGCCGTCGAGGCGGCCTTCGCGTCCCTGTGCCAGGAGCCCGTGCTGATCGGCCTCGAGCTCGAGCCCGATTGCGAGACCGGCGTCATCACCCTGCCCGACGCGTATTTCACCAGCCACTCGAATCCTCGCATCCGCCCCGAGGCCCGCGAGTACATCGCCGCGGCGATGACCACCTACTTGACCCGTCTCCGCCAGCTCCCCGCCCTCTTCGACAGCCTCGAAGCCATCGAGCTGCGGGGACACAGCGATCCGCGCAGCGCCCGCGGTACCTATTCGATCAATCTGGTCGGCTCCCAACAACGCGCGCTGGCCACGCTGCTCTTCCTGGTCGGACCAAACGGCGTCGCCGCTGGAGCCGATCGGGATGATCTCGAACGCCTCGCCGTGGTCTCGGGAAGCTCGTTCTCCCGGCCGCCTGCCGATTGTCCGGAACCGACGGCCGAATGCCTGTCGCATTGGCGGCGCGTGGAGATCCGGCCGGTCCTCTCCGAGTCGCTCCGCCGAGGCGACTGGGCCCGAACGATCGAATCCCTGCGTGTCTCGACCGTGAGTCCTCGCGCGCCGGAACCGGAGCCGACCTCGGCGGCTCAATAGACCTGCCCGTGAACCCCTCCATGACTCGAGGCCGGCGAAGGCCTCCCTAGTCCCTACGGGCTCGTTTGGTATGGTCTGCCAGCTTTCAACCCGGGAGAAGCTCGATGAATCGAATGCGCTCGTCTGTCCTAGGCTCGGTTTTTCACGGTCGGCCCCTCGGTCAGACCCCGCGCCGGACGGGACCGGCCGGGCTCGTGACGCTATTCGCGCTGACCGTGCTGGCGCTGGCTTGTGATTCTGGAACCCAGGAGCCGGCGGCCCCGGCCCCCGAGACGGCTCCCGATTCCGCGGCCGCTCCCGATTCGGCTGCGACCGGCGAGAGCACGGGCAGCGCGCCCGCTGCCGTAGCCCGGGAAGGCGACATCGACTCGGCGCGCTTCCCGACCGATCTGCCAGAGGGCGTGACCGCCGCGGTGCCGGATAATTTCCCGAGCGACATTCCGATCTACCCGGGCGCGCAGGCCGCCCAGGGAAAGGGCATCGAGATCGAAGGCTCGCCCCAGTCCGCCGTCCAGTTCCTGACGAACGATGCCCTCGGCGACGTCCACAACTTCTACACGGCCGAGCTCGGCTCGAAGGGCTGGACCCTCGACCTGGATGAAGAGAACGAGGCCGCCGCGACGATCCAGGCGACCAAGGACAACTGCAAGACGAACATCCTGATCACGCCGGCCGAGGGCGGGGGAAGCGACCTCTTCATCGTCAGCGAGTGCTAGGCGGCTGACCGACCGGCCAGGCGACGGCGAGTCCGTCGACGCAGCGCGTCCCGATCAGACGAGCTGCGTCGACTCCCGTCCCCCCGGATCGCGGGAGCCCACTCGCTCGTCCACGCGATAGAAGCAACCCGCCTCCCCCCTCGGATCGACGATCTCGCTCACCGCGATCCGCCGCGGGAGCGCCGCCAAAGTCGCCTCCGAGATCAGGAGCGTGTCGGGCTCGGCGCATTTCTGGATGTGGCCCGCGAGGTCGAGGACCTCGCTGTACGCGATGCCCGCCGCGAGATCGACGAGCGAGAGGCCCGTGTGGACCCCGAGCCGGAATCGAAACGGGCGGCCCAGCAGGTTCTTCTCGCGGTTGAAGGCGTCGAGCCGCTCGAGGATCGCGCTGCCCGCGCATACGGCCTGGTCCGCGCTCTCGAAGAAGCACATCAGCTCGTCGCCGTTGCTGTTCAGCACCTGCCCGAGGAACTCCCGACAGATCTCCGAGACGTAGGATCGGAAGCGCTCGAACGACACGATGATGTATTCGGGCCGTTCGCCGGCGCCCTTCATCGCCCGCGACGCGACGACGTCGACGTCGAGAAAGCTTCCCATGAGCTTGAATGACTCGATCTCGCGCTCGATGTCGAGCTTGCGTGCCATGCCGTGGATCAGGCCGGAGGACGCGCCACCCGCGACTCCCCGCGAGCCGTCCCGTCCCGCGGCAGAAATTCGAAGTCCGAGCACGACGCGGTCGGCGAGCTGGATCTCGTCGCCTTCGGCGAGGACCGTACGATCGAGGACGGAGATGCCGTTGACCAGCGTCGGATTCGTCGTGCTACGCGGTAGCAAGACGAGGGAGCGGCCTTCGACGACGAGCTCGGCATGCAGACGCGAGACTCCGAGCTCGGGAATCCGGACCTGTGCGTCCTCGCCCCGCCCGATCCGGGTCACACCGAGCTGAACGGGAAATCGTTCGCCCGCCAGCACGTCGGGCCCGCGCAGGACCACGAGCTCGGCGACCTGGACCCGCATCGGACGAAGCTCCGTCGCCTCGGCCGTCCCGATCGTCGCCGGCTTCCCCGACGGCGTCGGCGGCGCGGGCGGAGCCGAGTGGAGCCCCGTCGGCTCAGCGATCCCCGTCAAGTTGAGCCCGGGCCGCGCCTGCACCTCGATCACCACGCGCCCGAGCTCGATCCGGTCGCCGACCGCGAGGCGCAAGCAAGAAGCCTCGACGCCATTCACCCGCGTCGGATTCGAGGCCCCGGAGATGTGCTCGAGAATCGTCCCGCCCGCTTCCCGCCGGATCAAGGCCTGGCGTCGGGAGATGCTCCGATCCGTCAGGCGGATCGCGCCGACCTGACCGCTCTCGGGCTCGCCGCGGCCGATCAAGATCTCGTCGCCCTCGAGCGTGAAGCGGGCCCCCGCGTCGGCACCGGCCACGACGAGCAGCTCCAGGATTCCGCTCGCCCAGCCCTGATCTTCGCGATTCCGCCACGCGGTGAGCCACGTCGACAATGAAGGGAGCCTCCCGAGTCCGCGCAGCGCGCCGAAGAGACCCAATCATTCCACAGCCGCTCGATTCAGGGGCGACCCTGACGGGGCGAACGAGCCCGGCTCCGCAGACCCCCGGCGACGAATTCGTAGGCGACGGTCGCAATGGGCTTGTCCGAGAGCTTCGCGAGCGCCTCGAGCCGACCGAGCTCGGTGTCCGAAAGCATGACGGCGATGCGATTCTTGCGTGCGTCGGGCGAAGGTCCGGGCCCGGACCCCTTCGGCCGTCCGGCACCCGTTCGCACGCCCCCCCATTTCGACCGCTTCTTCCCTGCCACCCGACTCTCCGTCGCAGCAGCCGTCCCCGGGCCGCCCGCTCGCGAATCGCGAACGAACCGGTCCGCGCACTCTGGTCGATCGGACGGACCCGGACCTCGATCGATCGGGCAAAGCCGAGAGCCACGAAGGGGGTTCTCCGGAGGAGGGCTGCCCCGCGCGAGCCGTCGGGCAGGACGGCTCAGTCGTCGTCGGTCCGGCTCTGGCGGCCCTGCTTCGACTCGCCGCGGCGCCGCTTTGCATCGAGCCGCCGCGTGCGGGCCGCGCGGGTGGGCTTCGTCGGGCGGCGAGGCCTTTCGACGACCAGGGCTTCGGCCACCAGCGCCTGGAGCCGCTCGCGCGCGTCGATCTGGTTCCGGCGCCGGCTGCGGTGGCTGTCGGCGTGGAGGACGATCTCGCCGGTTCGCGTCAGCTTCTTCGCCAGCCGGACTAGGGCTCGAGCCCGCGCCTCGGGCCGCAGCCCACGCGTCTCGCGCAAGTTCCAGCGCAAGGTGACGCGGGTGCTCGAGGTATTGACGTGCTGGCCGCCCGGTCCACCGGACCGACTCGCCTGCTCCACGAGCTCCGACTCGGGGATGCGGTTGCCCCCGGCGAGCAGCAGATCCCCGTCCCGATCTTCGCCGGTCATGCGCGCCCCCCCCTGAACCCGCCCCCCGCCCGACCAGCTCGTTCGCAGCGCGCTCCGATCGAGCTTCAGACTCAACGCCCGCCGGTCGATTCCAGCGAGGAACGAATCCCATCGAACGGAAGCCGAGACCCGCGGCGGACCACAGGAAAGCGCGAAGTCGTGAACCCGTCGACCAAACAGCCCGTCGCCGACCGCGCGATCCTGTGCCAACGGGGGAGCGAGATCGCAGAGCTCGTCCCGCTGCTCGAAGAGCTCGGTGTCACGGTCGAAATCCACAGCGGCGAGATGCCGATCCCCGAGCAGCTCGAAGGGGCGCGCCTCGTGATCATCGCAGGCCAGCGACTCGCCGAAGGCAAGCTGCCGGCGATCCGCCGCTGGCCCCGCACCCTCGCCGTCGTCGACGACGGCAGCAAGACCCTCGCCGCACATCTCAATCGAATCGGTGTCGGGATGGTGATTCGCCGCCCGATCCACCCGCGCGCGCTGCGATTGCTGCTGCTCCACGAGCTCTATCGCGGCCCGGAGCGCCGGGCGAAGAAACGTATCCTGATCGGTCACCCGATTCGCGCCGGCGTGGGACTCTTCAAGCACGATGCCACCCTGCTCGAGCTCTCGCGCACCGGCGCCCGGCTCGCGCTCGCGAGCCCGCCGAAGATCGGAACCCTGATCCAGCTCGTGCTCGGCAAGGAGCTCACGAACTCGAAGCCGATCAAGATCCGGGCGAAGGTCGTGCGCATGATCGCGCCGACCTCGCGGACGGGGCGCGGCGAAAGCGAAATCGGAGTCTCGCTCCTCGACGCGGCCGAGCTCGCGAGACCCATCCAGGCGATCCTCGATCGATTCGCCGTCGGGCCGGCGACGAACGGATCGGCGACGCGCAGCGCGCCGACCGCGACTTCCACGAGTCGGCCGATCGCGGCTCTGCCCGCACGTCCCGTTCAGCCCTTTGTCCCGAACGCTTCGGCGAGCGCGACCGCATCGACCGCCGCAAGCGCGCCTGAGATCGTGCCCGATCGAAATCAAAGCTTGCCCGCTGCGAAGCCCGCGAGTGTCGCGCCCGGCCCGAGCACCCCGCCCGTCGCGCCGCGCCGACTTCCGCCGAGCTATCAGCCCCTCTCGCTCGACGCTTGCGAGCCCACGCCCGAGCCCGCGAAGTCCCGATCCGACCCGGGCGTCATCGCGTGCACCGCCCGCGATCCGGGTGAACGCCTGGCGACCGAGGCGGAAGTCCCCGAAGAGGATTTCGAGCTCGACTTCGAGGCGGCCGAGGGGGAGGACCCCGGCGATTTCGAGCTCGAGCTCGACGAAGAGATCCCGAACGTCGCGACGACCGATGCGGCGTCGAGCACGTCTTCGAGCGCGGCCCAGGCCGCCGATCGACGCCACTCCGTTCGTGTGCCCTACGACCAGCGGATCGTCGCCCTCGGAGAGCAGGCCGCGCGTGTCGTCGTCGGACGCGATCTCTGTCTCGGCGGGATGCGCATCGCGGCGAATCCCGAGTTCGTGGTCGGCGACGTGCTCCGGCTCGCGCTCCACGCGGGCAGCGAGATGGAGCCCCTCGTCGTGCTCGCCGGAGTCGAGCGCGACGACGGCGAAGAGGGTCTCGTGCTCGCGTTCGCGTCGCTGACGGCCCCCCAACACGAACGACTCGAGAAGATCCTGGCTGCCAGCTCCCCGATCGAGGGAACGCTCGATGACGACGCGGAGGAAGGGACCTCACTCGTCGTGGGCGAGCTGCTCGCCCGCGTGGCGCGCGGTCGCGGCGCGACCGCGCGCCGATCCGGATTCACGTTGATCGAGCTGATGATCGTCGTCGCGATCATCGGCCTGCTCTCTTCGGTCGCGATCCCGCTCTTCGCGCGCTATCAGCTCCGCTCGAAGTCGGCCGAGGTCGCGACGAACCTCGGCGCTGTCCACGTCGTCCAGGAAGCGTATTTCTCCGAGCACGGGGTCTATCTCCAGGCGAACGCCGAGCCTCCCCTCATCCCCGGTCCGCTGCCCTCCGCCTTCGACATCGCCGGGACCAGCTATGCCGACATGGGTTGGAGTCCAGACGGTCGCGTCTACTTCTCGTACGCCGTCGCCACGTCCCCGGATGCGACGGGCTACACCGCCGATGCCGCCGCCGACATCGACGGCGATGGAATGCTCCAGATCTGGGGATTTTCAAAGCCGGATCCGCTGGGCGCACTGACGGTCGGCGGCCTCGGCTGTAATCCCGCACTCCTGGCGCCCAAGGTCGTCGGAAGGTGCATGGTCGGAAGCACCGCCTTCTGACCCCATCGAGGTGACGATCTCCATGATGAATGCGAGCGATCAGGCTCGTCCGGTAGGCGAAGACGGGACTCCGGATCACGCGCTGCTCGAGCTGCGATTCGAACGACTGCGCGCGCTGCGATCGGCCTTCGGCGCCCTCGCTCCCTCTGCCGTCACGGCGGCCGGCCGGGAAGTCGCGGAGTCCGGCCGGGAGCTCACGCGACGCCTCGCCCTCGCGAAGCACGAGCCCGGCCCGCCCACGGCGAGCGGTCTCGCCCAGCTCGACGCGTCGCTCGACACCTTCGAGGCGACGATGCGACGCCTCGCCTGCGGCGTCGCGGTCGCCCAGCTTCGCTCGACGCTCCCGGGCCGCCTGACCCAGGATCGTCGCAGCGTCCTCGATCTGCTCGATCTCTTCCTCGGCGACGGCATCGAAGACGAAATCGAGCTGTCGAGGCGGATCGGCTCGATCGACTACATGATCACGCTCCTGTGTACCCACGGCGCGCGCCGCCCGGGCGTCGTCGGCCACGACCCGGCCTCGCTCTCGCCGCGAATCGCCGTCCTGGGTTCAGAGTGGGAGTCGGTCGACGAATCGACCCTCTCGGCGATCGAGACCGAGTTCTACTCCGCCGCGAACATGGACGTCGATCGTGTACGCGATGAGATCCAACGCCGATCCCTGCGACAGCGCAAGCTCGAGCTGGGAAGGCATTTCTTCGCCCCGGGCGTGCTGCGGGCGATCGTGACCTACAACGCGGCACAGCTCGAGCGCGTCACCGACGCGATCCTCGACGCCGGTGATTGGGGCATCGTCGATTCGGGTTCTGGATCGGATGCCTCGTTCGAGGGCCACGGCGGCTCGGTCTTCGAGTCGACGAAGCTTCGCCGCATCGCGGCGATGGTCCGTCGGAGAATCCGTTCCGAGGTCTTGCCGGAAGGGGTCGAGACCCGCATCGCGATGGCCCTCGAGCTCGAAGCACTCGATCCGACCGAGCTTGAGGCGATTGCCCAGGAATCGGTCGGGTCGCCCGAAGATCTGATCGGCACCGCGATCCTGGTCGGCTTGTTGGGCAGATCGCTCACCCTCCTGTCCCTCGACCTCCAGAGCCTCGGCCTGTCCCCCGACGAGGTCTCCGACGCCTGGGTCGACGAGCTCGACGCCCGCTTCCGCAGCGAGATCGAAGACAAGCTCGCGCACGACGCCTACAAGCAGGCATGCGCCCTCACCGAGCTGAAGAACAGATTTCTCTTTGCCCCCCTCGCCGACCGGCTGCGCGAAGAGCACGTCCTGACCCATTCCGTCGTCCGGCGTCCGAAGCCCGCCGCCGAGCCCCTCGCGCCCCGTGAGCCACGTACGACGCCGCCTCAGCCGACGTCCGGGCGACCCGCCGCTCCAGGCGGGCCCGTGAACGAAGCGAAGCCGAGCCGCGGCGCGCCGCGAGCGGTTCCCGAGAGATCCGTCGCTGCGCGCCAGTCCACGAAATCCAAGCCGCCCGGACGAGCGCGGGATCTCGTACGGGAGGCCCTCGAAGACGATCGCCTGAGCGGAGCCAAGCCCGTGCCCTCCCGCGGAGCGCGTTTGGCCGTGCCGTGGCTCCGGATCGCACAGGCTGCGGTCGCCGTCCTCGCGATTGCGGGCGCAGTCCATCTCTACCTCGGGCGTACGAGCGGCGAGCTCCACGCCTTCAACCGCGACCAGCTCGGGCTCCTCTCCCCCTTCCTCGTCGAAGGCCAACGAAACGGTCAGGGCCACGGCCCGGGCTTCGTCGGAACTGTCGACGAACGTTGGACGAGTCTGTCTCCCGAGGAGCGACAGACGGCCGCCGAAATGCTCGTTCTGCGTCTGCGCGAGCGAGGGCTGCAGCAGGTCATGGTGTACGACCGCGACCGCGCGCTCCGGATCCAGGCGATCGGGTCCCAGCCCATCCGAACGCTCTAGCGGTGCGCGTCGGGCCAGACCACCGACTCGAGCGACCGGAGCTGACGGTGGGCTTCGGGAGCGAGATCGACCAGCATGCGCAGCGCACCGCTGCGGCAGGCCTCACAGCCGGCTCGAGCTCGCTCGAGATCGTCCGGGGCAATCCACGCGACGATCGAGTCCCCATCGTCGTCGCTCGAACGCGCGGACTGCGGCGACAGGATGCCGATCCAGCACGCGATGGGCGGGCGATCGAGGACGTCGAAATAGCCGCGGCTCGCGATCTCGGCCTCGCCCGTCGCGAGCGAGCGTCCCGGGCGATGACAGACGTAGTCCCCGGCCGCGAAGTGGAAGGCGCTGCGCGGGGAGGACGCGACCCGATTCGAAGACGGTCCGTCGCACGCCGCGCGGCGAAGACCATCGATCGCCTCGAGCAGGGCCAACGCGGTGACCCGCGAGGGGGACGAAGCGAGCTCTTCCAGCTCGACCTCGAGCCGATCGACGGTGCCCCCGAGCCATCGCAGGCGATCGCGGTGTAAGAGCTCGGCGAGGACCACGAGTCGGGCCTCTACGGGCCCGTGCGGATCCGCATCGAGGCATAGGAATCGGCCGTCGGCAGCGCGCCGGCCGAGCAGGTTCACCATGCAGGAAGAGTCCTCGACGACCCCGCCCGGGTCAACGCGGCGGAGCGCCCGGGCAGCCCCTCGGCGGCTCGTCTGCGATCTCGGATGCATGGCCCCAGCCAGACCGTTAGGCTTCGTCCGCATGCACTCCGACGCGATCGACGAGCTGATCAGCACCTTTCTCGCGATGCCGGCGCGCGTCAGCTGGAAAGGCGCTCTCGGCGACTCGGTGCGGGGGACCTTCGTGGGGGGCCGGCTCGAGCTGGCGGGGGTCGCCGTGCTCGCCCTGCCCTGCCAGCGGCTGGTGCTCGAGAGCGAGCGTTTCCAGTTCACGCCGGGTCTTCCCGCGCGCATCCAGGCCGTCGGCCCGAGGATCGAGATGACGATCGAGCAGGCCCAGATCGACCGCTGGCTCGGCCGAGCCAAGGCACCGTTCCAGCTCGTGCTCCACGAGAACGGGGTCGAGCTCTCGGTCGACGTGGCGGGCTTTGCGGTGACCCGCGCGATGGCCGAGCTCTGCATCGATCGGGGTTGGTTCGTCCTGCGGCCCCGGCGCGCGTCGTTCCTCGGCCTCGACAACCGCCTTGCGTCGCTCTTCCGGGCCTACTTCCCGATGCCGAAGCTTGCGCCGGAAACGCGGCTCTCCGGGATCCGACACGAGCGGGGGGCGCTGGTACTCGAATTCAGACTCGAAGATTTCGAAGAGGAGCTTCGCCCGGGGCTGGCCCAGCGTCTTCAGCAGCGCTTCCTGCCCCTGTCTCCGTTCGGCTTCAGCGGTCGCGCGTGAAGACCTTCCGCCGCTTGACTTCCTTCTTCGCGTTACGCTCCTCGGCGTCCTGGTAATGACCCCATGGAAACTCGGGATCGAGAATCGGCTTGAAGTCGGGCGGCGTCTCGAAGGGACAGGTCAGGAACTCGAAGACACCGATCACCTCGGTCGCGACCATCCAGCCGATGCCCTTGGCGAGGCCCCAGGTCGCACCAACGAAGGGACCCTGGGCGCGCGTCGTCTCGATCACCTTGGCGGGGAGGACGATCACGCCGAGGGTCATGTTGGCGAGCCCCCGCCCGAGCTTGCGGGGCGAAGAGTCCGTCGCCCCGGCGTCGCCCGCAGCGAGCCCTACGCTGGCGAGCAGGCCCGCGAGCAAGAGGCCCCTCGCCGGACGGGCCCGGAAGCTTCGCCCGCGGTACGGGTTTCCTTTTGATCGGAGCGGCATCCAATGCGACATCGAGATCGAATTCCTCGGGCGGTCCGGTCTCAGCCGGAGCTCCGCGTGGATCTCGACCATCATCGTCGCGCAGCGGGTCAATCTGTAACCGCGCGAACCTCGCCGGCGAATGAGGGGGCGTGTCTCAGCGTCGATCGACTGCGCGAGGCTCTCGCCCTGCGGGGCGAGAGCGAGTAGCAGGCTGAAGGAGGCAGACGAAGCATGACCAAGATTCCCGAATCCCAGGTGACCGACGAAGCGCTCTTCCTGAACCGACGCGAGGTCCTCCGTCTCGGCGCCGTCGCGGCCCTCGGCGCTGCCCTGGCCGGCTGCCCCGCTGCGGACGAAGCCGACGCAGCGGCCGAATCCGGAGCCGCCCGCCCCCCTGAGCTCTCGGGCGTCCGGCCCGCGACGGCGGCCTATCGCGTCGACGCGACACCGACCGACTATCAGGACGCCACCCGCTACAACAACTTCTACGAGTTCGGCACCGACAAGACGGACCCCGCAGAGAACGCCCATTCGCTCCGCCCCTCGCCCTGGTCCGTCCTGATCGATGGTGAGGTCGCGAAGCCCGGCCGCGTTCCCCTCGAAGACATCCTGGCGGCGGCCTCCCTCGAGGAGCGCATCTATCGATTCCGCTGCGTCGAGGCGTGGTCGATGGTGGTGCCGTGGGTCGGGATTCCGCTCTCGGCGGTGCTCGCCCGCTACGTGCCGACTTCGAAGGCGCGCTACGTCGCCTTCGAGACCCTCGTGGATCCGGAGCAGATGCCGGGACAGCGCCGGAATGTGATCGACTGGCCCTATCGCGAAGGGCTTCGCCTCGACGAGGCGATGCATCCCCTCGCCTTTCTCGCCGTCGGCATGTACGGGCGTGCGCTTCCCAACCAGAACGGGGCCCCGATCCGCCTCGTCGTGCCGTGGAAGTACGGCTTCAAGAGCATCAAGTCGATCGTCCGGATCCATCTCTCCGAGAAACAGCCGCGCACGAGCTGGAACGATCTCCAGCCGAGCGAGTACGGCTTCTACGCGAACGTGAACCCCGAGGTCGATCATCCGCGCTGGAGTCAGGCCCGCGAGCGGCCCCTCGGCGGCTTCCGCAAGCAGCCGACGCTCGCGTTCAACGGTTACGGGAAGGAAGTCGCCGGGCTCTACGCGGGCCTGGACCTGAACCGGAACTTCTGATGCCGCGCCGGGGATTGGAGTCGCGAGTTCAGGCGATCGCCGTCTTCCTGGCGGCCTTGCCGGGAGCCGTGCTCGCGCTGCGCTTCGCCCTCGAAGGGATCGGCGCCGACCCGATCAAGGACCTGACCCGAACGACCGGCGATTGGGCGATCCGCTTCGTCTTCGTCTCGCTCGCGATCACGCCGCTCCGGCGCTTTTCCGGCTGGCGCTGGCTCGCGCCGCTGCGCCGCAGCTTCGGTCTCGCGGGCTTCGCCTACGCCGTTGCCCACATGCTGACCTGGCTCGTCCTCGACCTCGGCGTCGATCCTGCGGCCGTCGCCGAAGACCTGACCGAGCGCCCCTACGTGATGGCCGGCATGACCACCTTCCTGATCCTCACGGCGCTGGCGCTGACGTCGACCCGCCGTGCGATGAAGAGACTCGGCCGCCGCTGGCTGACTCTCCATCGCGCCGTCTACGTCGCCGCCCCCCTCGCCGTCGTCCACCATTTCTGGCTCATCAAGGCCGACTACCGTCCCGCCCTCGTCCACGCCGCGATCCTCGCCGTCATCGTCGCTGCGCGCTCGCTCTGGCGCCTGCGCTTGCCCCCCGTGCCCGACGAGCGCATTCTCCCCCACCGGCCCGACCCCACTCGCCCGTAGCCGCCGGCGGAGAGACGATGAGCCCCGACGATTCTTCCGCGACACTCCCGGCCGCGGACGGCGATCAGGACGACGTCCATCTCGTCCGCGCCGGCGACCGCGAGATCTGGCTCGTCGGCACCGCCCACGTCTCACAACGCTCCGTCGATCTCGTCCGCGCCGTCATCGAACGCGAGCGACCGGACGTCGTCTGCATCGAGCTCGACCACGGTCGCTACGAGGCGCTCTCCCAGGAGAAGCGCTTCGCCGAGCAGGACCTGCGCGAGGTGATGCGCAAGAAGCAGATCGCGACGTTGATGCTGAACCTGATCCTCGCCTCCTACCAACGGCGGCTCGGATTGAAGCTCGGTGTCGCGCCGGGCAGCGAGCTGCTCGAGGCGGCCCGGGTAGCCGAGCGGCTGGGGATTCCGATCGCGCTCTGCGACCGCGAGGTCCGCGTGACGCTGCGGCGGGCGTGGCGGTCGATCTCGTGGTGGCAGCGCGTGCGGCTCCTCTCGGAGCTCGCGGCGAGCGTGGTCGAGAGCCCGGACGTCTCCGAGGACGATCTGGCGCGGCTTCGCAACCAGGACGTCGTCTCCGAGGTCATGAACGAGCTCGGCCGCATGATGCCCGATCTCAAGCGGGTCCTGATCGACGAGCGAGACGCCTATCTCGCCCACAGGATCCTCGAGGCCGACGGTCGCCGCGTCGTCGCCGTCGTCGGCGCCGGTCACGTCGAAGGAATGAAGGGCCGCCTCGAACGCGGCGAACGGGCGGATCTCGCGGAGATCGATGCGATCCCCGAGGACTCCGTCGCCTGGAAGATCGCCGGCTGGTCGGTGCCCGCATCGATCGTGGGGGCGATCGCCTGGATCGCCCTGACCCAGGGTCCGGAGGCCGCCGGCGAGAACGTGGCCATCTGGTTCCTCGCGCATGCGATTCCGACGGCGATCGCGGGTCTCATCGCCCTCGGCCATCCGATGGCGATCGCGGCCGGGGCGATGTCTTCGCCGTTCACGGCGCTCTCACCCCTGATCGGCGCGGGCCACGTCGCGGCCTTTGCCCAGCTCTGGGCCTGCCCGCCCCTGGTGTCGGATTTCTCGACCGTGGGCGACGACCTCGCCGTCGCCCGGCGCTGGTGGCAGAGCCGCTTGATGCGGATCTTCCTGGTCTTCGTGTTGACGACGATCGGGAGCAGCCTCGGAACCTGGGTCGGCGGCCTCGGCGTGCTGCGCAATCTCGTCGAGGGATCCGCCGGCCGGTGAACGATCGGGCCGAGCGGCGTGTGATAGAGTCGACCGGGTCACGAATGCCCGAACGACTCGAATGAACGAACGATCCAGACGATCCAGGCGATGAAGTCGTACCTCGAACTCCTCCACGACGTGCTCGAGAATGGCGTCGACAAGGGCGACCGGACCGGAACGGGAACGCGAAGCGTCTTCGGTCGCCAGCTCCGCTTCGCCCTGGACCCCGCGCTGCCGGGCGGTGGCTTTCCGTTGCTCACGACCAAGCGACTCCATACGAAGAGCATCGTCCACGAGCTGCTCTGGTTCATCGCCGGTGATACGAACGCGAAGACGCTCCAGCAAGAGGGCGTCTCGATCTGGGACGAGTGGGCGGACGAGGACGGCGAGCTCGGGCCGATCTACGGCGCGCAGTGGCGACGCTGGCGCGCGGCGCCGCCCCGCGGCGCTGCCGAAGGAGCCCTCCCGGTCGAAATCGACCAGCTCTCCCGCCTCGTCGAGCGGATCCGGAACGACCGCGATTCGCGGCGGCTCGTCATGAGCGCCTGGAACGTCGGCGAACTCGACTCGATGAAGCTCCCGCCCTGCCATCTGCTCACGCAGTTCAACGTCCAGCGCGACCGACTCCATTGCCTCGTCACGATGCGTAGCGTCGACGTCTTCCTGGGCCTGCCGTTCAACATCGCCTCGTACGCGTTGCTGACGATGATGATGGCGCAGGTCACGGATCTCGAAGTCGGCGAGCTCGTCTTCTCGCTGGGCGATACCCACGTCTATCACAACCACTTCGAGCAGGCGCGGCTCCAGCTCGCGCGGGAGCCGCGAGCGCTCCCGCGGATGCACGTCAATCCCGCCGTGAAGTCGCTCTTCGAGTTCACGCCCGCCGACTTCCGACTCGACGGCTACGACCCGCATCCGCGGATCGCGGCCCCGATCGCGGTCTAGTCGAGAGAGCCTGCCCATGCGCATCTCGCTCGTCGTGGCGGCGGCCCGAAACGGCGTGATCGGCCATCGCGGCGGAATTCCCTGGCGTCTGCCCGACGATCAACGCTTCTTCCGAAGCCTGACCGTGAGCCACTGCATCGTGATCGGCCGCAAGACCTTCGACGAGATCGGTCGGGCGCTTCCCGACCGGAAGAATCTGGTCGTGAGCCGCACACCCCGCTCGAGCGAAGGCGGTGTGGAGTTCTTCATCGATCTCCCGAGCGCGCTCGCATGGGCGCGCGCGCACGGCTTCCAGGAATGCTTCATCGCCGGTGGCGAAGGCCTCTACCGCGAAGGCCTCGAGCACGCGGAGTGCGTCTACCTGACCCGCGTCGAGGCCGAGCCCGAGGGCGATACGTTTTTCCCCGAGCTCGATCCAAAGCGCTGGCACTGCGCATTTCGGGACCCCCACGCAAGCGACGAGCGACACGCCCATGCCTTTGCCTTCGAGCGCTGGGAACGCCGGGAGGCCAGGTCGTGAACTCCGAGACCTCCGAGAAAAAAAACGAGCTCCGTAGCGTCGAGGCCCGCGAGACTGCGCGTCCCGACGAGCTCGTCCGCACGATCTCGGAGTCCGGAACGATCGCGGTCAAGGCGATCGTCGCGAGCGAGCTCGTGGCGGAAGCGCTCTCGCTGCGCGCGCACGCGCCGACCGCGGCGAACGCCCTCGGTCGCGCGATGATGGGGGCGCTGCTGATCGCGGTGGGCAGTGCGGCGGACGATGCCGACGACGCGAACGTCGAGTCCGTCCAGGTCCAGTTCCGCGGCGACGGACCGCTCGGGAGCCTCACGGCCATCGCCGATTCCCGCGCGCGCGTGCGCGGCACCGTCCAGCGGCCGCTGACGGACTCCGTCCGTGACGACGGCAGCCCGAACGTGGCCCGTGCCGTCGGCCTCGGCACCCTGAACGTCGTTCGCCACCGACCGCGCTGGCGCTCGCCCTACACCGGCACGGTTCCGCTCGTATCCGGCGAGATCGCAGGCGACCTGACGCTCTACCTGACCGAGAGCGAGCAGACGCCCTCGGCCATGGGACTCGGCGTGGCCCTCGGCCCTCGACTCCGTGACGTCGGCGCCTGCGGCTTCCTCGTTCAAGCCCTGCCCGGCGCCAGCGACGAGGAGCTCGCACAGGTCGAGGCGAACGTCGCCGGCATGCCGCGACTCGCGACGCTGCTCGAGGAGCGGATCGATGCCCATGCGATCATCGACCGACTGCTGATCGGTCTCGGCGCCCGCGCTCGCCACCGGATGGATCCGTGCTTCTTCTGCCCCTGCACTCGAGCACGCGCCCTGCGCACGCTCTCGCTGCTCGAGGCCGAGGAGATCGAGGAGCTCGTCGCGAGCGGTGCGAGCCAGGAAGTCGTATGCGAGTTCTGTGGCCGCGCCTATCAGATCGAAGCGCACGAGATGCGGCCGCTCCTCACGCCCTCCGGTCTCGCCTAGCAGCCGAAGCGTGTCCGTCCTGCGACCGTCTCAGGCGAGACATTTGGCGCGCAGGCGCTCGAGCACCGAGTCGTCGACGCCGGCGTCGCGCAAATATCCTTCCATCGAGCCGTAGCGCGCGCCGATCTCGGCGACGACCTTCTCCATCGTCTCGGGCAGGGCGTGGAGCGTGTCCGCCGGCATGTGCTGGAGCGCGTCTTCGTAGCCCTTCATGCTCATGACGCGCGCGATGATGGCATCGATCCGCTCGGCCGAAAGCGCGTAGTCGACGACGATCAGGTCGTCGGGCACACCCAGGGCGCCGAGCAGGACCGCCGAGATCACACCGGTCCGATCCTTGCCCGCGGCACAGTGGTAGACCGCGCCGCCGCGGGCCGCGGCGAGGATGCGCACGACGTTCGCGATCTTTTTCTGCCCGACGACCATGAGCCCGAGATAGCGCTCACCGAGGGTCATCGTCGCCGCCGCCGCGCGATCGCCGGACTTCGGATCGCCATCGAAAAGCGGCGTATGATGGAACACCATCGCCTCGCGCTCGAGCAGCCCGCGACCTTCGGCGTCGAGCTCGAACGAGGAGCGCAGATCCACGATGTCCGAGAGACCGATGGACGCGAGCTGCGCCACGTCCGCGTGCGTCAACGCGTGGAGCGCATCGCTGCGAAACAGGGTGCGCCAGCGGATCGATCGCCCGTCCGCGGTCGGATAGCCGCCGAGATCACGAAAATTCACACAACCGTCGAGCTCGATTCGTCGTTCCACGGCGCGGGAGTCTAGCCCCGGACGCTCGACCCACCACAAGCCGCGGGCGAACAAGAGTCGAATGCGACCGCGGATCCGCTTCTTCTGCGGCGAGTGAGCAGGTGACGAGCGCAAGATCGCTGTATGATGCGGCGGCCGCTTGGAATGGGGGGTGGATGACCGAGTCGGCGTACTCATCGATTCATGGCGCGGAGATCTCGGAGAGGTCGACGGAGCTGGTACTGCCGAGCAGCGCCGCCGGGTCGACGCGTGAAGAGATCGCCGATCTGGGCGCGATTTCGCCCGATCCCGGCGAAGGATCGTGGCGGACCCCGCCCTTGGCGACCGCGTCAGCGGACTCACATTCTTTCTTGGTGTCCGGGTTGGATGATTCGACTTCGACCTCGTCGGTTGCGTCGGAACGAAACGCCTGGGCCGACCTCGGCCAGGCCGCTTCGGCCGCGTTCGGCGCATCGTTCCCTCACACCTCCAACACCTCCAACACCTCCAACACCTCCAACA
>Ga0163144_10003726_pt1 | contig 34696 bp, 21 predicted proteins | sample OliLak19BULKMAT1_FD_123175 | JGI IMG/M metagenome (GOLD analysis project Ga0163144, IMG submission 123175) | Freshwater microbial mat bacterial communities from Lake Vanda, McMurdo Dry Valleys, Antarctica - Oligotrophic Lake LV.19.BULKMAT1 | ecosystem: Environmental > Aquatic > Freshwater >...
CCAGTCGCATCCCGAGGGTGAGGATCGCGACCGTCAGTGCCGCCCCAAGTGCATAGAGCAGAATTTCCTTCCCGGCCGGGGAAGCGAGACGGAGCATGAGATTTTGAAAGAGAACGCGACCGAAGGAAGACATGCGGGCGGCGCCGTAGGATCAATGGAACGACGACAGCTTTACGATAGGGATAGTCCAAGCCATGACGACCCCGCCCCCTGCGATGATCTTCGGCTGCGGCTACTTGGGCACCGTCGTGGCCAACATGCTGCTCGCCCAAGGCCGCACGGTGTACGCGCTGACGCGAAGTCGGACGGCGGAGTTAAAGGCGATAGGGATCGCGCCGATCGTCGGCGATGTGCTCGACCGCGAAAGTCTCAAGCCGCTGGCAGACTTGCCGACCCCCGGACTCGTCGTGTACTGCGTCGGCTACGATCGCCGGGCGGGCCGGAGCATGTACGAGGTCTACACTGACGGCGTCGCAAACGCCTCCACCTGCGGAATGGCCCCAAACGCCTGGGTTTACATCAGCAGCACCAGCATCTACGGACAAACGGACGGCTCGCAAGTCGATGAAGAATCACCGACGCAACCGCTGGAGGAATCGGGCCGTATCCTGCTCGCGGCGGAATGCAACCTTTGGGCCAATCAACCCTCCGCGACGGTACTCCGCTTCGCCGGGATCTACGGGCCGGGCCGGGTGCTGCGACGCGAGGCCCTCCTGCGCGGCGACCCGCTGACCATCGATCCGGACAAACATCTCAACCTGATCCACGTCGAGGACGGCGCCCGAGTAATTCTCGCGGCCGAGCACGGCACGGCGCCGCGCGGAGAAACATTCAACATCTGCGACGATACCCCGAGCAGTCGACGGGCGATTTACACCGAGACGGCCCGGTTGCTGCACGCGCCGCCTGCGAACTTCCTGCCACCGAGCAACCGGACCGCAGAAGCCGATCGCCGCATCTCCAACGCCAAGGCGAAACGGGTGCTGGGCTGGGCACCGAGGTACCCGAGTTACCGCGAAGGTTTGGCCGCATCCCTGTCGTAGACCTTGATGCCGCCGACCCAGGTCTGACGAACCTGCAGCGACCGATCCAGCAACACCAAGTCCGCTTTGCAGCCCGGATTCAACCCATGCTCGGCCAGTCCGAGAATCCGGGCCGGCGTGGTCGAAGCCATGGCCACGGCATCCACCAGCGAAACACCGGCCTCGTTCACCATCGTTCGCACGCAGTGATCCATGCCGACGACACTGGAAGCCAAACTCTTGCCGTCGAGCGTCAGGCCCGCATGCCCGCGTTTTTGAATCCGTTCGCCGATCGCCTCGGCCCCGAACCAGTATTCGCCGTCCGGACAATCGACGGCCCGCATGCTGTCGGTCACGAGGGCCAGCCGTTCCGTTCCCTTCATCCGATGGGCGAAGCGAAGCAGTCCGGGATCGAGGTGAACGCCATCCGCGATCACTTCAGTCGTCAACTCGTCGTGGGCCAATGTCGCTTCCATCACGCCGGCCCGCATCGGGAATGACTGCGTCACGCGAAGCCTTGCCCGGTCCGACATGGCGCAAAACAGATGATCGATGTGGGAGACACCCCAATTAACGGCCGCTTCCATCTGCACAAAAGTCGCATAGCTGTGCCCGGCGGTGACCAGCATGCCGGCTGCAACGGCAATCCGCGTCAACGCCTCAGCCCCCGGCAACTCCGGCGCGATCGTCAGCGTGCGGATCCCGCCGATCGCAAAGAGTTCCCCGAATGCGTCCAGGTCCGACGAATCGAGGAAGTCGCCTGTCGGGTGGCAACCCTTCGCTTCCGGCCGAAAGTAGGGACCGTACAAGTGCCCGCCGAGGAAGCGGGCACCACCGTTCGCTGTGCCCTTGAGGTCGCGATTGAGTTCGCAAAACTTGCGGTACTGCTCCTTGGTCCCGACGGTCGATGTCGGCGTCAGTGCCGTCGTGCCGTGCCGGGCATGACACTCTGCCACTGTGCGGAACGCATCGGCCGTCAGGTCCATGAAGTCCGCGCCGCCACCGCCGTGGACGTGCAGATCGACGAAGCCGGGCGTCAGGTAACAGCCGTCGCCATCGATGATGACGCCGCCCACGTCTCCTTCGGACTCCGCGATCGCATCGCCTTCAAGGCTGATGTTCATTCCGGGGAATGCGCCGTTTGGGCAAATCAGCTCGACGTTGCGGAAGGTCGTTCGCGTCATGCTCGGTCTCGCTCACTTGGGCAAGTCGTTTCAGGCTGCTATCCTATCCGCTTCCCACCTCGGCCCAAGGATGAGACATGCCACGACGGGACTTGAAGGATTTGCGCATCGTCGTTACCGGGGCCTCTGAAGGCATCGGCCGAGCCATTGCCGTCGATGCCGCCGCACGCGGTATGAAGGTCCTGGCAACCGCCCGCAAACAGGCCGACCTCGAAGCCTTGAAGGCCGAGGTACCGGGCATTGAAATTCTTTCCGCGGATGTGACCGTGCCCACCGATCGGGCTGCGATGCTGCAGGCGATACAGGACCGCTTCGGCGGGGTCGATGTGCTGTTGAACAATGCGGGCATCGGCGCCACCGGGCACTTCATGGAAAGTGAGCCGGAGAGCCTGCGACGGATCTTCGAGACCAACTACTTCGGCCCGGCGGAACTCATCCGGCTGTTCCTTCCCACACTCAAAGTCGGTCGCACGCCGGCGGTCGTCAACATCTCCAGCATCCTCGGTCGTCGCGGTTGGCCGGGGCGGAGCCTGTACTGTTCGAGCAAGTTTGCGATCCAAGGATTGTCGGACGCTCTCCGGGCGGAGTTGGATCGCTTCGGGGTATCCGTGCTCGTCGTCAATCCGGGCCTGACGCAGACGAACTTCAGCAAGAATCTGCTCGAGCGCAAAGCACGCGTGCAGCTCGATCACCTTCGCGGCATGTCCCCGCAGACTGTTGCCCGGCGGACGCTCGATGCCCTTGCAGCCGATGCCGCGGAAATATCGCTGACGCCTCGTGGACTTCTTCTGATCGCGCTGAACCGTTGGGCACCGTTTCTGATCGATCGCATCGGCAAACGCAAGGTGCGTCGAGTCTTCAAGGACGATATCCTCGCCCGCTACGCCGAGGCCGATCGGAGTTGAATCATGTCGACGCCATCAGCGGGAAGGCTTCGGTCGTGTCCGGATTGAATTTGCGTTCCAGCGAGATCCGCATGGCGAATGAAACGCCGATGCCGGGGTAAATGAGCCGTGTGAGGCTGCGGAGTTCCCGGGAATCGTGGATGGCCCGCAAACCGTTGTCGCCGATGGGATTGTTGCTGACATCCAGAAATCCGAGTCGGCGAAACACGGAAGACGCGGCCAAGGTTCGCAGCCCCGCATCGCCGATGCCGTTGCCGGAGAGATGCAGACTTCGCAGGCCCAAAAGCGCCGGTGCGGCGGCAAGGAGACTCAGGCCATCGTCGCCGAGATCATTGCGGCTGAGGTCGAGATCGAGAACGCCCGTGGGCCGGGGGGCATCGAGCAGACGGGCCAAGCCCTCCGGCCCCAAGCCGTTGCCGGACAAGTCGATGACGGTCGGCGACAAAAGCGTTGCCGCATTGGTAGCCGATGCCAAGCGCGGGCCGCCGACGCGGTTACCCGCCAAGCCGAGGCGGGTAAGGCCGGCGAACCCGGCGACGGCGACGGCCCCAGTCGGCCCGAGGGCATTGCCGCCGAGTTCCAATCGACTCAGATTCGCGGTCGCGCCGCGCTGCTCGGCCCACGCATGACCGAAGCGTTCGCTCAATTCGTTTTCGCTGAAATCCAGGTCTTCGAGATTCGGGAAGTTGGTCGGAGCCAACAGCCGCAAGGCTCCCAAGTCGCCGATCTGATTGCGGCCCAAATGCAGCGACTTGAGGTGCCCGAGATACGGCGAATCCGCAACCGCTTGGGCGAGATTGCTGCGCAGGTGTTGACCGTAAATCGTCAGGCCACGCAGCCGTTCCAGAAACGGCGAGGCCATGACCGTCGGCAACCGGCCCGCGGCATCGAGGATGTGCACGCGACGAATCGGCCCCGCGGCAAACAGCTCCTTCGGCCGGGCGAGAAACTGCCGAGCGGTCACCTTCACTTCATCGACGAAACCGCGACGAAAGACGGGACCGGTCGCCAAGCCGCGAAACGGCTCGGCCCACAAATCCGCATGGCGACCGAGCAGCAGGCCTTCGATCCGCACCAAGTCGGCCCTGCGGACATCGTGCGCCGTCAGCTTGGACAAGGCAATCTGGACGCGGATGAATTCCCCGCGCGGATCGTCCTGCTCATCCAGCCAATCGGCAAGGATCAGCCGCGGAGCGTCATCGTCCGGCCGTTCGCAGATCGGCGTCAGGAATCCATCATCGTCTCGCATGCCGCAAGCATAGGACACGCTCCGCACGATCACGTGGCGCAAATGGAACCCGCGTCAATCGTCCATGTCCGGCAGCGGCGACGTGACGTCCCCGTTCAGATAGCGATCGAGTTGCCGCCTGAAGACGATGTTGCGGCGGGCGTCGCGGATCAGGCCGCGCATCAACTCGGCAGCTTCGGCCCGCTTGCCCCGTCGGAACAACACCTCGGCCAAAACTTCCCGGTGCAGCCGAATGTGCGGCTCGCGCTCGAATGCGGATGACGCATCCGTCAAAGCCGCATCGAGTTCGCGGCGGCAACCGGCTGCGAGCCAAGCCGCTTGGGCGGCCGCCCAACTGCAGCTCGGATATTCCTCCAGAAGTTTGCGGAAACCGTTGCTCGACGCCTCATACAGAGCATCCGCATCCGCCTTGCGACCGAGGGCTTCGAGCTTCGGTACGACGGCGATGACCATATCCGTCGAGGCGGGGGACTCGGCAATGACGGCCTTGGCCTGTGCAACCGCCTCGTCGACCTTCCCTGCGGCGAGCAGTTCGCGGACGGAGTAGACCTTGAGATTCATGGGCACGCTGAAGTAACCGGTCCCTTCGACATAGGCGATGCCGGGCGTCCGCAGCAAATAGTGGATGGCCTTGGCGTAGGCGAAGCGGGCGGCTGCGAAATCCTTGTTCAGCACGGCCGTGCGGCCGACCTGATTCCAGACGTTGCCGATGAACGTCTCCATCAGCCAGGCCGAGCGGAGTACCTGCTCGGCCTCGACTTTCGCCTCGGCCGCGTCGCCGCGGTTGAGCAGTTCTTCGAGAAAGCGGCCGCGCAGGCGGGTGTTGCCGAGCGGCACGCGATGGGAGACTGCCAGCAGACGGTCCGCTTCGGCCGTATGGCCCAACCTGCGTTGCGACCGCGCGGAAAGGTAAAGCAGAATCGGCTGGCCAGGATGGTGAAGCAACCCTTGGCCGAGATACCGCAGTGCCGCACGGTCGTCACCGCGATCGTGGAGCAGATCGGCCAAGTCCATCCAGAAGCGGAACGATTCATCCGTCCCGAAGACCCAGGCCCGCGAGGCTTGCGTCGCGGCCGGGATCGCGGGCACACCGGGTTTCGGAGCTGGAACTTGATCCGCGGCGGCCGTCAGCGTCCGCATGGCCTCGTCGGACTTGCCTGCCGCCAGCTGCACGGTCGCTTGTGCGTTCGCCCGAGCCAAGGGGGACATCCCAGGCGGCAGGGTCGCAAACTTTGCATTCGCTTCGCGAAACTCTTCGGCTGACGCCGTGCCGCGGACGAGCCGGCGGATCTTGAGCATCACCGCGCCGCCACTGATGCGGCTCTCTTCGGCGTAAAGCCACCACAAAGACTGGGCCGCTTCGGAATCGCCTTCAAACAGCAGCTCGTAACCATCCTGCCCCATGCGGCGACCATCGGTACCCAGTTGCGTGACGGTGCCGAAGTGCGCCGCGGCTTGGTCGTAGCGACCGCACCGCACCTCGGCGCGGATGAGTTGCGTGAGTACGTCGATGCGGAATCCGTCGGGTCCGGGTGGAGCGGCGGCGATGCCGTCGAAGAGTTTGCCGGCGCGGTCGCGATCGCCGAGTTGGTGCAGGATGCGCGCCCGCCGAATCACGGCCAGCGGCGCGGTGAACGCATCGACGGCTTCATCTTTCCCGTCGTCGACTGCCAGCAGAGACAACGCGTCGCGAAACCGCATCTTGGCGGCTTGGATGTCGGCGAGAATCTGCGGTGAGTTCCGCATCGTCGCCATCCGCTTCAGGCCGTCGTCGGTGCGGTCGTTCATCAGCAATGCCAACGTGGCCGAATCGACGGAGCCGTTGCGCTGGATATCGCGGGTCTCGGATTCCACCTGGGCATCAAGAATCGCATCGGCTTCGGCAGTTCTGCCCGCGTTCCGCAGTCGAAAGGCCTTCAAGCCTTCAAAGCTGTTGGCATTCGGCGTTGCGCGAGTTGCGAGCGACTTCCAGTCGCGCCGGTCTTCCAACAATCCATCCACGACCGGCTGAAAGCCAGCATCATTCCGTTCAATCGCCTCGGCATCCTTCACCGCCGCGTCGTGCTTCCCTTGAGCGCGTCGAATGAAGATCAGCGTCCGCCGCGCGGCTTGGGTCGCTTCCGCCGGGGCACCGCGGCTTTCGAGTTCGCGTGCGGCGGCATCGAGTCTCCCGCGACGCTCAAGCTCGACGACGTAATCGAGCAGGCCTTCGTGAACCGGCCCATAGCTGTGGAGCGTCAGCAGGTCCAAGGCGCCGTCGTCATCGCCCGCGGCCAGTCGTAGCGGCACTTCCTCACGCAGCACGCGGAGGACTTCCTGAAAAAAGTGAGGACGCACATCCTTGCCCATGTCGCTGCGCAGGGCGGCCCGCAATCCGGGCATGGCTTTCGGCCCGATGCGGACGAGGCTGCGAAACGCTGCGATCTGTTTGGGGAAGTTCGGACTACGCATGTCGCGAAGCAGCGCGCTGACTTCCGGCGGAGTATCCGGATAGTTGCCCGCATCGAAGCGGGACAAAATTTCCTTGGCGCGCTCGGCCGTCTCGGCGTCGGCGGCTTTCGCAGCTTGCCGAAGGGCCGGCTCGGCCGCAGCGCCGAGCCGCCATAGAGCTTCGCCCGCCTTCTCGCGGACCCGGAAGTCCGGGTCGCGAAGCTTGCGGACCAATTCCTCCACCAAACTTGGTACGGTGTCCTGGATGCCGGCAAACGCGAAGTGCGCCGACATCAAGAGCAGCGAAACAGCAACGATGGGCCGGACCACGATGTCACCTCCGACGAGCCGGAACATCTCTGCACCATGGTAGCCGAACCGGTAAGAAACTTGGAATGTGGAATGTGGAATGCAGACTGAAAAACATGTCGCATCCTTGTCCGTATTCCGCATTCCCACGTGATCACAGTCCCGGCGCCTTCGGCTTGATTGGGGCGGCGAAGGCATTGGCGCCGATGGCCTTAACCTTGCGGCTGTAGACCTTCTGATTCGCGGTCACGTAGATCGTGTCGAACTTCGGGCCACCGAAGGTCAGGTTCGAACAAGCGCCGTTGGGCGTGGGAATGATGGCATTCACCCGCCCCGCCTGATCGCAGATCTGCAGGCCGATGCGGCTGGTGACCCAGAGGCGGCCCTGGGTGTCCGTCTTCAGGCCGTCCGCGGACGCTTCGTCCGCCGTGTCCGGCATGTGGAGGTGGTAGTACTTCTGCTTGTGGGCCAGCGTGCCGTCCTTCTGGATCTGGTAGCTGTAGACCCAGTGCGACCGACTGTCGGCCACGTACAGCAAGGACTGATCGGGTGAGGTCGTCACGCCGTTGGCGTAACCCAAACCGGTATCGACCGACTTGGCCGTACCGCCGACGACGAGTTGCAGGCGGCTGCGATCCGGCCCGGCGACACCGGGGTTGGTGGCGTAGATGGCACCCGTGTGGGTGACGACCATGTCGTTGGCCGAGAAGCCGCCGACGACGAGTTCCGCCTGGCCGGTCGCGCTGAACTTGTGGATGCCCTGCCCGCCGGAGCCGTACAGTACACCGTCCGGCCCAAAGGCCAGCCCGCTGGTCCGCTTGCTGTCCGCACACCATTCGAGCGGCTTGCCTTGCTCGTCCAACTTGTAGATCTTGGACTTGGGAACATCGCAATAAAAGATCTCACCCTTCGCGTTGGTCGCCGGGCCTTCGGTGAAGGTGTAGCCTTCGCCGACGACCTTCCAACTTTCCCCGGGAATGAGCAGGTCCTTCATCTGCGGGGAACCGGCGCCCGCCTTCACCGGCTCCGGCCAGCCTTTCCAAAGGAACCGCATGACGTCCGGGAAGATCTTCGTCGCGTGAGTGCCGTTGTGGCCGCCGTCGCCCCATGCATGTTCAACTTCGTAGCCCGCGAATTTCAGGCTTCGCTCCATGGCTTGGTTCGCCATCCACCAGTCGCCGCCGTAGATGTTCAGGTCGTTGCTGCCGTCTTCGAGGAAGACCCGCAGCGGCTTGGGTTCGACTTTGCGGATCAGCGTGGAGTAGTTGTGTCCGCCGCGCAACCCCACGTAGGTACCGATCGCGCTGAAGACGCGGCTGAAGGATTCCGGCCGTTCCCAGGCCGCCGTGAAGGCACAAATCGCCCCGCTGCTCGCGCCGCCGATGGCGCGGTCGTTGCCGGACTTGGAGAGCTTGATGGCCCGGCCATCGGTCGCCTTCATCGTCTCGATTTCCGGAAGGAGTTCTTCGAGGAGGAATCGGGCATAGCCATCGCCGAGACCGTCGTACTCGAAGGAGCGGTTGAAGCGATCCAAGGCAGCGGCCCCATCGAGGGCCTTGACGCGGCCGTGCATCACGAACACGCCGATGGTGACCGGCATCTCCTTGGCGTGGATGAGTTGATCGAAGACTTCGGGGGCCTTGTATTGCACGCCGTCCTGATTCACATAGACGCACGCCGGGGTTTTGCCGTCATACTGCTTGGGGATGTAGACCGACACATCGCGCACGGTGCCGGGGAAGATCTTGGACTTCTCGAAGCTGAACTTGAGAACTTCTCCCTTGGGCGGCGCGTCCTGCCCGAACGCCGCGAGGGGCGCTACGGTGATGAGGAGTAAGCCGAGTAGTCGCGTGGGCATGAGAGAGGCTCCGCTTGGGTGGGATGGACAGTACCATCACTACGGAGCGGAGCGCGAATCGTCGTTACTTCACCGCCTCGGCGAACAGCGTTTCAAACCGGGCGGACAAGGCTGCTTCCGAGAAGTGCTCGCGGTAGCGGCCTCGGCCTTTGGCGAGCAGCGAGTCCGGGCCGGTGATGGTGGACTGCAGCACCGCGGCGATGGTCGCCGGGTCGGCGGATGTGTAGAAGACCGCGTCGCCCCCGGTAAAGGGAATTGCGGCATTGGGCACGGCAACGATCGGCAGCATCAGGCCCATTGCCTCGATGAGAGGGACGCAAAAGCCTTCGTGCAGGCTCGTCACGAGCAGGCAATCGGCAATCAGATACAGGGCCTTCAGCTGCGGCACGGTCACCTTACCGGTGATGATGACGTGGTTGGCTTGGCCGGTTTCCGCGAGCACCGCATCGACCTCGGCGGCATGCTCCGGCACCGGTCGATCGCCGACGACGATGAGCCGGGCGCGACTTTCGTAACGCCTGCGGAACTCGGCGAAAGCCCGCACCGCAAGCGGGATGTTCTTGTTCGGCACCAGCCGGCCGACCAGTAAAATGTTCGTGGCCCAGTCGTCCAGCCCCTGCACCGCGCGATAGTCCGGTTCCACCTTGAAGAGTTGCTCGGCATGGTGGAACGGCGGCAGAACTTCAACCGAACGACCCGGCACGGCTTGGCGGAAGTCCAGGGCGTTGAATTCGGAATCCGCCCACACGACGGCATTCGACTTCGCCAGCCGAGTCACTTCGCGCAACCCCTGCTCGCAACCCTTGGCGATTTCCTTGTTCAGCGACTTGAAGAACGCCGGCGGGGTGACGTTGTGGTACTTCACAATCGCCCGGCCGGGGAATTTCTCCACAGCCTTCACAGCCCAATCACAGCCGATCGAGTGATGGTAAATCAGGACGTCGTCCGCTCGGTTCAACGTCCGCGGCAGGTCTTCCGGCGTCTTGACCGGCTCGGCGACCCGGCTTTGCCAAGCGAAGAACTGCACGTCGTGCCCGGCCTTGCGGAGCACTTTCGTCATGCCGAAAACGTCGTTGCCCACGGCGTCGCCGTCTGCAAGCGTGGGGAGTGCGATGCCGATTCTCACGATGTACCCTCGCCCAGGAATTCGTGCTCGCGCAGCACCCGCACCAACTGCTTGCCCGAGGCCTTCCAGGTGAAGACCTTGGCTCGTGCCGCACAGGCCTCACCCAGTGCCGCCGCACGGGCTTGGTCGGCGTACACGGTCCGCAGTTGCGCCACGAACGAATCCGGATTCGGCTCCGCCCAGCGACCGCGGTAGATTTCGTTGCGGGCGTCGATCAGTTTGTAATCGACGGCATAGCCGAGGCTGGGGTCGAAGAAGGCCGTCAAACCGCTGTGGCATGGGGTGACCAAGGTCCGGCCGCAGGCCATCGCTTCGATGAGATGCAATCCGAAGCCTTCGCCGAAACTGCCGTTGGCGTAGGCCGTCAGGGAGCGATACCAGTCCGCCAACTCGGCGTTGGGCAACACCGCCCTCAGCACGTCGATCCGCGGGTCGTCGTAAGTCTCGATGCCGGGCGAGCCGGGGGAGATCTTGATGCGGAGTTTGACATCGGTTTCGATCGGGAAGGCTTTGCGGAACAGGTCGATGACCCACTGGGCGTTCTTCCGCAAGCCACCCGCGGCCAGTGCCCCGGCTGTGCCGAAGGTACAGATTTTCGGGAAATCGTTCCGCGGATGGTAGATCAGAGGATCGAAGCCGAGCGGTGCCACGGCCAGCGGCGCTGTGATGCCGTTGGTGCGGAAGGCCTGGCGCTGCCAATCGCTGGGGACGACGATCAGGCCCGCTTTGTTGAGCAGGGGAATCCAGACCGGGTCGAGTTCGTCCGTTTCCCACATTGTGTACACGGCGGAGGCTTGATCCAAGCCGAAGCGGGGCACCAGAAACGGCGGACCGACGACGAGTTGCGGATCGCCGGGTTTTCGCGGGGACATGATCGGCATCAGTACGGGAGGAACCAGATCCGGGCGGATCGACGAAATCTGGTGGCGACGCAACTCCGCGCCGGCGCTCGGCAATCCCTTCAGGAAAGCATAGGTCACGTGGTCGTAGCCGCCGAGGCCGCGCAGATCGGCGCCGAGCCAGAGCGTTTTGCCGCGGACCACCGGCACTTTCCCCACCCGAGCCCGATCGATCAGCGGGCGGTCGTCGATGGGGTGAGCGAGGATCGGCTCCAGCAGTTCACCTTGCGCCGCTCCGGCCCATTCCGCGAGTACCGTCGTGGATACGCCGGTCGGCGGCACATCGGAGAGCAGTCGGGTGGGCGTCAGCCAGACGCCTTGGGCAGCGGCGGCCGCGGCTTGGGCGAACGGTGCTGCGATCCGGCAGCCCAAGGGGCCGTCCGTTTCGCCGGTCTTGAGCTTGGCAGCCAAGTGATAGAGGGCGTGCTCCTGCAGTTCGACACCGGGCGGAAGCACCAGCAACCGATCGGTTTCGCACATCGTCACGACGCGGGACATCGCCACCGTGCGGCCCGCCCACTTCGGCACCCGCAGGATGGTCACGCGCGGATCGTTGCCCAACAACCGTTCGAGGTGCGGCTCCAACTCGGGACCGCCGGAACAGGCCAAGTAGAGGTGCCAATGCGGGTACAACTGCCGACGCACCGAGTGGGCGGACAGCCGCGCCGGGTCGAGTTGCAGATTCTCGATCGGCAACACGATCGAAAGAGGCGGCGGCTCGGCCATGGCGTCGACGAGGCCGCGGATGCGGCCGGCCTCCTCAGTCGGCAGAGCGTGTCTGCGCCACCAGGCGCCGTTGACTTCGCTGATCTCCACGGTGCCGAGCTGCATGGCCCGACTGTCGCTCAGCCCCTTCATCAACTTGTGGCCGAAGTCCCGGAAGCGGCCCTGCATCAGCATCCGACCGCCCCGAAGCACAGCCGCCCCGAAGCACCGGTACGCCAGAGTCAGTCGAATCTTTTCCGCCAGTGCCCGCCGCACGATGGCGCTGCGCGAGACCGGCCGAATCGAAAAGTCCGTCAGCCGAATCGTCCCCTCGGCATGGCGAAGTTCAAGCCGCACGCCACAGGCGGGCCGCACCAGCCGAACGACGAATCGCTCCGCAAAAGACTGATTCCAAGCGAACGATTCCCGCAGGGCCGGTTTCGCGGATGCGTCCTCGGCGTCGAGCACCAACTCCGCGCGCTTGCGGACCGCGAAGCGATCGGTCGACGCGACACCCAATGCAATCTCGTACCAGCCGGGAGACAGTTCGCAGCCGGTCGTAAAACGCACCAGCGGAGCGGACACGGTCCAGCCCGCGGCGCCCTGTCCGAGTCCGGCTTCGGCGACGAGTCGCGAGATATTCAAGTATTGGTCTGTAACGACGGAATCCGACATGGTGGCATCCATCTCCGCGGCAAGGCCTTCCATGACCGATCGCCATTGTGGAGAAACTCAGCCGTCGCCGTCAACCCGAAGTTGAGCGGGCTTTCTGACTTGCACCTGAGAGACTTCAGGACGACAATCCTCATTACCCGCATGGCGAACAACGGTGTCGGCTCAGCAAAGGATGGCTCCATGCTCGGTCTCGTCGATCGCCTCTTCCGCATGTTCGGCACGCTTCGACTGTGGCATCAATTCGCTTTGCTCGGCTTGTTCTCAACTGTCGTGCCGATCTACCTGACCAGTGCGCTGCTGCTCCAGGACGGCCGGCGGATCCTGGAAGAACACGAGATCATCGACTTGGCGGACGAAAGCAATCTGCGGATCGTGGAGATGCGTGAGGAATTCGACTACTTGACGCAGGACTTGGGTAAGATCGGGCGCGAGTTGAATCACGTCGCACCGGCCGAACTCAAGTTCCAATCCCGGCAGAAACTCGAGGCCCTCCAGCAACGCTGGAATGACGCTTCCCTGAAACCAGGGGACGACGCAAAGAATGCGGCCCAGCTTCGCGGGCAGTTTTTCGCGGGCTCATTGCTGCGATTCGATTTGGTCAAGTTGAAGCGGGAAGAACGTGCCGGGCAGGAGGATCGCGTCACCGCGCAGGAATACCTTCTCAACGAGCCACCGGGCACGGAACTCGAGGCACTCGTGGGCCAAGCCTGCGAGCGGCTGAGCCGGGAGCGGTCCCTGCCCACCTATTGTTCCAGCCTGAAGCTCGTCAGCATCGGCGGCAAACGCCGGTGTTGCGCCGTCATCGCAAGGGCAGCCAAGTGGGAAAACCGAGAACCGACGCATGCCGCGATCATGGTCGTGGACTTCACCAGCGTCATGCGGAACCGCCGCAGCACTTCGCCCCGGCACCAATATCTCATCTTCGGACCGGACGAAACGATCCTGATTCACCCGAAGGATGACCTGGTCGGCACCAAACTGACCGCCACGACTCCCTGGAACTATCCTGAGGAAGCCCAAGCAAAACCTGGCGAAACGGACGAGGCCCGTGGCCTGCGCATCGCCAAGCTCATCCGCAACGGCGGCGCCCGCATCGAGACGGATCAATCCAAGCTCGGTGCCGACGAACAGCCGATCACCAACGAGAACCTTCGCGGCTACTATCGCAAGGGCTACTTCGGCGGTGGATCCGGGGAAGCTCTGCTGACCGCGTTGAAGTCGACCGCCGACATCGACGTATTGAATCGCAGCTTGGCGGATTATGCCAAAACCAAGCCAACCGGCGCGGACCTGCGGTTCGGGATCGTCGAAGAACGATCGAAGTACATCGAAGTCGCGCACCGGAATCGGGATACGCTTCTGGAAGTCTGCGCGATCATCGATCAGTGGTGGGCCGAAAGCAGGAAGCCGAAGCGAGCCGCGACGCAGTGGATCGACCCGCTCGAATGCAAGTCGTTTCAGGGGCAACTCGTCTATTTGCGGCTCGACACGAATGACGAGGACGAGCCGGCGCGGCTGATCGTGGCTTCGAGTTTGGAGGAACTCTCCGAGGACATTAAAACCCAGTTCGAGCGGTTGATCCTGACGCGAGTGCTGCCGATCGCCGCGGGGGCCGGGCTGCTCAGCATCCTGCTCATCGTCATGTTCACCTATAGCCTCCGTCGACTCGCCCGCACCGCGGACAAACTTGCGGACCTCAATGCCGAGGCCAAGATCGAGGGCGGCGGCAGCGTCGAGGTTACTCAGCTCGCCAGATCGATGGACAAGATGGTCACCAAACTCCGGGACGACGCCGTGCGGGTGCAGGCGATCCTGCGAAGTGCAGGTGAAGGAATTGTCGTCGCCAATTCGGACGGCGTGATCGAGGAAGCCAACCGGGCCGCGTCGCGGATGTTCGGTTACGCCCAAGGGGAAGATTTGGTCGGCATGAAGATCCGCACGCTGCTGGCGGACGATCCGGACACGATCGACGGGGCCTCGCAACTGCTGGACTCCAGGAGCTCCAACACGGAACTGAGCAGTGCCCGCGTGCAGTCCGCCGTCCGCGGTCGCCGCAAGGACGGCAGCTTTTTCTGGTTGGAACTGACCATGCGTCCCGTGGAACTGCGGAACCGCATCGCCATCACCGGCATCTTCCGGGACGTGACCCAGAAGAAGGCGGCCGAGGACGAAATCCAACGGATGAACGAAGGGCTGGAACAGCGCGTCCGGCTTCGCACGGCGGAACTCGCGGAAGCGAACGTGAAGCTCATCGGTGCCGTCGAACGGGCGGAGGACGCGGCCCGGGCTAAAGATACCTTCGTCGCCAACATGAGCCACGAGCTGCGCCAGCCGCTGCACACCATCACCGGCTATACGGAACTCCTCAAGGAGGAAGCCGAGGACACGGGCCGCGGCGAACTGGTGCCGGACCTCAATAAGATTCTCGCCGCCGCCAAGCATCTGCTCGGCCTCATCAACGACATTCTCGACCTCGCCAAAATCAGCGCCGGCAAGATGGAACTTCAACTCGGCGAGTTCCTGCTGACCCGGGTCGTGGACGACGTCAAGACGCTCGTCGCCCCGTTGGCGGACAAGAACCGCAACCGCTTCGTCGTCGATGCCCACGCCGATCTCGGCACCATGATCGCGGACGAACTCCGCCTGCGGCAGATCCTCATCAACCTGCTCAGCAACTCCTTCAAGTTCACGGACGACGGAATCGTCACGCTCCACGTCCGCCGGATCACCAACGCCGGCCGCGCGATGATCGAGTTCGCCGTGTCTGACACCGGCTACGGCATGACGGCCGATCAGGTTGCCCGGCTCTTCGAGCGCTTCTACCAGGCCGACGATGCGACGACCCGCAAGCAGGGCGGCACCGGTCTCGGCTTGGCCATCACGCGGAGCTTCATCGAACTGATGGGTGGCGACCCCATTGAAGTGACCAGTCTTCCCGGTAAGGGGTCCCACTTCATCGTCCGCCTGCCTGCCGTCGTCGTGGCTCCGGATTCGACTAAGCCGATGCTCCGGCCCGGCAGCATTTCGGCCACGGAGGACGCCCGCACCGACGTCCACGGCATCGTCGGCGAACATCGCGGCACGGTGCTGGTGATCGATGACGATGTGAACGTGCAGGAACTGATGACCCGCTTCCTGAACAAGGAAGGATTCGAGGTCGTGGCCGCCCGCACCGGCCCGGACGGCATCCGCATGGCGACTGAGCTGCACCCGGCCGCGATCACACTGGATGTCATGATGCCGGATACGGACGGCTGGAATGTGCTGACGCAGTTGAAGGAAAACCCGAAGACCTGCGACATTCCCGTGGTCATGCTCACCATCGTCGACGACCGCGGTCGCGGCTTCGCATTGGGTGCCGCGGATTACCTCACCAAGCCGATCGATTGGCCGCGACTCAGTTCCGTCTTGAAGCGATACCAGACGGGTGACCGCCAAGCCCCGGTGCTGGTGGTCGACGACGACGCCGAGTCCCGCGCGATGGTGCGGCGCTTCCTGGAGCTGGACGGCCGCACCGTGATGGAAGCCGCCAACGGTGCGGACGGTTTGGCGAAGATCGCGTCGCGAATGCCGGCATTGGTTTTGCTCGACCTCCTGATGCCGGTACTGGACGGCTTCGGCTTTCTCACGGAGTTGGCCGTCCGCTTCCCCGGTGCCAAAATTCCCGTGATCGTCCTGACCGCCAAGGACTTGACGAGCGAGGATTACCACCAGCTTAACGGCCGCGTGCATCGTATCCTGGAGAAGGGCGACCTGGCCCGATTCGAAAACTTGGCCGCTTTCGTGCGACAGGCGGCCCACGACGCCCTTAAGGAGACGCGCACGCCATGATAAAACTCCTCATCGTGGACGACGAAAAGGATAACATCGAACTGCTTACCCGAAGGCTTACCCGCCGCGGCTTCGGCATCCTTTCCGCCACCAACGCCAAGGATGGTCTGGCACTCGCCATTGCGGAGCAACCGCAACTGATCCTCATGGACATCAAGATGCCGGAAGTCGACGGGCTTGAGGCAACGAAGATGCTCAAGTCGGAAGATCGAACGCGGCACATTCCCGTCATCGCACTGACGGCACATGCCATGCAGGAAGACCGCGACCGCGCGGTAACCGCCGGTGCCGCCGACTACGAAACCAAGCCGGTCGACCTCGAACGCCTGATCGACAAGATCTCACTTCTGGCGAATCCCGGATGACACCCTCGACCCCTCTCCCCGAAGCCGACACTCTCGCCCAATCCGCGTGGACTGCGTACATCCGACAGGAACTGACGGCTCCCGCCTACGCGCTGCGGGAGTACGCAAGCAACCTCGCTGCTGCGGCCGAAACGACGACGGACGTGGCAACGAAGACGTCCGCCGCGAAGATTCTCGATCGTGCCGGCCACCTGCTGCACCTCGTCGAGAAGCTCACCGACCCGACACTGACGGCAAACTTGGACGGCTTGGCGAGGAAGACCCTGCGTCACGATCTTCGCGGCGCTGCCGCTTACGTGATCGGAGCCTGCGAGGACATCGGCGAGGTTGCCGCTCCGGATGCCGCGGATGTCCTGGCTGAACCGCTGCGGTCGACACTTCAGGCCGCCAAACGGGTCGTTGAACTGATCGAACAGGTCGTCAACTACGAGGCGACTCCGAACTCGGCCCCGATGGTGGACGACTCCCTGCGGCAGATGCTCCAACAGTTGCAGCGAGGTGCGGCCGCCCGCAAGGCCGACGCCCCGACCGGCCGGATTTTACTCGTGGACGACAACGAATACGGCCGCGATCTCGTCGCCCGTATGCTCGGGAACCAGGGTCACACCGTCGAAATCGTCTCCTCCGGCGTCGAGGCATTGGCGAGGTTGGATGAACTCCGTTCCCCACCGATCGATCTGATTCTGCTCGACGTGCTCATGCCCGGCATGTCCGGCCCCGAAGTGCTGTTGAAGGTGAAGGACAACCCCGCGACCCGCGACCTTCCCGTCCTTATGGTCTCCGCGCTGGGCGAAGACGAAACCGTGCTGGCGTGCATCTCCGCCGGAGCCGTCGATTACCTCACGCGGCCCGTGAAGGCGGAACTGCTCCGCGCCCGCATCACGGCGTCACTGGAGCAAAAGCGGCTGCGCGATCGCGAAACTCAGTTTCAGGCCCGGATCGACGAACTCGTCCGCGCCATCTTCCCAAGTGCCGTCATCGAAGAGTGGCAGAATACCGGAACCATCAAGCCGCGAAGCCACGAACTGGTTGGCATCCTGTTTCTCGATGTCGTCGGTTTCACCAGCTACTCCGAACAGTACCGCGACGACCCGGCGACGGTGATCCTGCTCCTACAGAGACTCATCGAGAAGTTCGAGACCTCGGCCGCGCGCCTCGGCGTCCAGAAGATCAAGACCATCGGCGATGCTTTCATGGCCGCTGTGGGCATCGCGGAATCGGTCGAAAACCCGGCGCTGACCCTGTTGCAATGCGGTCTCGCGTTCCAAAAGGATACGCTCGATCACCCGGCGGGCTGGAGCGTACGAGTCGGCATCCACGTCGGCCCGGTCGTCACCGGCATCCTCGGCAAGACGCAGTTCAGCTTCGATGTCTGGGGCCATACGGTCAATGCCGCCAGCCGCATCGAGAGCAACGGCAGACCAGGCCGCGTCACACTAAGCGACGAAGCCTGGGCAATGTTGGCCGGCTGTGCCGCAGGCGAATGCCGGCACGTCACTGCCCGCGGGTTAGGAGCCGTCAACGTGTGGGATTTCACAGCTTGGACGAAGTGATGTCGCGATGAGCTCTTGCCGGCGGTCACGAGTATCGGAGTCGTAGGACTAAACAGACGGATCACCGTAACCGGCGACACTTCGCGGAATTGTTGCAACGTGGAATCCAGTGCCCGGGACAGGACTTGAACCTGCAATCCCTTTCGAGAACCAGCACCTCAAGCTGGCGCGTCTGCCAATTTCGCCACCCGGGCGGGTGTAACGGCATTATGACGGAGTACCGGAATCTTTCAAGGGTTCACGCCGATGCGAATTCCGCTTTCCCGATTTGCATCGGCGAAGGCCCGATTCACGTCCAGCAGCGGGTAGACGCGCTCCAGTAAACCGGCGAAGGGATATCGTCCCTGGGCGCTCGTGAGAAACGAAACGGCATCGGCCAAGTCTCGCGGGGCATAGTTGTGCACACCGATCAGCGTCAGGCAGCGGCGAATCCACTGTTCCGGAGCAATCGCAATCGGCGGAATCGGGGCCACAGCCCCGACGAAGACGATCGTGCCGCCGATCCGTGCCGACGCGACGGCTGACTGACACGCTTCAGCACGGCCGGAGAATTCCAGCACCAAGTCGGCCCCCCGGCCGGCGGTGCGTTCGCGAAGCATCGCCGGCAGGCGGTCCGGATTGACGCAATCATTTGCGCCGAACAGCCGTGCCTTGTCACGTCGATCCGGAAGCACATCGACGCCGATCACCTGCGAGCCGGCATCGGCGGCAACCGCGCACGCCGTCAGGCCGAGCATGCCCAAGCCGAGCACGACGACCGTTTCCGGCTTCGCGTCCTTCACTTTGTTCCAAGCGGCAAAGACCGTGGCGGCGGCACATCCGGCCGGGGCGGCTACGGCATCAGGCAAGCTCTCCGGCACGCGTGCCAGCACGGAACCGAGTCGCAAGACGATGGTCGTGGCGAGTCCGCCTGCCGGGCCATCCTCGGGGTCGTAGGCTTCGTGGCCGTACTTGAAGAGGCGTTCGCACTTTTGCGGCAAGTCGTGCGTGCAGTAAAAGCACTTGCCGCAATGGGCTGAGGTACCGAGGATCACGCGGGTGCCGTCGCTCAGCGGTGCGCCGACGGCGTCGAACAACCCGCCGGGCGTTTCCAGGGTCCCGACAATCTCGTGACCGAGAATGACAGGCGTCGGCCCGGGGCGTCGGCCAAAGGCCGTATGCAGGTCGCTGCCGCAGAGCGTGCAAAGATCGACGTGCAGCCGATGTTGAAACTCGGTACGACTCTCCAACTCCTGCAACCGAAACGGCAAGCCGGGGCCGTCGAACAGAGCGGCACGAATCACGGCATCCTCCGACGCAGTCGAATCTCATTGGCCCAGTACAGCATGGCCGCGAGCGCGGTGGCCCCGGCGGCATAGGCGAGCACCTCGAAAGCCGCACTCCAGCCGTAACGGCCGGCGACGCGGGCCACGCCGGAACCCGCGAGTGTGCCGGCGAGATAGCCGCAGGTGTCGATCAACCCGGCCGCCGTACCACCGCCCTTTTTCCCGCCGAGGCCAAGGGCCATGACGCCGGAGCAGAGCGTGTACGGGCCGAGGATGAAGAACGACATGAAGCAGAGTGTCGCGATCGTCAGCCGTAGGTCGGCTTTCGGGTCCAAGGTGGAGAGAAAGATCATGCCGGCGGTTGCCGCCAGCAGCATCGGCACCAGTACCAGGCCGTACCGGCCGTTCAGACGATCGGTGAAAATGCCGGTGAACAGGGAGGCAACCGCGCCCGCCACGGACAGCAGCGAAGCATTCAAGGAGGCATCCCGCGCTGACAGGTCCGCAGCTTGGACCAGATAGGTCGGCGTCCAGGTGCGGAACGTTTCCCGGATCAGCGTCAGCCCGCCGTTGAGCAGGCAGACCAACAGAAACGTCGAACTCATGAGCAGCGGCACCAACAGTTGGATCAGTGAGGGCTTCATGCTTTCGTCGGTTCCGTGGACGTTCTCGGGCGGAGGTGGCTGTTCCGGCAAGCCGACCTCGGACGGGCTGCTCTTCAGCGCCACCGCACAGACGACTGCGATCACTGCCAGCGAGCCGGCGGAGATGAAGAAGATTTCGTCCCAGTTCGTCTCCTTGGCGAACAGACCGAGATAGGCCTTGGCCAAGGCATCGCCGAGCAGGTAACTCATGGACAGAATTCCCATAACCGTGCCGTGCGATTTCGGTGGAAACCATTTGCCGACGACCTGAAGCAGGCCACCCCAGCCCATGCTCTGGACGAAGCGGTTGGTCATGCTCAGTACGAGAAACGCCGCGACGCCACCGGTGAGGCCCAACAGCAGCGTGACGATGGCGGATAGCACCATACCGAGCAGAAAGATGCGTCGACCGCCAAGGAGATCCGCCACCGGGCCGTTGACCGCCTTGCCGATGGCGTAGCAGAGAATCGCCGCGGACTCGATGTCCCCCAGGCGTTCGATGCTCAGTCCTTCGTCCTTGTACGCTTCCAGAATCAGCGGCTTGGCGACCGCCCAGTTCGACCGGCAGAGGTAGTAGCCGACGTAACCGAACAGGAGGGCCAAGAGCGTGACGCCGCGCCACGCCGACAGTCGGGTCATCATGAATGCGGCCTCAGGATTTTTGTTCCCGAGGTTCTATCGAACCCGCACCCGTCCGATGCAAAGGTTTGATGAAGCCTGCCGACGGAGCATCGGCATGTAAGGTGCAGGTCGTCGACTCCGTACTGAATCTGTACCCGTTCCCAAGTCAGGTGCCTGCCATGCCCGGTCTGCTCGACCCGTTCACGCTCAAGTCCATCACGCTCCGCAACCGCATTGCCGTGTCGCCGATGTGTCAGTACTCTTCGATCGACGGTATGCCCAACGATTGGCACTTCGTCCACCTCGGCTCTCGCGCGGTCGGCGGTGCCGGACTGGTGATCGTCGAAGCCAGTGGCGTCTCGCCGGAAGGCCGCATCTCGCCGGGATGCTCCGGGATCTGGTCCGATGCCCATGTGGCCGAGTTCGCCAAAATCACGAAGTTTCTGAAGGAACACGGTGCCGTGCCTGGGATGCAGATCGCGCATGCGGGCCGCAAGGCGAGTGCCCAACGACCGTGGGAAGGCGACAGTCACATCCAAGTCGCCGATGGCGGTTGGGAGATTCTCGGCCCCTCGGCGATCGCGTTCGGCGGCAACCTGACCAGGGTTCCGAAGGCGATGGCCAAAGCGGACATCGCGTTGGTGACGCAGCAGTTCGTCGATGCCGCAACGCGGACGTTGGCGGCCGGGTTCGAGTGGCTGGAACTGCACTTTGCCCACGGTTACTTGGCGCACAGCTTCTACTCGCCGCTCTCGAACACCCGAACCGACGACTACGGCGGCAGCTTCGAGAACCGCATCCGATTCCTTGTGGAAACGGCAACTGCGGTCCGCACGGTCTGGCCGGACCACCTGCCGCTGACGGCCCGGCTGAGTGTGGAGGACTATGTGGTCGGCGGCGTGACGATCGACGACTCGGTGGAACTCTGCAAGCGCTTGAAGGCGTGCGGCGTCGACCTCATCGATGTGAGCATGGGCTTCAACTCGCCGGATGTTTCCGGGATTCCGTGGGCCGAGGGATTCCTGGCGCCGCTTGCCGAACGGATTCGCCGCGAGGCGGGCCTGTCCACCGCCGTGGGCTGGTTGATCAGCGACCCGCATCATGCGGAGTCGATCGTCAAAGCCGGCCAAGCGGACGTCGTGATGCTGGCGCGGGAGTTGCTCCGCGACCCATACTGGCCCTACCATGCGGCCAAGGCCTTGGAACAAGACAATCCGGAACGACTGCTGCCGGTGCAGTATGCCCGCTCCGCTCAACGCAAACGGTAACGACCACCATGACGACGTTTCAACTTCTGACGGTTGGCCTGCTCGGTTGGGCTTTGATCGGCTCGGCGACGTCCGTCGTTGGGCTTTACCTGCAGCCGCGCGAGTTCTGGCGCGGCTTCTGGTTCATGAGCGGATTGTGGTGCTTCATCGACGGCGCCATCGGCTGGTTCGGTCTCTTCGGCACCCCGCCGACGGCCGCCGAGCTGGCGAATTTGCTGCTGATCAATTCCGGGTTGGATATCGGCTATCTGATCGTGGGCACCGTGCTGCTGACGCGGTCGAAGCCGATCCTGAAGGGTTTCGGCTTCGCGATTCTGCTGCAGGGAGCGGCCCTGCTCGCATTCGACTTGGCCATGTACTCACGCGTCTCCGCTGAGCTTTCGTAACCGCTCCGCGAGCATGGTAAACCGTCGTGCCGTGTCCGAAGTGTTGACCGCCCGGTTCAAAGCCTTACGGCTGCCGACCAATACGACAAGCTTGCGGCCGCGGGTGATGCCGGTGTAGATCAGGTTCCGCTGCATCATGATCCAGTGCTGCGTGTGAACCGGAATCACGACCGCCGGGTATTCGCTTCCTTGGCTCTTGTGAATGCTCACCGCGTAGGCCAACGTCAGCTCGTCGAGGTCGGCAAAGTCGTATTCCACCGGTCGGGCGTCGTACTCGACCATCACGGCCTGATCGATGGCATCGACACTCAGAATTCGGCCGATGTCACCGTTGTAGACTTCGCGCTGGTAGTTGTTTCGCGTTTGCATGACCTTGTCCCCGATTCGGAACACCGTGCCGTAGCGGCCGACCTCCCGACTCGGCCCGGCGGGCGGATTGAGCGCGGCCTGCAGGCGCTGGTTGAGGTTGGCCACACCGACGGTCGCCTTGTTCATCGGTGCGAGCACCTGCACTTCGGCGAAGGAGTCGAGGCCGAAGCGGGCCGGGATCCGCGTCTTGACCATTTCGAGAATCCGGTCGATCACGATCTCCGCATCATCGGCCTCGACGAAGTAAAAATCGCCCTTGCCGCCGCTCGGGGCGGACTCGGGTTCGCGGCCGTCGTTCACCGCATGCGCGGCCCGGACGATCCAACTCGATTCGGCTTGGCGATGCACGCGATTCAGCGTCACGACCGGCACGACGCCCGATGAAATCAGATCCCCCAACACACTTCCCGGCCCGACGCTCGGCAACTGATCGCAGTCGCCGACGAGCAGCACCGCGGCCCACGGCGGCACGGCACGAAGCAGTTGATTGGCCAGAACCACGTCCGCCATCGAGACCTCGTCGACGACCAGCAGATCGATATCGAGCGGGTTCTCCCTCGTGCGGCGGAAGGTGCCAAGCGCGGCATCGAATTCCAGGAGACGATGAATGGTCCGCGCTTCGCGGCCGGTCGATTCGGAGAGTCGTTTGGCTGCCCTGCCGGTGGGGGCACAGAGGGCCACGCGTTGATGCTTGGCCGCGTACAACTCGATGACCGCACGCACGATGGTCGTCTTGCCGGTGCCGGGGCCACCGGTCAGGATCAGAAATTTCTCAGTCGCGGCTGTGGTCACCGCTTCGCGTTGCCGATCCGCAAAGTCCATCTTCATGGCGGCCTCGACCCACGCCAGTGCTGCCTCGGCATCGGTCGAGGGCAGCGGATGCGTGCCCTGCTTCTGTGCCACGATACTACGGGCCAGTCCCACTTCCGCCAGATGCAGCGGCTTCAGATAGATCAGTGGCTCTTCGTGGACTTCGCTCGCATCGCGGACGATCTCATCGAGCCGGGTGAGGTTATCCAAGGCTTCTTGCAGAATCTCGGCACGGATCTGCGTCAGCACCGTCGTCTCTTCGATGAGCAACGGTTCCGGCAGGCAGACATGGCCGTCGGAGGCAGCCTCTTTCAATACATGTCGGATCGCTGCCTGTGCTCGGGCTTGGCCGTCGCGCGGCAGGCCGAGCTTCAACGCCAACTCATCGGCCGTGCGGAAGCCGACACCCCAGATGTCCGTACTCAGACGGTACGGGTTGGCCCGCACGGTTTGAATCGCGTTCTCGCCGTAGGTCTTGTAGATGCGGACGGCTCGGGCCGTTCCGATGCCGTGGGAATGGAGGAAGGCCATGATGCGGTGGACGTGCTTCTGTTCCTGCCAGCTCGTGCGGATCCGTTCGATCCGCTTCGGGCCGATCCCCTTGATCTGCTTCAGCATCGACGGCGTCAGGTCGATGACGTCGAGCGTTTTGTCGCCGAACACGTCGGTGATCTTCTTCGCATAGGTCGGGCCGATGCCCTTCACCAATCCGCCCGCGAGATACTTGGCGATCCCCGCGGCGGAATGCGGCGGCGAGGTCTTCAGTTCCTTCGCCTTGAACTGCGGACCATGCTGGCGGTCGGTCGTCCATTCCCCCTCGGCTTCGATGAACTCGCCGGCGACGACCTGAGACAAATGGCCGACGACGGTGACCGGCTCCGTGTGGCCGCGGGCCTGAACCTTCAGCACGCACCAACCGTTGTCCAGGTTGTGGAAGGTGATGCGATCGATGGTGCCCCGAAGGGTCTCGCCGGCCGGTTCCGTGTTCATCTCCGCAGGATACCGCAGCCGGTAAGGGAATGCCGGCTTGGTTCGGTGTGGACTTCCTAAGATGACGTAACCTTTCGATCGGATCCGCGCCGGAGATCGCCATGCGAAACGTGCCTAGGCTCGTCATGTTGCTGATCTTCGTTTTTCTTCCACCCATGCCGTCCTGTCTGGGTCAGGAACCCGCCCCCGCGGACCCAGCACAAGTTTGGATCGCTCAACTCGGTGCCGAGGATTTCCGGCTTCGCGAAGCCGCGTCGGACGCGTTGGCGAAACTCGGTGTTGCGGCGTTGGAGCCGATCCGGGCGGCCCTCAGTTCAACGGACAATGCCGAGATCGCCCGGCGGTTGGAAGCCGTGCTGGAACGCCTCGAAGCGCTTCGGCTTCGCGAGCCGACTCGGATCACCTGGAAGGTCGATCGCAAGCCGATCAAGGATGTGATCCAGACCGTGTCGGATATGGCCGGGTGCAAAGTCCGCTTTCAGGAAACCCCGGAAAAGCTGCTGCTCTCGTTCAACTGGGTCGAGACGCCGCTCCTCCAAGTGCTCGACCAGATCGGCGAGGCCGGCGATTGCTGCATCGTGCCGATCGACGACGAAGTTTTACGCCTCGTTGTCGTGAAGAACTCGACGATGCTCCCCTTGGCCTGTAACTCTGGCCCATTCCGAATCTCACCCTTCATGGTCAACCTTTCGAGGCAACTCCAGATCGGCGGGCTGCCGCGGAACGCACCTCAGCGACTGCTGACCGAGTCGATGACGCTGCATCTGCGGATCGATTCGGAACCGAAGCTGCCGCTGGTGTCGATCGGCAATGCCGTGCTGCACAAGGCCGTGGACGACTGCGGGCAATCGCTGATCGAGTTGCCGCAAGGGGATGCCCCCGCGCAGCCCACCGCGGAACCGGAGGTGCTGCTGCCGTCTCATCGCACCCACTCGTTGTTTTTCGCGGTTGCCTTGGGAAGACCGCATCGGCAGGCCGAGTCGATCAAGTCTCTTCGCGGACGCATTACAACCTGCGTCCTCGTTGAGGCGCGGCCGATTCTCGCGATCGAGAACCTCGCCGAAGCCAAAGGGAAGAAGTTCGATGCGGGCTATTATTCCGTCGAAGTCGGCCCCATCGTACCGGGGATGCCGACGTCCGTGGAACTCACGATCCGCCGCAAAGGGGGGACCGACGACGATGCAACCTGGATGCAGATGCTCTACTCGCGTCTGAGCTTCTACGATGCCGACGGTTCGCGGCTGCAGTATGCCGGCAATCAGGACGCCCGCAACACGCCGAACAGTACGACGGCTCTCGTTCAACTCCAGCGGACTGTCGGCCGCAACAACAACCGACCCGCCAAGCCGACGCGCTTGACGTTCGTGGAATGGATCACGAAACAGCGGGTCATCGAGTTCGACCTGAAGGACATTCCACTCCTGTAGTCTGACCGCTTCATTTCACTGAAGGAATTCGCCCCATGCTTCGCCTGGTCTTTCTCACCGCACTGTTTTGCCTACCCACACTTGCCGTCGCGCAAGGACCGGCCAAGAAGCCGGACGTTCCCAAAAAGGAGGATGCCAAGAAAGAGGACGGCTTGCCGCTCGGGGTCTTCAAGCTCCGCAGCGTCGGGCCGGCGGTAACCTCCGGCCGTATCGTGGGATTGGCGGTCCACCCGACCGAACGCAGCACGTTCTACGTCGCCGTGGCCTGCGGCGGGGTCTGGAAGACGACCAACGGGGGCACGACGTGGATTCCGATTTTCGACAACGAAGGCAGCTTCAGCATTGGCTGCGTCGTGCTCGACCCCAAAAACCCGAACACCGTCTGGGTCGGCACCGGCGAGAACAATTCCCAACGCAGCGTCGGCTACGGCGACGGCATCTACAAGAGCATCGACGGCGGCCGAAGCTGGAAGAATGTCGGCCTGAAGCAGTCCGAACACATCGCCAAGATCGTCGTCGATCCTAAGGATTCGGACAACGTTATCGTCGCGGCCCAAGGCCCACTCTGGGGACCGGGCGGTGACCGCGGGCTGTACAAGACAACCGACGGCGGGACGACCTGGGTGAAGTTGTTGGGCATCAACGACGATACCGGCATCACGGACTTCGTCGTCGACCCGCTCGATTCCAAAATCATCGTCGCGGCGGCCTATCAGCGTCGCCGGCACGTCTGGACGCTGGTCAACGGCGGGCCGGGTTCCGGCGTCCACCGTACGACCGACGGCGGCAAGACTTGGGCGAAGATCGGCGGCGGCCTACCCGGCGGCGACCTCGGCCGCATCGGTCTCGCCAACACACCACTCGACGCCGACCTGATTTATGCCATCATCGAAGCCGGAGACAAAGCCGGCGGCATCTTCAAGAGTGGCGACAAAGGCATCACCTGGGTGAAGCAGAACCCGTTCGACCAGCAGGCCCAGTATTATTCGCATCTCGTCGTCGATGCCCATGCCAAGGATCGGCTCTACGTCATGAGCGTGCTTCTGCAGGTTTCCGACGATGCCGGGAAGACTGTGAGGGCGCTCGGCGAGAAGTTCAAGCACGTCGATAATCACTGCATCTGGGTCGACCCGACCGACCCCAAGCACTACCTCGTGGGCTGCGACGGCGGCATCTACGAGAGCAAGGACCGCGGGCAAAATTGGCACTTCCTCTCGAACCTGCCGGTCACGCAGTTCTACGACATCAACGTGGATCAGAATCCGGCATCGGGGCCGTTCTACCACATCTATGGCGGCACACAGGATAACTTCACCCTCGGCGGACCGATCCGCACCCGCAGCGTCCACGGCATCACCAATGCCGACTGGTACGTCACGCAGGGCGGCGACGGCTTCCATTGCGCCGTCGACCCGACCGACCCGAACACGATCTACTCCGAGTACCAGTACGGCGGCCTCTGCCGCTTCGACCGCAAGACCGGAAACCGCGTGGATATTCAGCCGCAGGCCAAGCCGGGCGAGAAGCCGCTCCGCTGGAACTGGGACGCGCCGATGATCCTCAGCCCGCACGACCCTAAGCGGCTTTACTTCGCCGCAAACATTCTGTTCCGGTCGGACGATCGCGGCGACAATTGGACCCCGGTTTCCGAGGACCTGACCCGCGGGCTTGATCGCGACAAGCTGCCGGTCTTCGGCAAGATCCAATCACCGGAGGCCGTCTCCAAACACGTCTCCACCAGCTTCTACGGCAACATCACGGCATTGGCGGAATCGCCGAAGAAAGCCGGCGTAATCTACGTCGGCACCGACGACGGCCTGATTCAGACCACGACCGACGGCGGCAAAACCTGGACGAAAATCGACACCTTCCCCGGCGTGCCCGAAAAGACATACGTTTCCGAATTGCTCGCGTCCCAACACGACGTCGATGTGGTTTACGCCGCGTTCGACAACCACAAGATGGCGGACTTCAAGCCGTACCTGCTGAAGTCCGTCGACGGCGGGAAGACGTGGGCGACTGCCGCCGGCAACTTGCCCGAACGCGGTGGTGTTTATGCCTTGGCCGAGGATCACGTCAACTCTGCGCTGCTGTTCGCCGGCACCGAGTTCGGGCTGTTCGTCAGCATCGACGGCGGTAAAGCCTGGCAACGGATGAAGGGCGGCCTGCCCACGATCCAGGTCAAGGATCTGGTCATCCAGCGGCACAACAACGACCTCGTCGTCGGCACCTTCGGCCGCGGTTTTTACGCCATTGATGACTACTCGGCCCTGCGCAACCTGACCAAGGAAACGCTGGCCGGCCCCGCAGCACTGTTCGCCCCGAAGTCCGCGATGGTTTATGTTCCGAACGCCCAGTACGGCGGCGGTGGCAAGGCCTTCCAAGGGTCGAGCCTCTACACCGCGGACAACCCTACCTACGGCATCGCCTTCACCGTGCACATCAAGGACGCGATCAAGACGAAGAAGCAGCTCCGTAAGGATGCCGAGAAAGAGGCGATCAAGGAGAAGAAGGACATTCCCTACCCGAAGCTCGACGATCTCCGGGCCGAGGCCGAGGAGGAATCGGCAAGCTACGCGATCGTGATCCGGGACAACCTAGGCACCATGGTCCGCATGCTCAGCGCATCCGACGGCGTCAACAAAGTCGTCTGGGACTTCAAGGCCGTTTCGGTCAATCCAACAGATGAGTTCGCGGGGAACGGCCCCTTGTGCGTCCCCGGCAGCTACACGGCGACGGTGGTCAAGCGCGAGGGCGGCAAGACGGCACCTCTGACGGAACCGATCCGTTTCGCGCTGACTCCCGATCCGCTGTCCGCGCTCACCGCGGGCGACTACGTCGAGATCGCCGCCTTCAACCGCGAGACGGGCAAGCTCCAACGCAGCCTCTACGAAATCGCGAAGTTGCACACCGAGTTGACCACCAAACTCGAGGCCGTCAAGGTGGCGTTGGAACTGACGGCCAAGAGCGACGATGCGGCGAAGATCAAGGTTCGCGAACTGCTGGAGTCGCTCAAGCTGATGAAGCGGAACCTCAACGGCGACGCGATTCTCGCCGGCCGCAACGAGAACGTCCCGGCGTCCATCGCCGACCGCGTTCGCCATGCCGCCGGGGCCACGGACGACGCTTGGGCCAAGCCGACCGGCACGCAACGCCGCGTCGCCGGTGAAGCCGCCGGCGAACTTGCCCCGATGCTGAAGACCCTGAAGGATATGCGCAAGACCGACCTGACGGCACTCGAAGCTAAGGTCGAGGAACTGAACGGACGTTGATTCCCCGCAAATACTTCCATTCTTCACCCCATCGCGTGCGGTAGTTCCGACCATAACAACGGAGACGTTGACACGGTCGATACCACCGCACGCGAGGGAATCATGAATCGACTACTTTGGGGAATGCTGACGGCGCTCTGCGCCGCGACGGCGCATGCCCAGGACGCGAAGCCGCAATTCGCCGGGCCGACCAAGGACGGCTTTCTGCTGCCCAACGGCTGGCACCTGACCCCAGTCGGCCGGCATGTCGTCACCACCGACTTGCCGCTCAACGTGATCCCGCTGAAGGACGGCCGCCATGCCCTCGTCGCCACCAGTGGCTGGAACGCGCACGAACTCAGCGTCGTCGACCTGCAATCGGACGAGCCGAAGGTCATCAGCAAAGTGACGAACCGCAACAGCTGGTTCGGGCTTCACCTTTCCGCAGATGAGTCAACCGTCATTTGGGCCGGCGGCGGTGCCGGTGCCAATCACGTCTACACACTCAAGGACGGCATCCTGACGCCGAAGGTCGGCGGCAAGAGCGGCGACATCGCCAAGATGACGCTCGAAGATCTCATCAAGGAAAACCCGCTCGTCGCGAAGATGACGCCGGAAGACATCGCCCGTCTGCTTCCGACCGTGTCGGACGCGAAATCCTTCAAGAGCGGCATCGCCTTCGACGCCAAGACCGGCACGACCTACGAACTCGACATCAACGGCGGCTCGATCTCGGCGACTTCGTCGACTCAGCCCAAAGGCAAGAAAGCGGCCGCTGCCGGACCGACGACGGAAGTGATCGGCGGTCGCCCGTACGACGTCGTCGTGGATCCGCGCGGCACCCTGCTCTACGTCTCCGATTGGGCCGGCAAACAAGTCCTGGTCGTCGATCCGATCACACTGAAGGTGTTGAAGAAGATCGGCGTCGGCGAGCACCCGAACCAACTCGCCTTCCACCCGAAGGACGGTCGGCTGTTCGTCGCGAACGCCTCGTCCAACAGCGTCAGCGTGATCGATACCAAACGCGGCAGCGTTGTCGAAACGATCTACACAAGCCTGTTCCCCAAGGCTCCGGCCGGCAGCACGCCGACGGCGTTGGCAGTCGCCCCGAACGGCGAAACACTCTACGTCGCCAATGCGGACAACAACTGCGTCGCGGTCATCGACGTCGCCGTGACCAACAAGAGCCAAGTGAAGGGCTTCATCCCAACGGGCTGGTACCCGACCGCCGTCGCGGTCACGCCGGACGGCAAGAACATCCTCATCGGCATCGGCAAAGGGCTGCAATCCAAGGCCAACCCGATCCCGAAGGATAAACAGGTTCCCAATCCCGAAGACCTCTCCGCCAAGCGCGGCAGCAACTACCCGTACATCGGCACCACCATGTCCGGTGCACTCTCGGTCGTCGCCGTGCCGGATGAGAAGCTGCTGAAGGAATATACGGACAAGGTCTACAGGAATTGCCCTTACTCCGACGAGTTGCTCACAGTCGTTCCGTCGGCCGTCAAGACCGCGATCCCGAACAAGGTTGGGGAGGCTTCCCCCATCAGGTACGTCGTCTACATCATCAAGGAGAACCGCAGCTACGATCAGGTCTTCGGCGACTTGGCCGCGGGTCCTAACCCCAAGGGCAACGGCGACCCGGCACTCTGCATGTTCCCGCGCAAGATCACGCCGAACCACCACAAACTCGCCGAGGAATTCGTCCTGCTGGACAACCTCTACTGCAACGGCCAAGTCAGCCGCGACGGCCACCCGTGGAGCACGATGGCCTTCCACACGGACTATATCGCCCGCGATTGGCACCTCACGTACTCCGCCCGCAAGGGCGTCGACGACGACGACGAGGGCAACCTGCAAAACACCCCCAACGGCTACCTGTGGGACGCCTGCAAGCGCGCCGGCCTCGGCTACCGCAGCTACGGCGAATACGGCAAGCGCGTGTCCGACGGCATGGGCGGCTTCAGGTCCGAAGGCCGCGTCCCCGGCCTCGTCGGCATGATGTCCCCGAACTACGGCATCCCCAAAATTGCCGGCACCCGCGCCCGCGATACGGACAATGCCGACACGTTCATCAAGGAATACGACGTCTTCGCCTCGAGGAAGACGATGCCGCGTTTCATCGTGATGAGCTTGGGCGAAGACCACACCGACGGCACCCGCGTTGGTGCCTTCACCCCGCAGGCCTGTGTTGCGAGCAACGACTTGGCCCTCGGCCGGATCGTCGAGCACATCTCGAACGGACCACTCTGGAATGAAACCGCGATCTTCGTGATCGAGGACGACGCCCAGAACGGCCCGGACCACGTCGACGCCCATCGCACCGTCGGCCTCGTCATCTCGCCGTACACGAAGCGCAAGCAAGTGGACAGCACGCAGTACGCCACCGTCAGCATGATCCGCACGATGGAACTGATCCTGGGCTTGGAGCCGCTTTCCCAATACGACGCCGCCGCCCGGCCGATGTTCAACAGCTTCACGGATAAGCTCGATCCGACGCCCTTCAAGCACACTCCCGCCGAGATCGACCTGAACGCGAAGAACAGTCCTCTGGCCTATGGCGCCGCCCGCTCGAACAAGATGGACTTCAGCGAGTACGACAAGATCGACGACTTCGAGCTGAACGAAATTCTCTGGTTCGCCGTCATGGGCAAAAACGCCCCGCAACCTCCCGCCGTCCGCCGAGCGATCGCCTTCCGCAGCGCGACGGTCGTGAAGGGCACGAAGTAAAAGTTGAGTTTTCGGTTTTCAGTGCTTCGACTCGACCACTCAGCGGGAATCGGCGAAGCACTGAAAACCGAAAACTGAAAACCAAACATCCTCTTCCGATAATCGACAGGCTCGCCGGTACAGCAGGATGCCGGCGAGGGCATACACACTCGCGGCGGTGGTCGCGCCAAGCAGCGCGGCCTCGTCCTGCACGATTGTTTCCGCGTTCCGGTTGTCGCCGCTGCCGGGGATGCTGAACAGGGAATAGCGGATGCCCACGATCGGGCTGAACGACACTTCAAACATTCGCACATCATGGGCAGATCCGGAGCCGCAGGCCTGCACGGCCGCCTCCAACGGCAATCGCAAAAGCATCGGCAGGACCATGAGTGCCGCGAGCACGACCAGTATCGTGGTCATCGCCCGCAACGAAGTCCGGCAGACGACACTGCACCAGCATCCCAATCCCTTCTCCAGCAGCAGTGTGCCCCATGACATTGCCGTCGCCGTGATCGTTCCCAGCCAACTGAGGTGGTACGACGCCACCAGAGTGAGCAGTATCAGCAAGGCAAAGACCATCAGGAAAACCACGACCGGGAGTTGCAACGTCTTCAGTTTGCCCTCGAGCAATTCGCCGCATTCCAGCGGGATCGTCCGCAGGTCGTCGAGCGATTGCTTCTCGCGTTCCCGTGCGATGGTCGCCGCCGACTTGACGGCAACGAAAATGGCATGCCGATCAGGCCTGCGATGGCGACGAGCACCAATCCCATCAGAGGAACGGCATACTCGGCCACGACCAAACCGGCGTAAGTCTCGCTCACGACGGCGTCCGATCCGCTTCGAAGCGTCTTGCGGCTTTGCGGAAGAGGATGTGGGCGATGAGGCTCTGAATCAGCATGCCGACGAGGCACCAGACGATCGCAGACATGACGAAGGCAACCCGCGTTTCTCCCCAACTTGGTTGAATCGCCATGGCGAAGGCGGTCCCCGCCGGCGGCAGCGGCACGGCGATGCCGCCAGGGCCTTTCATGCTCTCAAAGAGCGAGCCGAGCAGCACGATGGTCATGTAGCCAACGCCGAAGAGCGTCAGGATCATGTACCAAGTCGCGCGGCCGGGCGAGCGGGCTTTGGACGAGAAGAAGACGCCGATGGAGGCACACATCGCGGCGCCCGGCAACACCACGAACGGCAACACCAGCAGCGTCAGCGGATTGACGTAGAGGACGCAACTCAAGCCCGACGCGACGATGAGCACGATCATCGCCGTCGGCAACACTTCCATAAGGACGCCCTTCCATTTCTGGTAGACGATTTCCTCGCTGGTCAGCGGCATCAAGCGAAGGCCTTCGATCGTGTCCTGCGTTCGTTCCTTGGCGATGCACGACGCGCCGCGAAACAGCGGGCCGAGGAACAGCGGCCAGGTGCCGAACCAAAGTACCGCGGCGCAAATGGCTTCGGTGGTGACGTTGAACCGCACCATGCCCCACGGCCAGACGATCGACAGCACTCGAAGCAGAATCCCCGCCCCTACGGTCCAAAGAAAGAGTCGCCGCAGCCCGGCGTACGACGTCAGCTTGGTCGCCACGCTGATCTGACCCGGCCGCAGGTGCCCGTAGCGTTCCCACCACGTCAGAGAGTCGTCCGTCACCGGCGGGCGTTCGACCGGAATGACGGCGAGCACGATTTTGCCGTTCACGCCTTCCGTGATTCGGCCTTCGGCCTTGGCCACCTTCGCGGCGTGACGCAACGATTGCTTGGTCGCCCACACTCTCGCCCCACGCATCCGTGAACAAGCCAACAGACCAAAGATCAGACCGATGCCCAGATGCGCGGCGACGTACTTTAGCGTGCTGCCCCAGAGCACCGGCTCCAGCGGTGCGGCCGAACTGATGGCGTACTTACAATTGAGCAGGATCAGTCCCGGATTAGCGACTGCGAGGATCGGCCAAAAATCGCCCAAGACGATTCCGATATCCGCGCCCACGCTTGCCGGGAACATGGCGAGGCGAGGAATATACAAGCCGCCGAAAGCAACGCTTGTGACGCCGAGATAGAAGACGAACGGCATAAACGTCCGGCCGATCGCGTCCTTCCGTTTCTCGGAAAAGACGGAGTAGAACAACGACACCCCGGTGATGCTGAAGACGGTCGCCGCAAGGCAGAAGACATAGACGATGACGAACAACGGCGGCACGCCGCCCAGCAACAGGACGATCGACAACACTGGAGCGACGGCGAGCACGGGATCGAGGATGAGCAGGAAACGCCCGGTGACCTTGCCGAGCAGAATCTCGCGCGGCCGCAGATCGGTCGCCAGCAGCAGATCGAGCCGTTTCGATTCCCGCTCTTCAGCGATGATGCCCGGCATGAGTTGAAAGGTGAGTAGGAGTATGTAGACAGCCAGCAGCGCCGCGAACCAGTACGTCGCGTTTGAGGTTGCCTCGGCGATGCGGGCGATACTGCCCCGCCCCTGATAGACCTCCGAGGCGAATGCGTTGATGTTAAGAAAAAGAATCGCCCCGGCGGCGATCGCATACATCGCCCGCCACAGCCATGGTCGGCCGCGACGGGTGTGGCGGATCACCTCGGCCCGAACGAACGGACCGAAGACGAGCAGGCCATCCTTCGCGCTGTAGCACGCGGCCAAAAGCAGACCAACGCCGACGAGCGCGAGCAGCAGCCCGACGACCCCGCCGAGGCAACTCCCGAACGGAACAAGCAGCGCCCCGGCGGGGGCGAGGCGGGCGGCGTAGCGTTCCAGGTCCGGATTGAGGCGGTCAGGTGCATTCATGGGGGCATCCTAAGCCGAAATCGCTGTGTTCGCCGGCCCGCATCGCCGACTGAA
>Ga0163144_10003727_pt1 | contig 34688 bp, 41 predicted proteins | sample OliLak19BULKMAT1_FD_123175 | JGI IMG/M metagenome (GOLD analysis project Ga0163144, IMG submission 123175) | Freshwater microbial mat bacterial communities from Lake Vanda, McMurdo Dry Valleys, Antarctica - Oligotrophic Lake LV.19.BULKMAT1 | ecosystem: Environmental > Aquatic > Freshwater >...
GACTTATCCCTGATGCCCACCCTTCCGGACGAAATCATACGCCGCGAGAGCAGCCGTCACACCAAGCCCGGCTGAAATGTTGTTCTGCTTGTACGGTGCATCAGTAGCATCGCCGGTTGCAAAGATTCCCGGTTTCGAGGTTGATGCTTTCCGCGTATCGAGAAGGATCTCTCCATGTTCATTGAGATCGAGCACCCCTTTAACAAATTCTGTATTGGGTACCATTCCAATCTCAACAAAGACGCCATCGATAGCAAGCTCTTTAGTCTCGCCACTTTTACTGTCTTTATAACGAAGACCTTCGACGTGAGCACTGCCAAGAATCTCTACTGTTTCACCGTTATAGATGACGCTTACTTTTGAAGAGGCAAGGATCTTCTCCTCTGTCACCTTGTCTCCCTTGAGCTCGCCGCTGCGCGAGATGAGGACGATTTCATTCGCATACGGCATGAGATCCTCCACTGCTTCAAGGGCTGAGTTTCCACTTCCGATGACAGCCACTTTTTTTTGCTTGAAAAAAGGTGCATCACACGTCGAACAAAAGACCACTCCCTTGCCGATAAATTTCTCCTCACCCGGTACATTGAGGTGTCGATGCCGGCCGCCAGTTGCGACAATAACCGTCTTGGTTTCATAGCGACCCTTATCAGTGACGATTGCATAGCCGCCGGATGTTAGCTCTTGAAGACCAGTGGCGCGCTCACCGGTTTTGATTTCGAGGTCCTCCTGGGCACGCAAATGTTTCTCGAGAGACTGTCCGAACTCCCACCCGGGTATTGTCACTGTCCCAATCCAGTTTTCAATACTCGCAGAAACCACCGACTGGCTCAGAAAGTTCTCAGTAATAAAAATAGTTTTCATTTGCTTCCGAGCAGCATAAATACCAGCCGCTACTCCACCCGGACCGCCACCCACAATGACACAATCATACATAGTTTTTTAGTTATTGCATTTTAAACAAGCTTTTTAAGTACGCCTCATCAATCTTTTTCTTTCCTTCCCATTTGCAGACAAAATCGTCCTTGAGAAGTTCGACTCCGAGCATCGCGACGGCCTCGCGGATCGCAGAAATCTGCGCGATAATATCGAGACACTCCGTATTCTCCTCTACCATACGACGAATTCCGCGAAGTTGACCTTCGATGCGAGCAATACGGGCCACGACAGCATCATGGCCTGAGCTCTTCTTTGCAGTTCCCGTTGACTTCTTTTCTGGTGATACGCGAGCCATAGAGAAAAAATAGATATACCCTATAGGGGTATATTACCATTTTCAAGCAGGCTGTCAACGTAAGATTACGTTTCTGCCAAGAGACGCTTCACACCGGCTCGAAACTGATCTCCTCGATCAAATTCATTTTGGAAAAGACCAAAGCTCGCTGCTCCAGGCGAGAGCAGAATGATATCCCCCGTCTCGGCTTCATCAACAGCGATGCAGAGCGCATCGGTCATATTCGACACAACGGGGAATGAGATGTTCTCTCGACCTGCTGCCGCAGCTGTCTGCTCCATGAGCGGCAGGAGTTTCTCCGTGCCCGTCCCACGAAAAAGAATCGTCGACTTCGGCTCGGTCGCAAACACCTGGGCGAGTTCGGAGTAGTCAGCATTCTTGTCCGCACCACCGGCGATGAGCACTACCGGCCGATCAAAAGCCCTGACGCCAGCAATAGCCGCCTCCGGCATAGTTGCAGCGGTATCGTTGTAAAATTGGATACCATCTTTCTCTCCCACAAATTCCAGGCGGGATGGCACTCCAGAAAAACTCTCCAGGGCGCTCACTATTCTTGATTCCGAAACTCCTCGCAACCGAGCGACAGCAATTGCCGCAAGTATATTGCTCCGATTATGTTCTCCAATAAGATGACTCTTTGGCCAGGAGAAGAGCTCCTTCTCTCCATCTGCCGTTCGTTCATAGATGGAACCAGACCGAACAAATACGCCTTCGCCTGCTACAAGCTCTTGCTCAGAAAACCACATGACATGCCCTTTCGCAGCCTGAGCAAATTCACGTGCGCCCTCATTGTCATGATTCAGTATGAGAGTATCCCCTTTCTTTTGGAAGCGGGCAATATTTTCCTTATCTGCTACATAGGCACTCATCTTTTTATAATAGTTCAGATGATCAGGGTAAATATTGGTTACGACCGCTACTGCTGGCGAATACTGATGCGAAGCAAACGAAGAGAGTCGCCACGAAGAAAGCTCGGCAACAATGATTGACTGCTCTTTAATCTGTTCAATGACATCTAAAAATCCAATCTGGCTAATACCAGCGCGAACAATTTTCTGTTCTGAGGACTCAAGGATATGAGCGATGAGCGAAGCAGTTGTCGTTTTTCCCTTTGTTCCCGTGACACCGATCATGGGCTGCCTGGTGAGCTGAATGAAGAGACTCGCATCCATCTCAACTGGTACACCCTTTGCTCGAGCAAGTTTGATGTATTCGTTCGTCCACGGAATAATTGGGTTCTTCACAACCATATCAATCTGAGTGAAGTCTTCCGGACGATGCTGCCCGAGGACATAGGTGATATTTTTGTACCTATCGAGCTCGGTGAGCGTTGGCGCAAGATCCTCCTTCATCTTGATATCGGTCGCGATTACCTCCTTGACGCCGGCATCCAGCAAAAATCTGATCGTTGCCAATGCTCCGCGGTTCAGACCGATACCAAAGACCGTGATACGCTTTCCCTTAAACCATTCACGTTTCAGCATAGTCAGAAAAAAAAGAGAAACAAAAAAATATGTCCGCCCCAAGAAGGAGTCTGCGATTATGCACGCCCATGCTTAGAATTTACCAAGGCAGCCAAGAGTGCGGCTTGCGATAGACTCTTCCTGGCCGCTTGCCATTATACACCCCATTCTCAATCGTCAAAATACCGTTCACGATGAGGTAGTTCACCCCTTCTGAATACTGATACGGCTCCTCAAGTGTTGATTTGTCAGCAATTGAATGGGGATCAAAAACGATGATATCCGCTGCCTGTCCGACCTTGAGAAGGCCCTTACCTTCGAGCTTAAACTTCTTCGCTGGCTTCCCGGTCATCTTGTGCACTGCCTCTTCCCAAGAGAGCGCTCGTTCTCGTCGGACATATTCCGAAAAAACACGGGGGAATGTCCCGAAATTCCGCGGGTGGACATGATCCCCCGTCTTGACGTGGTCAATATGGTAACCAGAGCCGTTTGAACTGATGATTGAGAAAGGATGCTGAATTGCCTTCTTTACATTCTTTTCAGAAAGAGTCTCAATCGAGACAATCGCCCGACCCTCACTCGCGAGAAGTACATCAATCACGACTTCTTCTGGCGGCTTGCCATGGAGGATTGCAATCTCTGAAATTTTCCGGCGTGAGAGCATCTTACTCATATTCGTCATAGCAAGGACCATCGAAGAGTAGTCGACACCATTTTTTCTCATTTCTGCAACGACTGCCTCACGCACTTTGCTATCACGCAACCGGGCGAGCATAAGCTTGGTGCCATTTTCAGTGATCCAGGTCGGGAGAAACGTATACAGGACCGAACCCGTACTTGTATAGGGATAAACATCGAAGCTGATATCGAGCTGGTTGAGCGCCGCTGTCTCAATCAGATTGAATGCCTCATCCATGAGCGGCCAATTCCTCTTGCCGACTGCTTTGAGATGAGAGATGTGCAATGGGACTTCCGACTTTCGCGCAACCGTCACCGCTTCTTCGACCGCCTTCACGAGCCCCTCCCCTTCATCGCGGACATACGTCGCATAAACACCTTTCTCTTCATGGACCAGTTCGACGAGCCGGAGAATCTCATTGATATGAGCGCCGCGCGCATGCGTATAGAGGAGTCCCGTCGAAAAGCCGATCGCTCCTTCACGAAAGGCCTGTTTCAAGAGGCGTTCCATGACTTCGACTTCGGCATCATGAATCGGGCGAGTTTCATCCCTCATCGCCCCGCGGCGGAGCGTCCCATGACCAACGAGAGTCGCAAAGTTCACGGCTGGTTGTCGCTTTTCAACGACTGAAAAAAAATCTTTCAGGGTGAGCCAATTGAAATTTATTTTACTAACATCTGTCCACTTCTGGATCGAACGAATGATATCGGGGCGGGTTAGCGGTGCGAGCGAAGAACCGGAGTTTCCGCCGACAATGGTTGTGATTCCCTGGTAGAGAAGGCTCTCAAGCTCGGGGTGGCCGAGGAGTTGCCAGTAGGTATCGGCGTGATTATTGACATCGATAAAGCCTGGAGCAACGTACTGACCAGTTGCATCAATGATGCGTTCGGCAGCACCATCAACATTACCGAGTGCCACGATCTTGTCTTCTTGAATAGCGAGATCACCCTGAAACATCGGCTCACCTGAGCCGTCGATCAGCGTACCGTGCTTTATAAGGACATCATACATATTGCCCCGGCGACTCTTTTAGCCGATCAAAACCGCCATTTCGACGAGACGGTTGGAGTATCCCCATTCGTTATCATACCATGCGACCACCTTCACGAGATCGCCATCAACTACCTTGGTAAGTGATAAATCAACGATCGAGGAATGAGGATTGCCGATGAAGTCAGAAGAAACAAGTGGCTCATTGGTCACCGCGAGTACATGAGCATAACGCGGGTTCCGGCTCGCTTCAGTGAGGGCCTCATTGATCTCTTCGACGGTCGTTTTCTTTTTCAAGACAAAGGTGAAATCTGTCAATGAGACGACGATTGTTGGGACCCGGAACGACAGTCCGTCAAATCGCCCAACGAGCTCAGGCATCACTTGAGTCACCGCAATCGCGGCACCGGTTGTCGTTGGGACAATGTTTTGCGCAGCAGCACGAGCGCGACGCAAGTCCTTGTGTGGACCATCCTGGAGACTCTGGTCAGCTGTATAGGAGTGAATGGTGCTCATGAGAGCCTTGTCGATACCGAATCGGTCATGGAGAACTTTGGCGACCGGAGCCAGCGAATTTGTCGTGCAAGAGGCATTGGAGACAATCGCCTCTTCGACATACTCTGCTGCGTTCACACCAATAAGAAACGTCGGTACCGAGCCATCATCCCCTTTCGATGGCGCCGAGAGGACGACTTTCTTCGCGCCCGCCGTCAGATGCTGGCCCGAGGCATCCTTGTCAGTAAAGCGGCCCGTACATTCGAGCACGACATCAATAGCGAGCTCTTTCCATGGAAGCTTCAGCGGATCCGGTTCGGCATAGACCGGGTATTCATGACCACCAACAGTCAACTTCTTCTCTCCAGCAACAACGGACTTCGCATACGCACCATAGGCCGTGTCATGAGCGAGCAGATGCGCCAAGGTCGGAGCATCGGTCAGGTCATTGATTGCGACCACTTCGAGATCTTCTTTCTCAAGCGCAATCTTGAAAGCCGCCCGTCCAATTCGACCAAAGCCATTGATTGCAATCCGTTTCTTCTCTGCCATAACATTGTTGGTTTATGAAATTCGAATTAGGCTTTTCCGGTCGAACCGAAGAGGTCCATTTTCGCCTTCACCGCTTCACGGAACGCTTCGCGGGCCGGCATAAGTATCTTGCGAATGTCGACAGCATCATTCGTTGGGAGGCTCGCGCGCAGGGTCGTAATGAATGCTGTCTTGGTCGCCGTCTCGACATTGAAGCAAGCAACCCCGAGACCAATCGCTGTTGCAACCTTCTCCCCCTCCCAGTCTGATGCACCATGAAGTACGAGCGGGAGTTTGATTCGTTCTCGGATTGCCTTGAGCCGATCAAAGTCCGGGGTTGGTCGTTCCGGAAATGATCCGTGTGCATTGCCGATGCCCACCGCGAGCGTATCGACGCCAGTCGTCCGAACATAGGCATCTGCCTGAGCAGGGTTCGTCATATACTTGTCCCAATCCATATGCTCGATATCGGAAACCTCACCCTTGTACGGCACATTGCCGAGTTCTCCCTGGACGGTCGCACCTTTCGCTCTCGCCTCACTGACGATAGTCGCCGTTGCCTCCATATTCTCTTCGTATGGCAGGGTCGAGGCGTCCATCATGACCGATTTGAAGCCGATCGCGAGCGCTTCACGGACCACAGCAAGATTGCGACCGTGATCCAAATGGATAGCCAGCGGGATATCAGGAAAGTAAAAGTCAGCGATATTCTTCACCAAGTGATACATCGCATGGCCTCCACCATACTGGAAGGTCTTCTCCGTCATCTGGATGATGACCGGCGAATGCTTTTCAGCAGCCGCTTCGAGAATCGCCCATGTCGTTTCAAGATTAACCGTATTGAAAGCGCCAACGGCATAACCATTCTCTTGAGCTTCGATAAGGATTTTTTTGGCAGAAATAATCATACTAGTTTCAATTAATCCTGACTGTTGAAACGCGCTTCCGCCTCACTCATCATCTTGATGAGTTCACGTGGGTACAGGCTCTCTCCACCGACGAGCACCCCCGACATCTCCGCTTCCCATGAAACCGATGGGAGCACTGCCGCTTTTACCGAACCACCATAAATAACAGGGATGCGCTCGGCCAAAGCTGGCTCATAGAGTTCCGAAAAGAGCTTCCGGAGATAGACCTTTACTTGGAGGATGTCAGTCATCGTTGGCGTCACGCCAGCACCGATTGCCCAGCGTGGCTCATAGGCAACAATGACACGCTCCGCAAAAAGCGATGATAGTCCACTAAAGACCGTCCGGATCGTCCGCTCAATCACCGCGACCGTCTCATCTCGCCGGCGTTCCTCTTCGGTTTCACCGAAACAGACAATCGGAACGAGATTCTCCTTCAAGGCGAGTCGGGTCTTCAGCGCCACGAGCTCGTCCGTCTCACCAGCATACATCCGTCGTTCACTGTGTCCGAGGATCACATGCCCGACCCCGGCATCACGGAGCATGAGCGGAGAAATTTCGCCCGTGAAGGCGCCCTTGGTCTCCTGACTCATGTCCTGAGCCGCAAGTGTGAAACCCGGTGGCAAATGCTGGAAACGGTTGAGGTGAATGACCGGTGGAGCGATGATACCACGCGCATGAGCGAATGTTTTTCCAGTCATCTCACGGCGGAGCTGGCTCACATACTCATCACACTCCTCACGCGAGAGGAGATTCATCTTCAGATTTCCGATCACGTAAAAAGGCGGCATAGATCAGTCGCTTCCAAGCTGTCCCCGGAGAAACTGAGCCGCTTTCTCTGGTTCAATCGAAGAAATCTCAATTCCCGTTGAAAGTTCGAAACCAGCCCAGGTTGCCATATGGGGTATGATCTCGATATGCCACTGGAAATGCGGATAATCCTTACCGTCACAAGGAGCCGTGTAGAGATAGAAGTTGTAGGCTGGATCACCGAACCCTTTTTTGAGAGATTGGAGCGCTTTCTGGAGCGCGTCTCCGGCCGAAAATTTCTCTTCGTCTGTGATACGTTCGAAGTACGGATTCGGCCGTTTTCCCACGACCCAGAGCTCGAAGGCAGCGCGCGACGCGTACGGCGCGAAAACGACGAAGTCATCATTTTCATAGACGAGCCGCTTCTTCTTCTCTCGTTCATAGTCGACCATGACACCGTAGACGCGCTGCCGATGGCTCTGGTAGAAATTTTCCGCACCGGCCAAGATTGAACCAACATATGGAGCAACAACTGGAATCGCCATAAGCTGAGAATGCGGATGCGGTATGGAAGCGCCCGCCTCTTTACCGTGGTTATGAAAGATCTGGATATAGTTGACGCTCGCTTTATTCATGAGGGCAAGATATCGATCTTGATAGGCATCGAGAAGTTCAGCGACCTGCCACGTTTCGAGGAGAGCGATCGAGCGCCTTGCATCACGTGTCACAATCACTTCATGGTAACCGACACCGGCCATGCCGAAATATGGACCCTCGGCGAGGGACTTGGCCCGACCAGACCGTGAAACCGCCGGATACTTGTTCGGAAATACCCGCAGACTCCAATCCCCGTCCGGCCGCATATAGATGAGGACGTCGTCGTCCTGCCCACTCGCTTTCGGGTCTTCAAAGATATCTGGCCCATCCGTCGCTTCCGCCCGCGGAGTGATGAAAAAATCGTCAGGTCGCTTCGCTCGTGCCGTCGCGATGATGACCCAGTCTCCGGTAACAATATCCTGTCGCAGTTCGGAGGTTGATGCTTTTTCGTTTTTGCTTTCCTCTGTGGCCATGTGTATTTGTGTGTCTTTCACTATTTGAATTCCAGCTAGCCTTCGCGTTTGTAGTCGCCAATCCTGTACTGGCCAGTCATGAGCCGCCACTTCGTCTTGAAGAGATCGATGAGCACTTGGATGAACCCATTGGGACCAGTGAGGCTCACCGTCGATCCCTCTTCGTTCATCCAACGCACCGGCACCTGTTTCACTTTGAAGCCGAGTTTCTCAGCCAGGATGATGAGCTCGAAGTCAAAACCGAACCGATCAACGACCATCCGGTTCGCTACTGCCTCAGCGGCTTGGGCAGAAAGCGCCTTGAAGCCACACTGCGTGTCCGGATAGTTCCAAAGACCGAGGACGATACGGATGAGCCAATTACCACCCTCGCCCATGATTTCCCGATGGCGCGGCTGATGGACCTGAATGAAGGCTCCTTCTATTTTCCGCGAGCCAACCACGAGACCGTATCCTTCGGAAAACGGTTGGAGGCAGGCATCAAGGTGAGTGATCGAGGTCGATCCGTCCGCATCGAGGAATGCCCGGTACTCACCTTTTCCCTCAAGGAGAAGCTGGCGGACGACATATCCCTTGCCATGATTCTCGTTGTTCTCGATGACGCGAAGATGTGGGATGGTCAACGCATAGTTACGTGCAACTTCAGCTGTATTATCCGGTGATCCATCAACGATAACGATGATCTCATACGTAAAAGTTTTCCCTTTCAGGTAACGGTCAATCTCGAGCAGGTTATGCCCGATGCGTTCACCTTCTTTATATGCAGGAATCAAGACCGACAGGTACGGGGTCTCCATAGAATACAATCAAATCTTATACTTGAATTGTAGCATAGAGAAAGAGCGTCCTTCTATCCCCTGCTTCGGTCTCATCATGGTCGGGCTGCCGGGAATCTCTGCCTGTCGGCAGACAGGGAGCTCACTGATAGACTCCGAGAGAGTTTCCTCATCGTCATTGTCAGGGTATCGGGAATCGAACCCGAACTACAAGACCCCCAGCCTTGCGTACTACCACTATACAATACCCTGACGATGCAGACGAAGGCTTCGCTTGAAATTCCCGCTCAAGCAAAATCGTTAGCTTGAGCCCCCATACATGCGTATGCCGATATACTACAGCCCGTTTGTCTACATGTAACTTCAAAAGCAGAGTGAGGATATCAAACTAGGGAAAAATTGAAAAGGAGCCCGGGTCACGGTACTCCTCTTTTCGCTGCGTGGCAGCCAAGTAGTGGGTTGGCGACTATGTTGTCGTTGGTGACGTACCACCTTTCCCCTTGAAGACAAAGCCATGTTCGGCCAAGTGCGCCGGGGTATCGGCCATGTTGGGATTGGCGAAATCATCGACGCCGAGCCTAGCGTTCACTTTCGCGAGATTGGCACGCTGCATTTCCGTGAGCGTTCCGCATTGCCGACCGTTGTCCAGCGGCGTATCTAGCCCGTCACCTGTGTTTCCCATGAGGAAAACTCCTTGTGCTGAAAAAAGAACCATTAGCAGATACCTGACGGTAGCTGCCGCCCTATTCCCCAAACACAAACTGGGGAAATATACACTATCCTATACCCCCTAGATTTTTTTGCAAGTGAACAATAAAAAAAGAGCCTGTCAAGGCTCTTTGAGAATCAATGGAATCTTTTATTCAAGGATACCATCGAGGTTCACATCGTAGAGAATTTGCTCTTGGACCAGTCGGTATTTCAGAATATCAGACTCTTTGAACCAGATCGGGATCTCGCGCTCGGCCTCTTCCGGACTATCCGAGCAGTGGACGAGGTTTCTTACGGCCCGATTATCGATCGAAGTAAGCGCATACGAATCCACCGTCAAATCGCCGCGGATTGTTCCGACGTCTGAGGTAGTCGGTTCCGTTCCACCGACGAGTTTCTTAACGATCGAAACTGATTGGTTTCCTTCAACGATGAAGGCGAGCACCGGGCCCGAGGTGAAAAAATCAACATTCCCCTGAATGATGTCCTTGCCGTATTCGATCGGCTCTTTCTCAATCGGGAGGTCTTGGGCTTTGCGGTCCTCGACGACACGTGTCCCCTTCTTCAGGAACCAAGCCTCGTCTTTATTGTAGTGCTTCCAACACTGTTCAGCCTTCGGCACGACGAGATTCATCGCCACGAATTTCAGACCGGTATTCTCAATACGGCTGATGATAGTCCCCATGAGCGAGCGCTGAATAGCATCTGGCTTCAGGATGACGAGTGAAAGTTCTTTCTTCGGATGCGCAACCATAGCGTGCTGAGGATAAAAGTGACTTATGAACGAATGCATTATGACACGGAAGCGAACGAGAAACAATGCAAAACACTTCTCTTCGTATCGGGAACAGTATACGCGCTTCCATCGGCTTTGGCAAGACTCAAGAAAGGCTGATAAATTGTTCGGCCTACCACTCACGAATGCAGCGGTTTTCTCTGGTGCTGCAGTGATAGACGATATCGCCGTCTATATCCGTCCGATAGACAATCGTTCCACGGGCCTGAAGTCGCTCCAAGACTTCGTCGTGTGGGTGGCCATAGCTATTTTTCCCCACGGAGATGACCGCTTCCTTCGGCCGGACTAACCCAAGCAGCACATCGCTCGTTGAGTAGCGTGAGCCATGATGTGCTGCTTTGAGCACCGTCGCAGGGGTGAGATCCGGGATGAAGTGCTCCTCATCTGGCAGATCGCCAGTGAGGAGGAAACTCGTCTCACCGTATTCGAAACGCGCCACGACGCTCCCTTCATTCGTTTCCGGAACATCTGCCGGCTCCGGGGCAAATGGAAAGAGGATCGAGAGAGTGCCGCCCTTCGGCAATTCAATCGACGTGCCACGCACTGCTGGCACTGTTCTCACCCCTTCGCGCTCCAGGTCACGGTAGAACAGGAATGCTGATTTCGTATCCGTCCGTGCCCCCGTATCGAGCACGGTCCTCACCTGATAGCGTTCGAGCAGGGTTGATAGGCCGCCGATATGGTCAGCATCGGGATGCGTCGGGATGAGAGTCTCAATCGTCCGGTCATAGAATGGAATATGGCGGCCGAGTCGCGAAAGAAGTCGTCGTCCATCACGTCCACCATCAATCACGACCTGATTCATCCCCTGGCTGATGAGGATAGCATCCCCTTGACCGACGGACAGGAAGACGATCTTGGTTTCAGCAATATCCAGGCGCAGAAGAGAGAACCACAGTCCAAACGCTATCGCGAGCGTTGTGAGAAGTATGATGAAAGTCGCTTTAGTGATCCATCCCCAATACATAGCGTTTCCGTAATTTTTCAAGACTATAGACGGCCACTCCAATACCGACGTACCAGACTAGCGTAAAACCGGTCCCTATGTCGAGACCATCAAGCGCCGCCCAAGGCAGGCTCGCAGCGCCCTCGGCGAGCCGGATGATCGCAGCGAGAGGCAACCAGACAATCGGTGTCAAGAGAAATCCCAGTCCCGGGGCCAGCGCCACAAATGCAACCACACCGATACCCACAAACATCGCGAGTGGTACCAGTGGCAAGATGATGGCATTGGCGAACGGTGCAACAAATGAGAAGGTGCTAAAGGTTGAAACGATAACCGGCAAGGTAAACAATTCAATGACAACCGTCGTGAGGAAGAGCGCAGAAAACTTACCATACCAATGACGAAAGAAAGCGAACGTCTCGAAATGACGAGCAAACACGAGTAAGGCAAGCGTCGCTAGAAATGACAACTGAAATCCAACGTCGTAGCGAATGAGGAGTGGATTGAAGACGAGCATGCCAGCACCGGCGATGAGGAGACCGTTCCACGATGCTGACGGCCGGCCGACAAAGTACGCCCCAAACGCGAGCCAGGCCATGAGTGCGGCACGGAGTGACGCTGCCGAACCATCGATGATGAGAAGGAAACCAGCAAGTCCTACGACCGCGATGCTGACGGCCCACCTCCGCCACACTCCAAGGATGAGCGCCAGGATGACGAGCCCCTCCGCCACGATGCTCATATTGTACCCGGAGACCGCGACGATATGCGAGAGTCCCGCGCGCGCAAAGGCATTCTTTGTTTCTGGGGCGAGCGTATCACTACCACCGATGAGGAGCCCGGAGAGTAGTCCGGCTTCTGGCTCCGGTATCAGGTCAGTGATGGCCTGCCGAAAACCCGATTGGACGCGAGCAAAAATTTTCCGGATACTCAAGTTATCACTAGATAGCATTACCGACTGGCCACCGCGCTCACAAACATAGCCCGTCTTGCGCGAGGCGAGGAGATTGCGATAATCAAACCCCGGCTCAAAGTTCTTCGGCCGAGACAAGGTACACTGAAAATCCAATTGCTCCCCCGCCTGACCAGCGAAATCAACCGGCCCACGGTACAGAATATTACCACCATTCCAATCAAGAACCAGCGGCCGAAGTGTTATTGGCCGATAAAAAACTTTTACTTCACCACGTTCGATGATTTCTACCGAACCAGAGAACGAAACTGTTTCTGGGAGCAACTGCCACCCCTCATACTCGCGTGAATACAGGAGTATCCCACTCCAAAGAGAAAGAAAGCCAACTGCCAACACTCCAATTTTCTTCCAATCCGGAAAAAGACTGAACCAGATGATCGCTCCAGCTAGACCGAGGAGAGCGTATACCAAAGCCTGCGCCCCAGTCCAAGCTGCGAGCGCCATGCCACCCATTATCCCGATTGCTATCCCTGTCACCCAGCTGTTCATAATGCATGCCGTGTCTCCTCCGTCCGCACGTTCGTCCGCAGTAAACATCACTGATCAAATTTCTCCAGAGCTCGGCGAAAACCACGAGCGCTCCCAAATGATTGGTATACGCTGGCAAACCGGATATACGCCACCTCGTCTACATCTTTCAGTTTCTCCAGAACGATAGTGCCGATATCCCGGCTCGCAATCTGATTTTTCTTTGCCTTTTCGGCAATCGTATATTCGATGGCGCCGAGGAGCTTTTCCAGTCGATCCTCACCAAACGGCCGCTTCTCAAACGCCTTCCTCAGCCCCACTTCAATCTTTTTCCGTTCATAGGGCTGATGTTGGCCATCCTTCTTCACCACTGAAACACGGAAGAGTTCGGCCTGCTCATAGGTGGAGAAACGAGCAAGACAGGACAAGCACTCGCGCCGACGGCGAACCACCCGACCCTCGAGCGTCTCGCGCGAGTCGGTCACCTTGGATTCGGGATAATTGCAAAATGGGCAGCGCATAGGCAAGGAAAATAGCTTGTCCCCCACTCTAGCAAATCAGGCGAAAAAGAAAAGGCCGGGCACTCTCGTTTAGGAGCGCCCGGCGTTGCTTTCAGGCAATTGCCTGAATCGGGATTGACCAGGGCAGGACTGTCTGGACATCGCCGCCACGCGGGTTTCGCGGCTGATCCAGGTTCCAGATACCCTTTCGGAAATAGAGTCGACTGCTAATCGCTCCACCACACTGGACATACGCTGGACAAAGTTCTGGTACGCCGGCACTCTTCGGCGGAAGCGTTGCGCTGTACGCGGCCGCACCCGTTAGCTCTTTCTTTTTATCTATTTCAGCAGTCTGTATCGCTGTGGTATTCCGATCAAGGAACGAGGCTGAATAAAGGAAAATCCCCGAAATGACGAGAATCGTCAGCCCGGCAAAAAGAATCTTCTTTTGTTTCTGTTCGGTATTCATAACTACCATGACTGTAGCAAACTTAAGCAAAAACCAAAACCCGAGGAAACACCCCGAGTCGGGAAGTAGCGAGATGGCTTCATTTCTCAATTTAATTTCTACTGACTCAATGTAACCGCTAGTCTAGTTAACTTAGAAATTAATCATTTTTTCAACCCATCAGAAATTTCTTCTTCGCCAATAGTAACCGTAATGATTTTATCCTGAACGATCAAGTAGATGTCCGTAAACTCTTGCAGGACGGCATCGCAGACATCTTTATAGTTAGCTATCCCATCAATAAAAGAATGAACCACTTCAGTTCTCAACTTCCAATAACCTCGAATTCATTCCACCTCGGGCACAGTTAGTATCTTGCTATCCCTCATTAATGAGAGCAGGTCGTTAACATCTTTTTTTCGGTTCAGTCTTTTTTCAATCACTTTTTCTGAAACCCCAGCTTTTCGGTATTCGTTTTCAAGAACAACAAACATGATAGCTTTTAGTTTATTCATTGAGAGAATCAAGGCTTCGATGCAATAACCATTCTTTAGGGCCTGTGAATGAGCTCTAGTTATCTCCCACCCGCGATTCTTAAAACGCTTATTCCAAATATTATCCATAAATTTCTGTTTCAACTTAACTCCAGGTCGAAAAAAGCGCCCTTGCGGGCGCTTTGATTATTTCTTCATCTTGCGGCGGATGAAGGCTGGGATTTCCAGGTCTTCCTCCTCGACGATGTCCTTCGACTCCTGTCGGAGACCAAAGGACTTCGGCTGAATCTTTTCTTCAATGATGAGCGGGGTCGGTTCAATCTTGCGAGAGGTAAACGTCAGGGGCTCGTCGATTGGTTCCTCGGCTGCTTCCTCCTCTTTGTCCTCGCGGCGACGATAGGTCGAGGTAGACTGCTCAATGGTCGGGCTCTTGGCGCGATTCACCAGACCGATGGGCATTTCCTGAATCTTGCCCGAGTCAAAGCCAGTCGCGACGACGGTGATTTGGATATCACCCTTCCGGATTTGCTCGTCAACGACAGCACCAAAGATGACTTTCGCATTTGGATCGATGTTTTCGGTGATGATATTGGCGGCCTCATTGATTTCAAGCATCCCAACATCGGTCGAGCCCGAGATATTGAAGAGGACACCCTTTGCTCCGTCAATCGAGAGTTCGAGGAGTGGCGAATTGATGGCCGCACGAGCAGCCTCGACGGCGCGGTTTTCGCCACTAGCGATACCGATACCCATGAGGGCGCTGCCCGAGTCCTGCATAATGGCCCGGACATCGGCAAAGTCGACGTTCACGATACCCGGACGGGTAATGAGGTCCGAGATACCCTGCACACCCTGGCGGAGCACATCGTCAACAATGCGGAAGGCTGAGATGAGGGTGGTCTTGCGGTCGATGATGGAGAGGAGTTTGTCGTTCGGGATGGTGATGAGCGTATCGACACGGTCCTTCAGGTTATTTAGCGCTTCATCAGCGATCGCGCGGCGCTGCGAACCCTCGAAAGCAAAGGGGCGAGTGACGACGCCAACGGTGAGGGCGCCGAGCTCTTTGGCGGTTTCGGCGACAATCGGAGCGGCACCGGAGCCGGTGCCACCACCAAGACCACAGGTAACAAACACCATATCGGCACCTTTGAGTACCTCCTGAATCTCGTCGCGGTTTTCTTCGGCGGCTTGGCGGCCAATTTCTGGATTCATGCCCGCACCGAGACCCTTGGTCAGGTTCTTGCCGATGTGAATCTTTTCCTGGGCGCGGCTGTGATGCAGTGCCTGGGCATCCGTATTGATCGCAACGAACTCAACGCCCTTGATCTTAGCATCGATCATGCGTGAAATCGCATTGCCACCCGAACCACCAACGCCAACGACTTTGATTTTGGCAAATGTTTCAATGTCGGGTTTGATCTCGGCCATACAGCTCGTCTCAATCGTCGAATAATTAGGGGCATCCAGCCAGGACCCGCCCACCTGTACTCACCCGGGGGGTTCCGCTTGATGAACCACTCTATCACGCCTAAATACGGGGTGTCAAGAACGCGGTTTTAGGGCAGAAAACGCTTGAAAATTCCCTTGGCTCGACCAGCGATATTTCCCCAATCGCCGGGTAATTTATTCAATATATTTGAGGCCCTGCCAAAAGCAAAACGGCCCGCGACACCACCGTCTTCGAGTGAGAGGAGGAGAAGTCCCACAACCGTCGCTGATGCCGGGCTATCGATTTGGTCGAGGATACCACCGAGCGGTTTCGGATAGCCAATCTGCGCTGGCAGACGCAACTCTTTCTTAGCGAGCTCGACGGCACCCGGAAGGAGCACACCCCCACCGGTGAGTATGACACCTGCCGGGAGGAGCGCTTCGCGGTTGATGGCTTTGAGTTCGAGGTTTACGTAATGAAAAATCTCTTCGAGCCGCGCTTCGATAATCTCGGCAACATGATGGCGCGAGACCTCATCACTCTCTTGCGAATCGAATTGGGACAAATCAATTGCTTCTTTTTTACCGATCTCAGACGGAATCGCATGACCGTACTGGACCTTCACCGCTTCGGCGACGTCAATCGAAGTGCGAAGGCCGATAGCAATATCATTTGTGATATGGCTGCCGCCGACCGGCAAGACTGCGAGATGGAGGAGGTCACCATCCTCGAAAACAGCAAGCGACGTCGTATTGGCGCCAATATTCACGATAACGACGCCAAGTTCTTTCTGTTTGGGACTGAGGATGGCTTCGGCCGAAGCGAGTGGTTCGGCGATAAAGTGATGGGCGGAGATACCGGCGAGCTCGAGCGAGCGAACGAGGTTCTTGAGATGATTACTCCCCGTTCCAATCACCAGACTCGAGAGCTCCAGCCGAACACCCTTGAGACCGACCGGGTCCTTGATGCCCGCTTGATCATCGAGGCGATAGTGCTGTGGAACAACATGGAGGATTTCCTTGTTGGGGCCGAGGATAGTGCGGGCCTGAGTCTCTTCGACGATGCGGGCAAGATCGTCTTCGGTCACTTCACCGTCCGCCTTGCCGACGGCGATGACACCAATCGCCGAGCTCGAAAAGAGGTCTGACCCCGAGACCGAGCAGGCGACTTCATTGACGGCCGCACCAGCCATGCGCTCCGCTGCCTCGAGCGAGGCATTGATTGACTTCGCTACTTCCTCCGGCTGGACGACAATACCACGCCGGATACCGACCGAGGGCACTGTGCCGACGCCAACCACCTTGAGGGGACCGTCATCGTTCGGAAGTTCAGCGATAACCGCCCGGACTGAGGCCGAGCCGATATCAAGACCGACAATATGATGTGATTTCGCCATAGGGTAGAGAGAGCGACAAAAGGCAACGAGCGCGGTTGCTGCTCATGCGCCTCATTATACTCTAACAGAAAGATGCCTGCCACCCATGGCGGCGGGGCTAAAAGAGATACGGCAAGAAAATACTCGATCCGACGAGGAGCGCTGTAGCTGCTCCGACGAGAACAGCGCCAGCGACGAGGTCTTTGATTACCTTGACGTAAGGATGAACCCGCGGCTTCATCATGTCGAGCATGCGCTCAAGCGACGTATTTATGAGTTCGAGTGAAAGCACGAGTCCAGAAGCGAGGAAAATGAGCGCCCGTTCCGAAGTAGACAATGGAAAATACCAAGCAAGCAAGGCGACGACGACAGCTGCAGCGAGCTCCAGATGAAAATTACGCTCTTCACGGAGAGCGTAAAGGATACCAGAAAGAGCGTGGCGGCAGCTTTTGAAAAATTGATGCATGTTTTTGTATCGTATGATGAGCGACTACCCACGTGGGGCGAGCGTTTCAGTCACGGCATCTTGAATCTGGAACATCCGCTCCTCATGATCGAAGCCGACCAAGTGGAGAATGCTGTGCGAGAAGACGTAAGTAAACTCGCGCTTCCATGATACACCATCCTCCGCTGTCGAACGAGCGATGAAGGCCGGAGACAATACAATCTGCCCCAGATCAATCGGCCCGGCGGGCGCCGCTTCGACAGCAGTGAGACCTTCAAATGATCCAAAAGAAAGAGTATCAGTCGGCTGTGCTTTGCCACGATACTCTCCGTTCAGCTTCGCAATCTCAGTGTCCGACACGCATGCGACATCCAGGATGACCGTACGACTCGTCGTAAAGATTTTTGGAGATACTCGCAATAGACTCTCACGGATCACTTTCCGGAGAAACAAAAGAGAAAGCCCACTGAGGGCCTCCTCTCCCCGGATGGTCATCCGGATCCGCATACTATTTGAGTTTGGCAGCGACGAGCGTGCGCACGAGGTTGCCATCAGCCGCGCCACCAGTCTCTTTCATGACCGCACCCATGACGCGACCCATGTCCTTGGCGGTCGCATCCGGCATCCCGGTGAGCACTTTTTCTACCGCGGCTTCGACGGCTTCATGGGAAAGCTGCGCCGGGAGATAGTCTTCAATGAAAACGAGCTCCGCCTGTTCTTTTTCAACCAAGTCAGCACGGCCGGCAGCCTGATACTGCTCGATTGAGTCCTTACGCTGCTTCACGAGACGCTTTGCAACCGCCTCGACTTCGACATCAGTGAAATCGGTCACCGGCTTCCGGGCTTCGATCGCCGCATTCTTAAGCGCACTCTGGAGAAAGCGGAGCGTATCGCGCTTCACAACTTCCCCAGCTTTCATAGCCGCCTTCAATTCATCACTGATTTGTGTAATGAGAGACATATGTGTTTCCCGGAGTATAAAATAGGTACCGCTGCCCGTTCGGCAGAGCGCAGGATTCAAGCTCCGCGCTCCACCAAACGGCACATTGATTTAGCGAATCTTCTTCTTGATGTCACGGAGGGCATCTTCGTCGAATTTGCCAAGCTTCTTCATGCGGTTGATTTCCTTACGGATTTTCACTTTGTAGAGCGCTTCGTCACGACGTTTCGGGCGGCTCTGTTCTTCCTGACGGAAGCGGAGTTTGCGGACGCGTTTCAAGACGCCTGACTGCTGGACGCGGCGTGAAAAACGCCGGATGAGACTTTCGGGCGTTTCCTTCTCTTTTCGTTTGATGTAGATCATACAGTGACCTCCTTTCTTCGTTACGCGTTTACTCTTCTCGAGAGCGCGCGTGCTCGTGGACACTGGATTTAAGCTCTCCTTATACGCTTCAACCATTGTACCGAACACGTCCGTCCTCCCCTATTCCTCTCCAATCGGATAAATATTCTCTGTGAGCCTGGCTCCGCCCAAAAGGTGGAGATGGAGATGCGGTACCTCTTGTCCTCCGCCCTTCCCCACGCGGATGAGCAGTTTATATCCTTTTTCTGAAATGTTCAAGTCCTGGGCCAGGTCACGAGCGACTTGGAACATCCGCCCGACCAGCGGCACATCCTCATCCTCCATCTCGGCGATACTCACAATGAGTTTCTTTGGGATGATGAGGACATGCACCGGAGCGATTGGGGCGATAGCATCGAAGGCCATAATCTCATCATCCTCATAACGAAACACCTTGGGTATTTCGCGATCACGGATTTTTTCGAAGACAGTCTTCATATTACTGATTCATTGTACCTCGTAACTTCTTAAGTCTCTCCTGCAGAACAGTAATTCTCAGATCGGCTGGATTCTTGTTTGAAGCTTGAGCTAATCCCCCGCGATAGAGCTCCTTGTTCCACTCCGCTTCCGCTATGAGTCCAGTCAGCTCTCGGGCCATGTGTGCCTGTTGTTCTTCTGGGGACAAGGCATCAAAAGCCTGGAGTGGTGTCGGCTTGTTCCTTGCCCGTTCGAGCCGAACGAGCTCAGCCTCCAGCAGGGCAATCTGCTCTGACGGAGGAACACCCTCTCCGCGCAGGGCACGAGCTGCATCAATGGCCGCTTGGAGCGACTTTCCCAGCTCCGTCGATGGCGATCCTTCCTTGAGATCTTTTCTGGGGACCGCTGCCCGCAATGCATTCAAATCGATACCTTCTTCCATAGAGAGCAAAGTTAAGAAATTACTTTTTTCCTACTTGTGCTTTTCCTTGTTACGCTTTTCCTTCTCGAGCCGTTCTTTTTCTTCCTCTTCCGCATCGTCTTCATCAGGTTTCGGCAGGGGAATTCCGTTCGGGCCCATGAGCGCCGTATTGGACTTCAGGATTTTCTTGGCAGCATCAACGAGCTTGTCTTGGATAACCGTCTCCTGCGTGCCGGACACCATATCCTTCACGATCGCCGTGCCGTCGAGGGCTTCTTTCTGGCCGATGATGATAGTCACTTCGACACCGATGCGATGCGCGACGCGCAGCTGACTTTTGAGCGTACCGCGACCGAAGCTCTCAGCGATAAGGATGCCATTCTTCTCGAGGTCAGCGAAGAGGCGGAGAGATTTTTTCTTAGCCATATCGCCGAGCTGAGCGAGGAAGACACGCGGCTTGGGTTCGATATACGGTTTGACCTGAGTACGCTTCATCTCGAGGATGATACGGTCGAGACCAAGACCGAAGCCGATAGCCGGGGTCGGCTCACCACCCAAGCTCTTGACGAGATTGTCATAGCGACCGCCACCACCAAGTGAGTACGTGCGACCCTCCTTGTCAGTCGAACGGATCTCGAACACTGTACGGGTGTAATAGTCGAGACCCCGCACGAGACGGGTATTGATCGTGTATGGGAGCTCGAGCTCATCGAGGTATTCGAGGAGACGCTTGAAGTGGTCACGCGACGTCTGATCGAGATAGTCGAGAGATTGCGGCGCATGCGTCGTGATCTGGATACATTTCTCTTCCTTACAGTCGAGGATACGCATCGGGCTCGTCGCCAGGCGTTCTTTGCAGTTCTGACAGAGACGATGTTTCTGACTTTCCAGATAACGGACGAGCACTTTTTCATAATCGCGGCGCGATTCCGGCGTCCCGATAGAATTCACCTGGAATTCAATGTTCTTCAAGCCGAGGTCACGAACCACGCGGAAGGCAAGCTGGATCACCTGGGCATCGAGAATCGGATCCTCTTCGCCAAAGACATCAAAATTCGCCTGCCAAAATTCACGGTACCGACCCTCTTGCGGACGATCATAGCGATAGACTGGCCCTATCGAGAAGAGTTTGATCGGCTTCGGTAAAACCCCCATCCCATGCTCAATATAGGCGCGGACGATACCAGCGGTAAATTCGGGACGGAGCGCTACCCGATCGCCGCCACGTGTGTTGAAGACATACATCTCCTTGTCGATGATATCCGTGCCGACACCGACGGAACGCGTGAAAAGGTGGGCGTACTCAACAAGCGGGATATCGATGCGGCGATAGCCGTACTCGAGCTGCGCGTGCGAGAGGATGCGGCGGACCCGCTCCCAGTACGGCTGCTCATCGGGTAGGATGTCGCGCATACCGCGAAGCGATTGAAGCAAGATTTCTTCCTGCATCGTAACTGGTACTGATTCGGCGACTGGCTTCTTCACCACTTTCTTCACGGGCGATGTGACCTTCTTAGGGGTAGCTGGTTTTTTCATGACTTTCTTTTTCGTGGTCTTAGCCATATGCGTGGCATGAATTAATTGATCTCTACTTTTCACTCACATTAATACAAATTGAACTCTGACACCGGCCAGGCCCGCAGCAGCACCTCACCAATCACCGCCGTCTTCTGGATAGGGCCAAAGGCACGCGAATCGTAACTGAAGGTCCGATTATCTCCCAGTACAAAGTACTCAGACTCGGAGACGGACGTCTTCGGGAGGTCGGACGTCTTCAGTGCCGGGTCGAGATAGGCCGTCTCATCCAGGGCATAGCCGTCTGGATGGACCGTGCTATAGATATAGACCTTGCCGCCCTTGATCTCGACACTCTCCCCCGGGAGTCCGATGACGCGCTTGATGAAGAACTGACTCGGATCCTTGGGGAAACGGAAGACTACCGGCTCTTGGCGCTGGAGCTCGCGGAACGGCCTGACCTCCATGCCCGTGAGTGGAATCTTGGTGTACTTGTAGCCGAATTCGCTCACTACCAAGTACTCGCCATCATCGAAATTCGGCTCCATTGATGCACCCTGGACAAAAAACGGTTGGAACAAAAAAGCGCGAATCGGTATAATGACGACCGCAGCCAAGACGAGCACTTTAATCATCTCCAGGAGGAGCGCACCGGTCGAGAGATACTCTTCTTCCGGCTCGATTAGCCTGGTGACTGGTGACTGTGACGAATTCTCTTCCATAACGCAATTGCGATGAAGGGTTTCAAAAAACGACAAGCAGTGTTGGATACCATGAGCCGTTGACCGATAGCTATCAAACTCTACTGACAACAATAAAACAACCCGATTGTACCACCATTTTCACTCCATATCAAGGGTTTGAAAATGGCTAAGATGAAGCTTATGTCACCTATCTCTCCTATAAAACCAACTGCTACCCGCCACAAACGGGGGTTTTCCCTGGGTTCGACGGTGGCCACACTAGCTCCAACTGAAAACAGGCGATGCATCTTCCTCCCCTTCACAACTATTGTCATCATCCTTTTTGCCTTTCTCATCGGCACAGCGCTCGTGATTGGAGTCCGCTTCACCCGATCCTTTCATTTCGAAAATCGCGAACTCTCCTTCATCGACAGTGTCCGCATATTCGGTGACACCCTCCTCGGCACCGGGAGCACACTCAAAGGCGAGAGCGACGGCCGGGTGAACATCCTCCTCCTCGGCCGAGCCGGCGAGAAGTATCCTGGCCGCAATCTGACGGATACAATCATGCTCCTCTCAATCGATACGGCCAAGCAGCGAATCGGCCTCCTTTCCCTCCCACGTGACCTCTTCGCTCCTATTGGGAAGAGTGGACTCTCTACCAAATTGAATTCCCTCTACCAAATTGGATTGAACGAAAACGAAGGGGTCGGGATTCTCCGTGAGAGCGTCTCCCACATCACCGGTCAGCCGATCCAGTATTCTGCGATGATCGACTTCGATGGCTTCGAACGGATGATCGACGCCCTCGGTGGTATCCAGGTCGAAGTGAAGCGCGATATCTATGACACACGCTACCCCGGAAAAAACTACAGTTATGAGACATTCGAGCTCTCAAAAGGCTGGCAGAAACTCGACGGCAAGACCGCACTCAAGTACGCACGTGAACGCCACGATGATCCAGATGGTGACTTCGGCCGGGCCAAACGACAGCAGGACATCATGCAGGCCGTCCGCGACCGGGTCTGGTCGATGCCGACGATTCTCAACCCTTTCGCGCTCTCGAGCTTCCTCCAGAGTCTCGGTGAAAGCATCACGACCGATATCGCGCCCGAAGAAGTCGGCCGCTTCGTCGAACTCGCCCGAAAGCTCGATACAAAGAATGTCTCAACAATCGTCGTCGATGCCTGGAAGAAAGAAAGTCTGCTGCGCGTTTCACATATCAACACAGCGAACGGCCGAGCCTTCATCCTCGTCCCACGAAGCGGTACCTGGAGCGAGATCCAGGACGCCGCCAAGCACCTCTTTGAAGAAAATATTCGGAGCAAGCGCGAGGCCACAATGAAAGACGAAGCCGCCCATATCCTCATCGTAACGACGCCCGCATACCGGACGAGTGCCGAAGCACTCACTGCTGATCTTCGGGAAACATTCCCCGGCGCCTCGGTAAAGCTCGAGAGTCGCAGCACTTTGGAAAAGACCACCGAAACCGCTATCATTCAAGACATGCGCGGGTTGCGGACACCCTACACCCTTGATTCGCTCGTCGCACGCTACGGACTTGATCCAGGAACAGTCTCCGAGGCGGCTACACCCACCGGCCGCGGCGATGCCGATCTAGTTATCCTCTACACCCGGTCTGGATTCGCACCCTTCACTGCGCCCGATACCGAGACCGTCGATGCAGTCCTCAATACGCCCGATTTCCAGGAACCACTCGCTCCCCAAGAAAATCGATTCACCCGCTAAACACCCAGCCTATGCCCACACCACTCATCATCGTCGGACTTGGTAATCCCGGTCCGGAGCATGATCAGACCCGCCACAATGCTGGATTTCTGGCTCTCGACGCGCTCCAGCGGGGATTTAGCGCCAGCGACTTTCAAATGGATTCGAAGTTCTATGCCACCCTCACCACTGTCCTCATTGACGGAAAGAAGGTGATGCTCGTAAAACCAACAACATATATGAATAATTCCGGCCGGGCCATCCGGTCACTGGTTGATTTCTACAAACTCGATCCGAAGCACCTCGTTGTCATTCACGACGATCTCGACATTGCCCCTGGCACGCTCCGCACCACAGAAAGTTCGCGGGCTGCAGGAAATAACGGTGTAGAAAGTATTATCGAAACACTCGGTACACAGGATTTCTTCCGCATCCGACTTGGTATCGGTCGGCCCACTGAAACGGAAGGTGTCTGTATGCCGTCCCACGACTATGTCCTCAGTCGCTTTTCTGAGGAAGAATATACCGCGCTCGAAAAACTGTTCCCCGAAGTCGAATCAATCGTCCGAACCCGGCTCAGTGCCGAATGCTTCAAAAGAAAATAACCCCTGGTCTATCAACAGGTCAGGGGTTTCTATGTGTCACCAGAAGGAAAGATTCCGTCGGTAGCCAAAGAAAAAACCGCCGGACTCTAGAAGCCAAGCAGTCTGAAACCCGCATCACCCTTGATTAGCCACTACGCCAGAGTCCCCGATGCTTCGATGCGACCAGCACTCGGTAAAGCGGTACCGCGGCAATCGCGGCTAGGGTGCATACCACCAGATACATGGACCACCCGCCACCAAAGACGAACACCTTGACTGGGAGAGCCATGAAAGAGAGGGCCTGGACGATGAACCCCATCCCCTGTACGAAGTGCTGCTGCAAAATCCAGGTGACGGCACAATAGATCATAAGGCCGACAAAGAAGACCTGACCCAGAATCGCCTGCCGTGAAGCTCCGACCAGTCGATCACCATCGCCGAAAGCGAGAGGCCGATGACGAATGAAATCCCAGTCATGAGGAGACCGAGGCCATAAGCTGAGACCATGTAAAGAACTGCTTTTCCCATACTATCTCCTTTCGTGAAGTTCCAGGGATGCCCGATACTAACATCCCATGCAAAAAATATCAATAAAAAAGAGACTCGGATGAGCCTCTTTTTTGGGGAGAGTGGTTCGAGGAAGGGAAAATTACTTCTTGTCCTTCTTTTCCTCTTTCTTGACGTCCTTCTTGGCGTCACCTTCAGCTGGTGCGTCTGGAGTTTCCTTCACCACACCTTCGACTTTGGTCACATCCATCTCGACTTTCTCCTGGAGCGAAGACATCTCGGCATCGGTGCGCGGACGCATGACGGTCGCGACGATCGCTTCGAGGGTTTCGAGCATTTCGACACCGGCTGGGAGTTTGATATCGGACACCTTGATCTGACTGTCGAAGTCGACGAGCTGGGCCAAGTCAATCATGAAGGAGTGTGGCAAATCTTTTGGAAGACACTTCACCTTTACTTCATCGAGGTTTCGAACGAGGACACCACCGAGCGCTTTCACGGCTGCCGCCTCTCCGATAAAGTCGAGCGCCACGTCGGTCTCAATCTCTTCGTTCATGTTTACCTGATAGAAATCAATATGGGTGAAACGGCCCGAGAGTGGATCCACCTGAACATCGTGGACGAGGACGTTAACCCCCTTCTTGTCGCCGAGGACGAGCTCGACGAGCGTACTCTCACCAGCGGCCTTGAAGACTTTCTTGAAATCAATTTCCTTCACCGAGAGATTGATGGTCTCTTTCTTATGACCATACTGAACGGCTGGAATAAAACCGCTTTCACGGAGCTTGGTGAGATCCTTCCCGGCTTCGGTGCGCTCCAATACGTTGAGTTTCAGTGTCTCCATACGAATGCTTCAGTCAGTTTAACGAGTAGTTTCAAAAAATGCGACTAGCGAATGAGTTCGTCGACAAGTCCCTGATGCTCTTTCAGAAATTGATGGACCTGGAGCACCTCATCGCTCGAGATCGTCTCGCCCTTGAAGAGACGCTTCGCTTCACCTTGCTCCAAATCAGTCAGCACTCCCATCGAGACCGCACCGACCGGCGACATCGAGACATAGACCAGGCTCGAGGCTCGGCAGTTTTCGCAGGCAAGATGTAGTGTTGAACGCTTATCTTCCTGATCAAGGAGGAGCATCTTCGCCGGCCGATACTCTTTGCTACAGACCGGGCAATGGATGAGCGCCTTTAGGTTTTCGAGATTAGGTTTCATGGAGTGGGTTGGGAAGTCTTTTTCTTAACGAAGCTGCTGAATTTTGAGCGAAAACCCTGAAGTCCGACAAATCGTAGCCGTACTACGAGAGGAGGAATGAATGGGTTTGCAGCCAAAATTCAGAAGCTGCAGTAGAATACGGACTTTTCAACACGCTCCCTTTTTGCAGTGTATCAAAAAATGCCTTCAAACAGCAATTTTCGAGTAAAAGCAGTGTATCAAAAAGAGGGAGCTCGGTCAACTCTGAATCCGAAAAAAGAAAAAAGCCGACCCGGTGTTGCCGGACGGCTTGGAAGAACAGGTAGCTCAGTAGTTTCGAGCCGTTGCTCGGAAGGCTCCGAGCTGAGCAGGGATGGTCATGCCCGCCAGCATGCAGAGCTCGCAGAAATTCCGAGCATCCGCTTCGGTCTTGATCTCGCCGCGGACTTCTTCGTTTACCCATGACCAGTGTTTCAGGTTTTGATAGGAGAAGAGACTGAGCACACGACTCAATCGGCCATTCAGATAGGCCACCTGGAAGATTGAGAGAAGCATGACCCTGCCCCGAGGCGTGAAGAGATCAATCGACTTCTCTGCTTCACTGTGTAGTGACTGAGGCACCGTATCCATGAATGCCTGGTAGGCCGCCACATACTCAGGATCACCGAACACGGACTGGGATCGCTCATGCCTGAGAGCAACCGCCTCAAACGCCTCGTGCTGCCCGGGGATGATCTCCAGATGCTGAATACCGTCCGGCCGAACTGCGGACGAGCTGAGAATCGGCTGAGCTTTTCCGAAAGGCCGGAGCACCATGCCGTAATAGGAACGTATCTGCCCTGGGAAGCGGAAATCATCACGACTGCCTGCCCCATCGATGACGACGACTCGTGGCTCTCGGAAATGAGACTTCGTACCACCCTGACAGACAACCAGACTGGTCACCGGATCAAGGACCAGGAAGTAGTACCGAGAGCTTGCACTATCGACACTGAAGCAGTCCCTGGACTCCAAATCACGAAGGAGGAGACGGGATCCCGTCCCTGGCGCCTGCTTTGCATCGCTGGGGATGGTTATATACTCAAAATCAATCACATCAACTCCTCTACTTTACGGATGGTTACAAAATTATGAAAAGGAACGCCTTCAGTTTCTATCACGATTTCTGAGAAAAATCAAGACGAAAGAAAAGAGAGTCCATCTAGGCGCTCTCCGTAGTATCACTCATCAATGTGAATCGTGGGGCGATCTTTCCCTCCCACTCTACCCACTCCCGCCATTCGCGGAGAGGGCGAGTAAAGAGCGGCGCATCAGGATTTTCGTACATCGGCTCATACACCACCATCCACTCATCATCGTTTGAATGCAACGCGAGCGCCTTCACCCGGTACCGGTCACCTTTGTAGTGACGATAGATCTCACCCTCTTTCGGAGTGTCGACTGGACGTGGTACTTTGTTGCCTCTCATAGATTTTCAGTCTCAAGAATCATCGGAAGGTGATCAGATACCTCGACATTCGGAACGGAAAAACTCTTCACTCCTATTTCTGGACTCAGGAAGACATAGTCGGAAAAAAGATAGGGCGTATTGGGGTAGAGGTCCCAGGAGAGATGATTGCGCGTCGTTGGAATAGCATATTCACGGATCAGGTCTCGGTATCCGAATTTTTCAAAAGCCCGAATACTGGAAGCTTCAGGAAGCATATTGAAGTCGCCGCCGACAATTCTCGCTCCGCGCTTTCCACTCAGATACCCGAGCAATTCCTCAGTCTGCCGGAGACGGGCCGGGAAATCAAGCTTTGCATCAGTATCGAGAAACTGGCCATTCTCATACTTCCTAGCGGTACCGTGGACATTGAGGAGAGTCATCCGACGGCCTGATACATCCTCAATCTCTACACCGATGGCAGCACCGATTTCATCATCTGATTGCAGCAGTTCCGCTGAGTCCACGATGGTACACCGCTGATGGATGAGTGTCGCCACCGAAAAATCCGCCTTGTACCCAGCATGCTTCTCTGACGAAAAGACGCAATGTTCCGGAAACACCGAGCGAACGATTTCCGTTGCCTCATCAGTAAATTCTTGAAAGCAGACGACATCAGTATCTGACTGCTCTCGAAGAAAAGATCGAAGTGGTTCTGCGACCTTTCCGTGCCAAACATTGAGGAAAAGGATTTTCATCGCCTCAGTCTACACGTCGAGATTCTTTACGCTCTTCGCATGTGTCTGGATGAAACGGCGCCGTGGCTCAACTTCGTTCCCCATGAGGATATCGAAAAGTCGATCGGCCTCTTCGGCATCATCGATCGTCACCTGAAGCATGAGGCGCCGATCCGGATCCATCGTCGTCTCCCAGAGCTGATCCGGATTCATTTCTCCGAGACCTTTGTAGCGCTGGATATTGATACCAAAGACATTCTCACCGCCTTCGCTGTTCGCATCCAGCACGACCTCCGCTTCCTCGGTGAGTGTTTCAGTTTTTGCCTCAGCAGCTTTTTTCTTAGCAGCTTTTGCAGTCTTGTTCGCTTCAGCAATCGCTTTCATCGCTTCCACCACCTTGTCTTTTTCCTCTTCGGTATAGGCATAGCGAATGTCTTTTCCTTTCTGGAGACGATAGAGTGGCGGCTGAGCGATGTAGATGTAGCCTCCCCGCACGAGCTCCTCATAGTAGCGATAGAAAAATGTGAGGAGGAGCGTCCGGATATGTGAACCGTCGACGTCGGCGTCCGCCATGATGATGACCTTGTGGTATCGGAGCCGAGAAATATCGAACGTCTCACCGATACCAACACCGAGTGCGATAATGATCGGCTTCAAAGTATCTGACTTCACGACCTTATCAATCGTTGTCTTCTCGACGTTCACGAGCTTGCCCCGGAGTGGGAGGATGGCCTGGAACTCACGATTCCGTCCCTGCTTGGCGCTGCCACCGGCCGAGTCTCCCTCGACGATGTAGACCTCGGAACGGCTCGCATCGCGGCTGGAACAGTCGGCGAGTTTACCCGGGAGTGTCATCCCCTCGAGTGCACCCTTCCGAATCACAGCGTCTTTAGCGGCGCGGGCGGCGATACGGGCTCGGACGGTCAAGACGCACTTTTCAATGATGGCTCGAGCATTGTGAGGATGCGTTTCCAGGTACTCCATAAAGGCTTCTGCGACGACGGTTTGGACCGCGCCACGCACTTCGGAATTATTCAACTTGTCCTTGGTCTGGCCCTCAAACTGCGGGTTGGCGAGTTTCACCGAGACAACAGCGGTCAGTCCCTCCCGCAAGTCATCGGAAGAGAACGTTCCTTCCTTTTCCTTGATGAGATTATTTTTCTTGGCATAGTCATTCAGGACCCGGGTCAGAGCCATCTTCAGTCCCGTGACGTGAGTGCCACCGCCCGGGTTCACGATGTTATTGGCGAAAGAGAAAAGGTGCTCCTTGAAGCCATCTGTATACTGGAGTGAGGCTTCGACATAAATATCATCGACGGTTTTCTCGACATAAAACGGCATCTCATTCTTCACTGCTTTGCCGCGGTTGAGAAACTTCACAAATGAGATGATGCCCGAGTCAAAGTAAAAGCCGTGCCGGACGGTGAGGTGCTCGTCTGCTTCTGAGAGTACCTTGCGCCGGTCCTCACAAAGGATTTTCACTCCCTTGGTGAGGAAAGCCTGATACCGCAGGTACTCAAGAATCTTGGACCAGCTATAAGCGATTTCGGGGAAAATTTCTGGATCAGCCTGAAAAGCAACGGTCGTTCCAGTCTCATCTGACTTGCCGATCGGCTTCACATCTGCTTTCGGCTTGCCTTGCTTGTATTCTTGATACCAAATCTTCCCCTGGCGACGAACAGTCACTCGAGTGACTACAGAGAGCGCGTTCACGACTGACACACCGACACCATGGAGGCCACCAGAAATCTTATAGCCTTCGCCGCCGAACTTACCGCCGGCATGGAGCACGGTCAAGACCGTTTCGAGTGCGGACTTCTTCGTCTGCGGATGGATGTCGACTGGGATACCGCGGCCATCGTCTGTCACCTCGACCCAATTATCCGGGAGGAGTCGGACGAGGATGTCCGTCGCGTGACCAGCCATCGCTTCGTCGATGGAGTTATTTACCACTTCCCAGACGAGATGATGGAGGCCTTCTGGCGACGTACCACCGATATACATGCCAGGGCGCTTCCGCACTGGATCGAGGCCCTCTAGGACCTGGATGGACTTCGCACCATAACTTTCTTCGGTGGTCTTGGATTTGGCCATAGGGATAGTGAAAGGCTAAGATTGGCGGAATTGGCGGAAGGTGAATTCGATGAGCAGTATGAGGGCGAAGAAAAGGAGCGCTCCCCACCAGGTCAGATACCCGAGGAATTGGGCGAGGGCGACACCGGTCGCATAGAGCCCGAGCAATATGCCCTGCCGAAAAGCAGTGCCGAGATAGGCTTCGGCTGCCCGCTCATCGAGAAACCGTCGAGCGAGATTGAGGAGACCGAGGAGTACGAAGAGCGAGACGAGAACCGTAAGCGCCAAGAAGAAGCAAATCTGCCCCCAAATCGTCAACGTCGACGGATCCGCTCCAAAAATGAAAACGCCGAGGACGCCGAGGGCCGCGAGCGCGAGGAGGCGAGAGGTGATCACTACGATAGAGAGGCGCATGCGAAAGGTACGCAAATCGAACACAAAACACTACTTCTAGTATACGGCCTTTCGAGTGCCTTGGCAAGCATTTATTTGCCTCAAATAAAGGAAAACCTGCCAGTTTCTTGGCAGGCGAATCAGCCTTCTTTCGAACTTTTTCCAGGATGCTAGGCTCGGGAAACGTAAGTCCCCTTTTCCGTGTTCACGATGACTCGGTCCCCCGTCTTGATGAAGAGCGGAGTCGTGAGTGACATACCGGTCTCGAGCGTCACCACTTTGTCACCGCCCGATGCCGTATCGCCCTTCAGTCCCGGAGGAGCGTCTGCCACAACAAAGGTCATCTTGATTGGGAGTTCAATATTGAGTGGCTTACCATTCCAATTCAGGATTGTGACTTCGGTCCCGTCGATGAGATAATTGGCTAAACCGCCAAGGGTGTCCTTGTCAAGCGCGAACTGGTCATAATCAGCCATGTCCATGAAAGTATATTCGCCTCCCTCATGGTAGAGATACTGCGCCTTCGATTTCGTCACTTCGGCCTCCTCGACCTTGTCCTTGTCCTGAAAGGTGTAGTCGATGATGGCACCCGAGAGGAGATTCTTCAGCTTGGTCCGCATGACGGCTCCACCACGACCAAGGAAACTATGCTGATACTCGACGACGACATACGGCTCCTCATTCCAGAGGAGACGCTTGCCGGTCTTAATTTCAGTCAGATTGAGCATACAAATAACTTACAAACGATAACTAACCACTTACAACATTATGAGCCCAATTTCTTTTTAAAACCCCCCATCTGCCTTGCTATCCCACTGACCATCTCATACACTGAGGAAAAATCTTCTTCAGTTATCAGATTCTTTGCTTTGAGGGTCTCAATCGCTGCTAGTGTTTCACAATAGTGAGCTGAGCGATATCCCCAGGAAACGATTTATCTCTTTATCTGACGACTTGCCACCGCCTTCGGCAATATTGAGTACTACCGAGAACGACGAGCGTACTAGCTGACTACCTAAGTCGTAACGATACTCTCTAGGAAACCCTTGAACAAGTCCGTTACGAAAACAAAAACCCCTGTGCAGATCGATAAACTGGCCACTCCAGAAACCGAAATTGTTGCATAGGCCTGTTGTTCGTTGCCGGTAGTTCGTTGATTGTTTATTTCACGACGTATGGGATGAGCGCCATGAAACGAGCGCGCTTGATGGCGAGCGAGAGGTTGCGCTGTTCGGTCGAAGTGAGACCAAAACGCTTCGGAGGGTAGATTTTCCCCTGAGAATTGAGAAAACGGCGGAGGAAGTAGGCATCCTTATAATCGAGGCGGCCGAGTTTCTTGCGTGAGTCTGAATCGAGGGTCATAGTGATACTTTAAAAATAAAAATACAGAATGGAAATTTAGATTTTGAAATTTGTAATTTCCATTTAGAACGGTACGTCTTCGATTTTGATCTCCTTCTCATCGTCGAGATTGATAGTCGGGATCTCTTCCTCCTGAACCGGAGCGGCATTACGATTCGAGGCTGAAGCGTTCGACTGAGAGCGTGGTGTACTACCGCCAGCCGTTGATCCTTGCGTCCGGGAGCCGAGCTGCATGTTTTCACCGACGACTTCAGTCACACGACGCTGGCTCCCGTCCTTCGCCGCATACTCGCGGGTCTGGAGCCGACCCTCGACGAAGAGCTCTTGGCCCTTGGTGAGGTATTGGCCAGCGATCTCTGCCTGACGTCCCCAGAGGATGACGGTATGGAATTCAGTCTTCTCCTGTTTCTGGCCGCCCTTGTCAGTCCAAAAATTGTTCGTCGCCATACCGATGGTCGCGACACTCTGTCCGGTCGGTGTAGTGCGGATTTCCGGATCACGAGTGAGCCGACCGACGAGGATAACCTTGTTCACATTCATAGGGGTGAAGTTAGAAAGTTAATAGATAGCAGGTTAGTGGGTTACGTGTGGATGATACCGAAGAGGGAGCTAAACTCCATAACGCTTTCATTCATCAACACGTGACACATCTTAGATGTCCAATTTCTCTTTCAGTTTAGCATCGATCTCCTCTTGGCTGGCCTGCTTCGCTGGCTGAGCAGCTGCCACCGGCACAGCTGGAGCGAGGGCGGGAGTTGAGGCACCCATCGGGGTCGTGGCCGGTCGTTCACGACGGAAACCGCGAGCGCGAGGGTCTTTCTTCGTGTATTCTGTTCGCTCAATTGGCTTGAGTTCTGGGAGTGAGTCTGCGCGGAGGATGAGCACTCGGAGGATATTCTTCGAGAGAGCAAACTTGCGATTCAGCCGCGTGATCGTGTCACCCTTGGCCATCTCCACTTCAAACTCCTTCGAAGAGAGTTCGCTCTTGTCCGGCAAGGTAAAGCGGCGGGCAATATAAATTCCCCGGGTCTCGTCTTCAACTTCGTAGGCGAGCTTGCGCTTATCCTGGGTCTCCGGCGCCAAGAATTCGGCTCCTTCTTCGAGGCAAATACCCTCGACTTCAGCTCGGATCACATCGAGCGATGGTTCCTTGCTTTCCCCGATCAAATAAAACAATTCGTACTCACGCATACCTATTCAGTGCTTAGTAGTTTATAGATAAAAAAATCCCACAAACATGAAGACCGTCCGTGGAAACGATTGGCTCCTGTCTCGTAGCTACTGAGTCGTATCGAAGCACTATGACACTTCGACTCGCCAGCTTTGGAACTGGCTCACTCGGCATTTACAAGCGGGAACCTATGGACTTTCTTTAGTTGTGTAGAGAGCCTATCAGACTCTGACGCTTCTGGCAAGCCAACAACGCCTGTTGGCGGGATGGCTTGCCTCAGTAGTGGACGTCTCGGATGCAGACTACTAAAACGGGGCCACTTCCTTCCAGTTGAAGTCACAAGTCCGCGTTCCGGTACAGTTAACGGTCCCACCGCAGCCATCATTGATGGGGAAGCTCTCACCCGAGCATTTGTTCGCCGCTGTTTCGGCTGGTCCAGTGCTCGTACAGGACACGCTCGGCGTGCACGGCACCGAGGCAGTGATCGACGCTGAGAAGCCGCCTGGATAAGTCGCGGTGATAGTCGTCGAGCCGCCCGAGACACCAGTGAGGAGGCCTTTACTGCCACCATTGTCGACCGTCGCCACACCCGGGTTCGCACTCGACCAATTCGATCCACCGGTCACTTCGACCGCGCTCGTGAGATCGCCACAATTGACCGTGCCACCAGAAACCGTATAGGCCCGGAGTGGGGTCGAGAGACCGATACCCACTGCAGCGGAGGTCGGACAAATGCCGAGGTCGGTCGGCGGAGCATCGACTGTGATAGTTACAGAATCACTTGCACTCCCACTCACTCCAGTACAGTCAAGCGTAATAGTGTGAACCCCATTCGTCAGAGCCGGGTAGGAGTAGTTAACGGGACCACCTGTCGTTGTAAAGAACCTATCGAAACCATCCACGCTAACTATACAGGTGTCCACCCCTGAAGATGTCCAAGAAATTGCCGCGATATCATTCGCATCAATCGTCGCTGATCCAATAGCTAAGGCTGAACCGATATCGAAAAACTGCAGCACACGCTGCCACCACGGTGCTGGGGCAGACACAACAACAGTAGTGGTCGCTGAAATGACGGCTGACGGCCCGCAGGAGAGGGTTACCGGCGCACAGTAGGCATCCGTATGTTCCTCATCGACATTAGTTGGTATTTGATACCAACGCGTACCAACCATCACTTCGCCAGACAGACAGCGTGCCTCCTTGAAGCCTCCCCAGAGCACTGTACTGGCATTGGGAGCCGATCTCCAGGAGGGTGTACCGATGGTGGCACCCGGGAGCGGCGCACAGTAGGCATCAACATGCTCTTCATCGACCGCGGAGTAAATTCCATACATCCGCGTCCCGACCATGACACTTCCGGCTGGACAGACGGCTTCTTTATAGCCCACTACATAACCATAGGCGTTCGGCGCCTCTACCCAGACCGGCGCACCGAGGGCGCCCGCATTCGGAGCACAAGACGCCTGGACATATTCTTCGTCGACAGCCTTCGTCCACTGGTAGTCACGTGTGCCTACCATCGCTTCCCCGGCGCCGCAGAGCGACTCCTTGTAACTCAAACCGGCCCAGAAATTACCACCCGTGACGCTCGCCCAGCTCCCAGTTCCGAGGACACAGACCGCTGGCGGCGCAGTAGAGCAGATCGGGAGCGACGAGA
>Ga0163144_10003728_pt1 | contig 34687 bp, 27 predicted proteins | sample OliLak19BULKMAT1_FD_123175 | JGI IMG/M metagenome (GOLD analysis project Ga0163144, IMG submission 123175) | Freshwater microbial mat bacterial communities from Lake Vanda, McMurdo Dry Valleys, Antarctica - Oligotrophic Lake LV.19.BULKMAT1 | ecosystem: Environmental > Aquatic > Freshwater >...
AGCACGAACAAGACCTTCTGCCGCCTTCGGCGGCAGACCGGCTTGAGGTAGATCGTTGAGAGAGGCTCGAGACCGGCAAGAATAGTTGTCGCCACCGGCAGGAATAGTTGACGCCAGACAGCCCCCCCTGAAAAGCGCAGTGCGAGACCCTGAGTAACGGCAACATTGGCCACGCCCCCGAGACTCCTCGTTCCTAGATTGGCGATCCCCGCCGAGGCTTCAGCTTCAAAGCGGTCGTGGGGCTTCCGGGTCACGTAAGCGACGGCGCCGCCTGTGGCATTTCGGCCCCACAAGGCGCCTTGCGGACCTTTCAGGATCTCGATCCGCTCGAGATCGAACACCGCGAAGTCGGCCATCGCGTTGGACGGCAGATAGGACTCGTCGAGGTACAGCCCGACATTGGGCGTGTTGTTGACATTGTAGTCCTGCAGGCCGACGCCCCGGATGACTAGGACGGGATTGGCGTTCCCGAAGGGCTTGTTTAGACCAACATTGGGCTCCAGCGTCGCGATGTGTCGGCCTGTCGAATCCGGTAGGCCTCGGTCTGTTGCTGTGTCAGCACCGAGACGGTAACTCCGGTGCGATAAGGGTCCTGCTGGCGTTTCTGCGCCGAAACGGTCACTTGTTCGAGAGGGTCCGCCGAGGCGACCAAAGGCAACGCGAACAACAAACCGCCCCGCGCGGAGGGACGACGAACCTTTCCAGTCCTCAAACTGCGGATTCCCGTTGAACACCTCGTCGATCGTCCCACAAAAGTATTACAAATACACCAATTGGGGGATGGCACGAATCGGGCGCCCAGCGACAAGCCGTATACCCCAGTTGGTGTATGCGCGAACTCGCATTCTTGGTTTCGCCGTGACTGGAATGGGTTTCGGAAGGACTGGCCCCCTGCCCGAAACTTCAGTCTCAGATGACGCGGGCGGTTCGAGACAAGCGCAGGCCAACTGCGCGGATCGCGGTCATGCATATGCCAGTAGCCTTGGGGCTAAGAGGTCGCGCGAGTCGGAGTTGCGCAGTAACTCAGGTTCTGCGGAAGCTCAAATTCAATCGATGGTGGAGGTAAGCCACCGCTATTCACTCGCGGCACCGCGACATGACTCGTCTCCAGGCGGCACTAGCGCGCGGTGGCTAACGGGCCCATCTTGGATGGGCGCGGCAAACTTCCGGCGACAAAATTCCCGCGGTCACTTTCTCCGATACGCCAGAACCATTGTGAGTCGACGCAAAGGAAGGGTTGCGTTTAGCCGGTGGTGCGTCCCAGCCCCAACGCCTTCAGATCCAGCGGCGCGGAGGGCCAACTTTCCACGGATTCAGCGCAGCGGAATCCGCTGTCCAGCACCGCTCCTGGCGCCGCAAGTCTCCTGAGAGCGAGTCGTTGGAAATACGGATGCAAGAGGAGCCATGAACCGCCCCGTAGAACGCGCTGCCCCAGTACGCGGCCTTCGGTCCACTCGGCGACCCTGCTTCCTTCTTTGTACGCCGGCGTGGCGGCGGGGTCATCGCCCCAAGGAAAGACGTGCCCGTGGGGCCCGCGGGCGGTGTGCTCCCACTCATCCTCAGTGGGCAGTCTCTGGCCTCGCCAACGACAGTATGCCCGCGCCGACTCGAGATCCATACCGGCGACCGGACCGAGAGCGGCGGCCTCACCCCGTCGGAACGAGGCGTCCCGCAAGCTGCGCCAGTTCCGCCCGGCCGTGGCGACGTCACGTCCACGTCCCAAGTCAATCGCGAACAGGCGCCCATCGGTCTCCGCGGCGCTACGCCGGCCGGTTGCGCGCACGAACGACTCATACGCGGCGTTCGTGATCGGCGCGGCGTCGATCGCGAAAGGGCGAAGCGAGACGTTCCGGTGCGTCTCGTCGGCAATGTCGATGCGGCGGCAGCGCAGTGCGCGCAGTTGCGCGGACTGGCAGAGTTCCATCGCCTGCGCCATCTGGGCGTCGTCAGAGCCGAGGTGCGCGACACGTGGCGCGGACCGAACCGCAGATCGAAGAAGATCCAGAACCTTCTCCGCGCGTCCCTCCGCCATCGCAGATGTCTCGCCAGTCGGGGAGGCGTTGAGCAATCGCAGGGCCTGGCGCAGCCGCTCATCGTTTCCGTCCACATTGAGCGCTGAAACGTTCAGTGCGGCCGCTTTTGCCTTGTCCAGAATTACGGTCCGGGCGGTCGATAAGGGTGCCGCGTCCTTCGGCGTTACGGAGGTCGACTCCTGATTGACGATCCACGCGCCGGCCGCCGTTGAGAGCACACCCGCCAGGAGCGCCGCGGGCCACCAGCGGCGGAACGCGGGCCGCCATCTCCTGGCGTCCGAGAAGGCCGCGGCGAGAGGCTCGACGGCACTCGTGCGTTCTTGCCGATCGAATGCCATCGCGCGCGCCAGCGCCTGCTGCTCCCGCCGGCCCAGCTGTTCAAGGCGTGGAGCGCGCACTCCGCGGCCGCGTGCCTCGGCGGCGCTCAACCCTCCGAACGGGTGCCGGCCCGAGAACATCTCGTGAATCACGCACCCGAGTGCGTAGACGTCGTCCCGGGGATCCGGGAGTTCGCCGGTCTCGAGTTCGATCGAGGCATAGGCGAGGGTGACGGCGCGCGCCGCGCCGGCATCGAAGTATCCCAGCGGACCGCGCAGAACGCGGGCAATGTCGAAGTCGAACAGCTTGGCGCGTCCGGCCGAAGTGACGAAGATGTTCGAAGGCTTGATGTCGCTGTGTATGACGCTGCGATCGTGGGCGTACGCTAGAGCCGCACAGAGATCGCCGATCAGCATACGGGTAAGCGACGGCGGCAAGCCGCGTGCGTATTGTCCGTCGAGCAGCGACTGGAGGGTCTGACCACCCAGCAGCTCCATGATGACGAAGTCCCGTTCGCCGTCAGTTTCCAGCGAGTACACCGGAGCGATGTTCGGATGCGGAAGCAGACGTACCTTGCGCACCGACTCACGCAGCATGTTCAATGCGCCCGGATGCTCACGCACCTCGGTCCGCAGCAGCTTGATGGCCACCTGGACGCCCGGCATCTGCAGGTCGGCGGCGCGAAAGACGATACCCATGCCGCCCATGCCCAGCATTTCCTCCAGGCGGTAGCGGCCCGACAGGATCGAGCCTACCGTGGGGTCAACGCGGGGGCTTCCCTCGGGACCAGCAACGCCATGGAGCTTCGGCCCATGCCTCGCCTCTGCGTCGCCCTGCATCGGGCGCAGCCGGGTCGCCGCCTCATCGCTGAAAGGCGCGACGCGCAGCCGCGTGGCCGGGGCGAAATCTGCCCCGCCATCCGACGAGTCGTGTGGCGTGGCCATGGGGTGTGTTCAGCCGGCCCGGTGCAACGGCGCGATCACGGCAACCGGCTGAGCTTGCCTTCGTCCAGCTGTAGCTGCTCCGCGTCGTGCACGCGCAGGCGACCCGTGAGGACCGCCTCCCGCTGTCCCGCAAAGCGGCGTGCATCGTCACGCGGGGTCGGCAGGTTCAACGTCACATCGCCGACCCGGACGGCATAGCTCTCGGAATCGGCGTTATAGTCACCGAGACTCACGAGCGTCGTGTACTGGGCCGTCCACTCGCCTACGCGTCGAGTGTAGTCAGCGGTTGACTCGAACTGGTCGCGCTTGAGTTTCTCGATGCCCGACACTTCGGGGAGGCTCCAGAGTTTCGACGTCCGTCCCTTGCCGAGACTCAGCAGGCGCTTCCCGCTTGGCGCGAACACCACCTGCTCGACAGCGTCGATGTGGCCTCGAAGCTGGGCAATCGGTTCACCGTGTTCGAGATCCCAGAGGCTGATGCCTCCATCCGGAGCCACCGAGGCGAACAAACCCACGCCGCCTTCCTGCACGAAGGCGCCGGTCTGGCCCGGCATGCGTGCGATGGGCGTCAGCGTGCGGCCGTCATAAAGCCGCAGGCCGTCGCTCTCGCGCGCCAGGAAGCGTTGTCCGTCGGCCGATATCGCAACGAGGCTGGCATCCGAGAGCGCTTTGCGCTTCACTCGCGTCGCTGCTTCGTAGACATAAACGGTGCTGTCTGCAAGGGCGTAGTACGCCTGCTGCCCGCCCGCGGCCGACGAAAGGCGGACGAGTGCAGTGCCGCTAGCAAGTTCGATCGCTACCTTGCCGGTTGTCGCAGACCAGACGGAAACCTGGTGGTGTATACCGGTCTTCGGATCGCTCCTCGTCAGGTAGCCGAGGATCTCGGGCGTGCTACCGACGAACTGCGCATGCTGCAGTGACGCCTTGCCGCCGCCGAGCACCAGCTTCGATACCGGCTTGCCGTCCGACGTCCGCCAAACCGTGGCGTCCCCACCTTCGAAGCTGGTGAGAAGGAAGCCTCCATCAGCGCTGAACGCTATCACCTGCGGTGCCTTGCCATTGCTCGATATCCGCGCAAGCTTCTTGCCGTTCTCGAGATTGACCAGCGTCGTTTCCGACTGTGGACCGCCGGAGATGACGGCGCGGGTCTCGGAGTTCGAGACATCGACACGAGGATCGCCAACCACCTTCGTGACCGGCGGAGCCAGTGAGCGCGCGCTCTCGAGATCGAACAGGCTCGCTGCACCGCTACGCGCGATCACGAGCAGGCGACCGCTCGCCGCAAACACCTCGGCTCGCCTCGCATCGGTGCCACGGATGGTCCGGACGGCGGGCATGGGGGATCCCAGGTCGAGCAGGTTCACGGAGAAATCGTCGCCGACGCCTACAAGATAGCGGCCATCGCGGGACACCGCGGCGGACCCGAACCCGTCGTGACTCGATACGAGGCTGCCGGTGACCGTGTCCCAGATCCGGATCTGCCGGTCCTCGGTGGCGATAGCCAGACGGGCGTCATCGCGTGAGAACCGTGCCACCGTGGCGAGCGATGGCATCGACATGTTCGCCGCGAGCTGATAAGTCTCCAGGACCTTGCGCGGTATCACCACCAGCGGCGGAGATGGCTTGCGCACCATGCGCTGCTCCGACACGTCCTGGTACTCCTCGTCGGGCACATCTGCGACCAGAGTGGGCTCGACCGCGGCGCCCTTCGCGCCCCTGTTGAAATAGAACTCGCCGACCAGAGAAGAATTCTCCCAAGGCGTCTGCGCGCCCTTAGACCGCCGGATCACTTCCACGCGGACCTGCTTGAAGACGTCCTCGACCCGCAGGCCCGGCTGCGACAGGGCCAACAACAATTGCTGGGTGTAGAGACTGTTGCCACCGGCAGGCCCGTCAGCCGCGGTTGCGCCAGGCTGGGTTGCGTATCCGATGATCGTGCCGGTGCCTTGCTGGATCATCGCCAGCCCTTTCTGCGTGCCACGCGAGGTGCGCAGCAGCGGATTGTTCCGGCAGGCGTCGAGGATGACGACGTTGAGGCGATTTTTCGCCGCGTCCATCTTCCCGAGTATCTCGCTGACATTGTAGGCGCGTGCCTGGAGCTCGCTGTCGTCCTGGATGTCCGAATCGACGGAAAGGAGGAAGTTGCTGCCGCTGGACTGCACGCCGTGGCCGGCGAAGTAGAACAGTCCCACGCCTCCTAGTTTTAACCGGTTGCCGAAGTCGCGCGACGCCTGCTCAATTTCGCGACGGGACACGTTCAGCTTCTCGATGACGGTGAACCCGAGTTCACGCAGCTTGGCCGACATGGCTCGCGCGTCATTGACGGGGTTGGTCAGCGGCGAATTAGGGTAAGCGGAATTCCCGATGACCAGGGCAAGACGATTCTCCGTCCCCGTGGACGGATCGAACACCGGCACGGAGAGTGCACGCGGCTCACCGACGTCATTCTGGGCGGCAGCGCCGGCCTGCGGCAGAACGAGCAACGGCAGCAAGGCCGCGATGGCGTGCAGTGAGCGGAAAAGCCCCCTTACGTTGCGGCCTCGTGCGCCTCCGAGGCGGCGTGAAATCTGCGTCGTGTCTGTAATCACCGGCCGGATCCTCCGCTCTTCTTGTTATGTTGGCTGCGATCCGCCAGCGCGGACCTTCTGGAACTCAACCCCTGTGCAAGCCCTGTTAAGAGAACATCGATTCGATAGCCCGGCTCGATGGGTGTCAGACGGTGCAGGGTAATCGCGAATGTGAAAGCGCTCATCAATCGGCTCTGTCGACCAAGGACCGACGTGACCAATTGCCCGGGTGTGGGCTGGGAAGACACACGCACCTGGCGACGGTCCCCGGGCCAGAGATGCTCGATCCGGATCATCACTGAATGTCCTGCTGCGCAAAATTCCGGATCGCACGGGTGCCGAGGCGTTTTTCCGCAACCGGTCCGGGTGAGCGAAGTCGGCCGTCCGTGCCGCTAGGTCATTGGTTCTTCTAGCACTGAAAGTTACTCGATGCGGTCCCGGGGCGCGTACCGCATTCGGGGTATGCCGTCGTTCCGGCCCAAGCCGGACTGGCGCGGCCGAATCGGCGGCCACCCAGCGTCCAGACACGCGTCGGCGACGCCTACCCCGTTTGGGGGACGACGGTCCCGAACCCTTACGCGAAGCTTGATCTCAGCAGGAGGTGAATGACGCGTACCGGGAGTGCGCGACGGGCCTCCTGCGGCGGTCGTCGGACCGTACAGCGGACCCGAATAATAGAAGTATGAGCCTGTCCCCTTACCTGGAATTGCTGCTCGCGCCTGTCGCGGTCGGGTCACCCTGCGGGGAAGATCTCGAGTCGTTGCTCGCCGAGTTTGGGCCGCGGCGCCTGCTGGGGGGGATCACGCCGCTCGGCGACGGTCATGATTGGCGCGCTTTGCGTGATCAGGCACTCGCCGGCCTGAGGCGCTCGCACGACTTGCGGCTCCTACCGTATCTGGCTGCCGCCGTGCTGCGGCTCGAGGGAATATCGGCGGGTCTGTCGATCATCGAAGTTGCCCGTCTCTGGCTCGAGCAGCATTGGGAAGATGTGTACCCTGCGCTGGAAGATGGCGACGCATCAGGTCGCGTGGGCGCCGTCAGCGGGCTCGGGGACCGCATGGCGATCGTCGATGCGCTGCGTCGCGCGCCGATCGTCCGGCACAAGCAGTCGACGCCGCTGACCCTTCGGCAGCTCGATCTGATGACCGGTAAGCTGAAGGCGGTCGGCTCGGATAAGGCGCCTACCGAGGCACAGGTCCGCAGCGCTCTCGACAACGCGGGCCCGAACGTCCTTCAGCCACTGGCCGAGAGCGTCGCACGGGCCGCCGACAGCCTCGTGGCCATGCGTACCGTGTTCATCTTAAAGGCGATGGGGCAGTTCGTACCCGACTTTTCGCTGTTGGAGGACGAGCTCCGGAGCCTTCGCGAGGTGCTCGCGCCGGTCGATCCGGATTCCGCAAGCGCCGCGCTGCCCGCAGCTGCCGGAGGCGATGCCAGAAGTCCTTCTAGCCCAGCGTCCTCGGGGGGGGCGTCAGGGACGGCGCCGGGACAGATAGGCAGCCGTCAGGACGCGGTCCGCGCACTCGACGCCGTCGCGGCGTTCTTCCGGGCCAACGAACCGTCGAGCCCTGTGCCGCTCTTCGTGGAACGCGCTCGGCGCCTAGTCGGCAAGAATTTCGTGGAGCTCGTCACCGACGTTGCGCCCGATGCCCTGGCGCAGGTGCGACTCGCCGGAGGTCTGCGTGACGACGCGTAATCCGCTTTCCGGGCCCTTCCCAGCTCATCGCGCCTATCCGTAACCGGAGTCAATCACATGTCCAAGGCGAACAGTCAGAAGTTCATCGGCCGCAATCGGGCACCGCGAGTCCAGATCGAGTACGACGTCGATGTCGGCGGCGCCCAGGAGAAGGTGGAGCTGCCATTCGTGATGGGCGTGATGGCGGACCTCTCGGGCGACTCGAAGGAGCCGCTGCCAGCGGTCGCGGACCGCAAGTTTCTCGAGATCGAGGACACCAAGCATCTGGACGATCGGATGAGGGCAATGAAGCCGCGCGTGGCGGTGTCCGTTCCGAACACGCTGACCGGCGAGGGCAACCTCTCGGTCGACCTCACGTTCGAAAGAATGGAGGACTTCTCGCCCGCCGCGATTGCCCGCAAGGTCGACTCCCTCAGCAAGCTGCTCGAAGCGCGTACGCAGCTCAACAACCTGATCACCTACATGGATGGCAAGCAGGGTGCGGAGGACCTCGTCGCGAAGGCCCTGAGCGACCCTGCGCTCCTCAAGTCGCTGACCAGCGCGCCGAAACCGACCGACGCCTCCAAGTAGCCCACTCACTTCGCAGACAGGGAGCCGCCATGCCACAGGCCAAGCAGGACACCGCCGATTCCGCCACGACGACGGTGGAGCCGAACGACTTCATGCGGCTGCTCAATGAGGAGGTCGGTCCCGGCACCCCTGCGCGCCGCGCCAACATCGAGGCCGCCGTCCGTACGTTTGCGGAGCAGGCGCTGCGTGACACTGTCGTCGTGTCGGATGACGTGATCGGGACGATCAAGGCGATGATCGCCGAGATCGACGACAAGCTGACCAAACAGATCAACGTCATCCTGCACAACGAACGCTTCCAGCAGCTCGAGGGAGCGTGGCGCGGGCTCGATCATCTAGTTCGCAACACCGAGACGGATACGATGCTGAAGATCCGCGTCCTTAACGTCTCGAAGAAGGACCTCGCGCGCAGCCTGAAAAGCTACCGCGGAACGCTGTGGGACCAGAGCCCGCTCTTCAAGAAGGTCTACGAGGGCGGGTACGGCACTCTCGGAGGCGAGCCCTTCGGATGCCTCGTGGGCGACTATTTCTTCGACCACGCTGCGCCTGATGTCGAACTTCTTGGCCAGATCTCGCAGATCGCAGCCGCTGCGCATGCGCCGTTCATTGCCGGCGCGGGCCCTTCGGTAATGGGGCTGAATTCCTGGCAGGAATTGTCGAATCCCAAGGACATCAAGAACATCTTCGATGCGCCGGACTACGCGGCCTGGAAGTCGCTTCGCCAGTCCGAGGATGCCAAGTATGTGGGACTCGCCTTGCCACGCTTCCTGGCGCGCCTGCCGTATGGAGCGCGGACCAATCCCGTCGAGGAGTTCGACTTCGAGGAGGAAACGGGCGGCGGCGAGCACGGCAAGTACACTTGGGCGAACGCGGCGTATGCAATGGCGGTCAACGTCAACCGCTCATTCAAGAACTACGGCTGGTGCACCGCGATCCGGGGGGTCGAGTCGGGCGGTCTCGTCGAGGGGTTGCCGGTGCATACTTTCCCGAGCGAGGACGGCGGCGTCGACATGAAGTGCCCGACCGAGATCGCGATCAGCGACCGGCGCGAGAAGGAACTTGCGGACATGGGATTCATGCCCATGCTTCACCGCAAGGGCTCGGACAAGGGTGTCTTCATCGGCGCTCAGAGCTTGCATAGCCCGAAGGCCTACCAGGGCAAGGGCGCTGACGATGCGAACGCGAGTGCCAACCTTTCGGCGCGTCTCCCCTATCTGTTCGCGAGTTCGCGGTTCGCGCATTACCTGAAGTGCATGGTCCGGGACAAGCTCGGCTCGTTCACGGATCGCGCCGATCTCGAGCGGTTCCTGCACAACTGGATACAGAACTTCGTCGTGCCCGAGTCGTCGCTCGCGAACATCTCCGACGATGAACGGGCGTCTACGCCGCTTGCGGGTGCCGAGGTGGTCGTCGAGGAAATCGAGGGCAACCCCGGCTATTACACGGCCCGGTTTGCACTGCGCCCCCATTACCAATTGGAGGGTGTGAATGTCTCGATGAGTCTCGTCTCCCGGCTACCGTCGGTACGCCAGGCGGGCTGAGTTCTTCCAACCCGGAACAGAAAGCCACTGCGGTCGGTGGCTTCAGCACTGGGCCCAATCACACTTCAGGAGTCATAGCATGCGCGTCAACACGTTTCTCGACATCGATGGCATCAAGGGCGAAGCCCAGGACAGCGGCCAGAAGGACAAGATTGAGGTGCTCGCCTGGAGCTGGGGCGTGTCGAACGCAGGTACCCTCCATACCGGGAGCGGTGGCGGCGCGGGCAAGGCGAACTTTCACGATCTGTCTATCACCAAGCATGTCGATGCGGCGTCAGCGGACCTGATGGCCGCCTGCGCCTCGGGCAAGCACATCCCGAAGGCGAAGTTGATCTGTTACAAGGCGGCGGGCGACAAGCCTCTCGACTATTTGCTTATCGAGCTCGAGGAGGTGCTGGTGAGCGCGGTGTCGACCGGCGGCAGCAACGGCGAGTCGCAGCTGACCGAGAACGTGTCGCTGAACTTCACCAAGATCACGCTGAAGTACAAGAAGCAGGACGCGAAGGGTGCAGGCACGCCAGCGGGTACCTTCACCTGGAACGTTGCGCAGAACAAGAAGTAGCCGCATTCCCCTCGGCGCGGCGTACGGCCGATGACGGAACTGCGGGCATGACGGTCGACGTTGCTGAGCACCTGCGCCGTGGCGATCTCGACGGTGCGTCCGCACTCTTGAGAGCCGCCGTGCGTACGGCGCCGGCGCATCCGCAGCCACGCGCGGTCCTGGCGCAGTTGATGATGGTGGACGGCCAATGGGAGCGGGCGACGAAACAGCTCGCCGTGCTTGCGAGTCTCGATCCGACGTTTCTGCCGATGACACAGCTATATCGTGCCGCGATCAGTGGCGAGCGCACCCGTGCCGAGGTATTTGCGGGCCAGCGAGCGCCCGTGATCCTGGGCGAGCCGCCCGCATGGATCGCGCTGTTCATCCAGGCACTGACTGCTGGGGCCGAGGCTGGCGCTGCGCTGCGCGAGGCCGGCCGGGACGGCGCACCGGCAGTCCCGGGCTCCGCGGACGGCAAGCCGTTCGAGTGGCTGGCCGATGCCGATCCGCGGCTTGGGCCGGTATTCGAGATGCTGATCGACGGAAGCTACTACTGGGTGCCGGTCGAACGCGTCCGGCGACTGCGCCTCGAGGCACCGAAGTTGTTGCGTGACCTCGTTTGGGCGCAGGCGGAGGTCACCTGGGTGAACGGCGGCGAATCCCGGGCGCTGCTGCCGGTCCGCTATCCCGGCAGCGAGTGTGATCGGGATCCGGCGATCCGCCTCGCACGCGCGACACGCTGGGGAGCGGAGTCCACGGTCGGGGAGCCGCAGGGTGCCGGCCAGCGCGTGCTCGTCACGAGCGGCGAGGAGCTGGGCATGCTCGGAGTGCGGGAACTCCTGTTCGAAGGAGGGAACGATGTCCGCCCCGAACCGGCATGAACGAGTCCTGCCGGCCCTTCTCGACCGGTTGACAGATGACGCGCGACTGCTCAACGAGGTGCAGGTGCGGACCACGGATGAGCTGCTCGCCGAGCGCGGCCTCGGCGTCGAGGACCTCGTCCGTTCGATGGAGCGGGCCGGATACTCCAAGGTCGAGGATGAGGACCCTACCGAATCTCCGGCGGTGCCTCAGGTCGGGCTGACGCTGCGCTTCCTCAGCGGCGGGGGGGCCACCCCGGCGAACGCCGCAAGGCGGGTTGAGTTGCGCGGCTCGGAGGGCGTCACGGGCGTGGAATTGCAGGCCTGTTGCGACGTGACGATACGTCGTGTGCGCAACCTCGGGCCGGGAACCGGGACCGGACCGGTATTGTCGATGCGGGAACTGCGTCGGATCGTGCAGCGCGATCTCGACTGGCTGCTCAATGCCGGCAGCCTCGAGCCGGGCACAGACCTGCAGCGCTATCCCGAGATCCGCCGATCGGTGTTAAATTTCGGCATGCCGACACTCTCGGGCGTGATCGGCGGCACGCTCGATGGGGCGCAGCTCGCCGCACGGATCCAGGAGACGCTGCAGCGCTTCGAGCCGCGCTTGAGCCACGTTCGCGTCACGCCGATTGCGGCGACCGACGGCAGCGAACAGCCCGAGTTCCGGATTGACGCCGAACTCTGGGGTACGCCGGTCAGCCAGGCGTGGTCGGCGCGGACCCGCATCGATCTTGCAACCGGCGGTATCCATGTTGTCGATGCGGGGGGCGGCTGAGCCCCATGAACCCCCGCTTCCTCGAGCTCTACAACCAGGAGCTGCAGTTCCTGCGCGACCTCGGAACCGAGTTCGCTCGCTCCAACCCGCGTATTGCGGCACGACTCGACCTCGCGAGCCTGCCGAGCAGCGATCCCTATGTGGAGCGCCTGCTCGAGGGTGTCGCGTTCCTGACGGCGCGGGTGCAGCTGAAGCTCGAGGCGCGCCACCCCGAGTTCTGCCAGCACCTGCTGGAGCTGGTGTATCCGCAGTTTCTCGCGCCGTTGCCCGCCTGCGGCATTGTCGAGTTCCAGCCAGACCTGAAGGAGGGTTCGTTGCAGCAAGGCGTACGGATCGCTCGCGGCAGCACGCTGAAGACGGTGCTCGGCAAGGGCGATCGAACCGCCTGCGAGTTCCGTACCGCCCAGGACGTGACGCTGTGGCCGATCGAGATGACCGAGGTCCGCTACGTCAGCGGTGCGGGCGCGCTCGCGGGCCTGGGAGTCGGCGCGGATTCGGGCGCCAAGGCGGCGATCGCGCTGCGCGTGAAGGCCGCAGCAGGCCTTGCGATTCGCAGCATGCCGTTGAACGCGCTCACGTTTCACCTGCGGGCTGAACCCGCCCAGGCGGCGGCACTTTATGAGCAGATCACGGCGCAGCTCGTAGGTTTCGAGCTGCGCACGGCAGGTCAGGGAATTCTCGGCGCGCGCCACCCCGCGGCGCACGTGACCGAGCCTGCGCTCGAGGATGCGGCGGCGTTGCTGCCGGACCCTGCGCGAGGACTCTCGGGCTACCGGCTTCTGCAGGAATATTTCCTGCTGCCGGAACGCTTCCTGTTCTTCCGGCTCGAGCAGCTTGCGGTCGACTGGTCCCGAGTCGAGGGCGAAACGACAGAAATCTACCTGCTGCTCGATCGGATCCAGCCGGTCCTCGAGAACAGTCTCGACGCCACGCAGTTCCGGCTCAACTGTGCGGCGATCGTGAACCTCTTCCCGCGGCGACTCGACCGGCTGACGCTCTCGCCCTACGAGACCGAGAACCACCTCGTACCGGATCGCAACCGGCCGCTCGACTTCGAGGTCCACACGATCGAGCGGGTGCAGGGCATCGGTACCGGAGGCGAGCGGCTCGCAGATATCCGGCCAATCTATGCCACAGAGCTTGCCGATCGGGACAGCGAGACGCCCCTCTCCTATACGTTGCAGCGCCGGCGGCGGTTGTTGCCGGCTCGTCCGGGCCAGGCCGTTGCGCGCTCCGCCTATCTCGGAACGGAGTGCTTCCTGTCGATTACGGCGGCCGGCAATAAGACCGGTGTCCCCATCCGACAGGTGGACGTGCAGGCACTGTGCACGAATCGCGACCTGCCGTTGATGCGGCCGTTCGGCCGGGCAGCCACTGACTTTGTGCTCGAGGGCGCGGCGCCGGTGATGTCGATCCGCTGTCTCGGGGATATGGCCTCCCCGCGCGATGCGCCGGCGTTCGGCGAGCCTGCATGGCGACTCATCGAGCAGCTCGCGCTGAACATCGACGGGCTGTCCGATCCTGATGCCGAACGCGGTGCGGCGCGACTGCGCCAGCTGCTGTCGCTGTTCGCATCCCCACGCGACGTGTCGGCAACACGGCTCGTCGAGGGCGTCCGAAAAACGCGATGCAGCGCAACTGTGCGCCGCCTGCCGGTGTCCGGTCCGATCGTGTACGGCCGCGGGCAATCGATCGAGCTCGAACTCGACGAGGCAGCTTTCTCCGGTACGAGCCCGCTGCTGCTTGGCGCGATCCTCGAGCGCTACTTCGCGCGGTTGGCCTCAATCAACGCGTTCACGGAACTGCAGCTGAGTTCCGCGACGCGTGGCCCCCTGCGGCGTTGGTCGCCGCGCATCGGCGCGAGGGCGATGCTTTGAACGGTGCGCCTTCGCTGGCGGAACTCGAGCGCAGTGCCACGCGCTTCACGACGATGGCGGCGTTGCGCCTGATCGAGCAGGTAGCTGCAGACCGGCCCCGGCTCGGGGAGAGCCGGCGGGCCGCGCAGGATGCGGTGCGGGTGACCCAGCCGCCGTCGCTGGCATTCGCCAATACGGACATCGAGTATTTCGGCAGCAAGCCGGAGGGAGGCGCGGAGGCGCCGGTTCTCTCGCAGCATGCCTTCGGCCTGCTCGGACCGAACGGTCCGATGCCACTGCATTTCACCGAGTACGTGTTCCGGCGCCTGCAGCGGGGCGGATACGACGATCCGACGCTGCACGACTTCCTGTCGCTGCTGCAGCATCGGCTGGCGACGCTGTTTTATCGTGCCTGGGCGGATTCGGATCCGGCGACCTGTCGCGACCGCCCAGACGCGGACGGCTTCGCGAGGGTCGTCGCCGCGCTCGTCGGCCTCGGTGCGGAGAACGCCGGCGACGAACTCGACGATGTGGTGCGTAGTGCAGCAGGGCTGTGCGTGACGCAGGCGCGCACCGCAGACGGCCTAATGAAGCTCCTTACCCGCTACTTCAAGATGCCGTTCGAGCTGCGTCCCTACGCGGGAGAATGGCTGCCGATCCCCGCGGCCGATCGCTCTCGGCTTGGGACTGCGGGCACGGGCGCGCGGCTCGGCGAGGGACTCACGCTCGGTGCGTCGTCCTGGCAATGCCAGCACCGCTTCGAGCTCGTCGCAGGACCGCTCTCCCGGATGGAGTTCGAGCGGCTGCTGCCGGGAACGCAGGGTCTCGCCGCCCTTGCGAAACTGGTGCGTTTCCACACCAACGATGAGTGGGCCTGGCAGCTGCGGCTGCGCCTGCGCGAGCCCGATGTCGGTGGCGTTTTCCTCGGCGGCACCAGTGCTCTCGGCTGGACGAGCTGGCTCGGGCAGCGCGGCCGCAACGGTGACGACGTGCTCTTGCAGGAAGAGAACTGCCGGAACGCGCAGAAAGCATCATGAGGTTTAAATTACGCCGATGACCAACATCAGCCGCCTGACGCTCTTCGGGAAGCTCGATCGGACCGCCTACCAGGCGATCGAGGGCGCGACGGTGTTCTGCAAGTTGCGCGGCAACCCGTATGTCGAGCTGGTTCACTGGATCCATCAGATCCTTCAGCAACAGGATTCGGACCTGCACGCGATCGTTCGCGCCCTCGGGCTGGACGCCAGCCGGCTCTCGGCCGAGATGCAGCGCAGCCTCGACCAGTTGCCGCGAGGCGCCACGGCGATCTCCAACTTCTCGCCGGAGATCGAGGAGTCGATCCGGCAGGCCTGGGTCTGGAGCACGTTGCGCTTCAATGATTCGAAGGTGCGGACGGGACATCTCGTCCTCGCGATGCTGAAATGGCCTCAGTTGCGCAACACGCTCGTTGCAATGTCCCGCGAATTTGACCGGATCAAGGTCGATACCCTGATCGACGATTTCGACGCGATCACTGCCGGGTCGCCAGAAGCCGTCACAACGGCGCAGGACGGGTCAGGCCTCGACTCGACGCAACCGGGAGAGGCCAGCGGGGCGATGGCGCCTGCGCAGATGGGGAAGCAGGAAGCGCTGAAGCGCTTTACCGTCGATCTGACCCAGCGGGCGCGCGAGGGCAAGATCGATCCGGTCGTCGGCCGGGACGACGAGATCCGGCAGATGGTCGACATCCTGATGCGCCGTCGCCAGAACAACCCGATTCTCACGGGCGAGGCGGGTGTCGGAAAAACCGCGGTAGTCGAGGGCTTTGCGCGGCGCATCGTGCAGGGGGACGTGCCGCCCGCATTGAAGGAGGTGTCGTTATTGTCGCTCGATCTCGGGCTGTTGCAGGCCGGGGCGAGCATGAAGGGCGAGTTCGAGCAACGATTGCGGCAGGTGATCGACGAAGTGCAGGCGTCAGCGAAGCCGATCGTGTTGTTCGTCGATGAGGTGCATACGCTGGTGGGGGCAGGCGGTGCTGCCGGGACCGGAGATGCCGCGAACCTGCTGAAGCCGGCGCTCGCGCGAGGAACGCTGAGGACGATCGGGGCGACCACCTGGTCCGAGTACAAGAAATACATCGAAAAGGATCCAGCGCTCACGCGCCGCTTCCAGACCGTGAAGATCGAGGAACCGGACGAAGCCAAGGGCATCCTGATGCTGCGCGGCGTCGTGTCGGTGATGGAAAAGCATCACCGGGTGCAGATCCTCGACGAGGGCCTGGAGGCGGCCGTACGACTCTCGCACCGCTATATCCCGGACCGGCAGTTGCCGGACAAGGCCGTGAGCCTCCTAGACACCGCGTGCGCCCGCGTGGCGGTGAGCCATCATGCGACCCCTCCCGCGGTTGAGGACTGTCAGCGCCGCATCGAGGCGCTGACGACCGAGCTCGAGATCATTGGACGTGAGCGCGTCATCGGAATCGAGGTGGACGATCGTGAACGCAGCGCCCGTACGGCACTCGACGCGGAGCAGCAGCAGCTCGGACTGCTGAATGGGGCCTGGTCGAAAGAGAAGGCGGTCGTCGACGAGATTCTTGCGCTGCGCGCCCGGTTGCGCGGGGCGTTCGGGTCGGTGGACAGCACTGCCGAGAGGGCGCCTCCTCACGAATCGGGTTCGACGATGTCGCCGGCCGAGCAGGTGGAGGCACGCGAACGGCTGAAGATCCTGCAGGCGAGCCTTGCCGCGCTGCAGGGGGACGCGCCGCTGGTCCTGCCGAGTGTCGACGCGCAGGCGGTCGGCACCGTGGTCGCGGACTGGACCGGCATCCCGGTCGGCCGGATGGTGAAGGACGAGATCGCGACGGTGCTGAACCTTGCGAAGAACCTCGGCCAGCGCGTCATCGGTCAGGACCATGCGCTCGAGATGATCGCAAAACGGGTCCAGACCGCACGCGCGGGGCTAGAAAACCCGAACAAGCCGATCGGCGTGTTCATGCTCGCCGGACCGTCTGGCGTCGGCAAGACGGAAACCGCTCTGACACTCGCCGAGGCACTCTACGGCGGCGAGCAGAACCTGATCACGATCAACATGAGCGAATTCCAGGAGGCCCATACGGTCTCGACCCTGAAAGGTGCGCCGCCCGGTTACGTCGGCTACGGCGAGGGCGGCGTGCTGACCGAGGCCGTGCGTCGCAAACCGTACAGCGTAGTGCTGCTCGATGAAGTCGAGAAAGCGCACTCCGACGTGCACGAGATGTTCTTCCAGGTGTTCGACAAGGGGTTCATGGAGGACGGTGAGGGTCGGTTCATTGACTTCAAGAACACGCTGATCATCCTGACGACCAATGTCGGCACCGATCTCATCATGGGAATGTGCAGTGATCCGGACCTGATGCCCGAGGCGGATGGGATCGCGAAAGCGCTGCGTGAGCCGTTGCTGAAGACGTTCCCACCGGCGCTGCTCGGAAGGATCGTAACGATTCCGTACTACCCGCTGTCGGACGACATGCTCGGGAAGATCATCCGGCTGCAGATGGAACGGGTGGTCAAGCGGGTAAAGGCGAACCACGGTTCCGACCTGACATACACCGACGAAGTAGTGTGGCTGATCTCGTCCCGCTGCACGGAGCCGGAGAGTGGAGGCCGAATGGTAGACGCAATCCTCACCAACACACTGCTGCCAATTCTCAGCGAGAAGTTCCTTACAAGTATCGCGGGTTCGACGCGACTCTCGACGGTGGACATCATCGTCCAGCGTGGAGAACTGGCGCTGGTAGTCAACTGATCCCCTCAGGAGATCCGATTATGCTAACTGATCAAAGTGATTTCGGGATGATCCCGGTATTTAACGCAGACGCGGGCGTCTTCATCTGCTATCCATTGCGAAACAGTACGCTACGGTCGATGAGCAACCCGCTCGGCTCGATCTATGGGCGATTCCGCAACCAGGGATCTAAGTTCCACGCTGGATGGGATCTGCATGCGTCGGTTGGCGAACCAGTGCTCACGATTGATTCCGGAACGGTCGAGGCCGCATGGAGTATGCCGAACGGGGACCATAGTTACGGAAAGCAGGTCGTCGTCAAGCTCGATCATCTCGCAGCAGACAATCGACCTCTTTTCTACCATGTGGCGCACCTTTCGAGCTGGATTGTGCAAGCGGGCCAGCGCGTGGATGCGGGTCAACAGATTGGCAATACTGGTGTCACAGGAAATGCAGATATCAAGGCTCCACACCTGCACTTCGAAATACGGCGGTCATTAGATGGAAAAGCCGGACGGATCGATCCAGGTCTTGTGTTCCCAGACTTGCTGCGGAGCTACTTGCACGCACGACGCTCTTCAGGGTCGGTGCTTCGGAGGGCTAACTGACCGTTCCAGATAGTCAAACGAGGTACTAAGGCATTTCAGCGAATTGATAGGGAGACGCGCGATGGCCAAGGGTCTCATGGGAGGCGTAATCAAGGCGTCTGCGGTTCTACTCTAGGACCAGATTTCGAAGTTGTCGATCGGTAAGGAGACTAAGGCCCTGGTTTTCTACGTGGCGGACAACACTGCCGCGCTTGCGGTGTCCCCCTCGACTTACACCAAGAGAAAGGGAGCGAGCAAGGTCGATCCGAACGCCCTGATGCTCGCGTTTCTAGAATCCAAAGGAAAGTCGCTGAAGGACTTTGGAATCAAGGCCATCGACAGCCAGACGCATCTCCGATGCCAACACGGTCCTGAACCTGCTGCTCGATGTTCGTACTTCACTGAAGTACTCCTCGGTACCTATTGTCGTAATCGCCCTGACTGTCGGCTCCCTGTTCAATGACGCCGGCAAGTTCCTCGCGAACTTCACACCGGCCCAAGTTGCCTACTATGAGTTGTTCCTGCGGGAGTCGAGGAACACCTTTAGAGTGGAACTCGTGCGTGAATCCGGTCCGAAGTATTAGCACGCTACGCATCCTGACGACCGATGCCGGCACCGATCGCATCATGGGGATGTGTAGCGATCCGGACCTGACTCCAGAGGCCGACGGCATCGCGAATGCATTGCGCGAGCCGTTGCTGAAGACGTTCGCGCCGGCGTTGCTCGGAAGGCGCGTGACGATACCTTACTACCCGCTGTCGGACGACATGCTCGGGAAGATCATTCGGCTGCAGATGGAGCGGGTGGTCACGCGGGTCCGAGAAAACCATGGTGCGGAAACAACATACTCTGACGACGTGGCGAAGCGGATTGCCGCGCGGCGTACGGAGCCGGAGAGTGGCGTAAGGATGATCGATGCGCTTTCGACGAATACGGTGTTGCCGGCGATGAGCAAGGAGTTGCTGGTTCGGATCGCGGCGGGTACGGGGACGGCAACAATCGACTTGTAGAATGAGGCCGCGGAGCTCTGCCACAGAACCTCGTGAGTGCTCCTAAGAGGAGCTAGCGCCAGTGAAAGCGGCGAAACAAAAATGGGAACGCGATTGGGGAAGTATCAAGCCATGACTATGGCACTAGTCAGCGAGGGGATCTCTGCAGCGCCTATGTTGCGATGCCCTGTCTTGCATCAGAAAGGCAGGTAAAGCAGGCCATCCTCAACCTATTAAGGAAGATCGGCATTCAAGTATTCGGTGAACGGGAGAAAGACGCTTGACTAATAGCGATACGGAGATAAGTTCCAGGCGGCAAGCCGCCTTGGGCGCCAGGTACGAAGAATGGCCGCGAGCGGCCCTGATATTCGTGTGCTGCTATGTTTGGAGCGGGAGCGGGAGCCCGTACAGAGAGGATTGCAGTGGGTTCGCCAAACAAGTGGCGAAACTTCTTCAAGTAGGCGGCCTGGAGGGAAGCGCCGACGCCATCTACGCGAGCATATCCAGCGCTCCGTGGACGCCCCTCGGAGGCGGCCCCGAAGCCGCGCGACTTGCTGCTGCGCATGCAGATCAAGTTAGATTCGTGCTGGCGGCGACTCCGGCGTCTGTCGCTGGCGCGTCCGCGGACAAGTCAGTTCACGGTCACGTCGCCATCGTAACCGGGTGTCAGATCTTGGCGGTCTCGAGCGACAAGAGTAGCTTGGCGCTGCGGAGCGAGCCGAAAGGGCGGCCGGCAGGGGCGTGAGGACAATACGGCGGAATTGGAAAAATGTTCGCGGGATTGGGGGACGGGTTTTCTACCACTAAGGCAGGGGTCAAAGGTAAGGACGAGAGAGTGCCGGACGTGATGAGGTCGAGATATGGATTGATAAGCTATGCGCATCAGAAAATACCGAAACCGGTCGCGTGAGCGCAGAGCAATTGATGGGTCTTCCCGAGTTAGAACTCGAATACCACCCCGTCAAAAATGTCCTTGACGAAAATAGTGGTTACGCCATCCCCGGCGTGCTTGCGGCGGAGAAGCTCCTGAAGTTCTAGTGTAAGAACCGGATAGCGTCCCTCCCTCAGAGCCTGCCGTAGCACCTCGTCGTCAACGAATACCGTCACGCGTCCCTCCAGCTTCTGAACGTAGCGCGTAGACACGCGCTCCCAGACCTTCTTGCCAAACTCGTGCCACTCGACGGGTCGGCCGAGGCGTTCTGTAAGCGAGGCGACGGCCAAGCCGTACATTTCCTCGAAACGGCCAGATTCCAACACGGCTTCCAATGTGACCTTGCCTTCCTGCGCCGCAAGTTTTCGGGCTAGCTGGGACCCGGGAAGCCCAGGATGATCTCCGTGTGGGGTGAACCCGGGATCGCCTGCGCGCTTGGCGTCCAGTTTCGACCAAAGCGCTCCGCGGTCCTTGCCCGGTGAGGGTAGCGGTAGATTGTCAATATGCTTTTCCCAGATTCGGACATATTGCTCGACCACCCGGTTTCCGATGATACGACGGCCGCCATATAAAAACTGGTCGAGAGAATGTTTGAGGGACTGAAGTGGCGCACGAATGTTGGCGGGACACCACTTAGTCGGTATCTCCGCGAACAGCGATCTCAATCGCAACAGTGAGGGTCGGATTCGTCGTGCGAAATGAATACTCCGCTGGCCCTCCACGATCGCGCGCTCCACGACCTTCAGGTAGCGTGGGAACTTGCCGGCCTTCGCCACGTCCCCGACGTAAGGCACGATCGCGATTAGGCTGAGACCGGCGCCAGTCCAGTCTGCGCGACCAACCGAAATCAGCGCGTTCGTTGTATCGGCGATAGGCGTCGGATCGGCAATGCCGACAAGGTCGATCGCGATCTGCGTTACGTCCATCACGAGCTCGCGCTGCTCGGCAGTCAGTGCGGCCGCGTCGACCGGTGAGACGGGTACGGTCCTTGAAGCCGGAGAGATCGCCGTTCGGTTGGCAAGCGTCTGCGGCGGGGGGTTCGCCGGATTCCGCCCTGCCACACCGGGCGCTTGAGCATTCGCCATGAGTCACACCGCTAGCTCGAGGTGCCGTAGGATGCCCGGCCGCGGTTGGCTGTTTCCGTGTTAGCCCGGGCTTCCTAAGTCTAAAGCGTGATCGGGGGGCTGCAACTACCCCACTTGGGGTACGCCATGCGAAGCGAGGCCGGGCAAACTGAGCCAAAGAAGCAGCGCCAAGCGCGGGCAAGAGAAGCCATTCATGGCCCGTGCCAAGGTCGTCGATTTCGACTATTTCGAATTTCAGAAACTTCTGCGGCGAGCAGGAGACGCGGGCCATCGCGTGGAGCGGGCGGACCAGGCGCGCTGGGCGGAATTCGTGCGACGGCACGGCGTCAACGAGGTTGCTGCCACAGCGATCGCACGTCAGAGGCTGGAGAGGGCGGTGCCAGTAATCCTCGCCGAGGGTCTCGCCAGTGACGGCTTGTACTTCTATTCACCCGTCGAGGAGACATGTCTGCGACTCGTGGCACTCGAATCTGGCGCGACGTAAATCGGGAACGTCATGCCGCCCAGTCAAGACAAGCGCGCGATCAAGCTCAAGTCCCCGGTTGGGGATGGTGTCCTGCACTTCGCGCGGCTGAGCGGGAGTGAGCATGTCTCGGCCGTGTACAGCTATGAAATTGACCTGGTCTCGGAGTCCGGCACGGTGGACGCCGACACGCTTCTCGGTCAGCCCGCGTCCGTGTCTTTCAACCCCGGTGAGGGGGGGAAGCCACGGTTCATCCATGGCGTCGTCTCGGAATTCTCCCAGGTGGGCTTTGCCAACAGGCTGCATCACTACCGCGCCGTGCTGCGGCCGTGGCTGTGGTTTCTGACACGCACGGCAGATTGCAGGATGTTCCAGGATAGGAGCGTGCCGCAGATTTTCGAAGCGGTGGCCAAGGAGTACGGGTTCAGCGACTATCGGCTCGATCTGCGAGGGACTTATCCCAATTGGGAGTACTGCGTCCAGTACCGTGAAACGGACTTCAATTTCCTCAATCGCCTGTTCGAGCAGGAAGGCATCTACTACTACTTCGACCATTTCGAGGACCGGCATGAGCTCGTGCTCTCCGACGAGCCGTCCTGTCACGTCAGCCGGGCGGGGTACGACAAGGTTCCCTACTTCACACCCGGTGACAACGCCGGACAGCGTGAGAGGGATCACCTCTCCGCCTGGACGTTCTCGAAGAGCGTCCAGCCCGGGACTTACGCCCTTGGCGACTTCGACTTCGAGCAGCCGCGCAAGCCGCTCAACGGCAAGGCCACAGGCGCTACCGGACATGCCCGTGACGACTTCGAGATGTTTGACTATCCGGCGGAATTACAGCGGCAGGAGAGCGCGGAGACGGAGCGCATTGCGAAGCTGCGACTGCAGGAGTTGCATACGACTCGGCTGCTGGCCAGCGGCCAGGGCGATGCCTCGGGCCTGGCAACTGGATTCCGATTCGAACTCGAAGGCTATCCACGCGCCGACCTCAACATCGAATACCTCGTGATCGGGACACATCTCACGCTGTCATCGGATGGCTACCAGAGCGGTGGCGTCGGTGGTGAGGAGAGCGACTTTTCCGTGTCGATCGAGGCGATCGACGCGTCGGTGCCGTATCGGCCGAGCCGCGTTACGCCGAAGCCCGTGATCCAAGGCAGCCAGACGGCGATCGTGGTCGGCAAGTCAGGCGAGGAGATCTGGACCGACCAGTACGGACGCGTGAAGGTGCAGTTCCACTGGGACCGCTATGGCAAGCGCGACGAGAACAGCTCCTGCTGGGTACGTGTCGCGCAAGTCTGGGCCGGGGAGAAGTGGGGTGCGATGCACGTTCCGCGGATCGGCCAGGAGGTCATTGTCAGTTTCCTCGAGGGGGATCCGGACCAGCCGATCATTATCGGACGGGTTTACAACGGGACGCACAAGCCGCCGTACGACCTGCCAGGTAACCAGACGCAAAGCGGCATCAAGAGCCGCAGTTCGAAGGGTGGTACGGCTGAGAATTTCAACGAGATCCGGTTCGAGGACAAGAAGGGCGAGGAGCAGCTGGTGTTCCATGCCGAGAAGGATCTTGTCAGCGAAGTCGAGAACGATCAGTCGGTGAAGGTGGGCCACGACGAGACGCGCAAGGTCGCCATGAACCGCAAGAGTGACATCGGGCAGGATGACCAGCTGAAAGTCGGCAAGCGCTACGTGCTCGAGGCGGGCGACGAGATCACGCTGAAGACCGGTTCCTCCCAACTCGTCATGAAGAAGGACGGCACGATCCTGCTGAAGGGCGTGAAGATCAAAATCGATGGTGCCAACAGCATCACGGAGAAGGCAGGGCAGAAGCTCGAAGCGCAGGCTCTGCAAGTCAGCGTCAAGGGTACGAAGGTCGAGGTCCAGGGCACGATGCTCGACCTCAAGGCCTCCGCCATTGCGACCCTCAAGGGCAGCTTGACGAAAATCGGGTGAGTGTCATGGCACCGATGCTCCCGCTGCTCGATCCATCCAGCCCGGCCCGCGCCGCCGATGCGGTGCCTGTGGACCTGCTCGACGCCGAATCACGTGCAGCGCTTGATCCCGGTGCGAACCTGCGTGCCTGGATCGACAGTCTCGTGGGTGCCGGGCAGCCTGAGGACGCGCTTCGCATTCTGGGGCGCGTGCTGCCGAAGCGCTATGCACTGGCCTGGGGCTGCGAGTGCCTTCGGCATTCGCATAAGGAGATGTCCGGCACGGACCGGGAAAGCGACCGCGTCGGCCTCGCGCTGGCCGAGCGCTGGCTCGGTGCGCCGAGTGAGGAGCATCGGCGCGCTACTCTGGATTTCGCCGAGCGAGGCGAATTCGCGACGCCCGGTGCCTGGATCGCGGCGGCCGCGGGCTGGGCCGAGGGCAGTCTTGCTCCGAAAGGATATACCGACGTTGCGCCGCCGGACTCTCTTTGTGGAGAGGCTGTCTGCGCCGCGCTGCTGACGGCCGCTTCGGATCCCGCCACGCGCGTCAAGCAGCTCGCGGCGCATGTCGCGCGAGCACTCGTCACGTTCGGTGCCGCGGCGGCGCGGTCGACATGAAGCCCGCGGCCCGATCCGGCGACATGCACGTGTGTCCCATGGTGACGCCCGGCACGCCGCCGATCCCCCATGTTGGTGGGCCGATCCTGCCCCCGGGAGTACCGACCGTGCTGATCGGAGGTCCGCCTGCCGCGACCGTCGGCAGCCTCTGTACCTGCGTCGGACCGCCGGACACGATCGTGCAAGGATCGACGACGGTCTTGATCGGGGGCAAGCCGGCCGCGCGGCTCGGCGATTCGACCGCACACGGCGGCCGCATTGCCGCCGGTTGTCCGACCGTCCTGATCGGCGGCTGAACGACGATGTCGCGACTGTTGCTCGAAGTGGTCTCGGCCCAGGGCGCGGCCATGGGCGCCAGCCGCCGGCGGCTCGTCGGACCGGATGGCATTCAGATTGGCCGCGAGGGCAGCGGGCCGCTTGTCTGGGTGTTGCCGGATTCTTTGCAGTATGTGTCTCGTCACCACGCCACTATCCGCTTCCTGAACGGCCTGTTCTTCATCGAGGGCAAGGGACGTACGCCGATTGCGCTCAATGCCCGCGAACGCACTCTGCGCAATGACGATCCGCATCCGCTCAACGATGGCGACCGGATCTTTATCGACGAGTACGAAATCCGCGCGAGGTTGGGTACTGAAGCGTCGCTGGCTTTCCCGCCCGAACCCGAACCGGTGTTTGCCGATCCAGTCGCCGATCTGTCACGGTGGGACTGGCCGCCGCCCGCTGCCGATGGGCGAGATCGGGCCTCGCGCGAACCGGCGATCGCGCCTGCCGAGACGGTCGACCCCATCAAGTTGCTGGGCGGCTCCCGGCCATCCCCGGTTACGCCTGCGCCGCCGCCTGCAGCAGCGCGTGGCGCGGTCGATGCCTTTCTTGAGCAGGCGTTTGCCCCCGGGCCGGAGGCGCCGGCGAGCCTGTCGGGCCCATCGCTGGCGGACGACTGGTTCATTGCAAAGTCGGGTGCATCTGCGTCTGCAGGGGGGGAGTCGAAGCGCTCCGGGGCAGGCGTGCTGAAAGACCGGCTGGACGACCCGCCGGGCTCGCCACCGCGTCCGGCGGCCTCGCCGCAGGTCCAGGCCCGCAGGGCGGCAGGCAAGGCGCCGCAGGCGCACACGGCATCAGGCCCAGGATCCGGTGCGGGTCGAGAAGCAGATGACGGACTCGTGGCGTTGCTGCGCGGCGCCGGCCTTGACGTGGGCGGGCGCGGGATGGCGCCCGAGGTCGAGCGGCAACTCGGCGAGGCGCTGCGAATCGTCGTTCAGGGAACTATGGATGTGCTGCGTGCGCGGACTGAGATCAAGAACCAGTTCCGGATGCCGGTCACGCAACTCGCGCCCCGCGACAACAACCCGCTTAAGTTCTCGGTCAACGCAACCGATGCGCTGCACAACCTGCTGCTGAAGAACGGCGGCGCGTTCCTCTCCACGCCGGAGGCGTTCGAGGACGCGTTCGAGGACATCCGCTTTCACCAGCTCGCGATGTTCAAGGGCATCGAGTCAGGTTTCGAGCGGCTGATGTCGCACTTCGATCCGGAAGCTACCCAGCAACGGTTCGACAAGGCGATCGCGACGACGGGCGCCCTGGGCAAGCTTGCTAGCGGCTCCAAGGCGCGCCGCTGGGAGCAATACGTGGAGTCCTACCGCGAACTCGCGAGCGATCGCGACGACACGTTCCGCCGGTTCTTTGGCGATGCGTTCGCGCTCGCTTATGAAAAGGAACTGAGCCGGCTGAAGACCTCGAGCCGTGCGGCGCGACGTCCACCGGGAGCACGGTCGTGACGGCCTCGTCGCCGGGGCGCGCGATGGCCTACGCCGCGCTGCTCGAATTGCTCGCGGGTCTCGGCGGCTGTGGGGCAACGCCTGCGATGGCGCCACCGACTCCCAAGGCGAGGACTGTGGAGATCGAGGTGCGCGCGGCGGCGGACCTCAATCCAAACCGGGATGGACGTCCTAGCCCGGTCGTGGTGCGGGTGCTCGTGCTGCGCGGCACGGGGCCGTTCACGGCGGCCCGCTTCGAGGGGCTCTCGAACTCCGCCGATCCGACCCTTGGCGGCAGCGTGCTCGGTGAGGAACGTCGACTGGTGCGCCCCGGTGAAGCCTCGACCATCCCGATCCGCATCGACGCCGAGGCGGGCTATCTCGGCGTGCTTGCCGAGTACTCCAATCTTGAAGGCGCGCAGTGGCGCGACGTGATGAGTGCGCCACAGAAAAGACTCCTCGACCTGGTGTCGCGGAAACCCCTGGTGCTCGACGTTGGCCGCGATCGCGTCCGGCTCTCGACCCGCGACTGACGAGCAAGGCAGGCCAACCGTGTCCGACAAGAACAAGGTGATCTGGAGCGAGGGTCTCTTTCTGAGGCCGCAGCATCTGCAGCAGCAGGAGCGGCACTTTCGGCACTACGTCGAAGGGCGGGCGGGAACCCTGCTGCGCCATGGCTGGGGCATGCTGGAGCTGGAACTCGACCGCGAGCTGCTCGCGGTCGGCAAGCTTGCGCTGCGGCGGGCACGCGGCGTGTTCCAGGACGGCACGCCGTTCTCGATGCCGGATGACGATGCGTTACCGGCGGCGTTCGAGGTGCCAAGTGGCACGGTCGACCGGGTCGTCCATCTCGTTCTGCCGACCCAGCGCAGCGGCGCGGTTGAGGTCGAGCGACAGCCCCAGGTAGGTGCGATGACGCGCTACACGCTGCGCGAATTCGAGGCGCGTGACGTCACTGCCACCTCCGGCATGACGGCCGCGGTCGAAGTTGGGTGCGTCCGGGCGCGTCTACTACCCGAGGGCTTGCCGCTGGAGGACTTCGTCTGCGTCCCGGTCGCGCGCATCCGCGAATGCCGCGCCGACCGGCAGGTGCTCCTTGACGAGACGTTCATGCCAACCGCACTCGACCTCGGCGCATGTGCGCCGCTCGCGCGCTTCCTGCAGGAATTGCTCGGCATGGTTCGACAGCGCGCCGAGGTGCTGTCGGCACAGGTGACGGCGACGGGCCGCGGCGGCGTCGCCGAGCTCGAGGACTTCCTGCGCCTGCAGGTGTTCAACCGCAACGAACCGCTGCTCGCGCATCTCGCGCGCTCTCGGCCCGTGCATCCGGAGGAGCTGTATCGCGCGTTGCTCACGTTGGTGGGTGAACTCTCGACGCTCTCTGGTGGGTCGCGAAGGTTGCCGCCGGTGCCCGAGTACCTGCACGGTGATTTGCGCAGCTCGTTCGAGTCGCTGCAGGCGATGATCCGCGGCTATCTCGACCTGCGACCGAGCTCCGGCATCGTCGCAATTCCGGTCGAGCTGAAGGCCGCGAACGCGTATTTCGCGTCGGTGTCGGACCTCACGCTGTTTGACGGCGCGACCTTCATTCTGGGCGTAAGGGCGCAGCTGCCGGGCGAGACGTTGCGGCGGCAGTTCGGTGCGATGACCAAGGTGGCGCCGGCGGCGCTGCTGCGCAAACTGGTCGACGCGCATCTGTCCGGCATTGATCTGCAGCCGCTCACCGTGCTACCTCCCAGGTTGCCGTTCCGGGCGAACACCCAGTATCTCGAGCTGAACCAGCAGCATCCACTGTGGAAGGAACTGCGCGGCTCGGGTGGCTTCGGACTCTACGTGCCGGATGGTCTGCCCGGCCTCGAGCTCGAAATGTGGGCACTGCGTACGTGAGCGGCGGCGTGCAGGCGTGAACGGTCCGCCTGAGGATCCGCTGCAACCCCGCAGCGAGACGATCCTGCGGCCCACGCCGGGCGGAGGCGCGCGCGCGCCAGCGCCCACGTCCGTGTCTGGCGCCGGTGCGCGCGCTGCCGCCGCAGGCCTGGCCGAAGCGCCGAGGGCGGCGATGGCGCACGCCGCCGATGCAGGAGCGCCAGCGGATTTCATCGCTGCAGGCCGCAACCGCCTGCTTGCGGCCGCCGGGCCGCTGCTCACACTCGGCGCGCGCCTGCAGTCGATGGTCGTGCAGACGGATCCCGAGGGCCTGCGCCGGCAGTCGGTGGAAGCCGTGCGCTCTTTTGAGGCGCTGGCCGGTTCGGCTGGCGTCGAAGGGCGGGACGTGACGATCGCACGTTACCTGCTGTGCACATTCGTCGATTCGGCGGTGTTCCGCACGCCTTGGGGCGTGCAGGTGAACTGGGCTCGACAGCCGCTGCTCCTCACCTTTCACCAGGAAGTCGTTGGCGGCGAGAAATTTTTCGAAATCCTGGAGCGCCTCAAGTCCGACGCTGCGCGTCATGTCGACCTGCTCGAACTCGTGTACGTCTGCCTGGCGCTGGGCTTCGAGGGCAAGTACTACGGTGATCCTGCACGTCTTACGACAATCCGTGCCGAGCTGCAGGCCACGATCGCCTCGGTCCGTGGCATCGCCGACCGGCCCGGGGTAGTACCGGCGCTGTCGCCGCACTGGCAAGGTGTGCGCGACGCCCGCAGCCGGCTCGTGCGGTGGCTGCCGTGGTGGGTGGTCGCACTCGCCGGTTGTGTAGTGCTCGCCGGAACCTGGATCGTGCTGCGCCATGCGCTGGCCGACGCCGCGGCACCGTTGAGAGCCACGCTTGCGAGTCAGAGCGTGCAGCTCAACTATGAGCCGGCACCGGCGCCCGAAGTTCGCGGACGCCTCAGGCCGCTGCTCGCTGCCGATGAGGCTGCGCAGCGGCTGCGCACCGAGCAGTTCGGTGAGCGGACCGTGATCACGTTGCTGGGCGAGAGCCTGTTTGCAAGCGGCAGTGCGATGCCCGCGAGCGATCTCGAGCCACTCGTGGGTCGCGTGGCGGCGGCGCTTGCCCGGATCCCCGGGGCGGTGATGGTCGTGGGACATACCGACGACCAGCCCCTCAGATCCCTCCGCTATGCGAGCAATTTCGACCTGTCGCGTGCGCGGGCGCTCGCCGTGGCGCAGCAGATCCGTGCCGCGATCGGCGATCCTGCGCGGGTCGAGTGGACGGGACTCGGCGAGACCGAACCGCGCTACCTGCCGCCGGAGAACCCCGGCAATCGCGCGCGCAACCGGCGCGTCGAGATCATCCACACGGCCGGCAGCGCGCCGGATAGTGCACCGTGAGCGCGTTGCGGAACGCCTTTGGGCAGGAGTGGGTGCAAGGCCTGATTGCGGTCCTGCTGGCAGGCTTGCTCGTCTGGTTCGCGGGTCCGTACGTGGCGTTTGCGGACTACAAGCCGTTCGAGTCGGTCACGGGCCGGCTCGTGGGGCTGCTGGTGATCGTCGTGCTGTGGGCACTGATCGTGCAGATCCGGCTGTTGCGTACCGCGCAGCGCGGCCAGGCACTGGCCAGTGCGGTATCCGCACAACCCGATGTGGCGCGCGTGCAGCCAGACGGGCCCGGATCGGGTTCATCGTCGAGTGCCGACGCGGCGGTGCTGCGCGAACGGTTCCAGACGGCGGTCGCGGCGCTGCGCAGGTCGAAGCGCGGCGGTAGTCTCTACGATCTGCCGTGGTACATGATCATCGGGCCGCCGGGCTCGGGCAAGACCACGGCACTGCAGAACGCCGGTCTCGATTTCCCGCTCGAGAAGGAGTTCGGCCGCGATCCCCTGAAAGGGGTCGGCGGTACCCGCAACTGCGACTGGTGGATTACCGAACAGGCGATCCTGCTCGACACCGCAGGCCGGTACACGACGCAGGATTCGAACGAGATCGCCGACCGCGCCGGCTGGCGAGAGTTTCTCGGTCAGCTGAAGCGCTATCGACGACGCCGGCCGATCAATGGCGTGCTGGTGGCGATCAGTGTCGCCGACCTGCTGCATTCGAGCGAGCCGCAACGCGAGCAGCACGCGACGGCCATCCGCCGGCGACTCGATGAGCTGCGCGTCGAGCTCGGCATTGGTATTCCAGTCTACTTGCTGCTTACCAAGGCCGACCTGATTGCTGGCTTCAACGAATACTTTGATGACCTCAACCAGGCCGGCCGGGCGCAGGTCTGGGGCGTCACGTTCCCGCTCCCCGCCGCGCAGTCTGGTCAGGCACTGGCGACGCTCCCGAGCGAATATGACCTGCTAGTCGGGCGCCTCCAGGAACGCGTGATCGCGCGACTCGGCGAGGAGCGCGATACGTCACGACGCGCGATGCTGCAGGCGTTTCCGGCGCAGGTCGCCGGCATGAAGCCGATCCTCGTGCAGTTCCTCGGCAACGTGTTGCGCGGCGCCACCCAGTCGGACGGGATCTGGATCCGCGGTTGCTACTTCACGAGCGGGACGCAGGAAGGCACGCCGATCGACCGCATGCTTGCGTCGATGGCTCGGGCGCTGGGGCTCGGGCTTGGAGCCCGGCCCGCTGCCGGGCGCGCTGGCAAAGGCAAGTCGTTCTTCCTCGAGGGACTGCTGCGCGATGTGATCTTCCAGGAAGCCGGGCTGGCGGGGGTCAACCGGCGGCTCGAGCTGCAGCGCGCGGCGCTTCGGGTCGCGACCTACGCGTCCATCGTCGCAATCACAGTGCTCGGCGTGCTCGCGATGTCCTGGAGTTATCGGACCAACCGGACCTACCTTGCGGAGGTCGACCAGCTCGCCGGACGCGCACTCGTCGGCGTCGACGTGCGGTCGGTCGACGCCGCGGGCGTCGAAGCGGCGCTACCGCGTCTCGACGGCCTGCGGCTGGTCGCCGAGGCGGCGGCACGATACCGCAAGGATGGGGCGCCATGGTCGATGCGCTGGGGTCTGTTCCAGGGCGCTGATCTCGGGGCTGCGGCGGACGATGCGTACCGTCGGGAGCTGAATGCGAGCCTGGCGCCGTGGGTCGGGGCGCAGTTCGAAGCGCGACTGCGGCAGCTCGCCACGGCGCCCGATGCGCTGTACGAATATTTGAAGGCCTACTTGATGCTCGGCAACCCGCAGCGTCTCGACGCCGCGCAGCTCAAGGCCATCGGCAAAGTGGAGTCGCGGCGGCGCACTGACGGCGATGCTGCAACGGCGGATCGCGTCACGGATCATTTCGAGCAGTGGCTTGCCGAACCGACGCGAATGCAACCGGTGGCGCTCGATGACTCGCTCGTCGAGCAGGCCCGGGTGGCCCTGCGGCAGGCCTCGCTGCCGTTGCTGATGTACAGCCGTTTGCGGCTTGCGTACGCGACAGAAACTACCGGACAGGTGCAGCTCGATCGTGAGCTGAGTGTCGGTACGAACACACTTTTCACACGGCGCTCGGGGCGACCGATGGGCGAACCGCTCTCGGCGCTCTATACGAAGGAGGCGTTCGAATCGTTCACGAAGACTGGCCGCCTGCAATTGATGAAGCAGTTCCTCGACGACGCCTGGGTGCTCGGCGACCAAGCGCCGAACCTCTCCGACTCACCGCGGCTTGCGGCCGACGTGCTTACGCTCTACGAGCAGGATTACATCCGGGCGTGGGATGAACTCATTGGCGATCTCGCGGTCCGGCCGGTCAGAAGTCTCGACGAAGCGAAGATGACGCTCGCGTTGCTCGCGAGTCCATCCTCGCCGCTGAAGGCGTTCCTGTCGCTGGTGGCGAAGCACACCAACCTCGCAGCTGGCCCGACGAGTCCGGGCGCCGCGTCAGCAGCCGGCGCGGCAGGGATGGCACCGCTTGCGGATGCGGCCACGAGGCTCGCCTCGGCATCGTCACAACTCGAGCGGATCCTGGGCAGCGGGGCCGCCGCCGGTGGCTCGAAGCCGGGTGCGCAGATCACGGCGCATTTTGAACCGTTGCACCGCCTGATCCTCGGACCGCCCGGCGGTGCGCCGATCGATCGTACGCTGGCCGACCTCGCGCAGTTGCAGCAGCAGATCAGCACGGCCGCGGCGGGCGCCGCCGGTGCTGGTGCGGTCGCCCAGGTGATGCAGCAGCTGAAGCTGGTTGCCGGGCAGCTGCCTGGCCCGGTCGCTGCGGTCGTGGCGGACGTTGGCGCCACTTCGGGATCACTCGCCATGGGTGAGGCGCGAACGGAGCTCGGCAACCGCTATCAGAGCCAGGTCGTCGCAGAATGCCGGGAACTGATCGGCAATCGCTATCCGTTCAACCCTGCAAGCGCGCTCGAGGTCACGGTCGCCGACTTCGCCAGAGTGTTCGGTCCCGGGGGCACCTACGACGTGTTCTTCCAGTCTCAGCTGGCGCCGCTTGTGGATACCTCTCGTTCGGCTTGGCGCTGGAAGGAGGAGACGAAGTCGATCGCGGCGCTGCCGCTGAAACCGTTCCAGGACGCGGAGCGGATTCGACAGGCCTTCTTCCGCCCCGGCAGCCCGAATCCGGAGCTGCAGGTCGCGTTGACGCCGGAGTATCTCGATGCCGAGGTCAATCGTTTCACGCTGACCGTCGATGGCCAAGTGCTCGAGTACAGCCATGGTCCGCAGCGTCCGGTGGCCGTGAGCTGGCCGAGTGCCACGCCGTCAGGAGCGATCGTGGCGTTCGAGGACAAGGGTGGCGCGCGACCGAACCGTGCGTACGGTGGGACGTGGAGCCTGTTCCGCCTGTTCGATTCTGCGAACGTCAGGCGGGAATCGGACACGCGGTTCGTGCTCGGTCTGAGCGCGGGTGGGCGGGAGGCACGGGTGGTGTTGACCGCCGGCTCAATCCGGAATCCGTTCGCGCAGCCGGCGATGCTGCGGTTTCGCTGCGGCGGATGAGCGTGGCGCCCGGTAGTACGACGGATTCGCGGCGGCGCATTCCGGTCGGCTACTACGGGAAGCTCCCCACTCATGGGGATTTCGTGCACCGCGGGGTCCGGGATGCTTTCATCAACGTCTGGGATGAGTGGCTGCGGCAGATGCTCGTCGGTACCAAGCTGTTGCTCGACGATCGATGGCTGTCGACTTATCTGACCAGCCCGATCTGGCGTTTCGTTCTCGCCGACGGGGTCGTGGATGGGGCGACCTGGGCCGGCGTAGTGATGCCGAGCGTGGATCGGGTAGGCCGGTACTTCCCACTGACGTTGGTCGGAGAGTTTCCGCCTCGAACTCCGCCCTGGTCCCTCGCCGACCAGGCGGCGCCGTGGTTCGAGGAGCTTGAATGGCTCGCTCTCGAAACGCTGAACGATTCCGCGATCGACCTCGACGAGTATGCCGAACGACTGCGCCGGCCGGAGAACCTGCTCGAGTCGATCGTCATTCCCTCCCGTGGCGTGGTATCGGAAACGCGGGTATCCGAGGTGTCGTTCGGCGGCAGACTTCGCGAAGCGGGTGAACTGCTGGACGGTCTGGGGCAGTGGGTCTGGCGGCAGGCGTCGGGGGCGGCCGGCGATCCACGCTCTTTGTGGTGGACACAGGGCTCCGACGCGGTTGCACCGCAATGGACAATCGTTTCTGGATTACCGGACGCGCCGCGGTTCGTCGAGATGATGGCCGGTGATGGCAGCGATGTGGGCGCCGTCCGCGTGATCAATCCGGGGGCGGTGCAATCGGTGTGCGTCAGTGCCGCAGGCCATGTGCGGTCGGGGAATGAGGACGCTTGGCTCGATCGCGGAGACCGGGGCTGCTGGGTAGTTGCCGACGGGATGGGTGGTCATCGACATGGCGAGGTGGCGAGTCGGATGGTCGTCGATGCGGTTGGCGCGGTAGTCGAATCCCCGGACGAACAGGGATTCGAGGAGCGGTGTGCTGCAGTCAAGGCGGCCCTGGCGGGGGCCAACGCGGCGTTGCGTGAGCGGGCTCGGATCGACCCGCTGGGTGGGTTCGATGCCGGCTCGACGGTAGTTGTCGTGCTGATTGAGCGCGCCCGAGGTGTCGTACTGTGGGCAGGCGACAGCCGTGCCTATCGGTGGAGAGCGAGTCGGCTGGAGCGATTGACCTGCGATCACGCGGAGCTGGCAGCCGACGGGTCGACCAATGGGGTGATTACGCGTGCAGTGGGTGGCGAGGACCAGCTCGAACTCGATGAGCGGGCTTTCGACGTCGAGGACGGGGACCGCCTCCTGTTGTGCAGCGACGGCGTGCACGCGGCGCTCGACGATGGCGTGCTGCGTGAGATGCTCGGGTCAGGCGGCGGGCCGGCGGCGATCGCAGCGCGAATCCGCGAGGAAGTTCTCGCGGGTGCGGCCAGGGACAACCTGACGGCGCTGGTCATCTGTGCCGGTGAACCGGCACGACGCCCATGAGGGGGCGGCCGATCTGCTCAGACGACGAGGCGGAGCGGCGCGGATTCACCGGTCTGGCAGCGTGTCGGCGTCGCCGGGTATTGCATGAAACGCTGACCGCGTTAGGAGACCTGGACGATCTGGAGCGCTATCGGCGACTGGCAGCCAACGATCTCGGGCGATCGCGATCCGCCGCGACGGCCAGCGTTCTGCCCGCAGAATTGTGCGTCCGCGTGCTGCCTGACGATTGGGGTGTGTCGACTCTGTCAATGACCCGTCGCTACGGCCGTTGTTTCGCAGTACTCAACATGGCTAGTCCCGATGTGCCTGGCGGGGCGTATGTCGAGGGAGCGCCAGCGCAGGAAGAGAACATGTTCCGGCGAACGGACTGCCACTTCAGCGTGGGCCCGCGAGAGTACGACGTGACGCGGGACAGGTATATGCCGGCGATGTCCAGGTGGCTGGAGAGCGTCGACGGGCGGGTGTTCCTGGATGTCGTGACACCGCGCGTCTGCCTCCGGGGTCCGGAATTGCGTTCTGAGGTGGACCTTGGATACGGTGGTTGCCGAAGGAGGATGTCTTTCCGTTCTTCGAGTTGCGTGCTGCAGCTCAGGACCTGCGCGGCGGC
>Ga0163144_10003729_pt1 | contig 34684 bp, 30 predicted proteins | sample OliLak19BULKMAT1_FD_123175 | JGI IMG/M metagenome (GOLD analysis project Ga0163144, IMG submission 123175) | Freshwater microbial mat bacterial communities from Lake Vanda, McMurdo Dry Valleys, Antarctica - Oligotrophic Lake LV.19.BULKMAT1 | ecosystem: Environmental > Aquatic > Freshwater >...
CCCGGCACCCTGACCCACCTCCAGCAAACCGCCCGCGCCCGCGCCAACCTCTTCGAAGCCCTTGTCGAAGCCGTCAAACACAACTCCCTCGGCCAGATCAGCCACGCCCTCTACGAGGTCGGCGGCGAATACCGGCGCAACATGTAGTCACGGCCGCCTCGGCAATCCAGGTGCAGTTACCGCTTCTGGCGCGCTGCCGTTCAGGTGGCGGCAGTCCAAGGATCGATGACGATGAGGCCGGCGGCCGTGAACGCGCTCGCATCCCGAGAGGCCACAGCGAAATCCTTCGAGGCAGCGATCGCGGCGATATAGCCGTCGGGCGTGCAGAAGCCTTTTCCGGCGGCACGAGCCCTTACGGCAAGATCGGCATAGCAGCGGGCCGCATTCAGATCGAAGGTGAGGATCCGGTCCGCGAACAGCGCCACCACGCCATCGAGCGTAACCGTCAGTCTGTCCTTGCGCTTGCCCTTGCCCTTGGGGAGCGCGCCAAAGCCGAACATCAGCTCGGCGACAGTGACGCTGGAAAGAGACAGCGTCTCGGCTGCCTGTTCATCGAGCCAATCGCGGACGGCCGCATTGGGTTCGGGCTTCATCGCCTCGGCTACGACATTGGTGTCGAGCAAAATCACTTGAAACGCAGCGGCTTGGCCGGCTTGCTGTCGCGCAATTGCCGTAGCGATTCGACATCGGCGCTGGTGAGCCCGACCTTCCGACTCATCTGCGCCATGGTAGTGCCAAGCCGCAGCCGATTCTCCGGCCGCACGGCGGCCTCCAGAATGGCGCGCATTTCCGCTTCTGCGCTACGGTTGTGCTGCGCGGCGCGAACCTTCAGGGCGCGATGCGCCTCGTCGGAGAGATTGCGAATGGTGACGGCGGCCATGAGCACAATGCCTGAGGAATCGATAGCGATGCTCTCATAGTGGCGAAGTTGCTATCAAATTCCAGGTCGTTCGTTTTGTGCGCGCACAGCCCGTCGAATTCGCGAGAATCCGCCATCTGGCGGTATGAGCCGGTTTAGCTTGCTGCTGCGTTGGTCTACGAATGCACAGCCGCAACCCGTAGCGCGACGCGATTGCCCCGTTCGTGCGCAGCCGCGCCTGCAACCGGCATCACCAGCATGCCGGCGAGCGGGTCGTCACGCCGAAGGCGCACTCGAAGAACGCCAACGACGCCGCTACATCGGTAACGTAGACCATCGCATAGTCGAATTTCATGGCGTTTCTCCACATCCTTGCCGCGGGCCAGATGGTCGCGCACCGCGGGCTGATCGTGTCGGCCCAGGTCGCGGGCGCTGTCCTCGCAGCGGATGCGGGTTGTGCGGTGGGGGCAGTAGCATTTGCGAGCGATAATGTCGGGGCATGCGATGGCGGGGTGCGCCGCTGACGACCAGGGCAGCACGGACAGTTGGGGCAAGCAGGCTTGCACCCGACTGCATCCATCGGGGACGCTGGTCGGCCAGGGTAGTGGAGTGCACAATCGCGGCCGGCGCACTGCACGAGCCGCGCACTGCACGCGACTTGCCACCATCGAGGGAGAACTGCCATCCACTGCGTTCCGCTAGCCACCGCACTGATGATCCTGCTCGCGACCAGCGCGCGGGCGCAAACCGATGACGAGACAGCAGACAGCGTCACCGTGGAGCGTGCGGATGACGAGCCCACCGCGCGACTGCCCACGGTCGAGGTGCTCGGTCGTCGACAGAATCTGGTCGGCGAGGCGATCTCGGCTTCGCAGGGCGAGATCGGGCCCGAGCAGTTGCGCGATCGGCCACGATTGCGCACCGGCGATCTGGTGGAGTTCGTGCCGGGCATGGTCGCTACCCAGCATTCGGGATCGGGCAAAGCCAACCAGTACTTCCTGCGCGGCTTCAATCTCGACCACGGCACCGACTTCGCCACCTTCGTCGATGGCATGCCGGTGAACATGCGCACCCACGGTCACGGCCATGGTTACTCCGACCTGAACTTCGTGATCCCTGAACTGGTCGAGTCGCTGAGCTACCGCAAGGGCCCTTATTATGCCGACGTCGGCGATTTCGGTTCTGCCGGCAGCGCTGCATTTCGTCTGGCCGAGCGCCTGTCCGCGCGCTTGGTCGAGCTGGGTCTGGGCGCCAATGGCTACGGCCGCATCGTGTCGGTGGGTAGCGTCGAGGGGGGCGACGCAACGCTGACCTTCGGTCTCGAAAGCGAGCGCTACGACGGTCCGTGGACCGACGTTGCCGAGGCTGTGCGCAAGAACAACCTGGCGCTGAAGCTCAGCGCCCCGGTGGGTCCGGGTCGCGGGCATTTGCTGTTGCTTGCCTACGACAACCAGTGGAACTCGCCCGACCAGATTCCGCAGCGCGCGATAGACGCCGGCTTGATCGATGCGCTCGGTTCGATCGACGACCAGCTGGGTGGCGACTCGACGCGCGAGTCGCTGTCGGGTGGCTGGGCTGGCCCGCTGGCGGGCGGCGAGTTCACGACATCCGCGTATGTCATCGACTACACGCTCGACCTGTGGTCGAACTTCACCTATGAACTCGACGATCCGCTGCGCGGCGATCAGTTTCAGCAGTTCGATAGGCGCCGCGTGCAGGGCGCAGCTGCGACCCAGCAGTGGCAGGACACCCGCTGGCAGGCGCGCGTGGGCGTCGATGGCCGGCGCGACGATATCCAGCGGGTCGGCCTGTGTCGAACCGCGGCGCGCGCGTGCACAACGCCGGTGCGCGACGACGAGGTGCTGCAAGCCAGCCTTTCGCTATGGACCGACGGCGAATGGCGCTTCAGCGAGCGGCTGCGCGCCTATGCCGGCGTGCGCTACGACAGCTTGGACTTCGATGTTGCCGCGCTGCAGCCGGAAAACTCGGGCAGCGCCGATGCCGACCGGACTTCGGCCAAAGGCAGTCTGATCCTGACCGTCGCTGATCCCGTGGAGCTGTATGTGTCCTGGGGCGAAGGTCTGCATTCCAACGACGCACGCGGCACCACCATCCGTATCGACCCGATCAGCGGCGAGCCCGCGCAGCGCGTCGATGCACTGGTAGGCTCGGTGGGCAGCGAGCTCGGCGCGCGCCTGTTCCTCGGCGACCGGCTGCACGGCACGTTGGCGCTGTGGCAGCTCGATCTGGACTCCGAGTTGCTGTTCGTCGGCGATGCGGGGAACACCGAGGCAACCGGTCCGAGCGAGCGGCGCGGTGTGGAGCTCGGCCTGTATTGGTTCGGCAGCGAACGCTGGGGTGGCGAGTTGGAGATCGAGTACACGCGCGCACGCTTCGGCGATACGGATCCTGCCGGCGATCGAATCCCGGGCGCGATTCCGCTGGTGGTCAGTGGCGGCATCAACTGGAATCTCGACGGTGGCTGGTTCGCCACCGCGCGGGTGCGCCATTTCGGTGCCTACCCGCTGATCGAGGACAACAGCGTGCGCTCGGACGGATCGACCACGGTGAACCTGCGCGCCGGCCGCCGCTGGGGTCGCTGGACGCTGACGCTGGATCTGCTCAACGCGCTGGATTCCGACGATCACGACATCGATTACTTCTACACGTCGCGGCTGCCGGGCGAACCGGCGGAAGGAATCGAGGACATCCACTTCCATCCGTTCGAGCCGCGCGCGCTGCGCGCAGCACTGAGTTATCGCTTTTGAGCGAGGTCGCAACGACCGGCGCAGGCGGCGCGCTGCGATGGCCGGAGCCGAGGCAGCGTCGAACCGTGCCGGCATCGCCCTCGCCAGCCGGCATTCAGGTTCTGCGCGGTGTTCACCAACACAGGACGGTTGCCATGCCGCGCATCGTGGAGCGTGATCAACCGGCGCGTGCAGGTGTACGACATCGCTGTTCGCCATCATGCTCCGGCAATGGCCACTCGATCGCGGTCGGTAGTAAAATGGTGGGTCCCGGTCGGCGTCGCGATCGGGGTCGTCGCGCTGGCCGCTTTCGTGCTGTATCCGGGCTGGTATTCGTTCGATTCCGCCGCGCTGCTGTTGCAGGCGCGCACCGGCGAGTACACCGGTTTGCAGCCGCCGCTGATGGCGCTGACCTGGGCGCAACTGCTCGCGCTGGGCGCGCCGCCGGGTGCGTTGCTTGTGCTTCATCTGATGCTCGCCTGCGCGGGTTTGTGTCTGCTCGCCCGGTCAGCGGCCGCGCCAATGGCTCCGCTGCTGCCACTGCTGTTGCTGTGGCCGCCGTTCCTGGTGCTGTTCGGGCATCTGTGGACGGATGTTGCGCTGGCTGCCGCTCTGGTACTGGCGGCCGGTTTGCTGGCGCTCGCGCGCACCCAGCCGCAAGCGGCGTGGATTGCACTGTTGCCACTGGCCTACGCGGTCGGCGTGCGCCACAACGCGGTTGCCGCCGCATTGCCGCTGCTGATGCTGGTGTTCGTCCGGTTACCGCGTTGGCGGGGCACGGCTGCAGCGGCCGCACTGATGGCTGCTGTCGCGGGCTTCGTTCTGTACGCTTCAGCGGCCGGGCTGACCCGGTTGGTCGTCGCCGAGCCGAGGCCCGCGTGGACGCCGACCGCGATCTGGGACCTGTCCGCGGTTTCCGTGGCCAGCGGGCGGATACTTCTGCCGGCGGCTATGCACGGGCCTGGGCTGTCAGTGGATGAATTGCGTCGCCTTACCAACCCCGATGCCTCGTTGAACCTGCTCGTCGGCAGCAGCAGCGGTATCAATTCGGGCATCGTCGCGCCGCTGCCGGCGCCGCTGTTGCGCGAACTGCGACAGCGTTGGCTGGGACTGCCGCTGAGCAATCCACAGGCCTGGCTACGTCACCGTGCAGCGGTTGCATGGTCGTTGTTCGGTCCACAACGACGCGACAAACTCGACGACCTGATGATCGTCCCGCGGATCGTTACGCTGGCCGACAATCCACCCATCGTCGCCAATGCCACGGTTGCCAACGCGAAACTCGCCGGCGCGGTGCTGCGCTGGCGCGATCAGCCGTGGTGCACGCCAATCCTGTATCTGCTGCTGGCGCTGCCGGCGCTTGGCTGGGCGCTGCGGCGCGACTTCGATGGCGACCGCGCACTGGTTGCAAGCCTCGTCGCCAGCGCCTGGTTGTACGCAGTGCCATTGGTGTTCATCGTTCCCTCGGCCGAATGGCGCTACGCGCTGTGGCCGATGCTGGCGTGCGCAGTGGCACTGCTGCTCGCGTTCCGCCGGCAGCGCGCATGACCGTGCTCGCGCGTCAGCCGCCTACGGCTGGAAGCGAAATTTCTCCTGCAGCAGCGGCTGCCCCTCGACCAGTTTGCCGTCGCCACCGAGCAGCTCCCACTCGATGGTCTTGCCGCCGTTCGCGTAGCAATCGAGGGTCAACATGATCGCCACATCGATGCGCTCGCCAAGCTTGTGGTGCAGTTTGTCGAACGCCGCGGGCAGTTCTCCGGCAGTCGCCGGCCGGCTGCATCGCTTGTACAACTCGGCAAGCTGACTATCGATCGGGGTTGCCGGAGTGCTGCCGACCAGCATGCCCTCGTCCACGGTCCACTGGCGCAAGACGTAGCCTGCAGCGGCGTCGTCATACGCCGCAGTGACCATGCCCGCATCGACGATGAGACGGTGCACGACGGTCTTGCTGCCGAGCGCGCCGCGCAGGAACTCCATCACCTTCGCGCCGGAGCGAATCGGTGCTTCGATGCCGAGGCTGGGTCCGTATTCGACTTTCGGCGCCACCCAGGATGATTCCGGCGGGGCCAGATCGTCGATCACGCGCCCGGTGGAATCGAAGGTGAGAGTGCGCAACTCAGGCTGCTCGAAGGAAATCGTGGTCTGCACAGCCGGTTCGGGCAGCGCCAGCGAGGTCACCATCAGCGACGACGGAATCTGTTCCGGCGCCTCGGCCAGTCTGCGGCCGCGCTCGATCAGCGCTGCCAGTCCGGCGCGATCATAGCCGTTGCGCGGCAGGCGCTCGTCGGGCAGGTCGCTGCCGCCGGAGATCTCCTCGGGCACCTGGAACGCCTTGCCCTCGGCAACGCTGTCGCCACCACCAACGCAGGACAGCGTGACCAGTACGTTGTCCCGACCGCCGGATTCGACCATGACGGTCACGCGATCATCAACGATCTTCAGCTGCACCCACGGCCGGCCTTCGTTGAAACCGGCGAGGGTGGACAGGCACGTTGCGCTGTCATCGAGCCATGAACCAATTGCGCCCGCGTGCGCTGCAGGGGCGCCTGCGACCGTGCCCATCAGCAGCAAACCCAGCAGGGAACGGGCTCGACGGTTCATGGCAGCTCCCGCGCTGGAGGTAGTGAGGCCGTCGATGCTAGCAGGAGAAATCGAAACACTCACGGCCCCTATTTGTGTCGAAGCGGGCGGTCTGCTTCGCGCTTGAGGCGGGCAAGATCACGGTGCAGTCGTGGCGAGTCCCGCACGCATGGACGGTTTGCGATGCGCCTTATCAGGCAGAGCAGACCGGTTGATTCATATTGACGAGAAGTTCTAGAACGGGCATGCTAATTGAATGGCGCGCACCGAGAAGTTCACCTCCGACCGGATCCTGGATGCAACTGCACGGATTGCGGCGCGCGTCGGTCCGCAGCAGGCCACCATGGCGCGTATCGCCAACGAGCTGGGTGCGCCGACCGGGTCGATCTACCACCGCTTCGCGTCGCGCGATGCGCTGCTCGCAGAAGTCTGGTTCGGGGCGGCCGAAGCCTTCCAGCGTGCCTTCGGCGCGTGTCTGGAGGGCAAGGACCCGTGGGCTGCCGGACTGGCGTCGGCGCTGATGGTCCTCGAGCGTGTGCGGACGAATCCCATCGAAGCACGCATTCTGATGCTGCATCGGCGCGAGGACTTCCTGGCGGGAGTCTGGCCGCAGTCCACCGTAGATCGCGCCGCCGCGCTCAAGCAGCGTGCCGATTCCGCGCTGGTGAAGTACGCATCGCGGCTGCTCGATCGGCCCGATCCGACCACGCAACGCGGCGTGCGCTTCGCACTCGTCGATCTTCCTCTGGCTGCAGTCATGCCGCACTTGCGGGCGGGCGCGGCGCTTCCAAATGGGCTGGACGCGCTGGTCGGTGTTGCGGTCACTGCAGTCCTGATTGAGCTCGGCGCGGTGCCTCCACGGAAAGCAACACGCAGGGCACGATGATTACTGCACCGGTCGCCGTGTTCTGCGCCTGGCTGCTGTTCGCTGGCAGTCACGTGCTGTTCGGCTTTCCGCCGCTGCGCAATCGATTCGCGCTGCGTCTTGGCGAGCAGCGGTTCGTCGCCGTGTTCAGCGCTGTTGCTGCAGTGTCGCTTGCGATCCTCGCGGTTGTCGTGTGGCGCTTTGGCGGTGAAGGACCCGTCGGTCCCGGCCAGTTCATGGGTCCGGCTGCGCGTGTGGCGCTGGCAACACTGGCCATTCTCGGGATGCTGCTCGCCGTGGCCGCGCTGCCGGCCTACCCGCGCTCGCCCATGGCACTGTTGCGGACCGGATTCCAGCCACCGACCGGAATCGCGCGGGTCAGTCGGCATGGGTTCTTCGTTGGCATGACGCTGTTCGCCAGCGCCCATGCGCTGCTTGTGCCCACGCTCGCCCAGAGCCTCTATCTGCTCGGCTTCGCCGTGCTGGCATTGATCGGGGCGATTGCGCAGGACCGCAAGCTGCTGCTTCGATACGGGGCCGCATACGCGGACTACATGGCGGTGACTTCAGTGCTGCCGTTGGTGGCGATTGTGCGCGGGCAGCAACGACTCTCGCGCGATGATCGCCTGCCCCAGGCGCTGCTGCGTGCAGGCGCGATCGTGCTGGTGGTGCTGCTGACCCATCCGCTGTGGGCAGTGTTCAACGGCGCCGCATTTGCGGGAGCGATGGCGCTTGGCGGCGTGTACCTGTCGATGAAGCGCTGGCGCTCAGCGCGCGGCTAGGTCTCGAATCTCGAGTTTCGCTGCCGCGACTCCTGTCGCTGCCATGGCAGCTCCCACAAGTGCTGCCATGTCAGTTTCCACAAGTGCTTCCATGTCGGCGCCCACAAGTGCTGGCATTGCCACCCATGCAATCTGTAGGAGCCGGCATGCCGGCGACTGCCCCCGATTTGTGGCAGCCGGCATGCCGCCGAGGCATGAGCTGCACGAATCGCGCGGCATCGGTCTGCAGACCGATGCCGTGCAGCACCAAAGGGCATAGCCTGCGGTGTTTGGCGGCGCGGACGCCGTCCGCCGGTGTTCCAGGAACAGTTCATGGCCTTTACTTGTTCGCGAAAGCTGCTGTTTGCAGCCATGACGCTGTCGGCGTTCGACACAATGCCCGCCTTGGCACAGGGCGCGGACCTGGTATCGCCCGACCCCGAGTCTCAAAGCGCGGGTGAGGCCGACCCGGCGTCGTCTGGCACCGGTGTGCGAAAACTCGACGCGGTCGTCGTGACAGCGAAGGGTACTGCTGCCGACCTGCCGTCGGCACTCGCCAGCGACCTGGTGTCCTGGCAGGACGCGGTCGGATCGCCTTCTGACTTCCAGGACCTGATCGCGCGGGTGCCGGGCATTGGTGCGACCGGGCAGAACGGCATCTTCGAGACCTTCTCCATTCGCGGCAGCGGTGGCAACGGCATTCTGGTGCTGGTGGGCGGGACGCCGCTCATCGCGCAGCGCCGCGCCGGCGTGCCGGTCGCATTTCTCGAGCCCTCGCTGCTGGGTGAGATCAACGTCACCCGCGGCCCGGCAACCGTTCACTTCGGCCCCGGTGCGCTGGGCGGCGCGATTTCGATCGAACCGCGCTGGTTCGATGGCGCCAGCGTTACCGGCAGCTACGCCGATTCGGGCAACGAGTCGAGGGTGATGGGCGGGTTTGGCAATCAATCGTTCTCGATCGCCGCGGCCAGACAGCGCGCCGGTGACAGCCAGGCGGCCAACGGCACCCCGCTCAACACCAGTTTCAAGCGTGACAGTGCCAGCCTGCAATACCGCACCAGCTTCGGGGATTTCGGATTGGATGCCTTGCTGCTGCCCTCGCGTACACAAAACATCGGCAAATCGAACAGCCGCTTTCCCGCCCGCGACACGACCTATCCCAACGACGAACACCTGCTGGGCCGGCTGCGCCTGACCAACCGCGAGGGCTTCGAAGCCAGCGTGCACGGACACGACCAGTCGCTGCTGACCTTCAACCAGCGGCCAGGCGCGCCCGACACCTTTGCGTTCATCGAGAGCACCGATATCGGTGGCACCGTGCAGCAGAGCATCGAGATCGGCGACTTCAGCCACAACTTCGGAATGGAGTTGCTCGGTCGGCGCAACGTCAATGGGTTCGACGCCCGCGGAACGCTGGCCAATCGCGTGTTCAGCCTGCGCGATGCGCGCGAGGATGGATGGTCGGTGTTCGCGATCAGCGACTGGCAGGCCACGCCCGAGTTCGCGCTCGAACTCGGCGCGCGTCATGGCGCGGTCGATCAGGAACAATCCGGCGCGGGTTCGCACGAGTCGGATTCCGCGTTTACCGCCGGCGCGGTCTGGACGCGCGGCGATGCGGGTCGCTGGACGTTGAACCTGGCCTCCGGCTACCGCTTTGCGACGCTGGAGGAGCGTTTTTTCACCGGTGTCACGCCGCAGGGCGAGATTGTCGGCAATCCCGAGCTCCGCCCCGAGCAGTCGTTGGGCATCGACCTTGGCTACGCGTGGCAGGTCGGCAGCGTCAGCGGACAAATCCACCTGTGGCGCACCAAGGTCGACGACCTGATCCAGCTGTTCGCGATCGCACCGGGTGTAAACGGGTATACCAACGTGAGCGAAGCGCGGTTGCATGGTGTGGATGGCGCGCTGGAGTGGCGTGCGACTGCGCAATTCACACTGGTCGCCAGCGCGACGCTGGTGCGCAGCAAGGACGAGCTGACCGGCAACCCGCTGTTTGGCTCGCCACCGCCGACTGCGTCGCTGGAAGCGAAGTACGACTACTCCGACTTCAGTCTCGGTGTCTTCTACAGCCATCACCGGCGCGCGCAGCGGCCCGGGTTCGAGGAAGTCGAACGCGACGCGGTCGATGTCGTCGATCTGGACCTGACCTGGCATGTACGCCCGGACTGGGATCTGCAGCTGTTCGTGCGCAACGCCTTCAATGAGGACTACTTCGCGACGGCCGACGTGCTTTCCGCTCGCGCCCAGGAGCGCGCGATTGGATTGAGCGTGATCTGGAGCGCGCCCTGATGCGCGCTGCGGTCGATCTGATGAAGCTGGCCGGTGCTTGACACCCGGCACGCCACCAGCGTGGAATAGTCCGCAGGTCTACGGATGGATGCCCTTATGCCCACGTCCAAGCAGTTGCGCGATTTCGAGGCCCTGATTCGCGATCACCCGAAGTGGCCGCGCGCGTTGTGCTTCGGCGATTCGTGGATGAACTATCCGCCGCATCCGGTCGACATCGACAAGCAGTTGCGGCGGCTGTTCAAGCGCAGCGCGTTTCTCAATGAGTCCAAGGCTGGGCGCGAGAGCGGTCAGATCAAGACGCTGCTGCCGCAGTTGCGCGGCCTGCTCGGCTCGTATCAGTTCAAGGCGCTTCTCGTATCGATGGGCGGCAACGACGTGGTGGGCGGTGAACTTGCGGAGTACGTCAAGCCCGCCGACGAGCCGCAGTCGAGCAGCAGCAACGAGTGGGGCGTGATTCCGGCCAGCGTGCGCGATCATATCCGGCTCAGCGCATTCGCGGCCGGTCTGCGTTTTCTGGTCGAGGACTTCCGGCGCGTGATCGCCGCGCGCGACCAGCTCTCGGTGCAGACCGAGATCGTGGTGCACAACTACGACTACATTTTCCCCAGCGGAACACCGTTCAAGCTGCTGGGCGTCAAGTCCGGGCCCTGGCTGAAGCCGCATCTGGATGGGGTGGGCCTGAGCGATCCGCGCCGGCAGCGCGAACTGAGCTCCTGGCTGATCGACCAGTTCACACGCGTGCTCAACGAGCTGATCTCGCAGACTCCGCGGATGCGGCTGGTCGACAGTCGCGGCGCGCTCGGCCGGGAGTCGGAGTGGGACAACGAGATCCATCCCAAGGCTCCCGGATTCCGACGGATCGCGGAAACACGCTGGAAGCCGGTGCTGGGTGGCCTGCTGAGGTAGGACGCCGTCGGGTCTGCCCAGCAGACCGGACGCGGCTGCAGTAGCCTTGCTGAACTGCGCACTCTGGAACTAAAAGCCATGGCCACTGGTTGGGCTGGCGACAATGCGGTCAGTGAACAGATCGAGGCGACCATCAAGGATGCGGTCGATCGCGCGCGCAGCCGCCTGCCGAAGGGCCCTGGCCGCGAGCGCTGCGAGCACTGCGATACGACGATTCCCCCGGCGCGGCGCAAGGCGGTTCCCGGCGTGCGTCTGTGCGTGGACTGCCAGCACGCGCAGGATGGTCAAGCGGCTGGATTCGCCGGCTACAACCGGCGCGCCAGCAAAGACAGCCAGTTGCGCTGAGCGGCCGCAGATGACCGCATGCGGCGCTCATTCGTTGTACTGTCGATCCGCCATCGCGGGCGTTCGGAAGCCTTCCGGATCGCTTGCCGTGCTGGCGTACGGAGCATCCGCATGGCCACGCCCCTGCGCAAGATCGAGCTGGAAGCGCTGGAAAAGATCGCCCGCGGGACTTCCAGCGACACCGTGATCGACGACGCCATTCTCGATCGGCTGCTGTCGCTGGGCCTTACCCAGGTCCGCGGCGGCAAGACCGGCGTCACCCCGCGCGGCAGCATGGAGCTGACCCGACGCAAGGCGTTGCTGCGCGGCTCCGGATCGCGTCGATAGCCGCAGTTCGAACGCGGCTGATCGACGTTCGCTCTTGCAGCTTGGGCCGAGCCATGTACCAGATCATCTCTGTGTTGCCGGCGATCGTGGCTATCTGCATCTGGGCGATGTGGTTCGAACACGGTGAATCCTCGTCCGCGTTCAAGGTCGTGGTCCTGCTGCTGATCGCAATTGCGGCATGGCTGCAGTTCTTCAGCAGCCATGGGCTGTTTGGATTGGTGATGCAGGCCATCCTGGCGATATTGCTGCTGATCTGGAATGCATGGCATTCGGCGCGCCGCTGGTAGGCCGATCAATGAGCGCGAGATGGCGCAGGCATGTCCAGCGGCTCCCGCGACCGCGCGACTCCAGCCGGTGCGCCGCGCAAGATCGACGCTGCGCGCAGCGGGCCCGGCCCACCGCGCGCAAGTCGTTCTGCGCCGCAGCACCGCCGAACTGGAGGCAACGCACCGAGAATTGCAGGCGGCGGGCCGCCATGACGTCGCCGGTCCGGAGCGGCGCCGCCGACATCGTGCGCTTGGCCACTTGACGTAGTGTTACAAGCGTGTGAAGTTGGGATCGGTCTTCGGCATGTCGCAGGGGCGTCATGCAGACCGCAGGGGGTGCGTTGACAGAGCCTTGCCGGGCATCGATCGGCGGTCCTGCAGCAGCATCGTTCGCGCATTCCACTCGAGCAACGGATGAACCTGGCAACCGAGCCCAGCGGGACCCTGCAACAGGCGATGGCGCATGCCGGCCGCCTGCTCGCTTGCGATCCGGCGCAAGCGCTCGCGCAGCTGCGCGAAATTCTCATTGCCGCGCCGAGTCATCCAGAAGCAACGCTGATGCTGGCGATAGCACAGGTCGCTGACGGTGCGCTCGACGCAGCGATCGACACGCTGCACGCACTGGTCGCCGCCCAACCGAACTGGGCCAAGGCGCATCTCGAACTGGGTCTGGCCCATGGCCGGGCGGGGCAGGGCGATGCGGCACTGAGCAGCCTGCGGCGCGCGGTCGAACTCAAGCCCGATACGCCGCAGGCGTGGCGCGCACTGGGCGATCATCTGGCGGCAACCGGCGATGATCAGGGGAGCGAGGCGGCCTACGCACAGCACCTGCGCTACGCCACGCGCGACCCGCAGCTGCTGCGCGCGGCCGCTGCGTTGTGCAACAACCGCATCGCCGAAGCAGAGTCGCTGCTGCGCGCCCAGCTGCGGCGCGCACCGACCGATTCCGCGGCGATGCGGATGCTGGCTGAAGTCGCCGCGCGTCTTGGCCGGCACGAAGACGCCCAGGCGCTGCTGGAGCGATGTCTCGAATTGGCGCCCGAGTTCCACGCTGCGCGGCAAAACTACGCCCTGGTCCTGTATCGCGGCAACCAGCCGGCGCAGGCACTCGCGCAGATCCAGATCCTGCTCGATGTCGATCGCTACAACCCCAGCTATCGCAATCTGAAAGCGGTGATCCTCGGCCGGATCGGCGACTACGACGGCGCGATCCAGCTGTTCGCAGCCCTGCTGGCGGAGTATCCGAACAACGCCCGCATCTGGCTCAGCCACGGGCATACGTTGAAGACCGCCGGGCGCAGCGAACAGGCGATCGCTGCCTATCGGCGCAGTACAGCACTGGAACTGGGCTTTGGTGAAGCGTGGTGGAGCCTCGCGAATCTGAAGACCTTCCGCTTCGAGGATGCCGACATCCAGGTCATGCAGCGTCAGCTTGCGCGCAGCGACCTGGATATCGCGCACCGCTACCACTTCGAATTCGCGCTGGGCAAGGCGCTTGAAGACCGCGCCGAATATGCCGAGTCGTTCCGGCATTACGATCTGGGCAACATCCTGCGGCGCAAGAGCGTGCCGCACAGCGCCGACCAGGTCTCGGCGCGGGTGCGGCGCGCCATCGAACTGTTTACGCCTGAGTTCTTCGCGCAGCGCCGCGGGAGCGGCAGCCCGGCGGCCGACCCGATCTTCGTGGTCGGCCTGCCGCGTTCGGGCTCGACCCTGATCGAGCAGATCCTGTCCAGCCATCCGGCGGTCGAGGGCACCATGGAGCTGCCCGAGATCATCTCGATGACCCGCTTGCTGCGGCGTCGGGCCGGCAAGGGCGCGCAGGCGACCTACTACGACACGCTCGCCACGCTTGAGCCCGACGCATTGCGCGAACTGGGCGAGGGCTACATCGCGCACACGCGGATCCAGCGCAAGACCAGCGCGCCGCACTTCATCGACAAGATGCCGAACAACTTCCTGCACGTGGGCCTGATCCACCTCGTGTTGCCGAACGCGCGCATCATCGACGCGCGCAGGCATCCGATGGCGTGCGGATTTTCGTGCTTCAAGCAGCATTTCGCGCGCGGCCAGAACTTCACCTATTCGCTCGAGGACCTGGGGCGCTACTACCGCGACTATGTCGCGCTGATGGCACACTTCGATCGCGTGTTGCCCGGTCGCGTGCAGCGGGTCGATTACGAGCGTCTGGTCGACGATACCGATGGACAGGTGCGCGCCCTGCTCGACTACTGTGGCCTGCCGTTCGACCCGGCGTGCCTGCGCTTTTTCGACAATGATCGGCCCGTGCGCACCGCCAGCTCCGAGCAGGTGCGACAGCCGATCTATCGCGATGGCCTCAAGCAATGGCGGCACTACGAGCCGTGGTTGGGGCCGCTGAAAACCGCGTTGGGTTCCGTGCTCGACGGTTACCCGATGCAACAACGACGCGAAGGCGATGCCCGCGCCTGAGTGCCATCTCGATCCACACCGGGTCCACTGGGAAGCAAGGAAACCGCCATGCACAAGCACCAAGACAACACGCAGGTAGCGACAGGCTGTACGCGGCCGACCCGCTTGCAGCTGGTATCGGCGATCTGGCTGGCGTTGGGTGCAAGCTCGCTTGCCCTTGCGCAGGCGCAGCCGCTCGATGCGGTTGCCGAAGCGGATCCGGATGCAAGCGCCCAGGGTCCCGATGCGGCCACCAATGCGCAAGAATCCGGCGCGCAGTCCGACGGTGGTACGCGCACCCTCGAGTCGGTGACGGTCACCGCGCAGAAGCGCACCGAGAACCTGCAGGAAGTGCCGATCAGCATCCAGGTGCTGGGTGCCGATAAGCTCAGCGAACTCCAGGTCGCGGACTTTGAGGACTTCGCGCGTTACCTGCCCTCGGTGTCGGTCGAGACCGGTGGCCCGGGCTTTGGCCAGGTCTACATGCGCGGCGTGGCCAGCGGCAGCAATGGCAATCACTCCGGCCCGCTGCCCAGCGTCGGCCAGTACGTCGACGAGCAGCCGATCACCACCATCCAGGGCGCGCTCGACCTGCACATCTACGACATCGAACGTGTCGAGGCGCTGGCCGGTCCACAGGGCACGCTGTATGGCGCCAGTTCGCAGTCGGGCACGATCCGGATCATTACCAACAAGCCCGATCCGACCGCGTTCTCCGCCGGCTACGGCGTGGAAGGCAACAAAGTCAGCGGCGGCGATCTAGGCTATGTGACCGAGGGCTACGTGAACGTGCCGATCGCGGAAAACATGGCAGTGCGCCTGGTCGCGTGGGACAAGCGCGATGCCGGCTACATCGACAACGTACGCGGCACGCGCACCTTTCCAACCTCGGCGATCACGATCGACAACGCCAGCGAGGCCGAGGACGACTACAACAGCGTCGATACCACGGGCCTGCGCGCAGCATTGCGCATCGACCTCAACGACAACTGGTCGGTCACGCCCACGGTGATGAGCCAGCGCACCACTTCCGGCGGCATTTTCGCCTTCGATCCCGACGTCGGCGATCTCGAGCTGACCCACTTCTACCCCGAGCGCGCAGAGGACACCTGGACCCAAGCCGCGCTGACCGTGCAGGGCAAGATCGGCAACTTCGACATCGTCTATGCCTTCTCCAACCTCAATCGCGATACCGACGTCGAGTCCGACTACAGCGACTACTCGTTCTGGTACGACACCCTGTATGCCTATGGTGCCTACATCACCGACGACAATGGCGATCTGATCAACCCCTCGCAGTACATCCAGGGCCGCGACATCTACCGCAAGCGCAGTCACGAACTGCGGATCGCCTCGCCCGCCGAGGACCGCCTGCGCTTCACCGCCGGTGTGTTCTGGCAGAACCAGTCGCACGATATCCAGCAGCGCTACAGAATCGACGACCTGGCCGATGAGATCTCGGTGACCAATTGGTCCGACACGCTGTGGCTGACCAAACAGGATCGCCGCGATCGCGACCGCGCGGTGTTCGGCGAGATCGCCTACGACATCACCGATCAGCTCACGCTCAACGGCGGCATCCGCTTCTTCAACGCCAGGAATTCGCTGCGCGGATTCTTTGGATTCAGCGAGAACTTCAGCTCGCGTACCGGCGAGGCCGCCTGCTTCGACCAGAACGACTTCAACGGCGCCCCTTGCCTTAACCTCGACAAGGAGGTCGACGAGGACGATCAGATCGGGCGGGTCAACCTGACCTACCAGATCGACGCTGAGAAAATGATCTATGCGACGTGGTCGGAAGGCTATCGGCCGGGCGGCATCAATCGACGCGGCACCCTGCCGCCTTACCTGTCGGACATCCTGACCAACTACGAGGCCGGCTGGAAAACCACCTGGATGGACAACACCCTGTCGTTCAACGGGGCGGTATTCCTGCAACGCTGGGACGACTTCCAGTTCGCGCTGCTGGGTGCCAATGGTCTGACCGAGATCAAGAACGCCAATCAGGCCGAGATCAGCGGCATCGAGCTGGACGTGCAGTGGGCGGTGAATTACAACTTCACCCTGATCGGTTCGGTTGCGTTCTACGACGCCCAGTTGACCGCCAATTACTGCGGATTCACCGACGACAACGGGGTGCCCGTCACCGAGTGCGACGAGCCGCAGGCCCCTGATGGCACCCAGCTGCCGATCACGGCCAAGGTCAAGGGCAATCTGATCGGGCGCTATGCGTTCGACTGGGGCGACTACCAGGCATTTTTCCAGGGTGCGGTGGTCCACGAGGGCGAACGCAAGTCCGACCTGCGGCTGGTTGAGCGCGATATCCTGGGCGATCTTCCGGCTTACACCACGCTGGATCTGGCGGCCGGTATCGGCAAGGACAACTGGAAGGTCGACCTGTACGTGCGCAATGCCGGCGACAAGCGAGGCGAGAGCTCGCGTTTCGCCCAATGCGCCGAGGCGGTATGCGGCGAACAGACCTACATCATCCCGATCCAGCCGCGTACCTTTGGCGTGCGCTTCTCGCAGCAGTTCTGAACCACGGCGGTTTGCGGCGTTTACGACGACGGCCCTTCGGGGCCGTTGTACTTGGTGCCTATGGCGAGAGGCCTGCGATGCACGACAGCGATGATGGTCCAACTCCCGGAATCGCACTCGACGCCGCACATGCGCTGGCGGTGCAGTTCTACGTCGATGCCTCCCATCTCGCCACTGAGCGTGAATCGGTGTTCGCGCGCAGTTGGCAGCTGGCCGCCCATCGGGGCGAATTGGTCGACGCTGGCGACCATGTGCTGGCCGAGGTTGCCGGGCGCCAGATCCTGATCCTGCGCCACCCCGACGGGAAGCTGCGCGCTTTTCACAATGTATGCCGGCATCGTGCGGGACCGCTGGCCTGGTGCAATGGGCACGGTGCGCGGGTTTTGACCTGCAAGTACCACGGCTGGACCTACACCCTGGATGGACAGCTGCGCGGCGCGCCGGAAATGCAGGACGCAGTGGGCTTCGATCCTTCCGGCATCGCGCTTGCGGCCGTCGGCGTGCACGAGTGGCAGGGCCTGGTGTTCATCGCGTTATCCAGCAAGGTGCCGCCGTTCGACACCGTGTATGCCGGCATCGAACGCCATATTCACCCGTTGGACCTCGCGCGGTTGCGCTTCTTCCGCCGGATCGGCTACGAGGTGGCTTGCCACTGGAAAGTGTATGTCGACAATTTCCTCGAGGGCTACCACCTGCCGCACGTGCACCCAGGCCTGAGCCGGATGCTCGACTATCGCGCCTACGATACCCAACTCGCGCCGTGGTACTCGCTGCAGCACGCGCCGCTGCGCAACAGCGAGGGCATCTACGGCGACGGCGAGGCGTGGTACTACTTCGTGTATCCCAACATCATGCTCAACATCATGCCCGGACGCCTGCAAACCAATCGCGTATCGCCGCTGGGGCCGGACCGCTGCCGGATCGAGTTCGACTACTACTATGCGGATGATGCGCAGGCCTTGGCGCGTGCCGACAACGATCAGCGTTTCTCCGAGGAGATCCAGGCCGAGGACGCGAGGATCTGCGAGGCAGTGCAGCGCGGCCTGGTCTCGGGTGTGTACACGGCCGGTCGTTTGTGCCCGCGTCGCGAGAGCGGCGTGTGGCACTTCCACGAGCTTTTGCGTGCGGCCTACGCCGCGCACGGCGGTGCGCCATGAGCCGGTCCGGATTGACAGGCAGTCTGCTCGCGATACTTGTCGCCTGCGCGCCAGTGCAGGCACAGACCGTATGGCTGCGCGCCGGACAGATGCTCGATGTCGAGCGTGGCGTGATGCTGCGCGACCAGGCAATCGGTATCCTCGATGGACGCATCACGCAACTGGGCCCTGCCGACACCACGCTGCCGGCCGGGGTCGCTGTGATCGACTGGTCGGAGCACACGGTGTTGCCGGGTCTGATCGACCTGCACACGCATCTGGTCGGCGATATCCAGTCGGCGAACATCGCAGCCCCGCTGATGAGTTCGGCCGCGCGCGATGCGCTGGTGGGAGCTGCCAATGCGCGCGCGACCCTGCATGCCGGGTTCACCACGGTGCGCGACGTGGGCTGCTATCGCGCATTCACCGACGTGGCGCTGCGCGACGCGATCGCCGATGGTCTGGTCGAGGGACCGCGCATGTTCGTGGCCGGCGCTTATCTCACGGTCAGCCAGGGCGGTGGCGAGGTGACCGGCCTGGCGCCGGACGTGCGGGTGCCCGACGAGATGCGCCGCGGCGTGGCCGACAGCGCGCTGCAGGTGCGTCGCCGCGTACGCGAGCTGCTCGCAGGCGGCGCGGATTTCATCAAGGTGATCGCGACCGGTGCGGTGCTGACCAGCGGCACCACGCCATCGGCGCCCGAGTACAGCCAAGCGCAGCTGCGTGCCGCGGTCGAAGAAGCGACTCAGGCCGGCAGCTTCGTCGTCGCCCACGCGCACGGCGTCGAGGGCATCCAGCGCGCCGTGCGCGCCGGCGTGCGGTCGATCGAACACGGCTCCTACATCGACGATGCTTCGATCGCACTGATGCGCAAGCACGGCACCTGGCTGGTCGCGGATGTCTACAACGGCGACTACATCGATGAAGTGGGCACTCGCGACGGCTGGTCGGCGGAGATCCTGCGCAAGAATCGCGAGACCACCCAGACCCAGCGCGATGGTTTCGCGCGCGCGGTGCGTGCCGGCGTGGCGATCGGCTTCGGTACCGATGCAGGTGTGTTTCCGCATGGCGAGAACGCGCGTCAGTTCGCGTACATGGTGCGGCTCGGGATGACGCCGCTGGCGGCGATCCGCGCGGCAACCATCGATGCCGCGCGCTCGCTCGGGCGCGAGCAGGAATTCGGATCGATCGCGATCGGGCGCTCGGCGGACCTGATTGCGGTCAGCGGCGATCCGCTGACCGATATCGAGCGCCTGCGCGACGTGCGCGCGGTGATCAAGCAAGGTCGGGTCGTGGTGGCGCTGCGCGAAACGCCCGTCGAGGCCGCGGCCCCAGCGCCATCCCGATGACATCCGGGGCCGGCACCCAGGCTGTCGCTGCCGACGCTGCCGACGCGGCCGAGGCGACCCCGACCGGCGCCCGCCCGCGGGTACTCGGCTTCTGGATGTGCACCGCGCTGGTGGTCGGCAATACCATCGGCATGGGGATCTTCCTGCTGCCGGCAGGCCTGGCACCTTACGGATTCAACGCAACGCTGGGGTGGATCGTCACGCTGGCCGGATGCATCGCCCTGGCGCGTGTATTCGCCCGACTCGCCAGCGAGTTTCCGCGTGCCGACGGGCCGTTCGGCTACATCCGCAATACGCTGGGCGAAACTGCTGCGTTCGTCACCATCTGGTGCTACTGGGTGTCGGTATGGGTCACCAATGCCGCGCTCGCGGTCGCGGTGGTGGGTTATCTGCTCGCACTTGTTCCTGCGGCCGCGCCGATACCGCCGGTCGCCATCGCGCTAACGCTGGTGTGGCTTTTCGTCGGGGTTTCGATGCTCGGTGCGCGCACCGGCGGCGCCGTGCAGGTGCTCACGACCGTGTTGAAGCTGGTTCCGATGCTGGCCGTGATCGGACTCGGAGCCTGGCTGCTGGTGACCGATCCTGGTGCGCTCGACGTAAGCCTGCCGAGCGCTCCGCTGAGCGTTACTGCGACCATGGCGGCCTCGACCATCGCGCTGTTCGCGATGCTCGGGTTCGAGTCGGCGACCCTGCCGGCAGGCCAGGTGCGCGATCCTGCGCGCACCATCCCGCGCGCGACCCTGGTGGGGACCTTGCTGGTCGCGGCGATCTATGTTGCGGTGTGCACGATACCCATGCTGCTGCTCGCACCGGATGTACTGGCAAAATCAACGGCGCCGTTCGTCGACGTGATCGATCGTGTGCTCGGCGAAGGCAGCGGGCGCTGGTTGGCCCTGTTCGTGGTGGTCAGCGGGATCGGTGCGCTCAACGGCTGGACCCTGCTGGTCGGCGAATTGACCCGCACGATGGCCGCACACGGTGTGCTGCCCGCACTGCTGGCGCGCTCCAATCGACGCGGTGCGCCGGTGCTTGCGTTGCTGCTGACCGGGTTGCTCGCCAGCGCCATGGTGACGATGAGCTACAGCAAATCGATGGTGCAGGGCTTCGTGTTCCTGAGCACGGTGGTGACCGCGGCGAACCTGCCGCTGTACCTTTTCTGTTCGATCGCACTGGTGGTGGTGTGGCGTCGTGGTGGGCCGGCGGCGCCGCCCGGCGTGCTGTTGATCGCCATCCTCGGCGCTGCGTTCGCGGTGTTCGCATTCATCGGAGTCGGCAGCGAGCCGTTCAAGTGGGCCTTGGCGCTCGCTGCCGCCGGTATTCCGGTTTATGTCGTGATGAGGCTGCGGCGTCGCGCCGCCACGTCGGCATAGACCAGACCGCTCGCCACGCGCGACGACTCCGAGCAGCCTGCGGTTGCATGCTCGCCGCTACGTCGCGCACGCAGCTCAGGCTGGCTGCGGTGGGCGACGCTTGAACACCCGTTTGGCCAGCAGTACCAGTCCGAGGGCGGCGATTCCTGCGATGATGCCGAATATCGCATCGAGTGCGATCGGCGCGATGGCGGCCAGCGCGCCGCCGATCGCCGGCACCGGTGCCAGGGTTGCCGACCACGCCTGAAAGGTCTCGCCCACTACATGGATGCCGTGGGTCAGGATGCTGCCGCCGACCATGAACATGGCCGCGGTACCGACCACCGACAGGGTTTTCATGAACCAGGGCGCGACCCGCAGGATGGCCGCTCCGATCGCGCGCTGGAATCGTGCAGCCGCGCGGTTGCCGGACTTGGAATTCAGATGCAGACCGGCGTCATCGAGCTTGACGATGCCTGCGACCAGTCCGTACACGCCAACCGTCATGATCGCCGCGATCGCCACCAGGGTCAGCAATCGGTTGCTGAGCGACGCGGCCGCCACGGTGCCGAGGGTGATCACAATGATCTCGGCCGACAGGATGAAGTCGGTGCGGATCGCGCCCTTGATCTTGTCCTTCTCGAAGGCAACGATGTCGACCTGCGGATCGGCCACGGCCTTGACCAGCGCCACGCGCTGGGCGTGGACTTCTTCCGGGGCGTGCAGGAACCTGTGGGCGAGTTTCTCCACGCCCTCGTAGCACAGGTACAAACCACCCAGCATCATCAGCGGCAGCACCGCCCACGGCGCGACCGCGCTGATCAGCAGGGCGGCGGGAACCAGGATGAGCTTGTTGATCGCCGATCCCTTGGCTACCGCCCATACCACCGGCAGTTCGCGGTCGGCCCTGACGCCTGAGACCTGCTGCGCGTTGAGTGCGAGGTCGTCGCCGAGCACGCCAGCGGTTTTCTTGGCCGCAACCTTGGTCATGACGGACACGTCATCGAGCAGGGTGGCGATGTCGTCGATCAAGGCAAACAGGCTGGAGCCGGCCATCGGGTAATGTCGTGAGGATGAAGGACGCGAGTGTACGAAAACCGCGGGTCGAGCGGATGCCGGAGCCGCGCGCGCGTGAAACGCAACTCAGTACCGCGCCGGGTGCCGCGTGAGTCCGGTGCGGTCGCGGCGCGTGGTGCTGGACACCAACGTGCGACTTGACCTGTTCGTGTTCGCGGCCCCGCGCGCGGCTGGATTGCGTGCCGCACTCGAGGCCGGCCGGCTGCGCGCGATCTGCAATGCCGCGTGTCGCGCGGAGTGGCAGGCGGTATTGGCCTATCCAAAGCTGCGTCTGGATATCGACCAGCAGGCTGCGGCACGCACCGCGCACGATCGCCTGGTGTGCGTCGATCCGTCTGCAGGCCCGCCGTGCTCGGCGATCGCAGCGCTACCGCGCTGCCGCGATCCAGACGATCAGAAGTTCGTGCAGCTGGCTTACGACATCGGTGCGGCGGGATTGCTCACCCGCGACGCTGAGCTGTTGCGTCTCGCGCGCCGGCTTGCGACGGAATTCGGCATAGCGGTACTGCAACCGCATGAGTTCGAGCGACTTCTTGCCGACTGAGAGATTCAGCGGTGGGCAGCCGCGTACTCCTGCTGCACCTGAGCGAAGGTTTGCCGCACGGCAGCCGATGGCGCGGCACCAAGCCGCGAGACCACCACGATCGCAAGCGTCGCCAGCAGCACCCCGGGCACCATCTCGTAGAGCCCGAACGGTGTGTATTGTTTCCACACCAGTACTACCGCGGCACCCACCAGCATGCCGGCCAGCGCGCCGTTGCGGGTCATGCGCGGCCACAGCAGTGACAACACCACCATCGGCGCGATCAGCAGCGCGAAGATCACCAGGCTCGCCTGCACGGTGTCGGTGCAGCGCACGGCGAGCAATCCGCGCAGCGCGGTATCGAGGATGGTGGCGGCCGCGCCCGCCACCAGTGCGGTCGGGTAGCTCACGCCGAACAGGTTCTCGAACAGGCGTGCGCCGGCAACGATGCCGGAAGCAGAATAGATCGCGAAGAAAACCAGGATCACCAGCGCCGACAGGATCCGCAGGAGGCCGCTGCGATCCTCGAAGCGATGGGTGAAGTAGTCGGGCAGGGTGAGCGCGTTGTTCGCGCGTTCGGTATACACCCGCAGGCGGCCAGCGACGAAGCGCCAGTTGGCCCACGCGCCCAGCACCAGGGCGATCGCAATCCACGCTTCGGAGGCGCCACTGGCATACAGCGCGCCCGGCAGGCCCATCAACAGCCAGCCGCTCATGTCGGAGGCGCCGGCTGCCAGCGCGGTGACCAGTGGACTCAGGCTGCGGCCGCGCAGAATGAAGTCGTTGAAGCTTCGCGTGCGCCACCAGGCCCCAAGCCGATCGCCACCATGCCGAGGATGCAGGCCGCAAACGTGACCAGGGTGGGCGTGCTGGCGGTCATCAAGTCCCGAACGCGGTGTAAAGTCGATGGCGGATCAGAAACGCTGCCCGCCGCGCCGTCGATCGTGGGTGCCAGGGCCGGCGCCAGTGGCGACCCTACGCGGGCTCCGGCCACTGCAGGGTGCCATCGATGATGGTGTGGGTCATGCCACCCACCCACACCGCGCCATCCGCATCGATCTCGATCTCCAGCGTTGCATCGTGTCCGATCTCGCGCCCCTGGCTGACCCGGTAACCATCGGCCAACGGGCCTTGCGGTTCGCACGCGCGGATGCGTGCAGCAATCAGTCCATTGGCCGCACCAGATGCGGGGTCTTCGGCGATGCCGACGCCGCAGGGAAACGCGCGCACCACGATGCCGCGCGCGTTATTGGTAGAGCGCGCAAAAAGTGCGAGGCCGAGACTGTCGCTCGCGGCTGCGAGTGCGGCGATCTGCGCGTGCGGCGGGATCCAGAAGCGCAGCTGCGCTTCGTGCGCCAATTCGGCGATCCACCAGCGCCGCCCGCCCTCCACCAGTGCGGGCGCGATCTGGCCCAACGGCAAGCCGGTCAGGATTTGCTCGAGTTCCGCAGCGATATCGGGCGCGACGCGCAGTGCGCGAGCCGTCGGCGCCTGCACCGCGATGCGGCGCATGTCTGCCTCACCGGCGACCCGCAGCGGCAGCAGTCCGCTGGCGCATTCCTGCATCAGCAAGCCGTCGCGAGGCTGCGCGAGATGCAACGTCAGGGCCGCGTGCGCGGTGCCGACGCTGGGGTGGCCGGCGAATGCGATCTCGCGCGATGGGGTGAAGATGCGCAGGCGATAGTCCGCGCGCGGGTCGGTTGCGGGCAGAATGTACGTCGTCTCCACCAGTTGCGTCCATGCGGCAAACGCCTGCATGCGGCCGCTGCTCCAGCCATCGGCGCCAATCACCACGCCAAGCGGATTGCCGCCACCGGGGCGCTCGCAGAACACGTCGAGTTGCAGAAAGCGCAGGCTTCGCATCGGCGCAGGATACCGGAGTGCTCACGCTGAGTCGAAATCGCCGAAGCCCTGTAGTGGCGTGACACAATCGGCCGATTCGCGTGGAGCACTTCCGATGTTGAATCCCGGCGACGGTCTGCGCACTTCGCGCCTGCAGTTGCGCCGCTTCACCGGCGACGACCTGGATACCCTGTATCGGATGTATGCCGATCCCGGTGTAATGCGTCACGCCGGCGGGGTGCTCGATCACGACAAGGCCAGCCTGATGATCCGCGAGCGCATCCTCGACTACTACGCGCTGCATCCGGGGCTCGGCATCTGGGCCACCATCGAAAGTGCTTCCGGCGCATGCGTGGGCTTGCATCTGCTCAACCACATCCGCGGTGCGCAACACATCCAGATCGGCTATCTGCTGTTCCCGCGGTTCTGGTCGCTCGGCTATGCCACCGAGATGGCGCGCGAGGTGCTGCACTATGGGTTGCAGACGCTGCGTTTGCCGCAGGTCACCGCCATCGTGGACCTCGACAACCTCGCCTCGCAGCGCGTGCTGCTCAAGATCGGCATGCAGCGCGATGGCGCACGCCATTTCGCGGCCTACGGGCCGCAGCCGCTGGCGTGGTTCACGCGCGATGTGCAGGCCGCGATCGGCGATCGCGAGCACTGACCCATGCAGCAGCGTGCGCTGGGCCGTACGGGAATCATGGTGTCCGAGCGTGGCTTCGGCGCATGGGCGATTGGCGGCACCAGCTACGGCGCGGTGGATCGTGCGCAATCGTTGCGTGCACTGGCGCGCGCCGACGAACTCGGCTGCAATTTCTTCGATACCGCGATGGTCTACGGCGACTCCGAGGTGCTGCTCGGCGAGTTCCTGCGTGGCCGCCGCGAGCGCATGGTGGTGGCCAGCAAGTACTCGGGCCAGCCCGAGGGCATCAAGGCCACGCTGGAACGGCAACTGCAGCGGCTGGGCACCGAGTGGATCGACTACTACCAGATCCACTGGGCGCCCTCGACCAGCGAAGAACACCTGTACGAGCAGTTGCTGCGCCTGAAGGCCGCCGGCAAGGTGCGGGCGGTGGGCGTGTCGTTGAAGAACGCCAACGATGTCGATCGGGTGCTGGCGCACGGTTACATTGATGGCGTGATGCTGCGCCTGAGCTTGCTCGATCCCGATCCCTTCGTGCTGTGTCGCGCGCGTTTGCACGAGGCAGGCGTTGCCGTGGTGGTGCGCTCGGCATTGCGCGAGGGTTTCCTGTCCGGCAAGTTCACCCACGATGCCGTGTTCGCCGATCCGGCCGATCAGCGCGGCGAATGGAGCCGCGCGCAGATCGCTGCCACGGTCGCGCAGGTCGAGCAGTTCCGCTTTCTCGAACAGGAATCTGGCGGACTCGCCTGGGCCGCGATCCGCTATGTGCTGGGCTTCCCGGAAGTCGCGACGGTCGCGGTCGGAATCCGCACCGTGGAGCAGGCCGAAGCCGCATTCTCCGCCCCCACCGCGCAGCCGCTGTCCGCCGTGCATTTGGCCAGGATCGCCCGGATCCAGTCGCAATCGGGCCTGCGCGCCGGTCGGCGCAGCCTGCTGCGGCGCATGCTGGATCGCTTGCGGCGCTGAATCTGCGGTCGTTGACGCACCATGGCTGGCGCATCGAAGCGGTCGCACGCACGGACAGGTAGAATGCCCGGATGCCTCTGCTTACTCTCCAGGGCGTCGACTACAGCGTCGGCGGCCCGCTGCTGCTTGAACAGGTCGACCTCAGTTTCGACGCCGGCGAACGCATTGCCCTGATCGGGCGCAACGGCGCGGGCAAGTCCACCCTGTTGCGCCTGATGCTGGGCGAGTTGCATCCCGATGGCGGCGAAGTGCGGCGCCAGACCGGTGTACGGGTGGCCGCCCTCGCGCAGGAGGTGCCGCTGGGCACCAGCGGCGACGTATTCGACGTGGTGGTGGCGGGGCTTGGTGAACTGGGTGCGTGGCTGGCCGAGTATCACCACCTCAGCCATGCCGAGGTATTCGATGCCGAGGCGCTGGGTACGGTGCAGGGCAAGATCGAGTCGGTCGACGGCTGGAGTGCGGAGGGCCGCGTCGAAGAAGTGCTGCAGCGCATGGGGCTCGACGGCGATGTCGCCTTCGAGAGCCTGTCCGGCGGCATGAAGCGCCGCGTGCTGCTGGCGCGCGCGCTGGTCGCCGCGCCCGAGGTGTTGCTGCTCGACGAGCCGACCAACCATCTCGACCTCGAGGCGATCGACTGGCTCGAGGGACTGTTGCGCGAATGGCCCGGCTGCGTGGTGTTCGTGACCCACGATCGGCGCTTCCTGCGCGCGGTGGCGACCCGCATCGTGGAGATCGATCGCGGCAGGGTGACCAGCTGGCCCGGCGACTGGGACAACTTCCTGCGCCGACGCGATGAGCGCCTGCATGCCGAGGCGCAGGAGAACGCGCGTTTCGACAAGATGCTCGCGCAGGAAGAGGTCTGGATCCGGCAGGGCATCAAGGCGCGTCGGGTGCGCGACGAAGGCCGCGTGCGACGGCTCGAACAGATGCGCCGCGAGCGCGCCGTGCGGCGCGCGCAGACCGGCAGCGTCAAGCTCGATGTCGCGCAGGCCGAGTCCTCCGGCCGCAAGGTGATCGAGGCCAAGCACATCAGCTTCGGCTATGGCGGCAAGCCGATCATCGATGATTTGTCGACCATCATCTGGCGCGGCGACCGCATCGGCCTGATCGGCCCCAACGGCATCGGCAAGACCACCTTGTTGAAGCTTCTGTTGGGGCAAATCGCGCCGCAGCAGGGTGAGGTGAAGATCGGCAGCAACCTGCAGGTGGCGTATTTCGACCAGTACCGCGCCACCCTGCGCGAGGACTGGAACGCGCTCGACAATGTGTCCGAGGGCCGCGAGTTCATCGAGGTCGGCGAGCGGCGCAAGCATGTGCTCGGTTATCTGCAGGATTTCCTGTTCACGCCCGAGCGCGCACGCGCGCCGATCATGCGGCTGTCCGGCGGCGAGCGCAATCGCCTGCTGCTGGCCAAGCTGTTTGCGCAGCCGGCCAACCTGCTGGTGATGGACGAGCCGACCAACGATCTCGACGTGGAGACGCTGGAATTGCTCGAGGACCTGCTCGCCGATTGGCCCGGCACCCTGCTGCTGGTCAGCCACGATCGCGAGTTCCTCGACCAGGTGGTGACCTCGACGCTGGTGATGGAAGGCGATGGCAAGGTCGGTGAATTCGTCGGCGGCTACTCGGACTGGTTGCGGCAACGGCGTCCGCCGCAGGCGAAGCTCGCGCCGGGCAAGCCGGCTGCTGCGGTTCCGGCGGGTATCGCCAGGGTGCCGGTTGCGGCCCCTGCGCTCGCGCCTGCGCCGCGCAAGCGATTGGGGCAGAAGCAAGCACGTGAGCTCGCCCAGTTGCCGGCGCGGATCGAAACCCTCGAGAAAGAGATCGCGGTACTCGGCGAGCGCATGAACGCGCCGGGCTACTTCCAGCAGGATGCAGCCACGATCAGCCAGCACAGTGCACAAGTGTCGGCCGCGCACGCGGCGCTGGATCTGGCCTATTCGCGCTGGTCGGAACTGGAAGGCGCCGACGCATGAGCGGTTGCAGCCGGTGTTGTGTGCGCAGGTGATTGCGCGCGAGATGGATCCGATGCACCTGCCGCGGCCCTGCTGTTGCTCATCGCCCATACTGCGGCTGCCGCACCTGCCCGCCGACCTGAAGCGAAGCACGCGTTGAGCAGGTAGCCGCCGGTCGGCGCCTCCCAGTCGAGCATCTCGCCGCTGCAGAACACGCCGGGCAGCGACGGCAGCATCAAGTCTGCATCGAGTGCTTCGAAGCGCACGCCACCGGCGCTGCTGATCGCCTCGGCGATCGGCCGCGCACGCAATAGTCGCAACGGCAGGGACTTGAGGGCGGCGGCTGTACGCTGTGGGTCGTGCGCTGCCTCGCGGCCGATGCATTCGTACACCAGCCCGGCGCGCAGCGCATCGATTCCCGCCACCCGCCGCCAGTGTTCACTCAAGCTGCGCGTTCCGCGCGGGCGCGAGAGGGCGGTACCGAGCCAGTCGATGCTGCGCTGTGGCAACAGGTCGAAAAGAAGGAGGGCTGAGTCATCGCGCGTGATTGCATCGCGCAACAGCGGCGACAGAGCGTAAATCAGCTGGCCCTCGATGCCGTACGTGCTGACCACGCACTCGCCGAGCTGCCGCTGTTCGCACCCCGCGGAGTCGCGAAAAATCGCCTCCACGCGCTTCAACGGACCGCCTGCATGACGCTGCGCGAAGTGCGCGCTCCACGCGATGTCGAAGCCGCAGTTGGATGGCTGCAGCGCAGCCACCGCGATGCCGCGATCGCGCAGCCACGCAACCCAGGCGCCGTCGGATCCCAGCTGCGGCCAGCTGGCGCCGCCCAGCGCCAGTACGACCGCATCGACCGCATCGACCGCGATGGTGATCTCGCCGGCGGGAGTATCGAAGCGCAGCGCGCCGCCGGCACTCCAGCCGATCCAGCGGTGGCGTACATGGAACACCACGCCGCTTGCGCGCAGGCGGCGCAGCCAGGCACGCAACAGCGGAGCGGCCTTCAGATCGGTCGGAAACACGCGTCCCGAACTGCCGATGAAAGTCTCTACCCCGAGCGCGCGCGCCCACTCGCGCAGCGCAAGCGAATCGAAGTCGCGCAGGCAGCAGGACACTCGCCCGCTGCGCACGCCATAGCGCGCGCTGAAGCGATCGAAACCTTCACTGTGGGTGAGGTTGAGTCCGCCTTTGCCCGCCAGCAGGAATTTGCGCCCCACCGATGGCATGGATTCGTACAGCGTCACGCGGCAGCCCGCACTGGCTGCGGCCTCGGCAGCCATCAGGCCACTGGGACCACCGCCGATGATCGCAATCCGCGGGGAATTCGCCACCGGTCGCATTCGCTGCCCGCAGTCAGCGGCCGTGGAAGATTGGCGGGCGCTTGTGCATGAACGCCTGCATCGCCTCGGCAAAGTCGTCGGACTGCATCAGCATGCCGTTGAGCGTTGCCGCTTCGCGATTGCCGTGCGCGACGGCGCCGGACCAGCGTGCATTCATGACCTGCTTGATGGCGGCAACCACCAGCGGCGGATTGGCAGCGATCTGTGCTGCCAGCGCGCGCGCAGCATGCACAAGGCTCTCGCCCTCGGGATGGATCGCGGTGACCAGTCCGATGCGCAACGCCGTGGCCGCGTCGATGTCGGCGCCGGTCAGCGCCAGTTGCCGCGCCCAGCTCTCGCCAATCAGGTGCGGCAGCCGCTGGATGCCACCCAGATCCGGCAGCATGCCGAGCTTGACCTCGCGCAGCGCGAACTGCGCGCTGGCCGAGGCCAGCCGCAGGTCGCAGGCGGCGATCATTTCGATGCCCGCACCGATGCACCAGCCGTCGACTGCGGCAACCACCGGCAGCCGACTGCTGGCCAGCGCCTCGAAGCCTGCGTGCATGCGCTGCGCGAGGCGCACGATCTTCGAGCGTCCAGCGGCGCCATCAGCAAGGATCGGACCCAGTTCAGCCGCCATTGCCGGCAAGTCGAGCCCATAGCTGAAGTGCGTGCCACTACCGCGCACGATGACCGCGCGCACGCTCGGGTTCGCATCCAGCGTGGCCACCGCGAGCGGCAGCTCACGCCAGAAATCCGGGCCCATCGCATTGCCGCGAGCCGGGCCGAGCAGGACCAGTTCGGCGACGCTGTCGCTGCCTGCCTCGATGCGCAATGATTGGTAGTCGCCCATGGCCGTTCCTCTTCGAATCGCGCAAGGTTAGCCGCCTTCGCGGTACACGTCATGCGCGCCGCGCAGGCATTTGCCGCCTGCCACGCTTGGCGTTAATGTGCGCGGCCGCAATCGGGCCATCCGGTTGCCTTGCCATCCGAATCGGGAACCAGCATGCAGATTGCCGCGCGCACCGTCGTCAACTTCCACTACACGCTGAGCAACGACAGCGGTGAGGTGCTCGATTCGTCGCAGGGCGGCGATCCGCTGACCTATCTGCACGGCGCGGGCAACATCGTCGCCGGGCTGGAGACCGCGCTCGAGGGCCGCGGCGTCGGCGACAGCTTCAAGGTGCGGGTCGCGCCGGAAGAAGGCTATGGCGTGCATCAGGCGCAGCTGGTGCAGGACGTTCCGCGCAGCGCCTTTGCCGGCGTCGAGAAGGTGCAGGCTGGCATGCAGTTCCAGGCCGACACGCCCGAGGGTGTTCAGAACGTGACAGTGGCCAGGGTGACCGGCGATTCCGTCACCGTCGACGGCAACCATCCGCTCGCTGGCCAACACCTCAATTTCGCCATTGAAGTCACCGCGGTGCGCTTGGCGAGCGTGGAGGAACTTTCGCACGGGCACGTGCATGGTCCGGGCGGTCACGCGCACTGATCTCGACGCGTCTCAGTAGATTCCCAACGATAGCCCTGCGGCAAAGGTGGCGCCGAGTTCGCGGCAGCGCGCGAGTTCGTGCGCCGGCACCGATTTGGCCGCCCTGATTTCCTGCGGCGTCTGCGCGCCGAGCTTGACCAGCAGCGGGTCGGCGATCGCGCGCAGGCGAAGCCCGGTGGCGATGCGCTCGAGCTGACGGATCGCGTTGCTGCCGTCGGAGCCCGCGCAGACCATGCTGGCGAAGGGCTTGCCGTTCACGCGATCGAGCAAGTCATAGTAGCTGCGATCGAAATAGTCCTTCAGCATGCCGCTGATCGCCGCCAGGTTCTCCGGCGTGGCGAACACCACCCCGTGTGCGGCCAGCAGATCGTCCGCGTGCGCGGCTGCCGCGTGCAGGCAGACAATCTCCACGCCCTCGTGGTCAGTGGCACCTTCGGCAAACGCGTCGACCATCGCCCGGGTGCCGCCGGTTTGGCTGTGCCAGAGCACGAGCAGGATCGACATGCAGGCAAGTGCGGCGAGCGAAGGGGCGATGAGTGTGCGTTGGTGCCAAGCACTTGGCCAGCCCGATCGTTCGGCCCTTGGAAGCTCGACCGTTTCGGTTTACCCTCGGCCGGTCCTTTAACTCCTTTGTAACAATTGCCAGGGTGGCTGCAAGGATCGGAGCAAGGGGCACGTTTTCGGGTGCCCGGCTGCATGGGCTCGAGACACAACCGGTCGGCGACGCCGTCGGTGGTGTCGGATGCAGCGGTGGTCAGTGGCAATCAATCGTGTGGGTGTCCGCGAGCCGGAACCCGCCTCATTAGCTGCAGGGGAAATCAACATGATTCGTACTCGGAAATCGCGCAGCGTCGCTGCATTCCGCCGCCGCCAGCTGGCCGTTGCCATCGCATTGAGCCTGCCGCTGGGTCTGGTCTGCGCGGCGCCCACCCCGCAAGCCCTGGCGCAGGATCAGGACGCCGAAGGCAGCATAGCCGGGCAATTGGAGACGATCACCGTGACCGCCCAGCGTCGGGCGGAAGACGTGCAGAAGGTGCCGATTTCGATCACTACCATCGAGTCGGAAAAGCTGCGCAATATCGGCGCGGCCGGCGACGACATCCGCTTCCTCAGCGCGCGCTTGCCGAGCCTGCAGATCGAGTCCTCGTTCGGGCGTGCGTTCCCGCGCTTCTACATCCGCGGCCTCGGCAACGCCGACTTCGATCTGAATGCCTCGCAGCCGGTCTCGCTGGTGTACGACGATGTAGTGCAGGAGAACCCGATCCTCAAGGGCTTCCCGGTTTTCGACCTCGACCGCACCGAAATGCTGCGCGGCCCGCAGGGCACCCTGTTCGGACGCAACAGCCCAGCCGGCGTGATCAAGTTCGAATCGCGCCGCCCCAGCGACGAGTTCGACGCCTATGCGCGCGGCAACTACGGCCGCTTCGGCACCACCAACGTGGAAGCGGCAGCCGGCGGAGGCGTCAGCGACGTGCTGTCGCTGCGCGCGTCGATGGTCTACCAGCGCCGCGACGATTGGGTCGACAACACCGCCGCCCGCGCGCCCAACAGCGAACTCGAAGGCTATCGGGAGTTCGCCACCCGCTTTCAGGCACTGTATACGCCCGGCGAAGGCTTCGAAGCGCTGTTCAACTGGCATGCCCGCAGCCTCGACGCCACCTCGCGCCTGTTCCGCGCCAACATCATCCAGCGCGGCAGCAACAACCTGGTGCCCGGTTTCGATGAAGAGCGCATCTCGATCGACGGTCGCAACGGCCAGGAGCTCGATGCCTGGGGCGGCAGCGCGCGACTGCGCTGGACCTTCGACTCGGTCTCGCTGTATTCGATCACCGGTTACGAGACGCTGGATTTCCTTGGTCGTGGCGACATCGATGGCGGTTTCGGCGCGTCCTTCGCGCCGCCCTTCGGCCCTGGCTTCATCCCGTTCCCCTCGGAGTCGGCCGATGGCCTGCCGGACCACTCGCAGTTCACCCAGGAGTTCCGCCTCGAGTCCAACGAGTGGGGCGCCCTTGACTGGCAGGCGGGCCTGTTCTGGTTCGACGAAGACATCACCATCGACAGCTTCAGCTTCGACACGCTGCGCGGCGGCGTGCAGAATGGTTTTGCGCAGCAGCAGCAGGAAAATACTGCGTGGGCGCTGTATGCATCGGGCGAATACGATGCCACCGAGGCTCTGACCCTGCGCGCTGGCCTGCGCTATACGCGCGACGAGAAGGACTTTACCGCGCGGCGTTTCCAGTCACCGATCGGCGGTACGCCGATCGGTCCGCTGAGCGCCAATCCGAGCGCATCCAATGTCAGCGGCGATGTCAGCGCGGTGTTTGCGCTCAACGACGACGTGAACCTGTTCGGTCGCGTCGCACGCGGCTTCCGCGCGCCCTCCATCCAGGGTCGCATCCTGTTCGGCGACGCGCTGTCGGTCGCCGACGAGGAAACCATCACCTCGTTCGAGGCCGGCATCAAGGCCGATCTGTTCGATCGGCGCGCGCGGATCGGCTTCACCGTGTTCAACTACCGCGTCAATGACCAGCAGCTGACCGCCGTCGGCGGCGCGGCCAACTTCAATACGCTGATCAACGCCGATCGCACCAACGGCAAGGGCTTCGAGCTCGACTTCGACGCCTACCTGACCGAGAACCTGCTGGTGACGGTTGGCGCGAGCTACAACGATACGCAGATCGACGACCCCAATCTGTTCGTGCAGCCGTGCGGCTCGGGCTGCACCGTGCTCGACCCGGCTGGCCCGAGCGCGGGTCTGGTGTCGATCGATGGCAATTCGTTGCCGCAGGCGCCGGAGTGGATCGCCAACATCACCGCGCGCTATGCGATCCCGGTCGCCAATGGCGAGTGGTACGCGTACACCGACTGGGCGTATCGCGACGAAGTCAACTTCTTCCTCTACGAGTCCGCCGAGTACACCGGCAGGTCGCTGACCGAAGGCGGCGTGCGGATCGGCTATAACTGGAACGACGGCCGCTACGATGCCAGCCTGTTCGGGCGCAACATCACCAACCAGATCCGCGTGGTCGGTGGCATCGACTTCAACAACCTCACCGGCTTCATCAACGAGCCGCGCGTGTGGGGCGTGGAGTTCAGCGCAAAGTTCTGATCGCAATGACTGCGGTCAGGTCGACACCGCGGGCCGCGCGAGCGGCCCGCGGTGTCAGGTTCAGCTCGTCAGGTTGATTCGATTCCGCGCAGACAACCGCGCGATCAGGCCGCCTTGCGATCGAGAATGATTGCGAGCGCCTGCAATACCCGGTCAACATTTTCCGGGCGGCTGGCGTGGCCCATCAGGCCGATCCGCCACACCTTGCCGGCCAGCTCGCCCAGCCCGCCACCGACCTCGATGCCGAACTCATCGAGCAGGCGGCGTCGGGTCCCGAGGTCGTCGCTGCCCGCGGGGATGCACACCGTGTTCAACTGCGGCAGCCGTGCGGCCTCCGGTACCAGCATCTGGAGGCCGATCGCGGTCAGTCCATCGCGCAGGCGCAGATGGTTGGCGCGATGCCGTGCCCACGATGCCTCAAGACCTTCTTCGTGCAGGATCAGCAGCGCCTCATGCAGGGCGTACAACATGTTGACGGGCGCTGTGTGGTGATAGGCGCGCGCGCCCTCGCCCGACCAGTACGACATCACCAGTCCGAGATCGAGAAACCAGCTTTGCACCGGCGTCTTGCGTGCGTTGAGGGCCGCGACCGCGTGCTCGCCGAACGACAGCGGGGATAGTCCCGGCGGCGCCGACAGGCACTTCTGCGAGCCCGAATAGATCGCATCGGCGCCCCACGCGTCGACTTCGAGCGGGATGCCGCCCAGCCCCGTCACGCTGTCGACGATGCTCAGCGCGCCATGTTCGCGCGCGAGTTTGCACAGCGCTGCGGCATCGGAGGCCGCACCGGTCGAGGTTTCGGCGTGCACGAATGCGAGCGCCTTGGCACCCGGATTCGCCTTGAGCGCTGCGTCGACCTTGTCGAGGCTGACCGCCTGCCCGAACGGGTCTTCGACCAGCACGCAGTGCGCGCCGAGCCGCATGACATTCTCGCGCATGCGCCCGCCGAACACGCCGTTGCGGCACACGATCACGGTGTCGCCCGGCTCGATGAGATTCACGAAACAGGCC
>Ga0163144_10003730_pt1 | contig 34682 bp, 28 predicted proteins | sample OliLak19BULKMAT1_FD_123175 | JGI IMG/M metagenome (GOLD analysis project Ga0163144, IMG submission 123175) | Freshwater microbial mat bacterial communities from Lake Vanda, McMurdo Dry Valleys, Antarctica - Oligotrophic Lake LV.19.BULKMAT1 | ecosystem: Environmental > Aquatic > Freshwater >...
GTTCGATCCCGCCGACAACGACGCGTTCTACGCGGCGTATAGCGAGGCGAGTGGGTGGAGCAATGGCTCGGGTGGCGGTTCGTTGGGCGGCAAACTCAGCCGCATCGGGAATCGCAAGGGGTATGCGGAGTATGAGTTTGATCAGCCGATTGAAGGCTACCACGTCAGACATCGGGTGTACTTGCCGGAGATCGGCAAGTGGACGAGGAGGGATAGGTTGGGGTACATTGATGCAATGAGCATGTACCAGTATTGTCAAAGCATGCCGATTGCTATGCGTGATATGATGGGCCTATCGGGAGGTCCCCTGTTTCCAATTCTTCCAACAATTGGTGCTAGAGAAATTATTCCGTTTATTCCAATAATTGGAAAAAGCATCAAAACTCTATTACAAACAATTGGAAGCAACACGCCAATTGCTGGAGGACTCGTAGGTGTGACTGGTGGGCTCAAAACACCTTTTGCGTCTATTGGTCCTTATGCTGATGGATATGTTGAAGTTACAACTAATTCTCCTACATTGTATATTGGCGGACTTGCAGGATTCGAGGCTAAGGCACTGGCTGGTATTGAAGCAGGCGCCGGTGTCGGTGTCGGGATCATTGGCGAAGATACTGGATCGGTCGAAGGTTGGCACTACGCTGGTGGCGAGGCAGGCCCAGCCGTTTTTGGATTCGCTGGCGACGCTCATGGTAGTTACTTGTATGTAGGCGGTAAGATGGGTATTGGCGCTGAAGGTGAAGCCGTGATTTTTTGGATATGGATAAAATATTATATTGGATAGTGATGAAGTCACTAGAAAACACAGCTACACCTCCTGTTCCACCAACAAACAGAGTTGCTGGGCCGCGTGGATATTGTCCTTGCTATTCATACGGATGTGAATGTCAAGACGAAAATGGCAATTGCTGCGTCATTTAGCGATTTATGCAAATTCCAGTGTGGCCGATGTGCATTTGTGGCATAGTCAACGGTGCCTGTGCCGCCATATGACTCGATGCAGCGCATTTGGATATTCTCGAACAGAATTGGTATCATACACATCTATGAAATCTGCAAATTTATTCACCACAATTACTTCTGTTATTATCGCAATATTGCTTACTGGTGTTTCGTTGATACTTTGGGCACCGTTTTTGTTCAAACGAACAACTGCGACAGTTACAAACTCGATTGTTGTCAAAGTAACAGCAAGAGGTGGCCAACAAGTTTTTCGACCTAGATTATCTTACACGTACATAGTCAATGGAAAATTATATGAATCAAGTCTCATATCATTTTTTGTGAGAGACTACAGTTATTATGACGATGCTGCTTCATATATTGCTCATAATATTATAAACGGCAAAACAGGAGTGTATTATTGTCCAGTAGCGCACTCGATTAGTGTGGTTGATAGGAGTAGTTTCTCAGGCACTCGATGGGGCTGTTCTTTCTTGGCAACGGTGTTCTGGATTGCATTGTATCACAAGCACAGGCAGGTCACTCAAGCTGACAAAAATAGCCTTTTGGATGCCCAAAACCTCATTGGCATCAAGAAAACAGTCAAGCAGCACGTCGATACCGATGATGGAGACCTCCGGCCATAGGTTTGGCAGAAACCAGACCGGCAGGTGGCCCAACCTGACAAAAACGCGACTTGCCCCGTGCCGCCGATTGTCGGCTTTGCCACTGCCTGTGGTTCGACCACACGAAGTACCTGTCTGTGCCAAAAACCTCATCCGCGCTCTGAAATCCCTCACGCAGCCCGTTTGTAGCGATGATGAAGCCCGCCGACTCTTGGCAGCGAGATGATCTGGCCTTCATTGCTCTCGGCGGCCCGATGCTCCGGCGCACCCCGACCCAGCCGTTGGTCTGGTCGATCTTGGTGGTAGTATTCAAGGTACTCCGAAAGTACCCGACACAGGTGTGCCTCGTTCAGCACAATCACATGATCCAAGCACTCCCGCCGGATCATGCCGATCATTCACTTTGATTACGTATTCTGCTCACGGCGAGCCAAGCGCGATCGTAATTTCGGCAATTTTCATCGACCGTAAGCCTTGCAAAACCTCATGCTGGCAATGTACGCATTTTCGAGCGTTTCAACCCGAACACCATCCAGAAATAGTTCAATTGGTATCCGGTTACCCCGACTTTTCGAGAGATCAAGCGCTTCGACGAGCACTTCGAGGGGCTTTCTCGTTGTGGGAACGAGACTTATCGCACGTTGACGCGGTTCAATCGATACACTGAAAAGCTCTGATTATGCCGGGAATTCGGGTGGGAGTTGGCAGGATTTGAACTAGACCCCTCGGTGGCCGCGTAGGTGTATTATCTACGTGAGGTCTCGCACTGAATGCTTCAGAGTTCGGCGACATTTCGGTACTTGCTAGCGCTGGTCATCGCAGTCTGGATGCCGGTCTGTCTTTGCCAACAAGGCGAGTCTGAACCCACTCCCGATCACACCATTGAGCCAGCGAGACATCACGACCACGACCACGACCAGGATTCTGATGATGACGACGATCATCATGACGGTTGCCCTGGCCACGATCACAAGGGAACAGGGTGCGATTGCTCGCAGCAGACTGCTGTGCTTGACAAGGCCGAAAGCACGCTCAAGCACTCCGTTGTCGTTGCCACGCTGATTAGTCTCTCCAGTTGGGACCACTTGGTCGTTCCAGTCGGTGACGTTGTGGGTTCCTCACGGCCAATGGCAGCCGTTCCGAGACCTCCGACGACACTTCTGCGGTTGCATTGCGCGCTCAATGTGTAGCAGTCTGCTCCGCCCGGCATGCATCCAGCGTCGCCAAGGCCCAATGCAACGTTCCCCATTATCCATGATTGTGCATCACCCGGGCGTGTAACCCGGGTCTACGGCTCTCGCTCGCCGGGTCTGGGCCCGCACGACTGTACGGGTGCGTTCCGGCATCATCACGAATCCCCGGCCTTTCGCCGGGAGGAGTTCTTGCAATGAACATGAATCGAAGCATCGCCCTCTACGCGGCCAGCGCCGCGCTCTCACTGCTCATCATCGGCACTGCCTCCGCGCAGCCGGAGAAGCAGACCGTCCCCGCCGCGCCCGCAACGAAGGCCGCCGAATCTGCCAAGCGCGTCGGCGACCCGTACCCGCTCGACACCTGCCCGATCACGGGCAAGAAGCTCGGCGCGATGGGCGACCCCGTGACCAAGTTGTACGACGGGCGCGAGGTTCGCTTCTGCTGCCCGGCCTGCCCGCCCAAGTTCGAGAAGGACCAGGCCGCAAACCTCGCAAAGATCGACGAAAAGATCATCAAGGACCAAGGCCCGCTCTACCCGCTCAAGACGTCCGTCGTGACGAGCAAGGACCTGCCCACGAAGCCGTATGAGTTCGTCTTCGGCAACCGACTGATCCGTCTGGGGGCCCAGAGCGAGAAGGCCGACTTCATCAAGGATCCCACCAAGCATCTTGCCGCGCTCGACAAGGCGGTGGTCGAGCAGCAGGGCAAGGACTACGTCCTCAAGACATGCCCCGTGAGCAAGGAGGAGTTCGGCGGCGACATGGGCAAGCCCGTCGATCTTGTGGTCGGGGGTCGACTCGTGCGCCTTTGCTGCAACGACTGCAAGAAGGACGTGGAAAAGGATCCCGCGAAGTTCATTGCGATGGTCGATGAGGCACGCATTGGCAAGGCCGCCAAGTCCGGCGCGGACGACAAGGATGAACACGATCACCACGACCACAAGGACAATGGCAAGTAAGCCGCCGCATGGCCCGGGCCACCGTCCGCGCTGTGCATTGACCCCCACCAAAGGACTTTCCCCATGAGCACTCGAACACATACTCCCTTGCCGCTTGCGGTGATCCTGCTGTTTCTCGCGGGGTGCGCCGCGCCCTGCGCCCAATCACCCACACCCGACGACCATCCCGCCTGTGTCAATGCCGCCGCCGCGCCGTTGCCTGCACGCTCCCACACGCTCGACATCGCAGATGCCGAGTCCCCGAAGTCGTCCGCGCCACCGATGGACACCCACGACGTGACGCCGCACGCGGGCCACGCCCAGCCCCCGCCATTGTCTGACGCGCGCACCGACGGCGCGCTCTACACCTGCCCCATGCATCCCGAAATCGTCTCCAAGGAGCCGGGGCGCTGCCCCAAGTGCAACATGAAACTCGTCCCGAAAGAGAAGGAGGGCGGCCACGAATGAGCACTCAAACCTATCGCCGGCGCATCGCCGCCGTTGTCATCGCCGCAGCGGGCCTGTGGGTCGGCGGCTGCGCGAGCATGAAGCCCGGAATGGGCTTTGACGATGTGCAACGCTCCGTCTCCGAGCGCACCGGCCAGAAGGTCCACTGGGACAACGGCTCGGCGGAGGACGAACAAGCCCGAGCCGCCGTGCGTGCCCTGCTCACCGAAGACCTCACTGCGGACGGCGCGGTGCAGATCGCCCTCCTGAACAACCGCAACCTGCAAGCGGTCTACGAAGACCTGAACCTAGCCCAGGCCGACCTGGTGCAGGCCGGGCTGCTGAAAAACCCAGTCTTCGGCGGCGAAGTGCGCTTCGCCTCCGGTGGGGGCGGGACGAACGTGGTCCTCGACCTGTCGCAGGACTTCGTGAGCCTCCTCTCCATGCCCCTGCGAAAGGGGCGCGCCCAGGCCCAGTTCGAGGCCGCGAAAGTTCGCGTGACTGGCGCGGTCCTCGACCTCGCGGGCGAAACGCGGGTCGCGTACAACGAACTACAAGCCGCCGAGCAACTGCGCGAACTCCGCGGCACCGTCGCCGAGGGGATGGCGGCCTCGTATGAGTTCGCCAAGCGCCTCCGGGCCGCCGGGAACACCCGCGAACTGGACCTGTCCAACGAACGGGCCCTCTACGAACAATCCAAACTGGACCTCGCCGCATCCGAGGCCGAGGTGGTCCAACGCCGCGAAACCCTGAACGAACTCATGGGCCTGTGGGGCGATTCCCTTGGCTGGCGGATCGCCGGGCGTTTGCCTCCGATCCCGGCGGACGAAATCCCGGGCGAAGGACTGGAAGCACGGGCCGTCGAACGCAGCGGCGACCTAGAACTTGCCCGCCGCGAGGTCGAGATCGCGGCCCGCACGCTTGGGATCGCCAGGCCCTTCGCGCTTCTCCAAGAACTTAACACGGGCATCGCCTCCGAGAAAGACTTCGACGGCTCGTGGTCGCTCGGTCCGTCGTTGTCCTTGCCCATTCCACTCTTTGACCAGGGGCAGGGTGAAATCGGAGCCGCGAAGGCCCGGCTCAGGCAGGCCGCGCAGCGGTACTACGCGACCGCTGTCACGCTCCGCGCCCGGGTCCGCGCGGCCCACGCCGCCGTGCTCGCGGCCCGCGACCGCGCTCTCTACGTCGAGAAGGTGATCCTCCCGCTCCGCGAGAAGATCGTCGATGAGAGCCAACTCCAGTATAACGCCATGCAGGTCAGTGCCTTCCAACTCCTGCAAGCCAAGCGCGATCAGGTGGAGGGCGGCGTGCAGTACGTCGAATCCCTGCGGGCCTACTGGCTCGCCCGCGCGAAACTCGACCTCATCCTAAGTGGAAGGATGCCGCCCCCACACACCCCCACGATGGACCACACCGCGAGCGAATCGGGCATGTCGGGCAGCCGCCGCGACGGGGGGCATTGAGATGAACACAGCCGGTGATCCGTCAATGCACCCGCCTACGGCGAAGGAGGGCGCGTGAAGAGTCGAGTCCAGCCGCCGCACACCGCGATTCTTCGCCCCAGCGGGGCGACGGCCTGTAGCCACGGGTGGAGCGATGCCGAGCATCGCGCAACCCGTGGAGAGCGGTGGTGTGTTCTCACCCGCCCCGGCGGGGCGGAGGCAGTCCCTCCAATACAACCCTATCATGCCACCACAGATGCTCGACTCGCACGCCACCCTGACCAACGGCTCCCACAACGGCTCGGCCCGCACCCGGGCGGAGGCTACGCGGATTCCCACGGCCAAGAAGTATGCGGGACCGGCGATGTCGCACACCCTGAATCTCGGCGACGCGCGGACGCTGGACTGGATCGAGGACGAGTCGGTTCATCTGGTGGTCACCTCGCCGCCGTACTTCAACCTGAAGAAGTACAACGAGCATCCGGGACAACTCGCACGCTATTCGCAGAGGAGCGCGTGAAGTATGAGTACGAATAAAGCTGTCCAGCCCGCGCTCTGGGAGCCCTGCGACAGCCCGGAAGAGCAGAAGGCTACGGGCGCGTACTACACGCCCAGTGCCGTGGTCGGCTCGCTCGTCTCGTGGTCTGTTCGACGAGCGACGGATCGGATGCTCGACCCATCGTGCGGCGACGGGCGTTTCTTGAAAGCCCATCCCAACAGCGTGGGCGTCGAGCAGGACCCTGATGCCTGTGCCGTGGTGCATCAGCGTTCCCCGGGCAGTCTGATCCATCAGGGCGATTTTTTCTCGTGGGCTGAGCAGACGCGTGAACGATTCGACTGCGCCGCCGGGAATCCTCCCTTCATCCGGTACCAGCGATTCACCGGCAAAGTGCGCGAAGCCGCGCAGCGCCTGTGCAAACATCATGGGGCGGTCTTCTCGTCGCTGTCATCTTCGTGGGCACCGTTTCTGGTCGCGACCGCTTCTCTGCTCAAGCCCGGTGGACGCATGGCGTTCGTCGTGCCCGCCGAGATCGGCCACGCGCCCTATGCCGCGCCGGTGCTCGAGTACATGTCGCGACACTTCGACGGGGTGCAGGTTGTCGCCGTGCGCGAGAAACTGTTTCCCGAGTTGTCTGAAGATTGCTGGCTGCTCTACGCCGACGGCTATGGAGGCTCCACCGAGTACATCCGGTTCACGGCGCTGGAACGCTTTGCCGCGTGCGAACGCCCGCCGCGAAGCGGTATCTCCGTGACGGTGGCCGAATGGCGCGGCTGGAACTCCCGGCTGCGTCCGTTCCTGCTTTGCGACGACGCACGCGACCTCTACAAGCGTGCCACTGAGCACGCGCGTTCGCGGCGGCTCGGGGATGTTTCTCGCGTGGGCATCGGGTACGTCACGGGAGCCAACGATTTCTTCCACTTGCGACCGTCCGTCGCGGAGCGACTCGGCATTTCGAGGCGAGTCCTGCACACCGCCGTGCGGAACGGCAAGAGTCTTGGCGGCGGAAGCATCGATGAGGCCCGCGTGCAGTCATGGCTTACGGCCGATGATCCGGTGCTGCTGCTACGGCTCGATAGAGAAATGGAACTCTCCTCGCCGGTTGGTCGCTACCTTGACAGCGAGGCAGCGCACCAAGCGCGAGCAACGTACAAGTGCCGCAACCGCGATCCGTGGTACGTGGTTCCCGACGTCACGGTACCCGATGGGTTTCTTTCCTATATGAGCGGCGACGGGCCGAGCCTGGTCGCCAACCGCGCGGCCTGTGTCTGTACCAACTCCGTGCATGCTGTCCATCTGACCAACGGGCTCACGATGGCGAAACTCACGAAGCTGTGGGCCCAGCCGCTGACCGCTCTCTCGTGCGAGGTCGAGGGGCACCCGCTGGGCGGGGGGATGCTCAAGGTCGAACCGCGTGAAGCGGCCAGAATCCTGTTGTCTGTTGCGGCAGTCCGGGGAGAGACCGACAAGGAAGTCGTCACGAGCGCCGTCGCCACCATGAAGCGCTGGAGGCACTATGTCTAACTCGCGGAGCGAGGCAACTGTCGAGCCGGGGCGCTGCGAATGGCTGACGCTCCAGCAGGCATTCGAGGCGTTCGTCTTGAACGCATCCGGGCATCAGGGTCAAGGCCATATTCGGCCCCTGCATTACTACGTTTCATCCCGGCTGGTCATCGAGGGCGGGTTCGCGCCGGACGATATCACGCCGCGTCCGCCCTTTGTCATCACGCAGCGCGCCGGGCGGCGGATTCTGGAACACGATCCGGCTTCGGGCGGGGCGGGCGAGCGCACCGTACTGGGCGGGCTCAAGACCAAAGCCGTCGATGTGGTCGTGACCAAGCCCGGCATCGGGCCGGTGCTCGCCGTGTCGATGAAGGGAACGCTCGGGGCCTTCCGTAACCTGACCAATCGCATGGAAGAAGCGATCGGGGACTGCACGAACCTGCACATTTCGTACCCTGCATTGGTCTATGGCTTCTTTCAAGTATTGCGTGCGACACGGGCAGGGCCGGGTGTTGAGCCCAATGACGTCTGCGTCTTGCCCGATGGATCGGCGGGCGAGGCGATCGTTCGCTATCACGATGTTCTCTCGCGACTGGAGGGCCGCCTTGACCTCCGCGACGAGACCACAAAGTACGAAGCGGTCAGTCTGTCGCTCGTCAAGCCCGATGAACCCAACCGGGGCACGGTGCTGCCGAACTTTCCGCCTGCTGACTCCCCGCTGTCGATGTCGGGCTTCTTCGCCAAGCTCTACCGGGCGTATGACCTGCGGTTTGTCTACGCCGCTCCCAAACTGGAATCCGTGACGGCCCGGCTTGCGTGGGACGCATCATCCCCCGCGCTCAACGATCCACGCGCGAGGGACTATGTGCCACGCATTGGAACGCCATGAGCGGCTTGAGGATGGAGGGCTGCGCCTTGACCGCCGCGGCCAGGTCCATGACTGTCATGGCCGAGAAGTTGATGATCTCGACCGGGCGGACTTCGATGAAGCGAGCGAAGGCTTCGAGCAGGGTCCGCCGCACGGAGGCCGATCGGGCCTTGGAACCCTCCTGAACCCAACCCATGTAATCGGCGTGCGTGTCGTAGCCCTCGGGCATCATGTACTCCGTGAAACGTGGCACGGAGTGTACACTCTGGGACGAACCTCACGCCGCGACCGTCGCTTGCGCCGTCTCGCTCCACGGCCCCGGCTCGCCGGTGGCAGAGACCCAGCGCACCAAATACGCGGCGGTCTTGCCGCCCTGCTCGCTCTGGAAACTTACTTCCGCGCGGTCGCGGGTGACGGTGCGGATGAACTTGTACGCGGCGGGGTCGGCGGGCGGGGCGGCGTTGGGTTCGACGAGCGCGACGTAGACCTCCGCGCCCAGCGTCCCCTTCGGGCGAGCTCTGCGGGTGGCACGGCTCTCCGAGCCGTGCGTCGCGCCTTCATCGAGAATCCGCAGGCGGTGCGTGAGGCGGTTGCCGGTGTCGATGCTGACCAGCGGGCGCGAGGCGGGCCGTGGCACGGGCGTCCCGCCCGTGTCCTTGATCGTGATTCCGATCGTGGCGCGGTCGGCATCGGTGGTCTTGGGGAAGCCCTGCACGAACGCCGTCACGGGGCGGATCTCGGTTTCGAGCGCCCGCTTGGACGCATCCTTGGCTTGGCGTGCGCCCTCCGCCGCGTTCCGGGCGGCGATGTGCTTGGAATAGGCCTCGTTCCACGCATCGAGGGCCTTCTTGAGGTCGGTCAGGCCGTCGGGGTCCAACCGCTGCACGCTGTAAAACTTCTCCACCGCCCCGTAGTAGTGGTTCGCGTAGGAGGAAAAGTTTCCATCGGCTCGGGGGATGCGCTGCTCGGGCATGGCAAAGGTCTCCGCGTGCGTGCGGCTCGTGCGGATGCGCATCCGCACGAATCGCACGCACGTTCCATCGGTCCGAACGACCGGCCACTTCAATCGGATGAGCGTGCGATTTTCTCGCACCAGCGTCCGCACCGCTCGCGCGAGCGAGCATCAACCACGCACGAGCGTCCGTGTGCCTTGGAACGCCGTCCGCAGGACCGGGACGCCCGTCCCTGTCGCCGGCACGGTCGCGGCGTTCGCGCCCGCCTCTCCCGCTTCCATCCATTCCTCTCAGTCCATCTTTGCAAAGAGTCCTGACATGACCAACAACAATCGCCTCAAAGTCCAACTCAGCCCCAGCGCCATGACCCGGCGCAATCTGCTCATAGCGGGGGCCGCCGCTGGGGGCGCGTTCGCCCTCGCGGGGCGCGCGGTCGCTCAGCCTGCGACCGAGCCTCAACGCGCCGCAGCGCCGACCGGCCACGAGCATCAACCACCAGCCCCCGCCGCCGCGCACGCCGCGGACAACAGCCTCCCCCCCGGCGAAGCCGGACGTGATTACACGCCCGTGATCGTCCCCAACGGGTGGACGCTGCCGTACAAAGTGGTGGACGGCGTGAAGGTCTTCCACTTGGTCGCGGAGGAAGTCGAGCACGAGTTCGCCGAGGGGCTCAAGGCGACGTGCTGGGGGTACAACGGCTCGGTGCATGGGCCGGTGATCGAGGCGTGCGAGGGGGACCGCATCCGCATCTTCATGACCAACAAGTTGAAGGCGCTCACGGCGACGCACTGGCACGGCGTGCTGCTGCCGTCGGGCATGGACGGCGTGGGCGGGCTGACCCAGCGGGCCATCAAGCCGGGCGAGACGTTCATGTACGAGTTCACGCTCCGTCAGCACGGGACGTGCATGTACCACGCCCACCACGACGAGATGACGCAGATGGGCCTGGGCATGACCGGCCTGTTCGTGATCCACCCGCGCACTAAAGCGAGCGAGCGTCCCGACCGCGACTACGCGCTCATGCTGCATGAGTGGGCCCTGGCCGTAGGGGCGTCGCGCCCGGACCCGAACGAGATGAGCGACTTCAACATCCTCACGTTCAACGGCAAAATCTTTCCCGCGACAAGGCCGCTGGTGGCGCAGGTGGGCGATCGGGTGCGCATCCGCATCGGCAACCTTTCGGCGATGGACCATCACCCCATTCACCTCCACGGGTACTACTTCACCATCACCGAGACCGACGGTGGCGTGATCCCCGAGTCGGCGCGATGGCCAGAGACGACGGTGCTGGTGCCCGTCGGCAGCACGCGCACCGTCGAACTCATCGCCAACAATCCCGGCGACTGGGCCATGCACTGCCACATGACGCACCACGTCATGACGCAGATGGGGCATGGCCTGCCTAACACCATCGGCGTGGACTCGCGCGGGCTGGACACGCAGGTGCGGAAGTTGCTGCCCGGTTACATGACCATGGGCCAGGACGGCATGGCGGGCATGACCGAGATGGGCATGGCCGTGCCCACCAACAGCACGCCCATGGTCGGCGGCATCGGCCCCTACGACGAGATCACCATGGGCGGGATGTTCACGATCTTCAAGGTGCGTGAATCGGTCTCGCGCGATGTGATTGATCCGGGGTGGTACGCGCCCCCGGCTGGAACGCTCGCGCTCCCGGCGACGGATGAGGCGCTGCGGACGGCGGGGGTCGCGGGCGATGGCTCCGGCGCGCCGAGGCCGCCGGATGGTGTGCTCCGCCCGCACAAGCAGGCCCCACCGCTTGCCGAGATGACGCCGCGCGAAGGGGGCCACGGGCATCCTTGACGGGATTGCACCCGCAGCAGACGCACGTTTTCAACGGGATACGCCGCGCTGTGTGTGCCACGCCGGGGACGCGCCAAGCCGCATCCTCCGCGGCACGACGAAACGGCCCACATGCCGCCCGCATTGTGCCGGGCCACTCTGCTGTAGATGAAGCGGGCTTCACGCTGCGGACATCAGCATTTCACGACCGATGGTCAGAATGTACATGTACCATCGCGAAGAGGTTCCGTCGGCGTCGTACGTCGGCCTCGCGCTTCCGCAACCATCCTCAACAAGGAAACCGACATGGATCCTCGCCGCGCCATTTCCACCGTCAGCGTCGCCGCTGTCATCGCCGCCGCCGCCATCGGGGCCGCCGGCCTGGCCTTCTCCGTACCGGCCCAGCCCGGAACCGTCACGAAAGAGCCGTCGGCGGCCGCCGGCGCGGCCTGGGAGCGTTGCACCCAGGCGTGCTCCGCGTGCGTCATCGCGTGCGGCAAGGCCAGCGTGCACTGCACTCACGCGACCCACACAGGCAAGACCGATCACGCTCAGATGGGCGCGATGTGTGTGGATTGCGGGGACTGCTGCGCCTCGCTGCTGGCGCTCGTCAGCCGGCAGAGCTCCACCGCGCCGATTTTGGCCGAGGGCGTCGCCGCCTGCTGCGACAAATGCGCTGCCGAGTGCGACAAGGTCGAGGGCGACGCGATGAAGGCCGCCTCCAAGGCGTGCCGCGACTGCGCCACCGCGTGCCGCGATCTGCACAACTAAAGCAGTTCGCCGTTCCTCGGAGGTATCCGGACAAGGCCGCACGCCTCGATCATCGAACTTTCCGGCCGCGGCGGGCGCATATTCCCCTGTGGGGCGTATGCGCCGGCCGTGCGCCTTTCCGTCCCAGTCCCTCACCAACGGAGTTTCACAGTGAACAGCACCGCTTTTCCCACCATCCCTTCCTCCCCCGCCACCCTCACGGCTGTCACCCACACGACCCTCAGCATCGACGGCATGTCCTGCGGACAATGCGTCGCGGGCGTGACCAAGGCCCTCTCCGGCTTGCCGGGCATCGAGATCAGGTCGGTCTCGGTCGGCAGCGCCCAGATCATCACGAAGGGCGGGGGGGCGGATTCACCGGCGGTGAGGGCCGCGCTGGCGTCGCTCGCGGAGTCCGGGTACGCGGCCCGGGCCGCGCAGCCCGCGGCGGTCTCCTCGCCCGGCAGCGCTGCAAAGATGGGTGGTTGCTGTGGGGGGAACGGGGCCGCGAGCGCGAGTGCAAAGCCAAGTGATGCGGGCGGCACGGCTTCATGCTGCGGCTGAGTTATGGTGCGGTATGTGGCAGCCCCGGAGTGACAGATGCACGGCACAGCCTCGACAACGACCAACAGTTCTGCCGCCAACGCTCACCTTGGCCATACGCAGGATTCGTCACGCGGCCCCGAGTCTGGCGTGGCCCGCGTGGACCTGCCTCTCAAGGGGATGTCGTGCGCCTCGTGCGCCAACACTATCGAGAAGGCGCTGGGAAAGGCCGTGGGCGTGTCGAAAGCGAGCGTGAACTTCGCCACCAAGACCGCGACGGTGCGGTACGACGCTGGCGCGACCTCGCCGGAGAAGCTGGTGGGCGTGGTGAAGGCGACGGGATATGACGCGATGGTCCCCGAGTCGGCGGCGGGACATCACGCCGGGCATGAGCACGCGATGCCGGGCATGACCGCGGCCCAGCACGCCGCCATGCCCTCGGGTCATGCAATGGCCCGCGCGGAAGGTGGGGTGGACCACTCCGCCCACATGCACGTCAACGCCGACGAGCAGACGGTGTTGCTCCGCAAGGTCATCGTCGGCGCGGCTCTTTCGCTGCCCGTGCTGATCATCGCGATGTCGCACGGGAAGATCGCGTTTCTGAATCAACCGTGGATCAACTGGCTCCAGCTCGCCCTGACCACGCCGGTGGTGGTGTGGTGCGGGTCGCAGTTCTACCGGATGGCATGGATGGGCCTGAAGCACTTCCGGGCCAATATGGATTCGCTCGTGGCGCTGGGGACGGGCACGGCCTTCCTGTACTCCATCGCCGCGACGGTGTGGCCGGGGTTCTTCGCGACGGCACGAACCAGCACGATGGGCGGCATGACGATGGTCCCCGTGTATTACGAGGCGGCGGCGATCATCATCGTTCTTGTGTTGCTCGGCAAACTCTTCGAGGCCCGAGCCACGGGCAACACAAGTGCGGCGATCCGCCGACTGATCGGGCTGCAAGCCAAGACCGCGCGTGTGGTGCGGGACGGGCAGGAACAAGACATCCCGGTGGAACAGGTTATCGTCGGCGACACGGTCATCGTCCGCCCCGGCGAGAAGATCCCGGTAGATGGCAAGGTTGAGACCGGCGATTCCGCGATCGACGAGTCGATGCTGACGGGCGAGAGTGTCCCGGTCGAAAAGAAGCCCGGCGATGCGGTCTTCGGGGCCACTATCAACACAACCGGCGCCTTGACGTTCACTGCCACGAAGGTTGGCAAGGACACCGCGCTCCAGCAGATTGTCCGGCTTGTGCAAGAGGCCCAGGGAAGCAAAGCCCCGATCGCCCGCCTGGCGGACACCATCAGCGGCTACTTCACTCCTGCGGTGCTGGGAATCGCCATCATCACGTTCATTGTCTGGTACTTCGTCGCTCCGATCGACACGCGCCTGAGCATGGCGTTGCTCACGTTCGTGTCCGTCCTCATCATCGCGTGCCCCTGCGCCCTGGGGCTGGCTACGCCCACGGCAATCATGGTCGGCACCGGTCGGGGGGCCGAGCACGGCATCCTCATCAAGGGTGGAGAAGCGCTGGAGACGGCCCACAGACTCACGGCCATTATCCTCGACAAGACCGGCACCATCACGCAGGGCAAGCCCGCCCTCACCGATGTGCGAGCGCTCCCCGGTGTCGCCGAATCCGATCTCGTGAGACTCGCCGCTTCCGCCGAGCGACGCAGCGAACACCCACTGGCCGCCGCAATCGTGGACGGTGCAAAGTCCCGCGGCCTCGCGCTCGCGGATCCCAGCGCGTTCAAGGCCATCGTCGGCAATGGCATCGAGGCGACCGTGGACGGTCGCTCCGTCCTGGTTGGCAAGCGTGCGCTTCTGACCGACCGAGGGATCGACACCTCGGCGCTCGACACCCTCGCCGGTGAACTCGCCGGGGCGGGCAAGACGCCCGTGTACGCCGCGATCGACGGCAAGCCCGCCGGGCTTATTGCAGTCGCCGACCGCGTGAAGCCCGAGTCCAAGGCGGCCATTGAGCAGATGCAGAAGATGGGCCTGCGTGTGGCGATGATCACAGGCGACAACGCCAAGACCGCGGCGGCCGTGGCGAAGGAGGTCGGGATCGCGCCCGACATGGTCTTCGCTGAGGTGCTACCCGGGAACAAGGCCGAGCACGTCAAGAAGCTCCAAGCTCAGGGCTTTGTGGTCGGTATGGTCGGTGACGGCATCAACGATGCCCCCGCCCTCGCCCAAGCCGACATCGGACTCGCGATGGGTACTGGGACGGACGTTGCCATCGAGGCGTCCGACATCACCCTCATCCGCGGCGATCTGCGCTCGGTGCCGGATGCCATCGCCCTCTCGCGGGCCACGATGCACACGATCAGGCAGAATCTCTTCTGGGCGTTCATCTACAACGCTCTGGGCATTCCTATCGCGGCAGGCGTGCTTTTCCCGTTCACGGGCTGGCTGCTCTCGCCGATCATCGCGAGTGGAGCAATGGCTTTGTCGAGCGTGTCCGTTGTCCTCAACAGCCTTCGTTTGGCAAGAACGGCCTCTTTGCCGAGAAATCGAACAAGACGCGAACGCTCTTGATTCTGAAGCGCCGGCACAGGGTACCAAGTGACCCAACAAGCCTTCCACATTGATCAAGCGGGAGACGCGTCCCTTTCCCGCTCCAATCCTCACCCTCTACCCCCAACGAGCAGACGGCAATGTCGATAGACGGAATCCCAGCCGTGGCACATCGAGCAACTGACTGTCGGCCTCGCCCCTCCGACGTTCATTCACCACAAACCGCGTTTCCAGCCAGCAAACGCCGAATCCCCGGCTCCCACATCCTAACACCCTCCAAGAAAAGTTCTATTGGTGTTCTGTCACCCCGACTTTGTTCAGAGTAAAGCCCTTCGATGAGCACATCGAAGGGCTTTCTCGTTGAAACACGGCACTTGCGCCATCCAGCCGGCAGTTCAAACAGACGATTGCACTCAAGCCCGAATCCTGGTCCAGTCTGAGTGAGAGTTTTGGGCGAACTGCGCTTGTCCCCGATCCTGTGCCAACCTCAGGGTGAGTTTTTGGCTTCATCCGGCCGGGCAATCCTGAGTCTTGGACGCAGCGAACTCCCTGGGGCTCAGGTTGCCCAAGGCGCTGTGGGGTCTGTTCTTTTTGTAGTGGCAACGCCAGGCCTCGACCTTCTCCCGCGCGTCGTTGATCGACATGAACCAGTTCTCGTTCAAGCACTCGGCTCGCACGCCCATTGAACGCTTCGATCAGCCATCCTGAAGTTGGGCCGTAGGTTTTCCTCGCAGACTGAAAACCTGGCCAACGACGTTGGTGTACGCCCATTGGTCAGCAATCGTGTTGAGCTACGGGACACAGCTGAGTCGTCTGTTTGAAGAGAGATGGCGGGCATCAACATTGCTATGGACAAGCTCTTTGAGGAACCTCGCAGCGAGTATTCAGCGATTCGCACAGATGATTCATCGCTTGGGAGCAATTCGCATGCCATGCACCGTTTGTACACAATTAAGTTAAATCAGGGAATCACCGTTAGGTTTGTCTAGCCAACGTCAATTCACAGTACACTGATCGAAGTCCTGGGTTGTTCTTGCAACTTGGAGGTGCACCGTGATGTTGAAAACTATGCGTCGTTTCTTCCTGTGCTTTGCTTGGGCTTGCGCTGTCGTTGTTGGCTGCATTGCCACACCGCGTGCGGCGTTCGCATAGCCTCCATGTACATTCACTGGCTGTTGCGATGTCTTCGGAACCACTGCCACGCCGCTCCCGGGGCAAACCGTCACGATTGTCGTTCGCGGTGGCGTCAACCCCACAGGGCCTTGCCCGTGGTATGGCATTGGACGCATGTCCGGCAACATCATCGGGAGCGCAACGACCAACGGCATCCCGGCAAGTGCGATAACGCTGCAGCAGAATATCGGCTTTTTCGGCGCGAACGTCGGGCCAGTTGGCACTATCGCGACCAACACGCTGCGCATATTGGGTCAGGATTGCAACCGTGCGTTGAACTTCGGCGGCCCCGGATCGATCTTTGGTGGCTGTCCCCTCAACAACTCTGCACAAGACATGTACCGCTTCAACTTTACAGTGCCCGCAGCTGCGCTGCCCGGTACGATCTATACCTTCAACTACATCGGTAACGTGCAGGGCATCAACTCGTGGAGCTTTGCGGGCTTTGGGCTTTGGGCACCAGTGCTCAGTGCGCCGATTGCAGTCAATTGCACAGCGACGATCACCGTCGCTGGCACGCCAACCAACAACTCATGCGGTAACTGCACACCACTCTCCAGCGGCGTGACAGTCTCCGGCACCACAGTCAGCGCAACAAATGACGGTAACTCCAGTTGTGGTGGCGTGAATGACGTGTGGTACTGCTTTACTGCGGCCTGCCCTCAACCAATCACCGTGAATACATGTGGCAGCCCGGCTGCTTCTGACACAGTACTTTCAGTACACACCGCGTGCCCGGGTCTTCTGGCAAATCAAGTTGCCTGCAACGATGACGCTTTGCCGGGCACATCATGCCCCGGAACGCTTCAGTCTTCAGTTACTTTTGTACCAACACCGGGCCAGACATACTACTTCCGCGTCGCGATGCTCGGCGCGTCGGCTCCGTTTGTCATCACGCTGAATCAGGCACCAGTCGCGCCTCCGGCGAATGATCCATGCACCGCGGCAACGCCAGTAGGCAACGGCACCACACCATTCTCCACCTGCGGAGCGACTGCGGTCGGCCCCGCAGCGTGCGCGAATATTCAGCATGATATTTGGTTCCGCTACGTTGCATCATGCAATGGCACAGTCACGATGAGCAGCTGCGGATCAACCTTCAATACTGCGATGGCGGTCTATGCAGGCAGTTGTGCCTCACCTTGCCTACTCGCATGCAATGACAACAATGGCCCGCAGTGCGCAGGCACCGCGGCGTCCGTGAGTTTCCAATCCAATGCTGGAGCGGTCTATCTCATTCGTGTTGGCGGCAGCGGTCTAGGCCAGTTCGGCGCGGGTCTGCTGACAATCGGATGCACGGCGGGCGGACCCATCAATGACAGTTGTGCGAGCCTCGTGCCAGCGAGCATCGGAACGCTGGTCGGGACGACGTTTGGCGCAACACCAACATCGGGCTTGAACGGCATGTGTGGCGCGTCAAACGCTGCACCCGATGTGTTCTATTCATTTTCAACCTGCAACTATGGCCCCGTGACCATCACGACGTGCGGCGCACCGGCCTGCACAACACCCTTTGACACGGTGCTTTCAGTCCACTCAGGTTGCCCGAGCAACATCAATAATCTGCTCATCACCTGCAACGACGACGCGCCCGCTGGCCCCTGCGTCGGCACGCTGCAGTCCTATGTCACCTTCACTCCTGTACCCTGCAGAAACTACGTCATCCGCGTCTCTGGTTTCGCTGGCCAATCGGGCAACTTCAACCTCAACATCTCGCAGGCAGTCTCACCTCCGCCCAATAACGCCGCGTGCTCGTTTATCAACGTATCCAGTGGCACAACAACACAATTCTCAACATGCGGCTCGACGACCGATGGCATTGGTCAGCCCTGCGGAGCGATCGGTAATGACATCTGGTATCGCTGGACTGCACCATGCAGCGGTCAAGCCGTCATTGACACCTGCGGCAGCAGCTATGACAGCGTGCTCGCGGTCTACGCGTCGGTCGCGTGCCCGCCGCCAGCGGCAACCCTGCTCCCCAACGGCTGCAACGATGACAGTGCCTCTGGCGCGTGCGGATGGCTCTCATCTCGTGTGACGGTCACTGTGGTCGCCGGTCAAACCTACTCTATCCGCGTTGGCGGCTTTGTCGGCCAAACCGGCTGTGGCAACCTCACCATCTCGGGTCCCAGCGTCCCCAACCCAACCTGCCCGCCAACTGCCGGTCCGTTCGCACCCGCGCAGTACTACCAAATCCTTGGCTCATCGTCGGGAGCCAACTGGAAGTGGCGCATCGAACAGGCCTGCTGCTTCACCTTCGATAATTGCAGCGTCCCTGGCGTTCCCGCAGGCGGCACCTCGGCGCAACTCGCGACGCAGTTTGTCGCCAGCCTCCAGGCGCAGTGCAGCACGTCCACCATCATCACCAACTACGGCGGCGGCTTGTTCTCCATCAAGGCTCGCCCCTGCCCTGGTAATACGAATCCCATCCGCCTCTTCGTCGGAACCGCCACTGATCCGTGCAACTTGCTGTGCGCAGTCGTGCCGGGCAACATCTCAACCACCGGCCCCTGCAACTTCAACCCCGCCATCATCGAATTGGAAACCTCCGGCATCGATTGCAACGGCAACGGCGTCGACGACCTCGTCGATATCGCCCGTGAATCCAGCGCAGACTCCAACAACGATGGTGTTCCCGATGAGTGCGCACCATTCTGCGACAGCATCGACTTCAACAACGATGGCAGCCTCTTTGATCCACAGGACATCGAGGCGTTCCTGAGCATCTATGGTGAAGGGCCGTGCATCCCGATCACCGCTACATGCAACGACATCGACTTCAACAACGACAGCTCAGTCTTTGATCCGTGCGACATCAATAGCTTCCTGACAGTCTTCGGCGAAGGACCTTGCACACTCTGCGGTCAATAATCATTCACTCGCGTGCGCAGGAGACTGCCCACGCGGGTATCAAGAGTTGTGCTGGTGGACGAAGCCATGTGTGCGACTGACCGTCTCACGTTCCGTTGACACAAACCCCTCCGGGCTGCAACAGCCCAGAGCAAGGAGTGTCACGACAGGCAAGCAGGTCTATTTCGATGAGTTCAAACGTTCAGCGGTCGAGCAGGTGGTCGTGCATCGCCACACCATGAGCTCGGTCGCCAAGCTGCTGGCCATCAACTACCAGTCACTGCGCCAGTGGGTCCTTGCCGCGAAGGTTGCTTCGTCGGCTTCCACCGTCCCCGCCGAACTCCCGACCCAACTCCGGCTCCGCTACGGCTCGCTCCGTTGATTTCAACCTGTGTCCCCCGCTGAGACCCCCGGCGTCTGCATCAAAACAGTAAGAAACCGTGAACAATCAGCAACGTGCGGACTCGCTCCAATTCCTGATTCGACAACGACTTGAGCCACAATTGCAGTGATTCCAGCAGGTTCTGGTCATTGCCTGGCGAGAATCCCCCCCTCTCCGCTTTCGTTGACCCCCTGTTTGCATCCACTGTGATTGCAGTGGTTTGCGAATGGGGGGTCATTGTTTTTGCGTGTGGTGTCTCTCGGTGGTGTTCACATTTGCCTTCGTGTGTGACGCCGAAAGTACCGCTGGCTGCCAATGCCGACGGGCAGCTCGAACCCAGCGAACGGTTCTACCTCATGTACGATGATCGCTGGCGGATCGTGGCGACGTTCCGGGACCAGGACGTGAATGCCAAGGAATCGCTCGTGTATCACGCAAGTGGTCTTGCAGGGCGGGGCAATTCCTCATATATTGATAGCGTGATCCTGCGTGACCGCGACATCAACAGCACCGACGCGGCGGATTGGGACAACCTCTACACCGAGGCCAGCTCGAACGCGGCGATCCCGGTGGACTTTGACTTCGATGGCGCAGCGTTTGATCCCGCCGACAACGACGCGTTCTACGCGGCGTATAGCGAGGCGAGTGAATGGAGCAATGGTGGCGCGGGAGGTGGAAGACTCAGCCGCATCGGGAATCGCAAGGGGTATGCGGGGTATGAGTTTGACCGCAGCATCGAGGCGTATCACGTCAGGCACAGGGTGTACATACCGGAACTCGGCAGGTGGACGAAGAGAGATCCGATTGGGTATGTCGATGGCATGGGGCTATATCAATATGTAAACGGCAATGTTATTCGACTGATTGACACATTTGGGTTGCTTGGTAACACTCCTGGCAGAATTTGTAATAATACAACACAAACGTTACTGATTTGGACAGATCATGATGGCTTCCGAGTCTTGCAGCCGGGCGAATGTTCTGGAGATGAAAATGACGGCGATACTGGAGATTATTGGTACATTCCAGGGACAGGTTGGGTAAAGTGTCCAGGTAATTGGAACCCATTAGGTGATCCAACGCTATGTAGTCCAACGGACAAGAATCCAAACGATGGCAGACCGGTCATTCACCCTCTAGATCCAGACCGTTGGAATCCTAGCGGAGAGGGTGAATCAAAAAGGGCGTGCGATAAAGTATGTTCTATTCGAATTGCTCAAGCCGCGAGTTCGGCTACAACAACGCACTACGTGATGGGTATATCAGCACAGGCTGATGACGATCCGGCAGGGTTTGGTGAGTATTGTAAGTGCATGAGTTTTTGCACAGGAGTTGCTCCAGAGGGTTGCGACCCAATCCTGCCACCTCCACCTCCTCCGCCGCGAGTTAGGCCTATTGACGGCCCACGACGCCCCGGCGAGTTCTAGTTCGTTTTATTATTCTGACGGCAATATGTGGCAATGAATATTACTGCACAAAAAAGCAACATTTTCAGAATAGTGTACGTTGTGTTCATCACTTACGTGCTTTCAATCAGCTTGCTTGTTGTGCCAAGTGTTTCATGGATGAACAAATATGGCATTCGTGTACGTATGCGATCTGCTATGCTACAAGTCGATGTTTTCAACAACTTATCCCCTAGCGAAATCGCTAGAATGAGCGGCTGGTCAAGAGCCTATCCGTCGGGCATGCCTGACATTTTTCCAAGTTTAGTCGTTTTAAACAACAAGTTAAGGATTACTTTTCCGCTGTACCTTTTGTGCTTATTAGTAATTTTCTGTATTAGCAGATTGAATAAAAAAGAGTTTCTACATTGCACCAATTGCAAATACGACCTGAGTGGGTTGAATGCAACTGAATCAGATCACGGTATCAAATGCCCCGAGTGCGGTGTGTGTAATATTGGAAGCGTGAAGGTGGCACGACAGGCAGGTGGCACAACTTGACAAGGAGGTGACGTGACCCGTGACACAGGCTGTCTGCTTTGAGACTGCCTGTGTCACGGGTCTGGGCTTCCGCATCATGTGGCAGCACGACGCCGACCTGAGTTTCACGACGCTGACCGACAGCGAGCGATACTACTTCATGTACGACGAGCGCTGGCGGATTATCGGCACATTCCGCGATCAGGATGTGAACACCAAGGAATCGTTTGTCTGCCACGCAAGTGGCATTGCAGGAAGAGGCGGTTCCTCGTATATTGATAGCGTGATCCTGCGTGACCGCGACACCAGCCGCCACACCATGCCCACCAATCTCCACACTCGCCCGCCGCTCCTCTACCCTCACCCATGCAAGCCATCCGCGTTCACTCCTTCGGCGGCCCCGAAGTTCTGCAACTTGAATCCCTGCCAGACCCCACCCCCTCGCCAACCCAAGCCCTGATCCGCCTCCACGCCGCGGGCATCAACCCCGTCGATACCTACATCCGTTCCGGCCAGTACGCCAAACTACCAGCCCTCCCCTTCACGCCCGGCATGGACGGAGCGGGCGAAGTGCTTGCCTTGGGTGATGCGTTCAAGCATCCCGCCATCACAGTCGGCTCGCGCGTCTGGCTCTGTCGCCCCGCCGCCCCCACGGGCACATACGCCACGCACTGTCTGTCAGAGCCGCGATCCCTCGCGCTCATGCCCGACGATCTTTCCTTTGAGCAAGCCGCTGGCGTTGGCGTGGCGTATCTCACGGCCTGGCAGGCGTGCATCAAAAAAGCCGGGCTGACACAATCCGACACCATCCTGATCCATGGCGGCAGTGGGGGAGTCGGGCTTGCTGCGATTCAATTGGCCCGCGCATTGGGCTGCACGGTGATTGCAACCGCCGGGACCGAGGCGGGCTTGCACAAGGTGATCATCGAAGGTGCGGATTATGCCGTGAATCATCGTGAAGATGGCTATGACCGCAAGATCATGGGCCTGACCGATCAGAAGGGTCCGGATGTTATCATCGAGATGTTGGCCAACGTCAACCTCGCCCGTGACCTCGCAATGATCGCCCTGCGGGGCCGGATCGTGATCGTCGGCAACCGGGGTGAAATCACCCTCAATCCCAGGGCCGCGATGGCAAAGGATGCAAGCATCACTGGCATGAGCCTGATGAACGCCACCGACCTGGAATGGGCCTTGGCGATGCGCTCCACGCGCGAAGGCCTGAACAATCACAGCCTGCGCCCCGTGATTCGACAGTCCCTCCCCCTCGCGGAGGCTTCCGCCGCGCACGCCCTTGTCATGCAGGATGGCGCGTTGGGAAAGATCGTGCTGACCTGCATTGCGTGAAAATGCTGAACGCGGCCGATTCGCTCGATATATCAGCGCGATCTCTCAGCGCGATCTATCAGCGCGATATATCGAGTGAAAGGGCCGCGTTCAGCGTGCTGGATGTTTCAGTGAAGCGCAACCATGCTCGCATGCCGAGCCGTGTATTTGCGCTACCGAGGACGGGGCGTTGCGGGTGGCTGAGTTGCTGGTGGATTTCTTGGCTGAGTTGATGGCTGGTTGGACGGCTGGCCAGGATTCAGCGGAGCGACCGTGTTTTGCCGTCCCCCAGGCTGTGTGCCTGATCCATTCTGAGCATTTTGATCATTTTGATCATTCTGCCCGTCCCGCATTGAGGCTGGTTGTGCCGGATTGCTCATCCCGGCATCGCCCGACCAAGTCGCGCGCGCATCACGCAGGTACTTCGTCATCGCTTGCTGGTCGTTCAGCACATTCTGGACCAGGTCCAGCAATGCCTGGCTCTGGCGCTCACCCGTCATGCCTCGGACCTCGCCGAGTTGGCGAAGCCGTTGGGTGGCGGTGCTTCGAAGCCCATCTTCCTGTTCGACCAATTGCGAGGTCTGCTGCGAAAAGGCTGCGAGACCTTCCTGCGTTGACATGGCAAAGGGACTGTTGAACCGACCCGTGCCATCGGAATTTCCTGCCACCCCTGCACCAGGATTTCGCTGACTGTTCATGTCATCGCCGCCCTGCTGGTCTGATTGTGCTTGTGCTCCAGACATATCGCCCGACCACACGCTGCGTGCTTCGGTCAGGTATTCCCCCATGACCTGTTGATCCCGCAGCATCTGCTGAAGGGTCGAGAGCAGCCCGGTAGTGAGCTCATCGCCACGCAAACTGCGCAGGCCTGCAAACTGCGTGAGCCGCGCTTCATTGGACTGCGCGAGCCGTGATTCGAGGCGCGTCAGGCGCTCCACCGCCTGATCGACGCGAGCCGTGTCCTGCGGATTCGAGAGCGCAAATGGTCGGTTGAATCGAGGCTGGTCGTCGGTACGTGCATTGGTCCGTGTCCGGTTAGGATCGCTCGTGTCGTTCACGCCATCCTTCTGATCTGCTGGTCGGGCCGTCCCTGGGTCTGTTGCGGGTGGGGGTGCTGGCGTTGCTTCCGGTTGGCCTGGGTTGCGCTGGGCGGGATTGGCGGGCTGAGTTGTTGGCCGCGTGACTGGCTGCCTATCTGGTTGAGTTGCGGGCTGAGTCGTTGGCTGATTGGCGGGCTGGTCAGCACTTGCCTGCAGGGCATGCGCGGAGCCTGCCAAAGTCAGCATCGTCACGATGATGCCATAGATTGGATAGACGCAGCAGTGAGCCGACTTGTCGAGCGAGCGTTGCAATTGCATGATGTGTCTCCGTTTGCCGACGCGAGTGATTGCACAAGCATGCCAGCGGACAAGAGCACGATCGCTCAGCCGCCACCATGCTCGCATAAACGCGTTCAGCAGTGAAAGCATGCACAAACCGCGCGTCCGCCTGAATTGCTGATAAAAGACCCTTCACCGCGTCACGCTCTCACGAGCGCGGAGCAGGCCAAACACCGCCCGATGCAGCGTGCACAATCGTCTCGATAATTGCATCCGGATCGGCGAGTTTGGACACAAAACCCCACGCGCCCGCTCGGATCACATCCGCGATAAACTCCGGGGCATCGTGGCCGCTATAGACGATGGTCTTAACTTCCGGCATTGATGCCGCCAGTTCTGAAACCGCCTCAATGGGTGGCTTCCCTGGCATGGTGGCGTCCAGCAGAATTACACTTGGCTTCAGCGTGCGCACGGCATCAAGCAACGCGTCCGCAGAGGCCACGCACCCCACACATCTGGTGGCTGTGTTCGCGTTGAGCAGCATGCTCATGGTCCGCGTCATGTCGGGTGAATCGTCCACACAGAGCACGCCAATGCGCGACCCGGCCTTCGTTCCCGTCGAATCGCTCGCTGGTGAAAGATAATTCATCCAGCCCATCATAACAGTTTTATGGGCCATGGGAATGCCTAGGAAGATAATTGCATCAACTTGATAAGTTCTTCAAGATCAACTGGCTTGGTCACATATGCATCAAATCCGGCTGCCTTCGCCTTGGCGGCATCGGTTTCCTGGCCATAGCCGCTGAGGGCAATCAGTCGGGCGGACTTTGTTCGTTCCTCGGTTCGCAACCGACGAGCAAGTTCGTACCCGCTCATTCCAGGGAGACCGATGTCAAGGATCAACACGTCAGGCTGGCTGGCAATTGCAGCCTTCAGACCCTGGTGACCGTCCACGGCCGTCTCCACAATGAAACCTCTGGCGCGAAGCCCGAAGGACAACATCGAGAGCAAGTCGGAGTTATCGTCAACCAGCAAGACTCGGACCTTCCCCTCAGCATGCTGCGCACGAACGGCAGTTATGGGCTGAATGCGGACATCGATATCCTTATTTAGCATGGGCAATTCAAATATAAATTCCGCGCCCCTGCCCGGGCCCTCGCTCCGGACCGCGATCGTGCCCCCGTGCATCTCAACCAGGCGCTGGCACAAGGAAAGGCCGATGCCCAGTCCGCCCTGGGATCGATCCAGCGCACGCTCTGACTGTGTGAACAGATCAAACACGTGCGGCTGCAGTTGCGCCTCTATACCCATGCCGTTGTCGCGGACACGAATCCTGGCGCGACGTGAGCCGTCCGCCCCAACCGCCACATCGCTCGATATCTCGATGCGCCCGCCCTCGGGCGTGTACTTCGCCGCGTTGATCAGGAGATTGACCACCACTTGCTCGATGCGCACCGGGTCGACGTCGGCTTGAAGGGCGGTCGGATGCAGGTGCAGGGTGAGTGTGTGATGCTGGGCATCAATGAGTGGCTTTGAGGTTTCAATGGCGTGACTAATGATCTTGTTGAGATCAACAACAGTGCGTTGCAATAGGATTCGGCTGCTCGCGACCCGCGACATGTCCAGCATCTCTCCCACCAGCCGCGTCAAGGTTGCGGTCTGTCGCTCGATGATCTCGCGGGCTTCCTTGCAGATCGGGTGCTCATCCGCGGACTCGTGCGCGCGCAGCAGATGCAAGGCGGCGCGGATCGGAGCCAGCGGATTCCGCAGTTCGTGGCTCAGCATGGCGAGAAACTCGTCCTTGCGACGGTCGATGTCCTTGATCGTCTGCTCCCGGGTCTTCTGCAAGGTGATGTCAAAGAGCACACCGATGAACCGGACCGACCGGTGCGTCACCTGATGATACATAAACTGTCCCGCAGCGCGCACCCAGATGATCGCTCCGTCGTCGGCGCGGCGAATGCGATGCTCAGACCTGAAGAGGGTGCGCTCGCGCTGGGCCCGCTCCCATTCGTTCAGCACCGACGCCAGGTCTTCGGGGAGTATGCAGTCCTTCCACATCGCTTCGCTGGCCTCGAAGGTGGGCGTGGGCTCATAGCCCAGCATGATGAAGTGGCTCCTGGACCAGAGGTTTCGTCCGCTGACCAGGTCAAGGTCCCACACGCCCGCCTCGCCCGCCACCATCGCCATCTGCAGTCGCTCCTCGCTGGCGCGCTGGGCCTCCGCTGCCTGCTTTCTTTCCGTGATGTCCTTGAAAAAGATGGCTACCTGCAAACGATCGGGGGCACCGAATCGGAAGGCATAAACCTCGTACCACTTGCCCAGCGTGGCCGCATATTGCTCAAAGCGCTGGGCCTCGCCCGTCATAGCAATTCGTCCGTAGTTTTCTATCCACCAAGGCTCCAGTCCTGGCAGTAACTCCAGCACCGTGCCGCGCCGGTAGTCGTTGAGCCCGGTAAAGCGCACGAAGGCGGGGTTGGCCTCGAGTATGTTGTAGTCGATGGGCTTACCGCTCTCGCCAGGGATCATTTCGATGATCGAGAACCCCTGGTCGATTGACTCGAACAGCGTGCGGTACCGAGCCTCGCTCTCGGCCAGCAGATGCTGTTCATGCTTGCGCTGGGTGATGTCCTGGATGGTGCCGATGATGCCGGTGATGCCGGTGATGCGACCGCCCGCACCGCCAACGGACTTGCCCGTGAACTCCACGTGCCGCCACTCTCCACCCGGGCGGCGAAGACGGCAGGTGGTGGCAAAGGGCACCGCGTCGCGCACGGTTCGCGCCATCGCCTCTTCCATTGCCGGGCGATCCTCGGGATGCAGGAACTCCGCAAAGTAGCGATCCCTGCCAACCGGTGGATCACCCGTAGGCACGCCCATGATCCGCGCAGTCACATCGTTCTCCCACACGACAAGATCGGTGCGCGTATCCCACGACCAGATGCCCAGCGCCGCGGCCTGTGTCGCCAGTTCCGGCCGATCCTTGGCTTCACGGATGGCGGTTTCGACTCGCTTCCGCTCAGTGATGTCGATGAAGGTGCCCAGACAACCCCGCACCTTGCCCGAAGCGTTGAAGAGCGGAGCCGCGTATTCACACAGCGTCACCACTCGCCCGTCGGCGTGGACCAGGTCCACTTCCTCGCCCACGATCGGGCGGCCTTCCCGTGCCGCACGCTGCATCGGAAGGTCCTCCGCCGCGACTTCAAAGCCATCCCGCATCACCTTGAACGGTAATGTGACTGGCAATTGATCGGTACCCTCGGCTGACTTGGAAACATTGATGTCCGCCCGCACCGCCAGCATCGTTGCCCCCGCAGGATTGCAGGTGATGACAGTGCATGCCGGATCATGGGCGATGAAGACGCCTATGGGTATGGTGTTGAGCAGCAGTTGCAACTCCTCGCCCCGGTCTCGAAGGAGAGCGTTGATGCTGGCAAGTTCCGCTGTGTACTGTTTGAACTTCTGTTCAACAACCTTTCGCTCGTTGATGTCCCGGAAGACCAGCACCGAACCAAGCGTCGCACCACCCGAATCCTTGATCGGGGCGGCGCTGTCGTCGATCGGTCGTTCCGTTCCGTCCTTGGAGATGAGCAGTGTGTGGTTGGCCAGACCCACCACCATGCCCTCTTCCAATGCCCGCAGGGCCGGGTTCGCGACCTCTGCCCGGGTCTCTTCGTTGATGATCCGGAACACGTCCTCGAGTGGTTGTCGGGCGGCTTGATCTTGGTCCCAGCCGGTCAGTGCCTGCGCCACGGCGTTGAGGCTCGTGACGCGACCGGCGACATCTGTTGTGATCACACCATCGCCGATGCTGGCGAGCGTCGCGCGAAGCCGCTCACGCTCAAAGTAAACCTCGCGCTCCGTCCGCAGGATCGCCCTGGCGATGGTCCCCGCTGTCAGCGATGCGACAAGAAATCCTGCCAGCAGCAGTATCGCTCCCGTGAGAATGTGCCGTTTGATATGCTCCTCTGCAACCGCCTTGCGCTCGTTGACGGTGGCAATGGCATCGGCTTGCAGCCGATCATTCAGGAAACTGATCAACTCGCGCCGCTGCGTCGCAATCAATGCAAGCACGTCGGCGTTGCCCACAACGCCAGGATCGGCAAGCACCAACTTCGTTGAGGCGCGGAATGCCTTCCAGCGATCCCCGAACTCAGCCGCGAACTGGTGTTGGGTGGGCGTTTGGGCCAATCTGGTATATTCCGCCAGGTGACTCTCAACATCCTGGGCACGGACTTGCGATTCTTCCTTGTATGTCTCATCCCCGCTCTGGACATAGACACGCAATGAAAGCGCATGCCCCAGAACGCCGATCTCCAACTCGCGCCCCTCTGCCGCACGTTGGCGAGCAGTGGTGGCAAACTGAGCGAATTGTCGCTCGGTCGAGATGGTCAGAAGCACCATGCTTGCTACTGAGGCCAGGAGCAGGACAATGAGCGTCCCAAAGCCCAACCACAATCGTGCGACGGTCGTCATGGGCTGATGTCCTTTGCGTGCAAGTTGGTGCGATCACGCACCGTCGCTCTGATGATACGTCCGTGTGTTTGACGCAATGCGCGCGTGGGGCGTGCAACGTCGGACATGTTGCGACACGATGCTGCATCATCCGGCACACGGCCCTTGGAGCATGAGCGCAGCGTGAAGTGGAAGTGAGCAGGATTTCATCTGCCGGACTTGCAACGATCTGGAAACGACTCCCAGAAGTGCATTGCACGACCGGCAAGCGTGCATTTGTCATCCCGCCACCTCTGAGCATGATGGCGCATGGGTTCGCAAAGGTGAGGACCATGGCAGGACCATCGCACTTGAAGTCACTCACTTCATCACAGTTTCACACCTCGTGCCACTTTGCTTCCATGAGCAACACCGAAACTCCCACCATCCAAACCAACCTCCGCACCATCGCGGAACTGATCAAGAACGTCCGCGTGGCCATGATGTTTACCCAGCGAGATGATCGGTTCAACCTCGATGCGCTCAAAGGCCGGCCCATGTACACGCAGAAAGTCGACCCCGAAACCTTCGAAGGTGTGCTCTGGTTCTTCACCGATGCCTCGACGTCCAAGGTCCATGAGATCGAAACTCATCCCCGCGTGCTGCTGAGCTACGCCATGCCCGAAGAAAACACCTACGCGCTGGTCTATGGCAATGCGGTGTGTGATCAGGACGAGGCAAAGGCGCGTGCGTTGTGGAACATCCACGCCAAAGGCTGGTGGCCAGAGGGCCCCACATCCGCGTCGCTCCGCATCATTCGCGTGCAGATTGATTCTGCGGAATATTGGCAGGGCCCCTCCAACGCATCATACATGCTCAGCCTCCTCAAAGCAGTCGCAACTGGACAGCAGGTGAACATCAACGCCCAGCACGGCGTGGTCGATGCCGCCAAGACTTTGTGAAGCGCCGCAAGCAGCGTGATGATGACCGGTGACGGACGGTAATAGGCGGTGATGGACGGTGATGGACGGTGATATAAAAGTGCTCGTGCAGCAACTGGCGATGAATGATGGTGCAGTTGGTGGCGGCCTTGTCACTCCTGCTATGCTGATACTTGCTCAACACCATTGCCATCGTGGGTATCGCAGCGGTGATTCTCTGGACTACGGGGATCTACTTTGCGCTGCGAGTGATTCACGACGGCAGAACCTCGCAAGGTACCTTGGGCTGGGTAGTGCTCCTCCTGCTCTTCCCTCCTCTGGGCATTCCTTTGTACTTCCTCTTTGGTGAGCGAAGGCTGGAGGGATATGTGCGGGCCAGGCGGGGCGGTCGACGCTCGCTCGACGAGTTTTATAAGTCGGTGGTCAAGGCGTTTGCATCCGTCGCGAACCAGCCCTCCGATCCCACGCTCCAGGTCCTCTCAGCGATGAGCGGCCTGGCCTGGACCTCCGGCAATCGAGTCCGACTTTTCCATCACGCCGATCCGATGTATGAGCAACTGGCCAGGGCGATCAACGGCGCGCAACGAACCTTGCTCGTGCAGTTTTATATCTACCGCGACGACGAAACCGGACGGCTGATCCGGAATTGCATCCGTGCTGCCTGCGAGCGTGGCGTTGCCGTCTCGGTCATGTACGACGAACTGGGTTGCGTCTCACTCCCCGCGTCATACTTCCAGCCAATCAAAGACGCGGGCGGGGCCGTGAGCGGATTTCGAACTGTCGCTCACAAACGCCGGCTGCTGAGGCTCAACTTCCGCAATCATCGCAAACTGGTCGTGGTCGACGGACACACACTCTTCTTCGGCGGGATGAATATTGGCGACGAGTATCGCGGTCTGGATGAGGAGATCGGGCCATGGCGCGATACCCACGTGCTCGCGGTCGGACCCTGCGCAATTGCCGCCCAACTGGTCTTCGCCGAGGATTGGCATTGGGCCCAGCGATCCATGCCGCAAGGCATTCAGTGGACCGTGCCGGCCAATCTCGATGCGGATGCTCCTGCCAGGGAACAAGAGCCATGCGAGAGCGAGGTGCAGCGCATGCTGCTCTTCCCCTCTGGCCCCAGCGACGAGCGCGAGGTCGGGGTCTTGATGTGTTTGCAACTGATTGCCCGCGCCCAGACCCGTCTGTGGATTGCGACTCCCTACTTTGTCTGCGATGAGTCAATCATCCAGGCGATCGGCCTGGCCCGCCTCAGAGGTGTCGATGTCCGCATCATCGTTCCCAGACACACCGACCAGCCAATCGTCCATCTTGCAGCGCAATCCTTCATTCGCGATGCGGTCGCTTTCAAGGCCATGGTTTACAAGTATGCCCGGGCCTTCGCCCATCACAAAGTAATTCTGTGCGATGACGTCGCTGTCATCGGCAGCCTGAATCTCGACAATCGGTCCATGAAACTGAACTTCGAACTGATGGGCCTGATCGATGACAAGGCCCTCGCCTCGCAGATCGTCGCTATGTTCGAGCGAGACTTCCGCCACGCAACGCTTGTGCCCAATGGCTGGTGGGAGCGGCTGACTTCCATGCAGCGATTCAAGATTCGACTCGCCAGGCTTGCAGCGCCGATCCTGTGAGTAGGTTTCAAATCATCAATCTCTGGATGCGTCTGGCCAACTTCCGACGTGCGCAAAAGCAAGCGGATCGGGCCAAAGCACGATCCGCTTGCAAGAATCTTCTCGACGCCATCGTCGGTTCAAATCTTCATCACACAGCGCGTGTGTCAGGGGCGCGTGAAACATCGTCATTATCATTTTCATCATCACCCAAAGTCTCGGGGGTGGGGGTGTTAATATTCGCAGTCGCCCCCTTCTGGCCCACCGCACGCTGACCGCCAGGACCGACGGCAGTCGTGCGATCCGTGCTCCGCTCCAAGCCTGGCTGGCCAGGCGCTTCGATGGTCTTGCCAGCCTGCTTGTCCGCTACTGGCATGGGAGTAGTCGTGCGACCAGGAATCGGCTTAGCGCCGGGCAACACATCGGACCGATCCGTCTTCGGATTCTGCTGACGGTCGCCTTGCTTGCCTGCATTCCCGGAATCGCCCGGTACAGCCCTCGGGTCGGATGCAACGGGCTTGTTTGGTGAATTGCGATCAGGTGTGTTTGGGTTCATACTGCTTTCCTTTATAAGTGTGACCAGATGAAGATGACGCGACGAACGCGCCAGGACATGAAAAGCCCATGAACAACCCTTCAGCGGCCTGAATCGATCGTGTATTTGTCCGAGCATGTATCTTCTCACGACGCCAAAGGCCCGCGAATAGTCGTTCGCGGGCCTTTCACTAAAAGGATGAGTTACCGCACATTCAACGATTGGATCCGTCGTTCCACGTAGTCTCTCCATCTCGCCGAATGAATGTTCGCTGATCAACTTGATAGCTGCGATAGACAGTGTCAGCTCCGCCGTTGGCCAAAGCGTTCATATCCGACGGCGTTTCCACACTGCCCACCACCATATCCTTGGACGCATCGATTCTGACGGTGCCATCCATCGAAACCGAAGCCACCGACCAGGGCACGAGTCGCTTCGTATCCGCGATGCCCAGAAAATTCTGGTTTGGATCGATCGAGAGAAAGGCCACCTCGCCGCTTTCGAGCTCGAAGATGATCTCATTTACCGTTCCACACGCATTTCCTCTGCAATCCAGCTTTGCTGCCTTGAGGGTGCTCGCCAGAATGTTCTGGTAGTAGGGAGCAGAGTACGACTTGCCGCCGGTGTCATAGGTCGGATTTGACCATGCTGCCTTGCCATCATTGTCTCGGAACTTAATCTCACGTCCATTCACACGAGCGCTCGTGGCAATTTGTAGGGGTATCACTTCGATGCTGACACGATCACCACGATTCAGCATCGTCTCCCCGCCTCCGACATACCAGGACGGACCCAGCGAAACCTTCTTGGTGGAACCGTCCGTAACGCCCACCTCAACTATCACCTGCTCGCCCTGACTAGGCAGGTTCATTCGATGGACGCGCTTAATCTCGCCCTCGATTGTCTGCTTACCGGAAGTATCCCACTGCATCCCATATGGATCGTTTGAGCGTGAGCGAGCTGACTGCTCCCACATCCAATCGTTCAGCTTAGTGTTTCCACGGTTACGAGCGGTTTCGCTCCGCTGATAGTCACCATCCATGCTGCGCTCACGTATAGCATCGCTGTCCAGACGTGATCCCTCACCATTGGTGGTAACATCACTTGGTGTTCGTGTGCCGGTCTGGTCTTGCCCAGAACTACCACCGCTGCTGCCAACATCTGGTCCATTGTCATGCAGCACACGCCGCCTGCTCTGGCGTGCCCGATCATCACTCTGCGTATACCAACTGCTTGAAGCCAGCGGCGTGCTCTGCTGCATCTCGTTCCATTCGATCTCCGAAAAACTGGGCAGATTCCGAATCGAGTCCACTGTTCCAGCCATTGTGAAGTGCTCCTGAGTCGCGTTCCATTGCAGGGACCCGTAAGGCACTACAACACTCTGCGCGCCCAGACCCAACACTCCGCCACTCTTGACCACGACATGCGTGATTGTTCCCGATCCCCGGTCGATGATCAGATTCTCAAATTCACCTATTTTCTCACCCGTGCTAGCATAAATATCTCGATCATCCAGCCACGCCCAAGTGCGGAAGTTGGAGGCACTGTTCATCGAGCCAACCTCATTCCTGTAGTCCCTCGAGCTATCTGTGTTACGAGTTTGATCGTTCCGCGAGTTTGGCCTGGTTTCTTGCGCAGGCTTCTGGGTCTGTTCCGGGCGGCTCCCCTGTGCTGCCAGCATCGTCAACGGCAGTCCCGCTACGCCAAGCAGCAAGATCATCGTTCGTGTATTCGTTTCTCGCATGACAAGTTTTCCTTATATTAGTGATCAACTGCCTATTGCATGGAGTTCACTCCAGAACATTGGCGGTCATATCGCTTTGGACTTCTACACCATACAGAATCACCGTCATTTCGCGTCAGTCTCTGACACTGCGATAAATACGGCTTCATGCTTTCTTGTGAATGTCGTTCGTCTCGCCAGTAGTTTGCAGCACACGCCGACGGTCCCCTGCCCGCTGCAGCGTCGCCGCTGCCACAGGATTGAGCATCGCCGCGATCAGGCCAAATCCAAGAACAGCGAAGGCCGCCGCCCATCCAAGCCACAACCCTGCAATCACAGCCCCAATCGGCACAATCAGCAATCCGCCGATCAGCATGAGACGTAATCCTCCAGGACCCACTTTCGCATCGGCGGGTCGTCCCTCAACGCCCACCGCGTCAATCGCCGACGCGTTGGATTCGGCGGGTCCAGGCATCGCCAGCGCAGACTGCGGTGCAACTGTCGTACCAGGAACCAAAACCGCTTCGTGCATCGGAGTTGGGGAAAGGTCATCGGAAATCGGAGGCGATGTCATCGTTCATTCTCCAGACGACCCGGCTGACCGCATTGAGTCGAGCAGTAAATGCTCCCGCTTCGTATGTTCCAACGAAGCGGCAGCAGAACTTACCCCAATCTGAATGTCAGTATGGGGTAAGGTGGGGGCGTACAGGTTCAATACTTCTTGGACGAACTGCTGGACGAACTCGAACTACCGGCGCTGCCAGTGCCGGACGTGCTCGTCTCGTTCGTGCGCTTCCCGCTAGTGTCAGTCGATGAACCAGCGCTGCTCAAGGTGCTGTCACTCGTGGACCGCGCGTCCTTCCTTGCCATGCGAAGTTGATTCTCAACGTCGTGAATGCCCGACATCGCCGCGGCGATCTGCTCGATGCGGAACTTGTCGGATCGCTCAACCACTTCGCCGCTCAACTTGACAACGCCCTCAGTGACCTGGAGGTCAACATTCGCGCAGTCGATGCCCTCGTCCATCAGAGCCTCGCTGAGATCTTCCTGCAATCGCTGGTCAGACTTCTTGTAGCCCTTGGGAGGATTACCGCGGACTCGCGCGGAGCCGGAACCAGCATTCGACTGCGTGCCAAAGACCGAACTCAGCGAGCTATACGAGTTGCGTTGCGATGCGCCGCTGCCATACTCGCTGCGCTGACCACTCTGCTGACCAGCCTGCTGGGCCCAGATTCCTGACTGCCCAGATGATTGTCCAGATGACTGTGACGGATAGCCAGCATTCGCATAGTCGTGCTGCGCGGCTTGGTTGTGACCTGCCCCCCTCAACCCGGTCCAGCTTCAGGTACCGTTGCCTGGGATTGGACCATGGAGGGCAACGACGATGGCAAGGCAAAGGTTCAGCGCGGAACAGATCATCCACAAGTTACGCGA
>Ga0163144_10003731_pt1 | contig 34682 bp, 28 predicted proteins | sample OliLak19BULKMAT1_FD_123175 | JGI IMG/M metagenome (GOLD analysis project Ga0163144, IMG submission 123175) | Freshwater microbial mat bacterial communities from Lake Vanda, McMurdo Dry Valleys, Antarctica - Oligotrophic Lake LV.19.BULKMAT1 | ecosystem: Environmental > Aquatic > Freshwater >...
CGTCACTTCCAGCTCCCTGCGAAACTCCGCCAGCGCTTTTTCGAAGTCTTTGCGAGCCGCCCAAAGATCCCCCATGCGCGACAGGGCTTCGGCATACTGCATTTGTACATCGGGATCGTTCGGTTGCTCAGCGGCCAGTTTTTCCAGGGTTCGAACGGATTCCTGGTAGTGCGGGGCGGCCTGTTCGTGTCCGTCTTTGACCATGTCGAGATAGTAATCACCCAGGCGGGCGGTCGCGACTCCAAGCATCGTGCGATATTTCACGTTGGTCGGATCGGAATGGAGAAGTGTTTTGAGCAAACCATGCGCTTCGATGAAGGCATTGCGGGCGTCGTCGGCGATGCCGGAACGGACTTCATCGTAGCCCCATTCGGTGAGCGTGCGGGCAAGGTCATAGCGCAACGCCGGATCGTCCGGCGCGGCGGCGATAAGTTTTCGTCGCAAATCGATGGAACGGCGATAAAGTGCAAGGGCTCGCACCAGAAGCGGGCGGGTTTTTTGGGCGGCGATAGATTCCGTGTTGAGAGTCAAACCGGAATCATCGGAACGTCCAAGGTTGGAGGCGTAAAGCAAACAACATTCGGCCAGGTCACGCGTCGCCACGAGATCATCGGGAGCGGCCTCGTAGAGCTTTTCGAAGGAGGCCGTCGCACGTGCGAATAGCTCGATTGTGCTTGCGTTTTTCGCTAGCCCTGACTTTTTATTGACCTGGCGAAACACTTCGCCAAGGTTCATGGTGGCGACGGCGGTGTTGCGGTCGACGCGTGAATCGGCGCGGAGTTTGGCCGAGAGGCTCTCCAGTCCGTCGAGAGCGGTCTTGAGCAAATCGCCGCGCACATCTTGGGCATTCGGCACGTCGGCGAGTTTGTTCTGGATATCGAAGATGACGCTTTCGAGAGTCTTGAGGGCAAGTTGGCTTTGCTCGTCGGCGATGCGGGCATGCTCCTTTGCTTCCTCGGCGGCTTTAGTCTTGGCGTCGTTGGCCTTGGTTAGATTCTCGTTGATCGATTCGATCGTCTTCACATGCCGCTGGGCGATGACGGCGAGCGTCGTCGAAACGGCGGTGCCCGCGAGGAGGGCGACGGCGGTCAGGGTCAAGAGGCCCGCCACGACGGGATTGCGGCGACACCAGCGCCAACCGCGTTCCAGGGCGCCGACGCGGCGGGCCAAGATCGGCAGGCCGGCGCGCCAGCGGCGCAAATCTTCCGCGAACTCGCGTGCCGACGCATACCGGTTGCCGGGCGCCTTGGCCATCGCCTTTAGGCAAATGGTCTGCACATCGCGCGGCACGGCGGGGTTCATGACGCGCGGCGAAAGCGGCTCCCGATGCATCACCTGATTGAGAGTCTCGACGAGCGTGTCCCCGCGAAAAGGCGGACGCCCGGTAAGCAACTCGTAAAGAATGACGCCCAGGGAATAGATGTCGGTTGCCGGCCCCATCTCCCTGGCGCGCCCGCCCGCTTGCTCCGGAGAACAGTAGTTCGGCGTGCCGAGGAATATCCCCGATTCGGACTTTTCGGCTTCCGTCAACTTGGCCAGTCCGAAGTCCGTGATGCGCACCGCGGAGCGAGGTTCGGAGAGCGCGGAATCGGGGTCGCGCGCATCACCGGCAATCAAGATGTTGCCGGGCTTCAAATCGCGATGCACTACGCCGGATTCGTGCGCCACCTGCACGCCATCGGCGATCGTCGCCACCAGATCGACCGCGTCGCCCGTCGGCCAGGCGGCGCCGGTGAGCTTTTTCGCCAACGAGGCGCCAGGGACGTACTCCAGTGCCAGGAACGGCAGGCCGTGCGCTTCGCCGATCTCGTGAATCTGCACGATCGTGGGATGATGAAGCCGCGCCACCGCTTCCGCTTCGCGGCGGAAACGGCGCAACTCTTCCGGGTGCGAGTTTTCACCCGCAGTGATCATCTTGATCGCGACATGCCGCTTGAGTCGGGTGTCCCAGGCTTTGTACACCGTGCCCATGCCGCCACGGCCCAAGACCTCCAGTAATTCGTATTGATTGAGCGTTTCCAGCGGGCGCGGTGAGATTCCATCGCGTGAAGCGGTCGCCGCTTGGTCGCCCGTGACCGGATCCTCAACGGTGTCGGGGAGCAAGTCGTTGCCCGTGTGGCTACGAACTTTGTCGTAGGAGTTACGCGAATCCGAAACGGGAGGGCCCGTGTCCAGGATATCGCCCAGCGCCATCCGCATCAGACAGCCGGGACACAGACTCTCCGCGGCCTCTCGAACCACTCCGCAGCGGCGACAACAATTGGCCGTGATCATGGCGACACGTCACCCGTTAGGTCTGGAGGCGGTTTGGGGCAAAGGCGTTCAAGCCCCCTTACCCCGGCCCTCTCCCCCGGAGTACCGGGGGAGAGGGAGTGAATCGAATTCGTCCATTAACGGCCCAAGGTCAAAGCTCGGAACACCGCGCGGATTTCTTCATCGACGTCTTCGTGCCCGTCCAGCGTTTGTTCGATCTCGCGGCGAAAATGCGTGGCGAACTGTTGCCGGAGGCGATGCACGGCCACCTTGACTGCCCCTTCGGTCGTGCCGAGTCGGGACGCGGTGTCGCGATAGGGATCGGCATTGCTCCCATCCAAATAGCCTCGCAGTTGCTCAAACCACGGCCCCTTGCCGCCGCGGCGCGACTCGTCGGCTAGTTGATGCACGACCCGTTCAACGAGAGTGACTGCCCAGCGATATTCGAAGAGTTGATCGGCGCTCGCTTCGTGAGCGTGTTCGCCTTGGTAGCGTTTCTCGGCGGTCACGAAGTCCAAGGAGAGATGGAACCGCCCGCCGCCGCGTTTTTGCGTTCGAGCATTGCGGTGCTGCAAGGCCAGGTAGTTCTTGCACGCCGCCAAGAGGTAGTGTCGAAACCGACCCCGCCCTTGTTCGACGTTCTTTAGAAAATCGCGCTCCAGAAGGGACAAGAAAAGCCCCTGGACCAGATCCTGCGCCTGCACGGCGTCATAACCCTGGCGGCGGACGTACGCGAACAAGGGATACCAATAGGTCTCACACAATTGCGCGAGTGCGTCGCTCGCGGCCGGGGAAGCAGCGTCCTTCGCGGCCAGGACGAGACTCCAGCGCGTGGATTGAAACTGACCATTGGCGGGCATGGGCGAGCAAGCTTGATTTACCATGCCCCAATCGTAACCGATTGAGCGAAGAGTCCAAGAAAAAAAGGAAGGCGTTTTGAAGTTCCTCGGCGCTGGCGCGGCCCCGCTCATGAGAGGGATTGCGAGTGACCCAAACGAAGCAGGCACCCTTTTCCCGCCAACCCTCGACCCATGCGGATCGTGCCCAGATAGGTCGGCGGCGTGAGGCGGAAACATTCGAGCGTTTGCCCCTTCTTCAGACCGTTGTCGACGCCGAGATTGATTACGATCAGGTCGGGAGACTTGTCGTCAAGCTTGACGACCTTGCCCTTATCAGTTTTAGCGCCTGCTTTACCTCATTTCGAAGTGCGCGAATTTCGTCGACCGCGTCTTTTTCTTGAGCCGTCAGTCGTGGGGCGGCGGCGAAAAAGAAGATGGCTATCGGGAGGAGACGAATGAGAGTCATCGTTGAATCTCCAAGAGTGGATGGAGCTGAACTTCGGATCGCGCACAATCGAGATTATGACATTCGAAGCGGGAAATTGTAACGGTAATTCCGGGCAGCGATGCACGAAACGGAACAGCGCAATTATAATGAACCCCAATGGCCGGTAACAAACCGGCCCCACGAAGGGGAGGCGGAATGGAACTGTGGATGTGGGCGGCGGCGGGTGTTTTGGGGCTGGGTGCTTTGGTCTGGCTCTTTTGGGGGATGCGCGGTTTCGGGACGGCGGTGAAGTTGGAACGCGCCCGTGAGATGTTCAAGCTGCAACGGGAAAGGTTGGAAACATATTTCATCCAAGCGGCGGGCAACACGGGCAAGCCGCGCGGCCTGCGTTGGAAGGACTGCCAATTCGAAAACGGCGTCCACTTCGTCAAGGAGCGGGCCAGCGGACAGCTTGCGGCCTTGGTCGGGGTGACGATATCCTTCGAAGCGATCGAAGGCGGAGAAATGGACGGCGTCGCCGCCGTCGGCAATCTACGGCACGCCTCGGCGGTCTTCTTCTACCACGGCGGACAATGGAGCACGGTCGGCAAGGCCGTTTTCAACATGAACCCCGAGGAAACCATCAAGCACTTCGAGAAGCAATACGAACGCATCGACCGAGCGTAGGTCGGACAACTCCTTTTCGCAACGAATGGACTCGATTCACGCATGTTACGCCGTTTGCTATATCTGAACCCCGGCGATCTTTCCCGGGTTTGGCCGTTCTTTCTGCTCTACCTGATACTCTTCGCGGCCTTCTCGCTCGCCGACGGCCTGTCGCAATCGTTGTTCGTGCAGGAGGTGGGGCCGGACCGTTTGCCGTTCGCTTACGGGTGCGTCGCGGTCTCCAATCTCGTCGTGATGACGCTTTACATCTATCTCGCCGAAAAGGTCGGCAGCATTTGGACCTTCGGCTTCATTCTGGGCGGTTCGGCGGCCGTGTTCGCCGCGGCCTGGCTTGCCCTTTCGTTGGACGGTGGAACGGCGTGGTACGCTTTGCTCTACGTCGGCCGTGAGATCGGCATCACCCTCATGCTCATGCACTTCGGCACCTATCTCAACGACTTCTTCACGCGCATGGAATTGAATCGCGTGCTGCCCGTGATCTATTCCGGCGGCCGCGTGGGCGGCATCCTCGGCGGATTTCTTTTGCAGCACTTAGCGGAACCCTGGGGGTTGGTCAATTTGATCGGCTTGTTCGTGGCCCTCTGTCTCGTTGGATTGGGGACGATCGGTCTGACTGCCCGTTTCCTGCCGCATGTGAGTCATCCGGAAGACCACGTCAGCGACGCGGGCCTCAAACGCCATGCCGCCCATGCGGGCCTGGAGGAGCGTGCCAAGACGTCGGGGCGGGCGTTCCTTCATTTCGTGTGGGCGAATCCGCTGCTCTTCTGGATCACCGTCACGTCGGTGCTGTTCATTCTCTGCCGTTGGCTTTTGAACTTTCAGTACAGCAGTTTCTTCGCGGTCCACTTCGAGAATGACCAGGACATGGCGGAATTCTTTGGTCTTTACACGCAAATCGCCCTCGTCGGTTCGCTCATCGTGCAGTTGCTCGTGGTGAATCGGCTGGTGGCTTGGATCGGCCTCAAGGGGGCACATCTCGTTTATGGCACGTTGCTGCTGGTGAGCATGGTGATGTGTCTGGGGACGATGACGTTTGCGCTCGCGATCTTCGCGCGCTTGATGGAAACGGAGTTGCGTTTCGGCCTACGCAATCCCATCATGCAACTCATCACCAACAAATTCTCCAAGGGTCTGCGCGTGCGCGTTCGCGCGTGGAGCCTCGGCATGGTGATTCCGTTGTCGACGCTGCTTTCGTCGTTGTTGCTCGGACTGTTCGTCGGCGCAGGGTGGACCGCTTGGGTGTCGATCCTTGGCGCTGCGTGCGGAATGCTCTATCTCGCGGGATCCGTCGGCATGGTCCGCAGCTTCCACGAAAAACCGCCGGCAGAAGAGAGTCTGAACCCCGCCGGCGTCGCCTTTCCCGCGGATACGACCCTCGCGAATCCCCCGTAGGACAGGCTTCCAGCCTGTCCGCTTCCGCGCATGCCATGAGCGCCGATTCGGCGTCCAATTTGGCGAAGGAATGGTAGGATAAAGGAAGACGATTCACGCTGGGGCGGTCCGGACAGGCTGGAAGCCTGTCCTACGAGGTGATGGTAGGCGATTCGTGTTTGGACATTTCGGACAGGCTGGAAGCCTGTCCTACGGGGGTGATGGGGAATCATGGAGTTGGATGCGAAGATCTGTTACTGCTTTCACATCACGCGGCGGAAGCTCGTAAATTTCGTGAGGCAGACGGAGCCGCGCGTGCCGAGCCAGCTATCGCAATGCGGCGGGGCGGGCACGGGTTGCGGTTGGTGCATTCCCTTTCTCAAACAGATTTTTCACGAAGGCGGCACGGGAGAAGCGAGCGTCAACGATTTGACGCCCGAGGAATATGCCCGCCGCCGTGCCGAATACATCCGCGCGGGCAAGGGCGCTCCCCCTCCCGGAGCGACCCCTTTGCCCGATGTCGACAAACCCGCCCCATGAAAACTGCGTTTCACGTTTTCCCGTTCGATCTGTTTGGCAGCAGCGGCACGCGGACCGGCGCGGAGTTGCTTGGCGACGCCGTCCGGGAGATGCTCGATGACAATCGCAGCGAAACCGTGCCCACGCGCGCCCGTGCTTACACTCGGCAAGTGACGCTGACCGAGTGGACTTTCGATACACTGGAAAACTACCAGGACTGGCGCGAGCGGGCGCGCCGGGCAATTCAGGATGAATGGGAGCGTCGTCGCTTCCTCTTCTGGATCTCCGGCAATCACCTCGGCGCGCTCCCCGTATACGATCAACTCGCCGACCCGGACGGAAAAACGCTCGTCCTTCAATTCGACGCCCATCTGGACATTTATCACCTGAGCGACTGCACGAGCGAGTTGTCGCACGGCAATTTTCTGCTGCACGCGAACAAGCCTTTGCCGCGCGTCATCAACATCGGCCATCGCGATTTACTGCTGCCTGCCGATTACGTGAAGCGCCATTTCGCCGAAGCCGTCTCGGCCGTCGAACTCGCGGGGAATCTGGATGGCGTCATTGAACGGCTGCGCCAAGAAATCGAAAAGGCGGACCGCGTGGTAATCGACCTGGATTGCGACGTGTTCGATGTCGCCTATTTTCCCGCGATTGCCCAGTCGCAACCTTGTGGCTTGGCGCCGCTGACGTTCGTCCGCATTTTGGACGCGGTGTGGTCTAAAAAAGTCGTGGGATTCGCGCTCTCCGAATTCGACACCGCGCGCGATGTTCGCGATCAATCGCTGGCAACTTTGGTCTGGCTCATCGAATGGGCGCTTTTGCGCATCTACGAGAAATAGTCTTCAAAATACTCTCAAGATTTGCCGTCGACCGGCCGAGGGGCCTTTGGTATCACCCCGCGCATAGTCCGAACCGCATCGGAACACAAGGAGGTGACGAATGAGATGGATGAGATCCCTGACCCTGGCCGCCGCGCTGGTTGCGCTGCTGCCCGGGCTGAGCCAGGCGCAGATAGGCATCTGGGCGCCGCTGAGTTTGCCCGTTCTTTTTGGCCAGGAAACGCCGCGTCCCACGGCGGAAGCGCCCGCCGCACTTCCCACGGGAATTGATTTCGACTTCGATGTGAACACCCAGGCCGTGCGTCCGAATCTGCCGGAGGGCTTGACGCCGTGGACTCCGCCGATGCCGACGCCCACACGCGAATGCCGTGATCTCAAGGAACTCGTCGAAGCGAGTTGGGGCCTCTTCAATCGTCCCAACAACACGACGGGAACCCATGTAGCGGTGTTTCAAACGTCCGTGCCCGCTCAGTGCAACACCAACGGCGCTTGCTGCCCGCTCGTGGCCGCAATTGTCCGCGACTGCCTGACGTCGAGTTCTTGCCCCATCGTCTTCCGTCCCTACACGATGGTCGGCAAGATCGCGATGAGCTTTTGCGACGCGTCGAGCCAATGCCCGACTAGTTGCGGCCAACCCTGCCCCGGACAACCCGCGGCAGGAAACGTCAATGCGGTCGCGACGTGCCCCACCGGCGCCTCCAGCCAACCGCCGCACAAGGGCTTCATTCGCTTCGGCATCCACCTGAAGAAGAACGACGTCAACGGCGCCGAAGCGGCCCGGGCAATCATTGGCGCGGTCTGCAACACCGAAGCCGGCACGACCGGTTGCTGCACGCAAGAGCGGACGACCACGCAGACCTTCGCGTTCGGTCCGTTTCGCCTCGAAATCGGCGTCAACGGCGCCAAGCCAGTCAACGCCTGGGTTTACGACACCCCGGCCGCGATCGAATGCTGCGCGGAAAAATGCGAGACGCCCAAAGGCTGCTGCAAATCCACTGGCGCGACCTGCGTGACGGGTTGCGCGACCAAGGCGAACGTCGCCGGCACGACGGGATGCCCGGGCGAAGTCTGCGCGCAAGTCCGAGTTCGCACTGTATCGTCGGATTGCGTCTGCAATCCCGCCGCCGCGAAGTCCTGCTGCCCCGAGGGCGCTTGCTGCTGCGTGAAGAAAGTCGTGGCCGACAAGAAGTGCGGTTGCGGCAAGGAATGTGGCTGCTGCGCCTGCAAGAAGACGGTGCAACTGACGGAACGTCTCGAACGTTTGTTGAGCCGTCTGGAAGGCGCTCAACGCGGTCACGCGGAAGCGATGTGCCCGATCATGGGCGGAATGCCGATGCTGCCGCCCGGTATGGTCATGCCGCCGATCACGGTGACGCTGCCGCCGCCGCCGGGCATGCCGACCGATTCCAGCTTGCGATATCCTCCCGTCGTCATGCCCCATCCGGGCTTCGTGATGACTCCGCCGCCGATGCCTTTGCTGCCCCCTCACGCTTATGACCGTATTGTGCATGTGCGGTCGGCAAGTGCGAGTTCGGTTTCCGGCGCGGTGAAGCTGCAAACGCCGTTGTTTGATGCCCAATGCGACAGCCTTACCAGCGGCCCCAATGCCGACGAGGTCATCCTCGAAGGCAACGTGCGCGTTTCCTGCAAGCGGACCTCGTCGCAACTGAATGCGGCTCGCGTGGTCATCAACACGCGGACCGGGGCGATTCGCGCGGAGAAGTCCTCCGGCTACACTTCGCCCGCGTCGACGCCGTCGTATCCCGCGCCGGCGCCGTCCTCCGGGCCCTTTGGCGTAGATCATCCCGGCGTTCCTTCGCCGTATTATCGACCCACGGGTTATGAGCAGGTATCGCCCGCTTACAGCCCGCCGGTGGGCTTTCCCATGCCTTACGCGCCGAGCCGCTAAGTAACGTTCGATTCTTCTGCCGCTTGCGGCTTAGCGTCCGCCTCGCTAGTCCAGTAATCGGTGAGCAAGAAACCCAGGCCTCCGACTAACCCTCGGAGGCTTTTTCGTTTTCCGCATCGGGCAAGTAGAGCTTCTTCTCTTTCAGATACATCTCGACCGAACGCGGCACTTCGTAACGAATCGTTTTCGCCAGAGGAACCCGAGCGCGAATCGAACTGCTCGAAATGTCCAACAGAGGCATCCGCACGGCTTGCATGCGCAGGTCGAACGACGCCGGCAGGGACAGGCCGGCCTTTAGTATTTCGACCGAGGGCACTTGCGAACCAGGCCGAACCACAACGGCCAGACCGGCAAGTTCGAGAATGCGAACCGGCTGATACCAGAGTTGCAGGTCGACCAACGTATCCGACCCCATGATAAGGCACAGTTCGGCGTCCGCATCCCGCTGCTTCAAGATCTCCAGCGTGTGAACCGTGTAGCTGGGCCCGGTGCGATCCTCCTCCAAACGGTCCACGCGAAAGGCGGGATTTCCCGCGACCGCCAGTTCCAGCATCTCCGCCCGGTGATGAAAAGGGGTCAGCGCACGTTCCAGTTTGTGCGGCGGACGGGCGGCGGGGACGAATAGTACCCTGCCCAGTCCCGCCTGCTCCCGGCATTGCTCCGCCAAGATCAGATGGCCCTGATGCACGGGATCGAACGTGCCGCCGAAGATGCCGATTCGCATGGCTGCCTACCTCTGCCCATGGGTCGTGAGGTCGACTGCCGCGTCACGCAGGTAGGCGGCGGACTGCTCGGGCGGGACAGGATTGATGTAGAACCCCGTGCCCCATTCAAAGCCGGCAACCCGCGTCAGTCGAGGAATGATTTCCATGTGCCAGTGGTAGTGCGGCAGTGACTGCGTGTCGAACGGCGAGGTGTGGATGATGTAGTTGTACGCCGGTTTTTCCAGGGCGGTTTCGAGCTTCCGAAGGATCGTCTTGAGGACGATGCCCAGCTCGTCGACTTCGTTCTTTTGGATATTCTCGTAATGGCTGTTGTGGTTTTTGGGCAGGATCCAGGTCTCAAACGGGAAGCGAGCCGCGTAAGGGTTGAAGGCGACGAAATTCGGCGTGTCGAGCACGATCCGTTTTTCCGCGCCCAGTTCCTGGTGAATCATGTCGCAGTAGATGCACCGGCCGCGGTAATTGAAGAACTCCAGCGAACCGCTCATTTCCTCCCAAACGCTGATGGGCACGATGGGCGTCACGATTAGCTGCGAATGCGAGTGTTCCAGCGACGCGCCGGCGGCGGCGCCGACGTTCTTGAACACCATGCCGTAGACGAGCCGAGGGTCTTTTTTGAGATCGACAAGCCGATCGCGATAGACCCAGAGGATTTCGCGGATATTCTCCTCGGAGAAATTGGACATGTTGGATTCATGGAACGGGCATTCGATGATGATCTCGTGGGCGCCGATGCCGTTCATCTTGTCGTAAATGCCATCGCCGCGTTTGTTGAGATCGCCTTCGATTTGCAGAGCGGGAAACTTGTTGGGGACGACGCGAACGCGCCAACCTTTTTCGTTGGGACGGGTGCTGCGGTCGCGGTAGGCGAGGATTTCACCCGGCGTGTTGACTTCGCTGCCTTCGCAAAAGGGGCAGGCATTGCCCGTCTTGAGCGAATCGTCCGCCTTGGGCATCACCGGTCTTTTGGCGCGGTCCGTCGCGATGATGACCCAGCGCCCCACGATCGGATCCTTGCGCAATTCCGGCATCGGCAACCCCAAAAGGTACTTCTCGAACCCCTGCAACGACTCATCCATACGCGACAACCTTCCGCCAGAATCTTCCGGTGGACGCGACTACTAGCTTACGCTCCGCGCGTTCCGCGACAAGCACACCTCGCCCGTAGCACAAGCAGCCTGCTCGTGGGCTGCCGGTTTGTCCGCACCCGTCGTTTCCCGTTGGTTCCAATTCCCAATGGGATCGCTACATTTACATGAAGCGGACAAGCTGGCAGCTTGTCGCTACGGGGCGTAGAGCAAGCTGCCAGCTTGCAAGTCTTGGAGGGTGATCATGCGCTATGGTCTATTCGCGGTTGCGTTTGCATGCGTTTCCGTTCTCCCCTTGAGCGCGGAGACTTGTCTTTCTCCCTTCGTCAAGCGGCTCGATCGACCTGAGAAAATTCTCTATGTCTATTGCGTGGACGCCGACGCCAAGGATAACGATTTCCTCGCGGTTATCGACGTGGAGAAGGGATCGAAGTCGTATGGCAAGATCGTACACCAACTCGACCTTGGCACCAAGGGAAACGAAACCCACCACTTTGGCTTCACGGACGACCGCAGCCACATTTGGGGATTGACCCTTTTTTCGGGCCGCATCTTTCTCATCGATGTCGCGACCGACCCCGCCCGTCCCAAGCTGGTCAAGGTCATTGACGACGCGGGCGGCCCTGCCGACCTCGGCTCGCCGCACACCGCGTACGCGCTTCCGGGCCGGATGCTCATCAGCTTCCTCAGCAGCAAGAAGGGCGCTCTGCCGGCCGGCCTCGCCGAATACACCAACGAAGGCAAGTTCATCCGCAAGATCGCCTTCCCCGAAAAATCGCCTTACGGCTACGACATCGCGCTGCGTCCGGACCTCAATCGCATGGTCTCCTCCGGCTTCACGTATTACGACAACTACAAGCATCCCCTGGCGAAAATGGACTTCAAAAAGTTCGGCGACGAAATCCTGATCTGGGACTTCCGAGAGCGCAAGGTGCTGCAGACAATCAAAACCGGTGGAGCGCCGCTGGAATGCCGCTGGTCGCTCAAGGAGGGCAACAACTACGGCTTCACCAACTGCGCTCTCGACAATTCGCTTTGGGTTTGGGAAGGTCAAAAGGATGGCAAATACACCGCGCGAAAACTGTGCGACGTCGGCAAGCTGCCCGCGGACTTGCGGCAATCGCCCGACGACCGCTACTTGTTCGTGAGTTGCTTCGCCTCCGACGAGATTCAACAATGGGACGTCAGCGACCTCAAGAATCCCAAGTTGTTCAGCACTCTCAAGCCCGGCATACAGCCGAACATGATGCACACCACCAGCGACGGCAAGCGCATGTACATCACGAATTCGCTGCTTTCGACGATGGACCGCTCGGACGACTTTTGGGTCAAACGTGCCTACATCACTCCGGAAGGCATGCGGCTCGATCCGGATTTCATAATTGATCTGCGCAACCTAAAAACGGGCCCCGCGCGCGGGCATGACATGTTGTTGAACTAAACAATATGCCGCTTGCGGCTTAGCGTGATGGAGATTTCGTCCAACACGCTAAGCCGCAAGCGGCGGACTACGCCAATGAATATCCTCCTTCTATTTTTGACCATCGCCGGTGCGGATGACGCCGCGCCGCGTCTGGCCGTCATCAAGGCGGCGCCCGCCGTCAAACTCATCGATCAGGACGAAAAGCCGCGACGGCTTGAAGACTATCGCGGCAAAGTCGTCCTGGTCAGCTTTGTCTTCACGACTTGCAGCGGCACATGTCCCGCGACGACGCATCGCCTGGCTCGTGTCTTTCACGATGTTCAAAAGCGACACGGTTTGAAGGAGAAGGTCGAGTTCCTTTCCATCACGCTCGATCCCGAAAGAGATCGGCCCGAAGTGCTTAAGAATTATCGCAAGTTGTACGACATCGAGAGTCCCGCCTGGAATTTTCTCACCGGCTCGAACAAGCAAGTGAAGGACGTGTTGTCCGCCTGGGGTATGTGGGCTCGACCTGCGGCCAATGGACAACTCGATCATCCTTCGCGCGTCTTCCTCGTCGATCAACGCGGCCGGATTCGCGAAATCTACAACCTCGATTTCCTTCGCCTTCCCTGGGTGCTGCAGGATTTGCAAGAGTTGATCACGGAAAGGTAACTACTGTCGCGAAAGCCCACGGGCGGCCGTCCGTGGGCTTTCGCAAAATGCTACTTCGCCCCCAACGCCTTCTCTAAAGTCGCCACGAACTCCGGCGACCCCAATTCCGCATCCGACGCAAATCGCGCGACCACTGAACCATCGCGCCCGACCAGAAACTTTTCAAAGTTCCACGTCACCTTGCCGCCGAATTTCGGGTTGGTGTCCTTGGAGGTAAGGAACCGATACAGCGGCGCGGCCTCCTTGCCCTCGATGCGGATCTTCGAGAACAGATCGAACGTCACGCCGTACTTCTTGGTGCAGAACGTCTTAATCTCCGCCTCGGTGCCAGGTTCCTGGCCGCCGAAATCGTTGCAGGGAATACCGAGCACCGCTAAGCCCTTGTCGGCGTATTTCTTGTGCAACGCTTGGAGTTGCTCATACTGCGAGGTGTAGCCGCACTCGCTGGCGACATTGACGATTAAGAGCACCTTGCCCTGATAACGGGCTAAGTCGACGTTCTTGCCGTCGATCCCTTTCATCGTGAACGACAATATGGGCGCCACTTTCTTGCCTCCTTTTTCACCCGCATTGCCGCCGCCGGCCACGAGTGCCAGCAGGACGCAACCGGTGAAACAGCGAATCGTTGTGGACATGAAACTCCCCTTTTTTTTCTCGGCAGTCGCCGCTCAAAAACGGCATTCGAGACCGTCATTGATCTTTACCGTAAACCCCCTCTATTGCTAGAGTTTCTTCGGAAATCGGGTAGCGGCGTCGACAGACGGCGACCTTTGATTTTCTTTTAGAAGATGGGATCTCGGCCATGGACTGCGTGGAGCAACTGCGAGCGCTTTACGAACAAGAGTTGGCGCAACATCAAGAATGCGACGAGGTGGCCGACTACCTGCGCGCCCATTCCGGGACGCGCAATGCCATGGATCGGCAGATAAAGAGCGTGCATCGCTATCTGCCGTTCGTGCGCGGCCGAGTTCTGGATTGGGGCTGCATGCACGCCCCCGATGCCGCCATCCTGCGCTTGCTGGGGCGCGACGACCTTGATATTTCGGGCTGCGACGTTTTCCCCCAGAGCGCCTTTCCCGTGTTTCATGGGTTCTCGTCTCTTCGTTACCAGAGCCTTGAGCATCACTTTCGCATGCCTTATCCGGACAATCATTTCGACACCGTCATCGGCGACGGCGTGCTCGAGCATGTGCCCAACGACACGCTCTCTCTGCAAGAGGTCTACCGCGTTTTGAAGCCGGGCGGGCACCTCATCGTTTGCTGCCTGCCGAATCGATTTTCGTATACGGAGTTTCTGGGCAGGTGCCTGGGACTGCCCCACCACTTGCGAACCTATACGTTGCGTCAGGCGCGATCGATGCTGTTGCACAGCGGCTTTCTGCCGCTCACCAGCCGGCACTATCAAATGGTTCCCACCATGAGCGGGGCCGGAATGTCGCTCAAAGGCAAACTACTCCGCAGCGTCGTTTCGGTGATGTGGAAGCTGAATCCAATCTTCGAACGACTTTGGCCGCTCAATCGGCTTGCATCCAACCTCTTCGTGGTGGCGCGAAAATGCCAGGCCATTTCTTGGTCTAAAGCGGCATGAAAGCCCAGGGACAGCTGTCCCTGGGCTTTCGACATCTATTCAATGCGCAGGCGGTACACATGGACCACACTGCCCGTATCGCTCGCGTCGATCAGCGTCAGGTGGTAGACCCCATCGGCGGGTAAAGTAAACTCAAGGACCCCGTCGCGGCTTCCTTTACGATCGTCGGCGCTGGCAAGTAAAGCGCCGGATTGATTGTAAAGGAAAAGCATGGCGTCCAACGCGGAACCGTGCGCTGACGCCAGCACGCTCGCCTTGATCTTCTGCCCCGTTCGTCCCTGGAAGGAAAAGACGTCAACGTCGCGCGGACTGGCAACCGCCCCCTCGATGACGCAGGGCAGCTTTACTTCTTGCGACTGCCGGAAACCCGGGTTGGGCTCCTTCTCCTGGACCACAGGGTATTTTGACTCCACCAACAGGGCATGGGGCTTCGTTGTTCCCATTGGCGTGACGACGGTGATTTCAAATCCGCCTTCCGGCAACTTGTCAGGCAACGAGACTTCGGCGACGACCTGCGTATCCCCCACTTTCTCCGGGTTCTTATCCGGCACGGGCGCCACTCCCTTGCTAGTGATTTTCGCCTTCCCGCCGCCGCCCACGCGAACTTCCGTCGCCTGCCCAAGGGCAATGCCGCGAATGGTGAGCTTGCCGGTCTTTCCCAAGGACGCGCCCAAAGGCAACACCACGGTAATCCGCGGTTCGACTTTCTTGGCTTTGTCCTTTTTCTTGTCCTGGCTCGATGTCGGCGTGAGACCGGACGCGAGGAAGAAGTACATCAGCGGAAACAGGAACATTTGGTGTTTCAATGGATTCCCGAAGTAGGAGTGGCTAATAATGCAAATGTGTCAGACGGTATCACGATGATTCACGGCGCAAGGGCCGCTGCGGGAATCCCCAGCGTTTCAAGGGACTCCGGAACGGGGAAGATCCGCATCCACCCGGAATAGGGCACGAAAGGCGCCGACCGAACCTGGGTGAACCGAAATCCATACAGCTTCGGACCCTGCCACCACGCTGGGTCATTCAAATGACAAGGGGCGTCCTGGCTAAACTCCCCTGCGGAGCGATAAGTCCGACACTCGTCCAATTCCGCCGCGCCGACGAATCCTCCAAGCAATTTCGCCTGGTCCGCCCATTCCTTGGGCAATTGACTCCAACCCTGGGGTCGATCGTCCGGGATGCGTCCCGCGTGAATCAAGATGCGACCGCGCCGGGCGGTGGGCCATTTCCTAACTTCAATCGTCTTTAGTCCATGCACCAGCAGAGTCGCCCAGGGCTGCTTGATGGAAAGCGCGTAGTTGCCTGTCATGAAGAAAATCCTTACGGTGATGCCGCCTTTGCCATTTCGGCGCTCGAACTAGAGAAACAACCCGCGTTTGAGAAGGGAATAAAATTGCGTACAAGACAAAAAAAGCTAAGGTATTATTGTGGCAAAGTAAGCCTGGTGTTCAAGAGTTCATTCCCGATTCGTTTTTTTGGTTTGTCGTGATTTTCATCCGTATTGTTTGTGGTGACGGAACATGCCGGTGAAGGTGGCGCCGGGATCGGAACCGATCCCCGGTTACAAATTGATCGAGAGACTCGGCGGCGGCGGCTTCGGCGAAGTATGGAAAGCCGAAGCCCCGGGCGGTCTGCTCAAAGCAATGAAATTCGTCTACGGCGAGTTGAGCAATCTCAGCGCCTTGAACGAAGACGAGAATAGCCGCGCCAATCAGGAAAAGACCTCTCTGGAACGCATCAAAAAGGTACGCCATTCCTACATCCTCTCCGTCGAACGGATCGACGAGATCGAGGATCAACTCGTCATTACGACCGAATTGGCGGACCGCACGACCTGGGACCGCTTTCGCGAATGCCGTCAGCAGGGTCTGCCAGGCATTCCTCGCGAGGAACTTCTCAACTATCTCGATGAAACCGCCGAAGCGCTCGATTTCATGTTGGAGGAACATCATCTCCAGCACCTGGACGTTAAGCCGCAGAATCTCTTTCTAGTCGCGAAGCATATCAAGGTCGCCGACTTCGGTCTGGTAAAAGTGCTGGGAAATCGCGGGGCGGCCAGCATCACCGGCGGCGTCACTCCCGTTTATGCCGCTCCGGAAACTTTCGACGGCTGGCTGAGCCGTTACAGCGATCAATATAGCCTTGCCGTCGTTTACCAGGAGTTATTGACCGGGCAGAGGCCTTTCACCGGCAGCACGATGCAGCAATTGGTCCTGCAGGTCGTCAAGTACCCGCCGGACCTTGGACCTTTGCCTTCGCAGGACAAAGCCATCATCGGCCGCGCCCTTTCCAAAAACCCCGACGATCGTTTCCCCACCTGTCTGGACCTGATCAGGGCGTTACGCGCTTCGGCTTCCTTCTCCGGCTTCGCCGCGCCAAAACCCTCCCCGGCGCCCTTAACCGACGTGAAGCCCGCCGCCGAGACTCCCTTCGAGGATGGTGACGAAGCGTCCAGGGATGTTCGCACCACTCCCGCCAAGCGCAGGGACTGGCTTCCTTCCGGGGACATTCTTCCCGAGGAACAGCCCGCCGAATCCCCCGCGGACCTCGCGGAGGAAACGTCCCCTCACGCTAGAGACGACTCGACTCCCACCGGATCCCAATTGGTCACGGGAATGATGCGCATGGCGCGGGGAATCCGCTCCGAGCGTGAAACTCCCAAAAAGGCACAAAACGTCGGCGATGGCATCCTCCAACCCGCTCTGGTGATTGGATTAGGCACCCTGGGACTGGAAGCGCTTCAGGAGTTTCGGCGCACGCTAAACGAAGAGGTTGGCACAGCGGAGCAACTGCCCGTGATCCGCTTGCTTGGCATCGATACCGACGTGGAAGCGATTCAGCGTGTCTGCCATGGTGAAGTCGATGGCAACCTGCAGGGGCAAGAAACAGTTTTGGCGAAGCTGCATCGACCGGGCCATTACCTCAAGCCGCGCGAAGGCAAGCTCTCTTCGGAAAGTTGGCTTAACCCGAAGGTTCTTTACCGCCTTCCACGCCATCTCAACTCCGCCTGCGCGCGCCCCCTGGGTCGCTTGGCTTTTACGGATAATGTTCGCGTCATCCATCGCAAGCTCGAACAGGAACTGGCCCAGTGCGCGGACTCCTCCGCCTTGGCCGCCCAACTTGCCGGCGGCCCCCTCGGCGTACGCACCTCCACTCCGCGTGTTTACATCGTCGCCTGTTTGGCGGGAAATACCGGCGGCGGCATGTTCCTCGACGTTGCGTACCTTGTGCGCCACCTTCTGCGCAAGCAAGGCATCCCCCATGCCGATGTGATCGGCGTCTTCCTCGTCCCTCCCGTAAAGAGCGGCGCCGGCGGCGCGGTTTCGCAAGACCTTGCCAACACCTACGCGGCGCTTAAGGAGTTGACTTACTACTCGACCGGCCAAGCGCCATATTGCGCCGCGCTCGACCACCCGGATGCCACGCAACCTGCCCAGGTCTTTCGCGAGGCCAGCCCGCCTTTGCAGCGGACTTACCTGCTGCCGCTTCCGGAAGCTTCTGGCTCCGGCGCCTCCCGGCGCAAATCCCTCATCCTGGCGGCGCAGTTTCTCTATCGCGAATTGGCGTCGCCCCTTGGCAAAGCGACCGACGCCCTACGCCTTGGCAACCTCGATCCTTCTCAGCCGATTGGGCGCTGCAGCTTTCAGGCGTTTGGAATCTACCGCATTTATTGGCCGCGGCGGCGCCTGCTCGCTCAAGCCGCGGCGGGGTTCTGCAAACGTCTCACGTCGCGCTGGATGGACAAGAAATCCTCCATCCCGATTCCCGCCTTGGCGAGTCTTGCCCAACAAAAATGGGACGACAAGGGCCTTCGCCCCGAGGCGCTCATTGTCCACCACCAGGAAGCCTGTGAACGCGTTCTCAAACAGGCGCCGGAAAAAATGCTCATCGCCGCGCTCGGCAGTCTCGCCGAGGACTTGGCCCCGCGCGGCGGCGAGGTCACGCTCAATGTCGGACAGATCGTCCAAACGATGGACGCCCTCGAAAAACTGCTTGGCATCCCGGAAGAATGTCGCCCGCCCGGCGGTTCGCCAAACGAGCCGGGCCACATCGAGAAGACCCTTTCCCAGGTCGCCGCCAAGATCAGCGACATGGGCGAGCAGAAAATCGCCGAGTTCGTTGTTTCTCTCATCGAGGAGCCGGCCCATCGCCTGGCCGGCGCGGAGGAATCTCTGCGCCAACTCTCCGGCATCGTCGAACGCGCACTGCAAGCGCAAGAGCAACTATGCAAGGAACTGCAAGAACGCTCCGCGTCCCTTTATAGCCGGATCCAGGCCATCCTCGATAAGCCGGTTTCCGCGCCGCAGCAGACCTCGTCGGTGTGGCGCATTTCCTTTTCGCGCAAGGGCGTTCCAACGCAACCCAGTCAGGCTCTCGAACTGCTGGAACTGCTCAAGTCTTATCCAAAATGCCGGTATCAAAGCCTGATTCTTCAGCAAATCAATCGCCTTTACATCAGCCTGCGCGGGCAGGTCAGCGATCAGATCCGCGAAGTCGGTTTTTGCCGGCACCGCTTGAGCGAACTCGCGTTGATGTTCAAAGCCCCCCGAAGTGAGCAAAAGGATCAAAAATCATCGTCCCATGAAAAAGCCCTGCTGCCGGGCGGAGTCTCGAATCTCGACGAAGCCGTGCGCCAGTGCCTCGACTCGATCACATCGGATGATCTACTGGCGCTGGACAAGGAAATCCAGGATCTCATACAAAACGACTTCCGAGCGCTTGTGCAGATTTGCATGGGGCCGGGACATGTACTTCGCACTTTGGCGCCCGCGATGCTTCGGCGCGCGGAGACGTTCCTGGGCGCCAAGCTCAAATCGCAAAGCGTCACCGAAATGTTCCTGGAACGCACGGACGACGTCGACGAGGAACTCGCTTCCGCCTTTGACCGCGCGACGCCTGCCGTGACCGGATCCACGGGGAAGAACGAGCTTTGCCTGATTGTCGTGCCTGCGGAATCGACCAATAACAAAATGAACGCGCTGCTGAGGGAGACGCTTCCTCAAGTGGAACGCGTCCTCTCCGCGCGCGATGACGAGATTGTGTTTTACCGCGAAGCGCCCGACCTTCCCGCGTCCGCCGTCGAGCAACTCGGTCCCGTCGCGCAAGACGCCTATCGACAGCGCCTCGCTCATGATCCGTTTTCCATGCACACGCGCGAGGACATCGCGGATTGGCGCTCGTCCGCGCCGCTATCCTGACGGTTTAGCCGCCAAATCGCGCGACGGCATCGCGATAAACCGACGGAATGTCGAGCGCCCGCAATTGCCGATCCTCGCCGACCAGGCAACACACGGATGTCACTTTCCCACGCGCCAACACCTCCCCGTCGCGCGTGAACTCCATCGCATAGGTCACGGACTTCGTACCGAGCCGATCCACGCGCACGGCGATGTCCAGCACATCCTCGAATCGCGCCGGCTTCAAATAATCGCACGCCGCCGCCACGCGCGGAAAGCCGATGCTCTGGTCTTCCGTCTCCATCTTGACGTTCAGTCCCAACGAACGCAGAAATGCTACCTCGGCGAACTCCATGTAGCGGAAAAAATTGGCAAAGTGAACGATGCCGGCCATGTCCGTATCGCAGAAGTCGACGCGGCGCTGCACATGAAAGACGCTCATGATCCTGCCTCGGCCGGGGATAAAAGATATCGTTGATATATCGCAAGTGTTTCCCGCGTGGTGTGCGCCGAGTGAAATCGGAGCCGGGCGGTCTCCGCGCCCTTGCGTCCCATTTCGCGCGCTTCCTCGGGATGATCCGCCAGCCGACGCAATGCCAGCGCCAAACTCTCTGGATCGTTCGCATCTACCAGCAGACCTCCGCCCGCCGCTTCGATTAACTCCGGAAACGAACCGTGCCGCGGCTGCACGACGGGAATTTCATTTGCCCACGCCTCGAACACGTAGATCCCTTTCGGCTCCCGATAAGTCGTCGGCACGGACAGGACATCCAGACTCCGCAAAAAACGCACCTTGGCCACATGGTCCGGCGACTCGAAATGCTCCCATTCCGACTGCAAACCCGCCTCACGCAGCTTTTCGCTCTGCTCCTAAAAATACGCCTTGTTGTTCTCCCCCAGCCAGCCGGATACACGCAATCGACACGGCGGCGTGCCCGGCATTTTCTTCAAGATGCGAAAGGCGTCGACCAGAACGTGAAACCCCTTCTCCGGACAAATGCGCGCGAAATAGCCGATGGTGAAAGGCGCGCCGTTTCGATCGCGACTGCCTTCCCCATGTCCCTTCAAATTGATGCCCGGATAGACGACGTCGATCTTGTCCCTGGCGATGCCGAGGTAGCCTGCCATAAAGTCCGCATAGTATCGACTCGTCGCGATGAAGCCGTCGACCTGTTCGCAGTTGCGTCGAATGAGTTCCAGCGCCTTGTTGCGATAGTCTTCCGGCAAGGACTCCAAAAAAATGTCGTCGCCCTGCAAGCTGCCCAAGATGGGAACACCTAGCGCCTTCTTTAGCGGACCCACCATGCCGGAAAGCAGCACGTTGGTCAGGTTGATGATCTCCGGGCGATGGTCGTCTTTGAGCCAGGCGACCAGCTTGTCGATTTCCTTGGCTTGATAGCCATGTGTCCCTTCGAGCATCGACAGCGTCAATTCCCCGAGTTCATGCGCCTGCGTCTTGACGGCGAAGCGCGACACCCAGCGCAGGAGGCCGGGAAAATCGAGAAGTCGGTCCAGGAACCAGGGTGTTCGTCGAAAGAACGAGAGCTTCTGCTGCAAGAAAACATTGATGCCGCCGAAGAAGACGCGCTTTTCGCTGACGTCTTTTTCATCGGTGGTGATGGGCGTGTAGGTGGGGATCAAAAGCGCGTCGTGCCCCTGCGCGACCAACTCGCCCACCAACGTGTTGTCGTGCATGCAACTGCCACAGAACATGCCCGCGGCGCCGGCGGTGATGTAGGCGATCTTCATCCGATCACTCGTGCATCGTCTCTTCCTTTGGTTCCGGCAAGAACCACGAAAGTACAAATCCCGCGAAGAAGACGAAGAATCCGACTGCGGCGGCCGTATAGGCCACGCGGGTCGGGTCATCAGCGCCGGGAGCGTATTCGGATAGCCAACTCGTGATGGCCGCGAAGGAGGTACCCAGCATTCGGCCTCCGACGTTGTGGGCCATGCTTTCGCCCGTGCCACGCAAATGCAGTGGAAAGACCAGCGGGAGGTAGTTGCCCCAGAAGCTGAACTGCGCGACCGCGAGCATGCCGACTACGAAGATGCCGCCGTGCAAAAGCGATATTTGCCAAGTGCCAATCGTGAACAGCACGACGTTTTGCACTGTGAAAATCGCGAACACCAGAGGCACGATGAAGATGCCCGGGAATTGGAACACGCGAATAACCGTGCGTTTGGAAAGGATACGCACGATGAGGATCGCCAACAAGAATCGCCCGAGCAAACCGCCGAACTCTTGGGAGAGCGCTAGGTGGCCTGCGGTGACGCCCTTCACCTTGTTAATGATTTTGATCTCTTCCTTCTTCCGCGCGGTCTTTTCGACAATCGCGAGTTGCTTGTCCAACTCCGCCTCATCCTTCATTTCGGCGCGCAGTTCCTTTTCCGCTTTCGCGCGAGCACTGACGGCCGCCGCCTGAATTCCCTGCTTGCTTTCCTCGGAGTTGAGCACGACTTGCGTGTTCGCTTTCACTTCGGGCAAGCCGGGAACGATTTGCGGAATCTGTTGGATCGCTCCGAACGCCGCGCCGTAGCTCAGACCTACCATGAGAGTCGTGACGATCGTCGTGCGGCGCAACTCCGGCGAAAACAACTCGCCAAAGCTCGGCCGCCGGAGCGTGCCGGCCTCCTTCTTGCGTTGCCAAGCCGGCGATTCAGGAAGGAACGGCCGAATCATAATCAACGGCAACGCGGGAACGATGCCTGACATCAGCGTGAATCGCCAGGGAGCAGTGGAACCGGTAACGGCGCCGAAAACCGGTTCAAGAAAACCCGGCATGCCAATAGGGGGGAGGATTTCCCGATACGCATTCGCGAGCAGCCAGGCGGCGCCGACCATCAAACCGCCGATGGACGAGAACGCCTGCGTGTAACCCAGCACGCGTTCCCGCTGCTCCGGATTGGGAAACAACTCCGCCAGCCACGCCACCGCAGCCACGAACTCGATGCACACGCCAATGAAGGTTGTCGTGCGCAGGAACAACAGCATCGGCATCGATGTGGAAAAGCCCGCCAGAAACGCCGACACCGCGTAGAGCAGTATGCTCCACGTCAGCACGCGCCGCCGGCCCAAGAAGTCGGTCAGGTACCCGCCGAATAGACCGAAGAGTCCCCCGCCCATCGCCGGCACCCAAAACATCAGTGCCCGCCAGGTGTTGAACTCCGGCGATCCCGGCGGCGCATGGGGCAGCAGTTCCGCAAGCGCCGTCGGCAGAATGAGCGGCAACATCAGCAATTCATAGATGTCGAACGCGAAGCCGATCGACGCGATGACGAGAATCAGCCAGTGGGTCGTCGTCAGTTTTTGCGGGGCGGGCACGCCCGATGAGGCGGATACGGACACCGGCATTCTCCAGCAAAAGTGTGATTCTCAGAAGGCAGGGAATCCGAACATTGTATGACCCGCTTGCGGCTTAGCGAGAGCATTCCGGCGTCACGATCTCCAACAACTCCACTGCCGGCTGATCGTCGCAATGAATGATCGCCGTGCGCCCATAAGCCGGCGTCGGCTCGCTCAATCCGAACCAGCGCATCAACTCTGGACCCGGATTCACCTTCAAGAACCCGGTCGGCTCGATGCGCCGCAACACATCGTGGTTGATGAGAATTCGTCCCAGCGGCGTCTTTTCCGACAGGATTTCGTCGCGGACCACTTGGCTACAGTAGTTCAAGTGAATGCGAACCAGCCCGAATAGAACGATGCGGCCATTGCTCTTAAGGGCTAACAGGATCTTGCGTGAGTAGGAGTCGTCGTGTGTTCGCGTCTCCAGAACCTGCACGTCAACCAGCGAACCGTGATGGGCCTCGACCGTGACGGTCATGTGCAGTTCGTGAACAAGAAGGCCGCGATAAGGCTCCGGCATTTGGTCCGGTTCGATAGGCTCAAACGCTTGGAGGTAATCGCCGGGAAACAGGGCAAGAAGATCCTCTAGGAAGGTTTCGTTAGACATGGCCACCCCGAAACAATCAAACCGCGAAGCCTGGGCCGGCACATGGCGCCGGACGAAGACTCGCGGTTCATTATCCAGTCACGACAATTACGCAGGCGACAGGGCTGGGACGATGTCCAACGGCATCAACGGCGTGATCTCCATCTCCGCTCCATCGGCCTGCTTTTCCAAAACCGTGTCGATCAGATAGTACAAGAACTCACGCAACTCCTCGGGCTGAGCCTCGTCCGCGAGCGCCTCGGCCTTGGCCTTGAATTTGTCGACGAGCTTTTCCGCCTTCGCGAACACGTCCGTCTTTTGGAACAGCGTGCGAACTCGATAGAGCACGGCCGCTTGATCGCCCTTGCCTTCCGCGTGCAACAGTGTCAGCAACTCGTCTTGCTCGATCGTTGCCAATCCTTCCAGGGCCAACGCCAACAACACTGTCGGCCGGCCCGCGAGCACGTCTTGGCCTACCATCATCTTGTTGTCGTTGTCTCCCTGCCAGTCCTTGAGGTCATTGAGAATCTGGAACGCAACGCCCATATTGCGGCTGAATTCCGTAACCAACTTTTCATAGGACTCGGCCGGTCCCGCCAGACGGATGCCCGAATACAAGGCGGCCTCAAAGGCGGGCGAGGTCTTGAGCGCGTAGATCTTCAGCGCATCCAGCGCCGTGATCCGCTTGTCGCGTGCATCGCGCCAGAGCAATTCCGCCCCTTGGCCTTCCGACAATTTCACATGCGCGTCGGCCAAGCGATCGAGAATGTCCGCGGTCGCGTCGCCGCCCAGCACCTTGCGTTCGCGACTCACCAAGCGATAACCCAAGCCAATGAGATAATCACCCACGTTGATCGCCGTGCCCACGCCGTATTGACGATGCAGCGTTTCGCGGCCGTAGCGGAAGGTATCGTCATCCTCAATGTCATCATGCACGAGCGAGGCTTTGTGAAAGGCCTCGATCGCCAGCGCGGCGCGCTTGACCGAGTCCGGCAAGTCGACTTGGCCGAGCGTTCCTTTGCCACCGGTCAGGGCATCGTACACCGCGAGCGTGATAAATGGACGCGATCGCTTACCGCCCTGGGCCAGCCAGTCATATGCGATTTGTTCATGAAAGGCGAGTGGATCATCGTCCTTGGCTTTTCCGTTGCCGTTGCCATTGGTGGACGGCGCTTTCTTGCGGGCGCGCGGAGCGAGCCGGGTGAGTTCTACTTCCTCGAAAATCTGATTGGCGGCCCGCATCAGATGCACATGCGACTTGGTGATCTGCTTCGCCGGCTCGGTCTTGAGGTCGATCAACTGAGCGACCCAATCGTCATCGACCGACGTGCTGCGACAATTGCTCGAGAGCAGCGGCGCCGCCACGCAGGGAATGCCCGCGAGCAGAATTTTGTCAATCGCCTTTTCCAGCACGTTCAAACAGGAGACGCCGACAATCGCGTCGACATGGCCGCTCACGATGATCTTGAGGACGATCGGCGTGCCTTCGGAGACAAGCACCTTGTAACCGAGATCCTCCGCCTTGACCTTGAAGTCGGCGACGTTGCAGGCGCCGCACTTGCGGCAGTCGAGGCCGAACTCGTCGTAATCGGCCGGGCAGCCTTCGGCGTTTTTAAGGCAATGCGGCAGGAGCAGAAGTCGTCGATTGAAGGGGATGGCGCTAACCTGTTCCCGCCAAAATTCGTTGGCGATGGCAACCATCGCGAAGCCAAGATAGCCCTCGGCAAGCTCCATGCGCTCGAGCATGTCCTCGGCCATCTGTTGCAGGACGGGCTTGGTCAGCGTCTTGGAGCGGTCGATGGTTTTGCCGAACTCGAACGCCTCGGCGCGAATGCGGTCGCGCAGTTCCCGGGTTTCGGGAACGACTTTGAGGTGAGCGGAGCTGGTCTTTTTTTTCTCGGGAGCGGATTGAACAGCGGTCGCCACGGATAAGTCCTCTCGTGGAGGGTGAATCGGTTTTGAGGAAAATGCGGGCGGGGCATTTTCGCGGGGCGGGAGAGTCTCAACTTATGGTAGGCAAGCCGCCCGGATTTGACAGGCCCGACCCAGGGCAGCCACAGAGAAGATTATCGGGTACAGCTTCTCGAAATACCAGAGTTTTGCAAAGTAAAATCCAATCGGCGTCGGGTGCGCAAGCCCGCCCGACTCCACTTGCTGGACGAGCCAGTCCAATCCTTTATTCACGGCCCCCTCGCAAGACGGCCCGGCATCCAGCAAAACTTCGAGGGAAAGCGCGGTTTCCTCGATGCTGGACGGGCATTCCATCGCGCCGCCCCAACCGCCGTCTTCGTTCTGAATGGCAAGGAGAAAGGCGATGCCGCGTTTGGCCGGCACGCTTTCCATCATGCTCATATCGCGATAGGCGGCGAGGACGCGGGCGGTGCCGTAAGTGGGGTTTTCGTCATCGGGGGCGTGTTGGCAGCCGAACCAGAGGGGGAGCCAGCTGCCGTCGGGGCGTTGGGTGCGGGTGAGGTAGGCGAGGCCGCAATCGAGGTTTTGTTTCGCCAATTGCTCGTCAGTGGCAAACTCAGGGAATAATCGACGAACGGTGACTATTGCTCGAATCACATGTGCAGTAAGGTCACAGCCGCTTCGATCAAATGGGAGATGGCCCCAGCCGCGGCAAAATGTTGGCCAACCGCCGTCACGGTTTTGAAGCCCTCGCAACCACTGAAGTCCAAAAAACAATGGTAAATGCAGTAGGTGTTCCCGCATTTCTGGGCTAGGCGTGAAGCCTTTCCGTGCAAAATCGGCGACAAGAAAGTCTACGGACGTGGTTTCGTCAAGTAGCTTAGCGGCGGCAATAATCGCGCCGGGTGTGTCGTCGGCATCGGGAACGCCACCAGGCAACGGCGTCCAAGCCCACCCCCACGGCGCGGCCCCGGTGTATGGATGGGATTGACCATACTGTTGCGCGATTAGCCAATTGAAGAGTTCTTGTCTCCTATCGAGATGATCAGACATTCCTGCGGCATCCAGCGCATTCACCGCCAACGTCGTCACCCAGGTCGACAAATTCGTGTCAATCGGCCAGCTGCCGTCGGGGCGGACGGAGTTTTCGATGAACGAGGCGCCGAGTACCGCGACGGGGTGGTGCGCTAAGCCGCAAGCGGCGAGGCTGAGGGTGACGAAGCTGGTGAGGGGTGTCGCCTCCAGAAAGCCGCCGTTGGGGGGTTGGATTTTCTCGAGCACCTTCATGCTCCGACTGCGCGCCAGCCAGCGGAAGACGAGCGAAAACGGATTCCAGGGCTTCTTGTGATAATAGATGCAGCGGCCAATCGCGATGAGGGCGGGCAGGGCGTAGCTGACGACTTGCAACTTGAAGAAGCGAAACCACGATTGCGGAAAGACGGACAACTCGAAGGGCAGGGGCGGCACCTCCTTCCAACTCACCAGGCCGGCGAGGGCGCAGGTGGTGAGGATGGGCGTCGCGAAGGTGCGGTCCTTGCCGTAGCGGGCGCGGACGGCCTCGGCGAGCTCTTCAGGGGTGGAGCCGTAGCGGGTGAAGAGCCAATTCTCCGCGCGGGATAGGGCGAGCGCGAAACGGGGGGCGGATTGCGTGAGATGGATCGCCGCTCGGCAGAGCATCGTGGTCGAGATGTTCGAGAAGCTCTTGACGGTGTCGCCCCAAGCGCCGTCGTCGTTTTGATTTTTTTCCAGCCAGGCGAGGCCGCCGTCGATGAGCGCTTGATAACGTGTGTCGCCGTGTGCTTTCTGGACGAGATCGAGGGCCATGACGGCGGTCGCGGTGGACAGCGCGGATGTAGAGAGTTCGCCGACCCAGTAGCCGTCTGGATGGCGTTCTTTCAGCAGAGCGTCCAGGGCGGTTTGATAGGCGGCGCGAAGGCGGGCCGAATTCACCATATCGTCTGCACCAGTCCGCTTTGGACAATGACCTGGTCTTTAGTCAAGCTGGATATTCGCTACGCAAGCGCCGACGTCTCACCAATTCTCAATGTACTCGCATTCCCGCTTCGGAAAGAACGATAAAGGAGTTTTCAAGTCGGACCGCCGATTGTTGAAGCAAACCATCCAATGAGGTAATGAGTTTTGCTGGGCTCAAATCTGCATGCCGCAGCAACACAACTCCACAGTGTGCTCGTCCTTCGCGAAAAATCAAGTCGCCGAAGTCCTTGTCACAGGTTACCAAAACCCGATCTTCCACTACGGCTAGGTCGAGCACCTGACTATCGTCAATGCCAGGATTTTGATCGTAGACCGAATATACATCGTGGCCTTCCTGTTCAAGCCAGGCGGCAACTTTCGGGCCGGTGTATTCGTCTACGATAAATCTCATGTGGAAGTCAAAACGGCATTGGGTAAATAGGCCGTGTCTCCAATGCTTCGACTAGCGAATAAGCAACAGGCTAGGATGTCCATTTTGTCCAGCCGTGGATATTCGCTGAGCAACTCTGCGAATGTTGTCCCGTGACCCAATCGCGACAGGATGTACTCGACCGTCAAACGAGTGCCCCGAATCACCGGTTTTCCAACCATCACTCTAGGATTTGAGCAGATGCGATCTAAAAGTTCTGGATCGGTCATTGCTTGACTCCTTTGCTCAAGACGCCCGGCGCCGACGTCTCGCCATGCTCCATCCCCTTGTATGCCCCAAAATCATTGAACCATAACCGCTTCGCCAGGCGGTAGAAAAAGTTCTTCTCGGGAACCTCGCCGTGCGGATTGTATTGCGACGTGCGCACCGTCATGGCCTTCAGTTCTTCCATGGCCGTGCCGCGCACGGTGCTGTCCCGCGCCCCGTGCTTCTCCGCCAATTTGCTCAGGAGGTCGGGACGTTCCAGAACGATGCAGCCGCGTGTGGTTTGGCTGGCCAGGTCGCGGAAGTCTTTCAGGAATGATGAATTGAGGAACTTGTCGCGAATACTGCGTTTGTCGTCGGCCGTATCCTTGATCGACTCGCGCGTGAACTGGATGATCGGGCACGGCTCGATATCGCCCCAGGGGTTGATGTGGTGCGTCACGCCGACAGCCGCGGGACAGAGCGCTTGGCCGTCGCCGTCGTGGTAGGCGTCGACGAGAACGATCGGCTTCTTGGTCCGCATGTCGACGACGAATTTGCGCACGGCCAGCTGTTGTTCGGGGCTGAGGCACAAGTCAGCGGAGGCGTCCGGACCCATAGGGCGGTAGATGTGAAACCAGGCGTACATGACGCCCATGTCGATGAGGCGGTCGAGCCATTGCTCATTGACCAGTTCGATGTTCGTTTGGCAAACGCTGGTGCAGACGCCCGTGAAGACTTTGTGCTTCAGGCAGTTTTGGATGCCTTCCATCGTCTTGTTCAAGACGCCGGCCCGGCCGCGGCGCTCGTCGCTGACGACCTCGCTGCCCTCCACGCTGATGAGCGGGGTGACATTGCCCATGTCGCGCAGGCGTTTGGCCTTTTCCTCGGTGATGAAATGGCCGTTGGTGAAGATCTGGAAATAGCAATCGCCGTGCGGTTCGAGAAGTTCGAATAGGCGGGGATGCATGAATGGCTCGCCGCCGACGATGCCGAAGAAGACGTTGCCCATCGCCTTGGCTTCGCGGATGAGCTTGTGAAACGTCTCGGGGGCCATCGCTTCCATTTTGGAGGAAACGTCGACCCAGCAACCCTGGCAGCGGAGATTGCAACTGTTGATGACCGAGACATAGAGAAAGGGCGGGAACACTTTGCCCTGCCTTAACCGACTTTTGTGTCGCTCCATCGACAGGATGCCTTTGACGCCCATGTTCCAGAACAGCTTCCAGAGCAGGCGTTTGTCGGTTTCGAGGACGAGGCGTTTGAGGAAGCGAAGGTACATGAAGCGCCTTTTCGAGAAAGCAGGCTTGGGAGGCGAGCGTGGGGGGCGGCCGCGTATTCGGATTAGCCTTCATGGTACGGAGCCGACGCCTCGTTCACAAGCGCAACCGTATCGCCGAGTCCGCGAAAAGCGGAACACCGCTTGCGGCTTAGCGCAACCATGCCAAGGAATCCACCAACCGGCACGCCCCAATCCATTTCGTTTCATCCACCCACCCCCACCCGATGTGAAATCCAATTTGCCGCGAATGACGCATCTCTTTCTTCGATAAGACCTTAATTCGTTTCACCTCGATGTGAAATCAAACGACTAAAACAAAACACTTGCACGCCGCTCGCCATGTAGACGTCGCGAAGTGGCGCGGAGATTAGTGAGGATTAGCGCCGATTAGAGTTTGGGAAAGGTCGTTAACGCTAATCCGCGCCAACCGGCGCTAATGAGTCAGTCGGAGGATGAGGCTGATTTGGCCTCGGTGGCGTATTCCGTAGCGACAAGCGGCCTCGCTTGTACGCTCCTGGATCGGTGCCTGCAACTACGCGGTGGAGCGGACAAGCAAGGCTGCTTGTCGCTACGATGGCGTCGACAACGAACATTGCTATGACTCGACGCTTGCTTTCTCTCGTGCGATTATTTCTTGGAGCCATTCTTTCGGCGGCAGGCCGTAGGGGCGGAACTTCTCGAGTTTTCCCTGGTCCTCGGCGAAGAATAGGGCGCGATAAGGTCCGAGTTTGGACGCGGCGGGGTTGTCGAGCAACGTGCTGGAGTCGGTGGCGCTCATTTGGAAGCAGACGCGCATTTCGAATTCGCGCAAGTCGGGCCGATCGATGCTGCGCTGCAGATTGGCGAGATTGTCGCACCAAACGACCGTGTGGATGCCGACGGCAGGACCTTCGCGAACCAGTTGCAGGAATTGTTTCTGCGGCGTGAGCGGTTGGTCGGGTTTGGAGGAGAAGCCGAAGTCGCTTTCGTCGCGGCGCAGATCGCGCAGGCGATGCAGGCCGAACAGGACGAGGAAACACGGCGCGCCTGCTTCGCCCTTGAGGCGGCGGTCACAGTCGGCGACGAGGTCGTTCAGGATCGCCGAGAGTTCCCGAACGCCGGCGATCTGGATCGGCCAATGCTCGCCAAGGATTCGGCATTCTTGGGCGACGTCTTCATCGACACTTTGACCGAGCACCAGGTGCAGCGATTTTTCCCGTTCCGGCGTGTTTCGCAATTGAGCGCAAAGGCTGACGAGCAACGAGAAAATGAGATGCGCGGCGCTGCGATCCTGTTGACCGAGGACGAGGAGGTTGGCCCCGCTTTGATTGCGAAAAACGGCGGCGGTGGGATCTTTGATGGCGACGGCCTCGCCGAGCCACGCCGAGACGAATGCGCCCGCGGTCTGATGATCGTCAAGCCAGGGTTTGAGCAGATCGTTGCGGGAAAGATCGGCGGGCACATTGCCCTCGAAGACGATGGGTTCGGCGCGTCTTTGGTTATCGACCTGCCGAATCTCGCTAATCAGGTGGTCGCGTTCGGCGTCGGCGAGCCAGGCGGCCTGAAAAAGATGGTTGCCTTCCAAGGCGCCGCCGGCGGCATTGTAGATCGCCTCGCCGGGACGCGAAAGCAGCCGGGCTTCCGTGTTGTCCTTGCCGAGAATGAGATGCGCGTCCGTTTCGCTGCATTGTAGGGCGATGCGAATCGCCATTTGGTCGATGGTGCTGCGGGCGAGGCTATAGGCGCCGCCCAGGGTTTGCGAACCCAGCAAAATATGGATGCCGAAGGCGCGGCCCTGACGCACGAGCCGATCCAAAAGCAGCGCCGCCTCCTGGGCGACCTTGTCGTCCTCCACGAAAAACTCTTGAAATTCGTCGACGATGAGGAAAAGCCGGGGCAAGTTTGGAGCCGATGGAACAGTGTCATCGTGATCGGCATTCGGCGAACTAGCCTCCTTCCGCTTGCCTTCCGACTTCTGACTTCTGACTTCTGAATTCTGACTTCTTTCTTCCGCTTTCCCAATCCGCCGATAGCCAGCCACATCGGTGACGCCCGCCGCGCGGAAGAGGTCGCCGCGGCGCGAGAGTTCGGCGTCGAGTTTTTGCAGGACGCTCAAGCCGAATTCACGTTCGCTTTCGACGGCGACGACGCGGGCATGGGGAAGGCGATTGGCGGCGTAGGTCTTGAATTCGACGCCTTTCTTGAAGTCGACAAGGTAAAGCTCGACTTCGTCCGGACTGTAACGGAGGGCAAGTTGCAGGATCAACACATGAAGAAGCGTCGACTTGCCCGACCCGGTCTTGCCGGCGATAAGCACATGTTGCGAAGTGCCCTCGCCAAGGCAGAGCCACTGGAGACCGGTCGCACCCGCACGGCCCAAGGGAACTTCGAGCGTGGAGCGACTCTTTTCCCGCCACCATTCGTCGCGCGGGGGCAGCAACCGAGAAAAGGGAACTTCGACGCGCAGCGCTCGCTGGGCGGCAGCGCCGACGCGATTGAGGATTTTGGTGGCGGCTTCCGCGGGCGGTGCGGTTTCCATGGTGAGGGGAAACACGCCGAAGTCTTCGTCGGGCCAAAGGAAACGCGGCGCTCGCCAGAGAAAGTTGAAGCAGACGTTTTCCAGGTCTTCCAGGTTCACGCCGTGCGGCAAAGGTTGGCGTAGGTCGGCAAGGATGAAGGTGTAAACGCCGCAACGCGCGCCCGCGCTCGCGATGCTGATCAGCCGGCGTGCCGCATCGGTTGAGAAATTCACGGGGAAATGCGCGACGACAAGGAACCGGAATGGTTCGGCCACCTCGCCCGCTTGCTCGTTGTAATCCGCGAGGGTTTCGAATTGGTTGCGCAGGTATTTCTGCAGCACCGTCTCCATGTGCAGCGTGATGTCCGAAAGACGTTGCTCGATGTGGTGCGGTTCCGTCCAGATGCGCGCGGAGACCAGGCTTTCGTCGTGATCGGCCAGGTGCATGAAGGCGGAGAAATTCTCGCCCCGGCCGACGGGATCGATGATGGTGCAACGCATCTTCCCCGGCGGCAGCGCCGTCCAACAGCGCAAGAGAAGGGCTTCCATCGCGGCGACGGCGGCTGCCTTGCCCTCGTCTTTGGCATGAAACAGCACCGAAGATTTGAGTGGAAAGGGCAACAGCGCGGGCACGGCCACGCCGTCGAGATGGACGCGCGCCAGATGGGGATCCTCGGGGACGGCATCCGCGATTTCCTCTACCTTTATGCTGTAATCGCCATACTTGATCCCGAGCGGGAGCGTGGCGGGGAGAGGCCGCAGCGGATCGGCGACCTCGTCCCACGGCGGGAAGTGAGCGTTGGCCGCCGCTTCGATCTTCTCCATTTCGTCTCGAAAATGCTCGCATGCCTCCTTCCAGGCGGCGGCGAGATCGGTCCACTCGCGGGCATGCTGGTGGTTGAGATCGACTTTGCGCTTCTTGGAGGCGTTCAGCGCGTCTTCCAGATCTTGATTGCGCCGGTCCTCCAGATCGCCGATCCCCGCCTTTGCCTTCTCTTCCAGGATGATGCGGTCGCGTTCGCGCTTGAACTTCACTTGTTCCAAAAGGGGCGGATAAGTTTCAAGCAGGCCGGCCAAGGCACGCTGACGCGCCTTGCGAGTCGCGAGGATGGACGATTTCGTTTTTTGCGCGGTTTTGCGCAGCGCACGTTGATTGCGCTCACGGCTTAGGCGGCGCTGGAGACGGTAGTCGTCCCGAGCATCTTTGAGCCAACGCTTGCGTAAGGCTCGGCCGTCAACGAGCGCTTGGAGAATGCGCGCGTAAATATCCCAAGCCAGCCGGCGTGCCTCGCGCCGCAGCCAACGCACGACCCCATAGCCAATCGGCAGAACCAGGAGCGTGGCGCCCAGTAGCCAATAATACCACCACTCCAGCAGAAAAGCGGGAAGGGCGGCCACGATCCAAACCAATGCGAGTACGAGCCAGGGCAGCATTCCCTTGATGAAGTTGGGCAGGCCGAGGCTGCGCAGTTGAGCGAGGCTGGTCGCGCTGTAGGCGACGCGGGCGTCCAAACCCGAGGGCGGATCCTCAGCGTCGACCCCCACGGTCGCGTCGGCGGGACGGGGGGCGCCGAGTTCCAGTCGCCAGCGGACAAGGGTTTCGCGGCCGGCACGGATGTTTTCGGAGAGCGTTTTGAGCGCGTCTTTGCTCTTGCGCTGGGCATCGACAAAATGATTGCGGGCGAGTTTGCGGTCCGCCTCATGCATGGTCAGAATCGTCCACCGCGCGTCCTTAAATTCGGCTTCCGAGGTTTGGCGTGTTTCCACATAAGTCGCGATGGCGGCGCGTTTCTTGTCCGCGAGTTCCTGTTCCAAGCGACCATGCTCTTGATCGTAATGCGCCAGCATGCGCGTCCGCGTCTCGTCAATTTGCTTGTCCAGAGCGGCGCGATCTCCCCGGAAAGCCGACTCGATGCGGGATTGGGCTGTCTGCTCGTTGCGTTCGTTATCCAGGGTTCCGTCGCGGAAGCGTATATCGACATCGAGTTCGCGATTGGATCGGTGCGCTACGGCTTGCTTGAAGTCCCTGATGGCTTGCCGTTGGCGGTCATGGAGAGTGACAATCATGGAAGGATTTCTCTGTTCAGGATGACTCGCCGCATTCCTGGCGCACGCGGCTGAGAATCTGATCGAGTTGGTCCATGGCATTCATGGCCGCGAAGACGCTCGGTCCCAGCGGCACGAGAAACTTGCGGTCGAAATCCTGGCTGACTGTGTCACGCCAATGCCTTTGCGTCGCCTCCCACGCGGACAGCAGCGTTTGATAACCATTCCAAAGGCGATAGCGGCTCGAATCGAGACTCATAGCTGTTCCCGGGCGTACTGCTCGATCTCATTGAGTTTTTGGTCAAGGAAGGAACGCATTTTGGGCAGGTCGGCATCCAGGTTATTCTGAAGCACCTTCACGGGGGCGAGATTGTCGAGCACCAGCTGGGGCAGGACGCGTTGCCATTCCTTGGTCTTAGCCAGTTTTTCTTGTACATATTCGAACCGAACCTTGGCCTTGCGCAAAGCGAGTTCCTGGTCGCTGGTGGCGACGGGGCGGTCGCCGATACGCATCATCTTACGGCGGGCGAGTTCCTGCCGCGCGTGAATAAAGTCCTCTTCGACTTTGCGTAGGGCGCGAACCCAGAATTGCCTTTGTTCCTCCAACCAGTCGGAGAGGCGCTGGATTTCCTGGCCCACGGAGGAAAGTGCCGACGAGGAAATGGAGGCGAAGGTCGCGACGGCGGCGCTGAAGTCGGCGATGGCGCGGGTGTTTGTGACTTTGGCCGCTGGATTCATGATGCCCTTCGATCTTTCCCGAAAATGCCTTCGTAACAGCGGTCGGCATGTACATTCACTTTTGACCCAGATAGGATTCGACCCGCTCGGCCTTGCGAACGAGAAAGGGAATGTACTGATCGCCTTGCGCCAGAAACGCTTGCAGCACGCGCGTGGCTTGCTCGAA